>Ga0172368_10000076_pt1 | contig 122604 bp, 90 predicted proteins | sample Lak11m_FD_114540 | JGI IMG/M metagenome (GOLD analysis project Ga0172368, IMG submission 114540) | Freshwater microbial communities from Kabuno Bay, South-Kivu, Congo - kab_022012_11m | ecosystem: Environmental > Aquatic > Freshwater > Lake | place: Democratic Republic of the Congo: South-Kivu...
AGGCGGGATGCCAGTAACCGCGCATCTCCGCTTTGTCGATGCCGAAGTCGTCCCACACCTTCCACATCGGGCGCGGGTCGGCCTGCTCGCCGTGGGGGAAGCGGGCGGTCATGCCGTAGACCATGCCGCGCCAGCGGTTGCCTCCGTCCTGCAGCATGTCGCCCAGCAGGCCGTAGGGGATGCCGCTGATCTCCGTCAGCCAGTAATCGGGCGCGGCGTCGTAGTCGAAGAACTCGCCGAACCACAGGCTGTCGATGAAGGGGAAGAACTCCAGGTACTGGTTGGCCGGGCCGCAGGAGAACGGCTCGCACGAGTGCAGGTCGATCAGGCAGCCGGGGCGCAGGCGGTTCATGATCTTGCGCATGCGCTTGATGATGTGGCGGTCGTAGCTGACGTCGTCGAGATAGAGGCCGTCGATCTCGATATTCTTCAGCAGCCAGGCCAGCCCCTCCAGGTAGTAGTTATACCAGCGCGAGGCGCCGCTGTTCACCACCGCGTTGCTCACGTCGCCGTCCATGTGGTCGTACCAGGCGGAGGTGTAGTCATCGCCGAAGTGCTGGCGCAGCCAGGGGTAGCCGCCGCCGTTGCCCGGAGCAAGGATTTCGTGGCCCAGACTGCGCAAGGCCCACATTTCGGTGATGCGGTTGGTCAGCTCGCGCACGGTGTAGTAAATCTTCACCTTCACGCCCTTGCCGTGCGCCTCGCGGACGTAAGCGGACAGCTTCTCGTTGGCGAGGAAGGGGTAGTTGATGTAGGGGTTCATCGGCCCGGCGTGGTGGACGTTGATGATGTTCGCGCCCGCCTCGACCGCTTGATCCACCGGCGCCGAGCTGTGGAAGTACCGCTCATTGAAGTGCTTGGGCGGATCCAGCGGCTTGCACGGGGTGATAAGCAGCGCAAACTCGAAGGTCAGCTCCTCGCCGGCTTGCAGCGTGCGCGAACCGCTGGAGGCGCGCACCTGCACCGTCTCGCCTTCTTCGGTGAAGGTGACCTTGCCTTTTCCCTCGTTGTGCCAGGCCACCGGCGGGTGCAGTTGCCCCAGTCGCCAATACAGGTTGGCCATCGGGCCGCAATATTCGGCGCCGCGCAGCTCGCATTGCAGGCCGGCGCCCGCATCGCCGATCCAGAAGCTGTCGTAATACGGGTCGCCGCTGATAAAGCCCACGCTGTGCGGGTCGCTGCCCCACTGCCAGGTGTGCTCGGCAGGACGGATCCCGCCCTTGCGCCCGCCGCCCATCAGGTACGTGGCCATCTCGCGCCGCAGGGGGAGGTCCAGGCGGATATCCTGCACCTCCGCCCGCTCCGCGGCGCGGCAGGTGAGGGAAAAGCGCAGGTAGCCGTCGCACTCCATGCGCACGTGGCTGCGCACGGACAACGGGCCGGCCTGGCCATCGCTCTCCCACTCGACGACGCCGGACGCCTGCTTGACCAGGCATGCCTCGCCGGTGAGCGCGGTTTCGTTAACGGTGAAGGACATCGGCATGGCAAGAAGCTCGGCGCCGTTGCTGGTGATACTCGCGGGCAGCGCGCTCTCGCCGAAGGTGACACCGCGGTTCAGGCAACGAACCATGTTGCCGCCGACTTCCAGTGGTATGAAGGGTTCGACTACGTCATCATCATCGCCCAACGTGGAATTGAGCCAGCGCAGGCGGGAATGCCGCCACGGCTCGCCGTCCCCGCGATCGGCCAGCACCTCATCGGTGACGTCAATACTCAACCGCACGGTCGTCGCCGGGGCATTTTTCGGCCGGACGGTCAGCGCGCCTGCATACCGGCCGGGAGCCGCATCTTCCGGAATATCGACACCGCACCAGAGCGCCTGCACGCTGCCCTGCGGCACGGAAACGGTCTTCGTGAATGGCTGTCCCAGCCAGTCCACGCCGCCGAGGTTGAAGCACGTCATGGCAGCGGCCGGGATCACGGCATCGCCAGAGTGCAGGTCGCCGAACTCGACCGCGATCTCCTCGACCGGTCCCCCGGAGGCAAATACGCCGATCTGAAAGGCGTAATATTCGTTTCGGCAGGCTTGACCACTAAAATCGACGGAGGGGCCACGCTTCACCCAGCAGAACGGCAGGTCGTTGCGCATGCGGATAGGGTACTGCCGATCCTCCGGGAAGAGCAGGTAGGGTTCAGGGTGCACGGCAAGCAGGTTCTCCATCTCCGCGGCGGTGGCGACCACTTCCATCGGGTCGAAGCGGTCGAACTCGGAGCGGGCTTCGAAGCGCAGCAATGCCGCTTCGGGAAATGCCTGACCGGGTATGCCGACACGGCGCAGCCATTCGAGATCGGCGGTGGCGACAGGCGGCAAGTAATCCTTCTCGTACCAGCCGTACCCGGGCTGCACCTCGTGCGGATAGTAATACACAAAATACTCGCCAGGGGTGGCCTGGAATACCAGGTCGGCGCTTTCGCGATTCATGCGAAGGACGGCCAGATTGGCGATCTCCCGATCAGCGGCATCGGTGACAATGATGCGCTTGCGCTCCGGATCATGATCGCGCCGGCGCCAGGGTAGGTGGACGCGGACGGCGTCCGCAGGCGCGTCAACGTGCACAACCGCCCGGTGCAGGCCGCGGGATTCCGGCCAGTCGGCGACGGCATAGGGAATATCGGTAAGCTGTAGCGTCATGAGATCACCTTTGGGAGCGCGGACCTCTGAGTCCGCGTGTATGGTCAACTCGCGCGGACTCAGAGGTCCGCGCTCCCTGGACACAAAATCTGTTCCGGCCGCCAGCGGAAGACGTTGATGTGGAATTTACCGAAGAAATTGGCGTACCAAACGGTGATGATCGTGCCGTCCAAGAGCTGGGCGCTGTTTGGGTAGCAGGAGTCGAAGTTCGGGATGTCGTCGGTGATGATGCGCGTGTTGGCGGTATCCCAGGTTTCCCCCTCGTCGCGGCTGACGGTGGCGTAGACCGAGCCGGGGAAGCAGCGTGAGGCGTGGGTGCAAAGGATGCGGCCGTCCTGCAATTGCAGCAGATGGCCGGGGGAGTCCATGCTGCTCATCGCCGTCTCGTGCCACGGCTCCCAGGTGTTGCCGTCGTCATGCGAGACAGATTGCAGCAGCATGCCGACGCCCATCCCCTCGCGCGTGCGCAGGCTCTGCGTGCGGGCGAGGATGAGGATTTTGCCGCTCTTCGTGCGCAATAGCGTGCACTCACCCTCGATGCCCACCTTCCAATCGGGGATCGACGCGAGATATTGCCAGCTGCGGCCGTCATCGTCAGATTTGAAGGTCGCGACCGACACCGGGTCGACAGTGTAATCCCAGGCCTGACTCGCGTTAAAACGCGCGTAATTCACCGCCACCAGCAGGCGCCCGGAAGGCAGCAGGATCATATGACGCTCCACTTCGCCATACTTGATCTCGTTCGGGACCGTCATCGGCTCGGTGGAGAATTGCCAGGTCTTGCCGCGGTCGGTGGACCAGGCACCCCAGAGTGAATATTCATCGTAGCGCGTCCAGTCGAACATTCCGTTTTCATCGTAGAAGGCACCGGCGCGGTAGTCGGTGGTCACCCAGTCGCCGTTGGGCAGCTCGAAGATGGGGGCGCAGCGGTGGTCGCTTTTCCCGAGATCGTATAACGTCTCGCGCGGGCTCCAGGTGCGTCCGCCATCTTGCGATCGCGTGACGACAATATGGCCGTCGGTGGCCAGGTGGTCGCTGCCCTCGCGACAGGTGATGATCACCTCGCCGTCGCGCAGCGCCGTCACCGTGGCCGGATGCAGGTGCAGGATATTATCTACCGCGGCGATGAGCCGCTCGCCCTGCAGGCGCTGCGGGAAGAGGCGGGTGTAGATTTGCGCGGCGAGCATTTCGTGCGCCTTGCGCAGCTCGGTGAGGTCGGACTGCAGCATGGAGACTTCGCCGCGCAGCGTCGCCAGGCTGGTGGCCTGCGCGTCCGGTCGCGGACTGGTGAAATACACTGTCTGCGCATCCGGCAGCGCCGGCAGATCGACGCGGAGCCGTAGCGGCTGGCCTTCCTCCACCCAGCCGGCCGGCACGGTCAGCCGGTAGAAGCCGGAGACGTTGGGGATGCGGAAGGCGCGGTGGTAGGATTCCACATGGGTCATGGCGCGCTGCGGTTGGAACTCCAGCGTGCATTCGCCCGCGTGCAGCGTGTAGCGATCCGGCCAGCCCAGCGGAAACTCGACGGTATACTTCCCATCGATGGTCAGCACGGCTTGCGCCATCGGGTAGGCCGGACGCATGGCGGGGCGCACCTCACTGCCGCCGATCCAGGTGAACACAGTCTCCCGTTTCGCCTGCGCCGGGCTGGTTTCCCATTCCGTAAACGTGCGCCCGGTGATGGTTACAGCTTTCCCAGGCAGCTCACCGCGGAAATCAGTCAGGTGCGGCGGATTCCCCTGCGGCGAGGTGGTGCACCAGGGAATCTCACCCTCCGGCACGCTGAGCGGCCGCCGGAAGCCTTCCTGCTCGTTAGGGTAGAGGCGGGTCTCGATCAACTCGCTGGGAGCGATCGCCTTGGTCGTGCTGCGTTCTTCCGGCATGATACGCCCCTTTCAAATCAGGTGGCTACCGCTAACAACCGATTTGTTAACAGGTGTGAATAAACCTGTGCATAGCTATTTTGGGAGCGCAGATTGGCCCTCCGCGCTCCGGTTTATTGTCCAATCAATTCGCGGGCTTTGTCCAGCGCGGCGGGGAGCTGCTCCGGCAGTTTGCCGCCGGCCTGGGCGAAGTCGGGACGGCCGCCGCCGCCGCCGCCGGCGACTTTCGCCGCCTCGCGCACGATGTTGCCGGCGTTGAAGCGGCCGAGCAGGTCCTTGCTCACCTTCACCGCCAGGAAGACCTTGCCGTCGGACGCAGAGCCAAGGACGATTACGCCGGACTGCAGGCGGTCCATGTACTGGTCGGCGAGCTGTGCGAGAGTGGAGGCTTCCACGCCTTCGAGCTGGGTGATGATCGCCTTTACGCCGCCGATCTCCTCGATCTGCGGGCCGGCCGCGCCGCCGCCGGAGGCGACTTTCACCTTGAGCTCGTTGATCGCCTGCTGGGCGTCGCGCAGCTCGCGCTGCAGGCCATCCACGCGCTCGAGGACTTCCTCCGCCGGCACTTTGAAACGGACGGAGAGCTCGCGCACCAGGTTGGCCTGCTCGCGCACCCACTGCATGGCCTTGAAGCCGGTGTATGCCTCAATGCGGCGGATGCCGGCGGCAACGGACGACTCGGCGATGATGCGGAAGAAGCCCGCCTGCCCGGTGCGGTCCAGGTGGGTGCCGCCGCAGAGCTCGCGGCTGAAGGCCACGTCGAATTCGCCGCCGCCCACGTTCACGGTGCGCACCCAGTCACCGTATTTCTCACCGAACAGCGCCGTGTAGCCTTCCTTGCGCGCTTCATCCAGGCTCATGTCGCGGATGGCCACCGGAGCGTCGCCGAGGATCTTTTCGTAGACCAACTCCTCCACGCGGCGGATCTCCTCCGGGGTCATCGCCTGCGGGTGGTTGAAGTCGAAGCGCAGGACATCCTCGTCGACCAGCGAGCCGGCCTGCTTGGCATGCTCGCCCAGCACCTGGTGCAGCGCCCAGTGCAGCAGGTGGGTGGCGGTATGCGCGCGGCGGATGGCATCGCGCCGGGGGGTATCTACGCGAGCGGTGACGGTCGCTTCATACGGGCCGGGGATGAACTCCTCGTGCCTGGTGAGATCGACGACGTGCAGCACGTGGCCAAAGCGATCCTTGCCGACCTCCACCACCGGGAGCGTCGTATCGCCCAGGATGAGCGTGCCGTAATCCGAGCATTGCCCGCCGGAGGTGGCATAAAACGGCGTCTTATCAAGCACAACCACCGCGGAAGTACGATCTTCGTTCGCCTCAAAGCGCAGCAGCGAGGCTTCCGTCTCCGTGTGGTGATATCCCACGAACTCGGTGGCCGGCACATCGGCGCCCAGGGTGATGCTGCTCTCATAATCGAAGCGCGCGCTGGCTTGAGCGAGCTTACGAGCAGCCTCCAGTGCCGCCTGGTAGCCTTCCTCGTTGATTACCAGCCCGGCCGTCAGCGCCGTCTCTTCCGTCATCTCCTTCGGGAAGCCGTAGGTGTCATACAGGGTGAAGACGTCTTCGCCGCGCAATTCCGTCGCCCCCTGCGTTTTGGCGCGCGCGATCAACTGGTCCAATAATTCCTCGCCGCGCTCCAGTGTCTCCGAGAAGCGCGTCTCTTCCGCCCGCACGTAGTCGATGATGAAGCGCTCGTTATCTTTGAGCTCGTGATAATGGCCGCCCATCATCTCCGTGAGCGTGGGCACCAACTGGTAGAGGAAGGGTTCCGTCAATCCCAGCACGCGGCCGAAGCGGTAGGCACGGCGGATGATGCGGCGCAGCACGTAGCCGCGCTTATTATTCGAGGGCTGCACACCGTCGGCGATGGTGAAGGCCATACAGCGCAGGTGGTCGGCGATGACGCGCAGCGCCAGCGTCTGCTCCGCGGTGACCGCGCTGCTTATACCGGCCAGACCAAGCGCGGCATCCATGATGGGGCGCACCAGGTCGGTATCGTAATTCGTTTCTACATCCTGCAGGATGCTGGCGATGCGCTCGAGGCCGGCGCCGGTGTCGATGCCGGGGACGGGCAGCGGCGTCAACGTGCCGTTCTGGTTGTTGAACTGTTGGAAGACGTGGTTCCAGATTTCCAGCCAGCGGTCGCAGCCACAGGCGGGCGAGGTGCAGTCCGGGCCGCAGGCCAGGTGGGCGCCGCGGTCGTAATGCATCTCCGAGCACGGGCCGCAGGGACCGCCGGTCGCCAGGCCCCACCAGTTCTCTTTTTTGCCCAGCGAAATGATGCGCGCATCGGGCACGCCGATCTCCTGCCAGATGGCCTTCGCCTCCAGGTCTTCCTGGTACGGCTCGCCCTCGCCCGGCTTGTAATAGGTCACCCAGAGGAGGTCGGGATTCAGACCGAGGCCGCCTTCCGCCGGCGGCAGGGTGCAAAATTCCCAGCCCCAGCGCAGCGTCTCCTTTTTGAAGTAGTCGCTGAAGCTGAAGTTACCGAGCATTTCGAAAAAGGTATGGTGGCGAGCGGTATGGCCGACGTTATCCAGATCGTCGGTGCGCAGGCACTTCTGCACGGTCACCACGCTGCCATAGGGCGGCTCCACCTCGCGGCGGAACCAGGGCACGAATTGCTGCATGCCCGCCGTGGTGAACAGCGTGGTGGGGTCGGCGGGCACCAGCGAGCTGCTGGGGAGCACCGTATGCCCGCGCTGTTCAAAAAACCGCAAGAACGCGGCGCGTATCTCATTGCCGGTCATCATGGCATTACTTCTCTCGCAAAGATACTGTTTTTCATCCGCATGCGGCGCGTCCTTCCGCCACAGAGATTGAAATGATTGAAAAGAATATCATCTTAATCATTTCAATCTGCGGATGCAAAACAGAGGAAAGTATACCAGAAAGGGCAATGACGGGGAATGCTTCAGCTTGCACAGCCAGACGACAGGCGGGAACAGGCCGCATGATGCCGCCCGTTCCCGCCAGTTTCACTGCATGGTCCCGAGAAAATCAGGATTTCCACGCCCCCAATCCCTGCCAAGTGCTCCAGAGATGGGTTGACGAGAAGTAGGTGCTGATGGCCAGCGCTCCCTGGGTGCCGATGCCGTAGCGATGGCTGGCGATCCAGATATTGCCCCCGCTCGAGAAGCGTTCACAGGTGATAGTGTTGTCGTCGTTGTAAACCACCCGCTCTTCGGAGTTCGACGGATATTGCGTTTCGAGGGTCAGTGAATCGTCCAGGGGATTGATGTCGTAGATGCGAATGGCATCCGTAGTGATCTCGTACCGTTTGGTGGCGGTGACCCACAACCCCCGGATATCATCACGCGCGAAGACCAGCACCGGCACTTCCGCGCTGGTCGTGCCGCCGGACCCTTGCACGGTCAGGCGGTAGGTCTGCGATATCTGCGGGTACAGGGTGCGCGAGCCGGTCACCGAGGTGGCCGCGAAGTTGGACGAGACCACGGTGTCGGCATGGGTCGAGACCCATTGCAGGAACAGACTTCCGCCGGCGTTGACGATCGTCGTATCGGCGAATAACCGCAATGTCGGGGGCGCATCGGTCCCCGAATTGCTGTTGCTGCACCCCGGCAGCAAAACCAGGGACATGAGCGCAAGTGCGAGCGCGAGAAACACGGCGAGTCGCATAGTGACACCTCCTAGTCAGTTAAACGACCCGGGCAGAGACAGTGAATCCTACCATGACCCGAGAGGGTGTTTTCTTACATGTATTTGCGCTGGTATTCGAGCATCTGTTTTCCGCGTGGGACGTTGCGCAGAGCCGGATGATCAAACGCGCTCCGGATTTACCTGAATTTCCCAATACTCCTGTCGGGAACGTGAAGGAGCGGCTGTGACGTAGCAGAGTCGATGCAACCTCCTGTTCCCGATGCCTCTCGATGCACCACTTCCTGAAACGGATCCACCAACCTGTTGGCGTTTGGTCTGCCCATAGGTCGCCGTTGGTGGTATAGTATCACCGACCCGCAGTATTGGCAAGTGCATCGGTATTATTCGTTACCAAGGGGCTATAACCATCTCTTTCCGCTGTCCTCGCGACGGTTGCTCTTGGTTTACTATTATATTTTAAGAAATAATACTATTAATAAGGCGTGTGGAAATGTGGAGAAGCGCCTGTTGTGAGGCTGCCGACCGTGTGGAGAAGTGGGGGAGAGCCGTTAGGATAAGGGCGGAGTTACCCGCAGCCCCGCAACCGTCCACATCTCTACCGGTTTGTCCACAGGCAGTTCTCCCCACCCTGTTGATGGTGATGCAGATCACCGCATCCATGGCGCGGTGACAGGATATCCTGCAGAACCCTGGTTGGCAAGAGCTTGCCGCTTCTCCATGCGGCATGTGAAGCGGACGTGGGATATCAATCTCATCTTGCGGGTGAACTCTACGGTTTACAACTGACTTATGATGGCTGATGTCAAAAATATGCCTGTGTTGCCGGTGTGCCTTACGGTTGGAAATTGGGTTATGATGGATAGGGAAGGAACGGTGAGCAGCATCCGAACGAAGAAGACTAAGCGCAAGATATCCACAGGTGTGGACATGATATGTGGAGAATTATTTTTAGGGCGGGTTAGCGCCCGTCTTGCGAACATTCGCGCCAGTTGGGGGGTGTTTTAGCCCAAAAAATGCCGGGGGAAGGGGGAATATTGAACGTGAAAACCATGCCGGGCGGTTTTTCGGCTGAGTTGCCCTCCCCCACCGACCGCAGTATAATACGGGTGCGAATCGGACGGGACTATCCACAGCCTTACACACACTTGTGGAAAAATCGTCTTGCAGCCGGCGAAGAGCGGTGCAGCAACGCTCACCTACATCGAGTTCATGCACACCAAGCGGCGCCGGCGAATCAAAGCCAGGATTTCCAGAACGTATTTGCCATCATTCCCGGCCATTATTGGTGCCGGAGCAGCCATTTTTTTTCGCAGCGGGACGTCGTTCCCGTGGCGAAGCGTATGCCAGGCTGCCCGTGCGCCGGTCGGAATGGGAACCGATCACGTACCATCATCATTGCCCGGCGGTCGGCTGACCGCCAGCTTCAGTCCGTGTCGTCGTTATATCGTTGTTCCTCCGGTGGACGGTTGCTCCGGCAGCCCGTTCGCGTCCTGTCGGTTCGTCCAGAGTTCAACGAGCGCATAGCGGTGGAGGAACACATGCCGACGACATTATCGCTTCAAGAAGTATGGCCTAAAACGCTCGATATTCTTCATGAAACGCTCCGGCGGCCCGCGGTCGCAAAATGGATACAGGAACTGCAACCCCTCGGTTATGATGGACAGGTGTTGTCCATCGGCGTGCCCAGCCAGTTCGCCAAAGACTGGTTGGAGGCCAAAGCGGCGCCGCTGCTGGCCAAAGGGCTATCCACCGCGTTCGATACCTCGATTACCGTGCACTTCTCGGTGATCCAGTTGTCGCTGCCCATCGCCAACACGGACGAAGCGGCCCGCGCACCGCGGACGGCCGCGCCGCGCCGCGCCGATGACCTGTTCGCCTCGCTGCCGCTCAATCCGCGCTATACCTTCGATCATTTCGTCGTCGGTAAAAACAGCCAGATCGCCCACGCGGCGTCGGAAAACGTCAGCAAGACGCCCGGGCGTTCCTACAATCCGCTCTTCATCTACGGCGGCGTGGGGCTGGGCAAAACCCACCTCATGCAGGCCATCGGCCATGCGGCGCTGAAGCGCAACCCCAACCTGCGTGTCAATTACGTCTCCGGCGACACCTTCACCTACCACGTGGTCTCCTCCATCCGCGAGGACCGGTTCGGCACCTTCCGCGAAGCCTACCGCGACGTGGACATCTGGCTGGTGGACGACATCCAGTTCATCGCCTCCCGCGAGCGCACCGAATCCGAATTCTTCCAGGCGTTCAACACGCTGTATGAAACCGGCAAGCAGATCGTCATCACCTCCGACCGCCCGCCCAAGGATTTGCAGATCATGGACGCGCGGCTGCGCTCCCGCTTCGAGTGGGGGCTGATGACGGACATCAAGGCGCCGGACCTGGAGACGCGCATCGCCATCCTGCAGAAGAAGGTGGCGCAGGAGGGGGCGCACGCACCGGAAGAGGTGCTGCGCTACATCGCCACCACTGTCAACGCCAACATCCGCGTGCTGGAAGGCGCGCTGGTGAAGGTGTTGGCCGCCAGCTCGCTGACCGGCGAGGAGATCAGCGTGGCGATGGCCATGGAGCAATTGCGCGATCACAGCACGATGAGCGGCTCCAAAGCCCTCACCATCGCCGACGTGCAGCAGATGGTCATCCAGCATTTCGGCATCTCGCTGGAAGAGATCACCGGCGGTTGCCGCACGCAGAACCTGGTGCTGCCGCGGCAGATCGCCATGTACCTGTGCCGGCAGCTGCTCGACGCCTCCTTCCCGGAGATCGCCCGCAAGTTCGGCGGCCGCGACCACAGCACGGTGATGTATGCCTGCAATAAGCTGGAACAGACGGTGAAGATCGACCGCCAGATCCGCGCCATCGTGGGCGAGCTGACTTCGCGGTTGCAGGAAACGCTGAATTAGTGCCAGTAGTATTAACGATCGGTTCTCCTTGCTCTTTCATCTTGCGCTAGCTGTAAAAAGACTTTCAGACCTGGGTCCTGTCGTCTTTTTAGAGCAAGCGCAAGATGAAAGAGCAAGAGCAAGAGAATTTCGGATTTTGCACGAAGATGGCGCAAAAGAGCCTGAAAGAGGGAAAGCGCCATCCTTGTCGAATGTACCGTATTCTAACCATATGTAGTAGTCAGGAGCATTGCCGTGAATTTCACCTGCTCGAAGCGCCTTTTCCATGAAGCTTTGCAGAGCGTCTCCCGCGCGGTCGCCACGCGCAGCACGTTGCCCATCCTCGGGAACGTGCTCCTCGAGGCGCAGGACGGCCAGTTGAAACTGGTCACCACCGACCTGGAGATCGGCATGACCTGCATGATCCCGCTGGACGGCGGGGAAAGCGGCGCGGTGACGGTCCCCGAGCGCATCATCCAGGACGTGGTCAGCAACCTGTCCGCCGACTCGGATCTAAATATCTCCGATGACGAGCGCAACCTGCTCACCATCTCCGCGGGCAAGTCCAAATACACCATCCACGGCCTGCCGGCGGATGAGTTCCCCGCGCTGCCGGAGGTGCCGTCGGACACGGTGATCTCCTTCCCGGCGCAGACCATCCGCGACCTGGTGCGCAAGACGCTGTTTGCCGCCAGCACCGATGAAGGGCGCGTCATCCTCACCGGCTGCCTGCTCACCTGGGATGGGCAGACGGCGACGATGGTCGCCACCGACACCCACCGCCTGGGCGTGAAGCACGTTGCGGTGGGCGGGCAGTTCACCAAGCCGGTGTCGGTGATCATCCCCTCCCGCGCGCTGCAGGAGCTGCTGCGCCTGCTGGGCAACAGCGAGGAGACGGTGGAGGTGGCGGTGGGCGAGAGCCAGGTCCGCTTCACCTTCGGCCGCGTGCAGCTGGTCACCCGTCTGATCGAAGGCCAGTTCCCCGCCTACGAGCGCGTCATCCCGCCGGAGAGCCAGAAGCACATGATCGCCAACCGCCAGGAGCTCTACGAAGCGGTGCGCCGCGCCAGCATCGTGGCCCGCACCGAGTCGAACAAGCTCATCCTGAAATCCGAGGAGTCCACCCTCATCATCACCGCGAAGACCGGCGAGGTGGGCGAAGCGCGCGAAGAGCTGACCATCAACCTGGAAGGCGAGCCGGTGGAGATCGCCTTCAACGCCGAATACCTGCAGGACGTGCTGGGTGTGCTGGACACGGAGACGGTGGAGCTGGGCCTGACCGGTCCGCTCAATCCCGGCCTGATCAAGGCGGACGGCGAGCCGGACTATATTTACGTCGTCATGCCGATGCAGATGCTGTAAATTGCTCGGGGACTGTCCCGGGCCAGCGGAACCAGTTGCCAGTTTGTCATTTATAACGCTGTGACAATAACCACGGGACTGTCCCCCCTCGTGCGAGAGGTTAACCTGATGCACGAGGGGGGACAGTCCCGTGATTCTATTTCCAGGCGTTATTTTTGATATCTGGCGCTGATCCTGCGGGCTCGGGACAGTCCCTGAGCGGCTCCCAAACTTCGAACCATTACCCCTTCTCCGGGCTCCCCATCGTCGCCAGGTCGACGAAGCATTCCAGCCGTTGGCGCTGCTCGGCGATGCCGGCTTGCAGGCGCTGGATCTCCTTTTCCATGGCGGCGATGGCTTGTTCGATGCCTTCAATGTTGTGGCGCTCCCCGGACTCTTCGCCGTTGGGAGAGAGCAGCGGCGCCATGAACAGGCCCTGCGACATCGTCGTGCGGCGAGCGGCGTTGAGCTCGACCAGGCGGGTGATGAGGCGATCCGGGTCTTCGTCGTAGACGATCTGCGCGCCGGTGTTCTTGTTGATCACTTCCACCAGCGTGGAGACATGCTCGGCGATGCCGCCGGTGCCCTTCAACACGCCGATCAGCTTGCCTTCGTCATAGGCGATGGAAAATTCGCCCAGCGTGCCGGAGCGGCCGCCCACCAGCACCACGATGTCGCAACTGCGCACGCCGGTGATCTCGCGTCCCATCAGGCCGGAGCCGGTGTAGATGAGGACGTCGTATTCTTTCCACGGCGAGCCGTATTTGATGGTGTGCTCGGCGAAGTTGTGGCCGGGCGACACGCCCACCGTCAGCCCGCCGGCCGCCCGCGCCCCCAGCACCGCGTCGTGCGGCAAGCCCGGGCAGGCGCCGGTGATGATCGCGCAGCGATGCTCGGCAATGGCCTTCCCCAGCCGAAATGACAGATCGCTCGCCTGATCGTTAAAACCGGCAACCGACCCCATTACTCCAATCATGGTCTTCATGCTTGCTGTGTCTCCTACTGCCTGTCGGCTTATGAGCTTAGTATTACCATACTACCCTACAGATTATGAGATGACAAGCGGAAGTTGGAGCGCCGCGCAATTGAACCACAGAGACACAGAGGCACAGAGACATTAATAAATATCTTTAAACGGGTAGCTGCTTGCTTCGGTGGTTGAGTAGGCAAGTGAGCCTTCTCGTATCTTTCCACTGCTCCCGAGCCGTATCGAAACCACCACGTTAACAGGTGAGCCTTACGTGAACGAGCTTTATGAGTGAGGTGGTTTCGATACGGCATGAGAATTATGGAAAGATGCGGAAAGGCTTCCCTGCCTACTCAACCACCGTACCAGCGTTATACCAATCAACCAATTATTTGTCTCTGTGCCTCTGTGGTTTAATTCCGTTGACACCGCCTAGTCTGCGGGGTACGATAACGCCTGAGTTTACCTAAAAGGAGTTGTCTGTGAGCAACCCATCGACCGTTGCCGTCATCCTTGCTGCCGGAAAAGGCACGCGCATGAAATCGAGCCGCGTGAAGGCGCTGTTCCCGCTGTGCGGCAAGCCGCTGGCCGCTTACCCCATCCGCGCCGCGCGCGAAGCGGGATTCGAGCGGGTGGTGCTGGTGGTCGGCCACCAGGCGGAGGCGGTGAAAGCGGAGATCGGCGACGGCGTGGAATACGCGCTGCAGGAGCCGCAATTGGGCACCGGCCACGCGGTGATGGTCACGGAAGAGGTGTTGAAAGGTTTTACCGGCACCATGTTCGTGCACGTGGTGGATGCCCCGCTGCTGCCGGCGGAGATGATCAAAACGCTGTTGCAGGCGCATCGTGAAAGCGGCAACGCGGCGACGCTGCTCACCTTCGAGCCGAACGACCCCGCCCATTACGGCCGCATCGTGCGCAACGCCGACGGCAGCGTGGCGCGCATCGTGGAGTATCGCGACGCCACCCCGGAGATCCGCGCCATCGGCGAGGTGAACTCCGGCACCTACTGCTTCGAGGCGCCGCTGATCTTCGAGGTGCTGCACGAAATCACCCCGAACAACGACCAGGGGGAGTATTACCTCACCGATGTGGTTGAGCGGCTCATCGCTCGCGGGGCGCGGGTAGGCGCGGTGACGGCGCCGGACGAGAAGATGGTGGCGGGCATCAACGACCGCGCGCAGCTGGCGGAGGCGGAGGCCAACCTGCGGGACGATATCCGCCGCCGGCACCTGCTCAACGGCGTGACGCTGCTCGATCCGGCCTCGACTTTCATCGACGAGGACGTGGAGATCGGCCAGGACACCACCATTCACCCCTTCTCGCTGATTTACGGTCACACGAAGATCGGCACGGACTGCGTCATCGGACCCTCCTGCCAGTTGTTCGACGCCGTGATCGAGGATAATTGCGAAGTGATCAGCTCGCGGGTGGAGAAAAGCGTGATCCGCAGCACCGCCAAGGTCGGCCCCTTCAGCCGCCTGCGCCCCGGTTGCGACATCGGCCCCGGCGTCATCATCGGCAACTACTCCGAGCTGAAGAACACGAAGATGGGCAGGAACAGCGGCGCGCACCACGTGGGCTACCTGGGCGACACCACGGTGGGCGAGGGCGTGAACATCGGCGCGGGCACTATCACCTGCAACTTCGACGGCAAAAAGAAGCACCCGACGAAGATCGGCGACCGCGCCTTCATCGGCAGCGGCAACTTGCTGGTCGCCCCGGTGGAGATCGGCGACGACGCCCTCACCGGCGCCGGTTCGGTGGTCACGCATGATGTGCCTGCCGGCAAGGTAGCCTTCGGGGTGCCGGCGAGAGTCGTGAAGGATCGGGAAAAATAACACCGTTTCATAACAGCGCGGATCTGGTTGACAACGTCTGGCCGGCTCCCTATACTGTGCGCAAGTTACCAGGGAGACTGGACCGCAGGGTCAGAGACCGGGCGGTGAGTATACCGGCAGACGATCGGCAGATCGTCTGCCGTTTGTTTTTGGTGGCATGCCAGGGAGGTGAGCGATGACGCGCTTTTGTACGGCAATCAATTGCGTTGACGGCCGCATTCAACTGCCGGTGATCTCCTACTTGACGGCAAGATTTGGCGCCGAATATGTCGACCTGGTGACGGAAGCGGGCCCGAACCGCATCCTTGGCCGGCAGACCGACGGGGTACTGTGTGAGTCGATTCTTTATCGCGTCCGTTTTCTCATTCAACGGCATGGATCGGTGGGCATCGCCGTCACCGGGCATTATGATTGCGCCGGGAATCCTGCCGGTCCGCGGGAACAGGCGGCTGATACGCTGGCGGCCGTGAAATACCTGCGGCAATGCTTCCCGCAAATCTCCATCATCGGCCTCTGGATTAACGAGCGGTGGGAAGTGGTGGAGGTGTCGGAGGCGATGATGGGGCTGCTGCCGGCATAACGTCATGTTTCATCGGGCACGGTCGCGGCCGCTTGCGCTGCTGCGTCTCTCGCCGAGATGAGCAGCGAAATCACGATTGACAGCGCCAGCACACCCAGCACCACGCCCAGTGCAATTTGAATAGGGATCTCCACCACGTCCGCCAGCAGCATCTTTGCGCCGACGAAGGTGAGGATGACCGCCAACCCGTAATGCAGGTATTGGAAGCGGTTCATCATGCCGGCCAGCGCGAAGTAGAGCGAGCGCAGCCCGAGGATGGCGAACACGTTGGAGGTATACACGATGAATGGATCGCTGGAGATGGCCAGCACCGCGGGCACGGAATCGACCGCGAAGATCAGGTCGGTGGTTTCGATGAGCACCAGCACCACCATCAGCGGCGTGGCCCAGCGCCGGCCGTCCTGCCGGACGAAGAATTGCCCGTCCGAATAGTCGCGGGTGACCGGCATCAGCCTCCGGAACAGCTTTAATACCGGATTGTGCTCGGGATGGATCTCCTTGTCCTTCTCCAGCGCCATCTTCACCCCGGTGAAGATCAGCACGGCGCCGAACAGGTAGATGATCCAGTGGAAATGCTGGATCAGCGCCACGCCGGTGACAATGAAGAACGCCCGCATCACCAGCGCGCCGAGGATGCCCCAGAAGAGCACCTTGTGCTGATAGACCGCCGGCACGCGGAAATAGGTGAAGATCATCAGCATGACGAAGAGGTTGTCCACGCTGAGGGATTCCTCGATCAGGTAGCCGGTGAAGAACTGCAGTCCCGACTCCGCCCCGCGCCAGAGATAGACCCCGACGCCGAACGCCAGCGCCAGCGCGATCCAAAACGCGCTCCAGCGTAACGCCTCGCGGAAGCGGATCACGTGTGCCTTCCGATGGATGACGAAAAGGTCCAGCGCCAGCATCGCCAGGATGAACAGGTTGAAGCCGACCCACAGTATGATCGATTCGGACATGACCGCTCCCACACATAAAAAAGACCTTTGCACGCGCGAAATCGCGTGCAAAGGTCTGACTAAGCCTGAAAGGCCGGAAGAACCAGGCGAAAAACGCCGGGGCTGTTGATTCTTCCCGAGTTAGTTACTCCCCTTTACGTTTGTACTATACCATCCGCCGGAAGCGGTGTAAACGCCCGCGGTGAGGATATCGTCTTTCGTTCGTGACTGGGTGGAGGTGCGGGCCCTCTCCCCCCAACCCCCTCTCCCAATACTGGGCGAGGGGGTGCAGTAAACAATAACGATTCTTAAAAGATAATGAGTCCAGGTGTTTCACGTGAAACAGGCTTCCCTGTTTCACAGGAAGCTGCTTCCCTTCGCCCAATATTGGGAGAGGGCTGGGTTTTTATCCGCCGGCATTCTGCGGTGACGGCGGTATTACGCCGGGGGCGAAGGCGGCCTGCTCGGGGGGCTGGTAGCCGCAATACATGCACCGTTGCAACCGTTTGGAGAGCGTTTTCCCGCATTGCGGGCATTCCCGCACCTGTGTCTGCACGCGCCCGTCCGCCACGCCGTCGGAGAGGTCGATTTCGTGCACGCGGTTCTCCAGGTCCTGCTCGGTCAGCGCGGTCTTCTCCTTGATCAGGGACCACATCGCCATGCAGATGAGCGTCAGCTTCTCGACTTGCTCCTGCAGCCGTTTGAAATCCTGCTCCGCCTGCTGGACCTTGCTCATCGCCTCATTGGCGCGCTTTTCCGCCCATATCGAGCTGAAGTCGGTAAACCGGCCGCCCGGGGTGATCGATGGAAAAAACATGGGATCCTCCCTTCAATTTATCATAGCACCAATAACGCAATCTTCACCGACCCCCGTCACCCGCACCGGCACAATCCAGCCGGCGGTTTCTCTCGGAAAATCAGCGCAAACGCGCAGGTAATGTGGCGTCAGGCCGTCGCCATGGGGGCCGGTTCCCTCGACCAGCACCTCCACGGTTTGGTCGACCAGGCCTTCGGCATATGTTCGGAACAGTTCCTGCTCGAGGGCGAAGAGGGCGCGGCTGCGCTCCTCCTTCACCGCTTCCGGGAGTTGGTCCGGCAGGTCGGCGGCGGCGGTGCCGGGGCGGGGGGAATATTTGAAGATGTGCAGCTTGATGAAGCCGATCTCGCGCACGAAATCGAGGGTGTGCCGGAACGCTTCGTCCGTCTCGCCGGGGTAGCCGACGATGATGTCGGTGGTGAAGGCCGCGTCAGGCATGGCCGCGCGCAGCTTGGCGACCGTGCGGCGATAGCGCTCGGTGGTGTAGCCGCGGCGCATGGCGCGCAGCACGCCGTCATCACCGGACTGCAGGCAGATGTGAAAGTGGTGGCACAGCGCGGGATGCGCCGCCAGGCTGCGGACCAGCGTGTCGTCGATGCCGATGGGCTCCAGCGAGCTCAAGCGCAGGCGGGCAATGCCGAGGTTCCGCGTGACATCCAGCAGGTCGGACAGGTTGCCGCCCAGATCCTTGCCGTAGGCATCCAGCCGCACGCCGGTGAGCACGATCTCGCGGAGGCCGGCCCCCACCAGTCCGCGCAGCTCTTCCACCACTTCTTGCCGGCGGCGGCTGCGCACCGGCCCGCGTGCGATGGTCACCGCGCAGAAGGCGCAACGCAGGTTGCAGCCGTCCTCCACCTTCACCGTGGCGCGCGTGCGCTCGATGGAAGCGGACAATCCGGCCGGCAGCGGCGTTTCGACAGGCGCTGTCGGGCGCAGCCGCGCCACCAGGTCGGGAATGGTCTCCTGCTCGATGATGGGCACCACCGCGTCCACGCCGTCCATGGCGGACAACGTGTCACTTTCCAGCGTGGCGTAGCAGCCGGTGACGATGAGCAGCGCATCGTGGTTAATGCTCAGTGCCCGTCGCAGCGTCTTGCGCGACTTCACCTCGGCCTTATGCGTCACTGTGCAGGTATTGACGATATAGACGTCGGCTGCCTCGCCCGGCGGCACAATGACGTAACCTCGCGAGATCAGTGCGCGCGCCAGTGCATCGCTGTCGTAGCGATTCACCTTGCATCCCAGCGTGGGCAGGGCGACGGTTACGGGTTTTACGGCGGTGTCTGTCATGCCGACCTGATTATAGCGGTGGGAGCGCGGAAGGGACAAGGACGGGAAACGGGTGGAACGGAAAACGATGCAGGGATTGAGTTCGTCGTGCGTGGGAATGCGTAGCCGCGGGACTTTACGCCCGCGGCCGTGAACTGGCACGTTATCGCCACGGACATAAAGTCCCGCAGCTACGCATTCCGATGAAGATTCAAGATGTCGTGAATGTCGCCAGCTTCGGCGCCAGCAACAGCGGGGTCAGGTCCGCCGGCAGCAGTGACCGGTAGAACAGGTACCCCTGGTACAGATCGCAGCCGTATTCCTGCAAAATTTCGTATTGCACCATCGTCTCGACATATTCGGCGATGGTCTGCAGGCCGTAGCGGTGGCCGTATTCGATGATATTGCGCACGGTGGCGGCATTCGTCATGTCGTGCACCAGGTGACGGATGAAGGAGCCGTCGATCTTCAGCACGTCCAGCGGGAAGCGCTGCAGATAATCCACCGAGCAGTAGCCGGTGCCGACGTCGTCGATGGCCACCCGCACGCCCAGTTCGCGCAGCGCGCAGGTCACCTGCAGCAGGCGCTCGGGGTCGCGCGACACCAGGCTTTCCGGAAACTCGATCTCCAGCGCCGTGCCGGGCAGGTCGCTGGCCGCGAGCGCCTCCTGCACCACGACCGGGAAGGCGGAGCTCAACGCCTGTGCGGGCGAAGCGTTTACCGCCAGCCGCAGGTCACTCGCGCCTGCCCGCCGCCAGGCAGCCACCTGGCGGGTGCCGGTCCGCAACACCCAGGCGCCGATCTCCTCCGACAGCGCGGTCTCCTCGATGGCCGGAATGAAGCTGAGCGGCGGAATCATACCGAGCTCCGGGTGCTGCCAGCGGATCAGCGCCTCCGCCGCGACGATGGCGGGTCGGCGCTGCTGGATCTGCACTTGCGGCTGGTAATGCAGCACGAAATGCTCTTCCTCCAGCGCCTGGTAGAGGGCGTGTTCCAGCGTGGTGCGCATGGGCAGCGGCGACGGCGCGCCGTCGGCGTAAAAATGGTAGGACTGCCGGCCGTTGCGCTTCGCGCGTCCCAGCGCCAGCTCCGCCCGTTGAATCAATCCGTCCGGTGTGGCGCCATCCGTCGGGGCAAGGGCAATGCCCATGCAGGCGGAGATGGGGATGGATTTGCCGTGCAGGTTCAGCGGCCGTCCCAATGATTGCAATACCCGCAAGGCAATCTGTTCAGTATCCTCTCGAGGATGGGGAAGATCCGTCAGCATCACCACGAATTCATCGCCGCCGATGCGCGCCACCGCATCGCGGTCGCGCACGCAGCGTTGCAGGCGCAGCGCCGCTTCAAACAACACCTGGTCGCCCACCGCGTGCCCCAGCTCGTCGTTGATCTCCTTGAACCCATCCAGGTCGAGGAAGAGCACGCCCAGCGTGCTGTCCCGCCGCACCTCCGGAGCCAGCGCCTGCATCAGACGGTCGTAGAGGGAGAAGCGGTTGGGCAGCCCGGTGAGCTGGTCGTAATAGGTATGCTGCTGCAGCGCGCCTTCGCGGCGCTTCCGATCGGAGATGTCGCGCACGAACACAGCCAGCCGCAATACGTCGCCCGCGGCGTCGAGCACCGGGTGAATGGTGACGTCCAGCCAGCGCCCGCGGAAGAGCTCCTCGTAATGCAGGCGTCGTTTCGCGCGGATCACCGTGTCGGCGTGCACCCGGTAGCAATCTCCCAGACTGCCCGGCAGCAATTCTTCCACGCTGCGACCGATCGCGAGCTTCGGCCGGCGATGGAGGATACGCGCGAACACCGGGTTGATGGCGAGCACCACCCCGTCGGTGTCGGCCAGCAGCGCCGCGTCACTGGTGGTGTCCAGCAGCGCGCGGGTCGTCTCCTCGCTCTCCCGCAGGGCATGCTCGACCTGCAGGCGCGGGGCGGCAATACGCGCCGGCTGGCTTTGCCAGGTGAGCGTGCAGGCGTCGCCGTTATTGATGACGGTGAGCTCGACCGTGCCGGTGCTCGTCGGCACCGACCTGGCGTGGTGCGTCCCCGGACAGCCGGAGTCCATCACCTTCGCACACATGTCGAGCAGGTCCGCCGGCGCATACTCCGGCGGCAGCGCGCGGAGACCCTGCCCCAGCAGCGCCTTTCGCAGCTGGCCGCAGAACCGGCAGCCGGCGTCATTGATATAGGTATAGCGAAAATCGGTCAGTATTCCGCGCTCGTCGCGGACCGGTGTCAGGATGGCGACGCCGTCCGGTAACGAATTCAGGCAGGCGTGCATCCATCCGGTTAGAGAGTGGTCAGGCATCCCCATCGCAGGTAGCATTGAATTCCCCCCCGGGATAAACGAATGAATAGATAAGGGCTGGTCAGGTATGATGGGATAGCCATTGACCGGGTAGAGTTTCCCAGGACTCACTCTCTATTCCACAGGGTAGCACAATTATTAACAAAGAATAAAGGAAATTTATAAAATTCTAACAAAACTACACAGAATATGCTTACACTGGCAACCAATAAAAGCCGTTAGTAAGTAAGGTCGGGGATGCTGCAAATCGAATATTATGCGGTTGCGTTACCAGGAAAACCCTCGTAATCCGTCTGTTGCCGCACCTGACAGCATCCGCCAGTTATGCTATCATGGAATTATGTCCGAACTCTGTGAATTGACCGCCCACGAAGCACACGAATTGCTGCGGAAGCGTGAGATCTCCGCTCGCGAGCTGCTGGATGCCGTCTATCTGCGCATCGACGACGTGGAAGACGCGGTGAAGAGCTACGTGCTGCAAAACCGCGAGCGCGCTTTCGATGAAGCGGAAGCTGCCGACGCGCGTTATGCCGCGCACGCGCCGCTCGGTCCGCTGGATGGCATCCCGCTGGCGTTGAAGGACATCCTCTGCACCGCGGGCGAGCGCACCACCTGCTGCTCGCGCATCCTGGAAAATTTCATCCCGCCGTATGACGCCACCGCCGTCTGCCGCATGCGCGCCGCCGGTCTCGTGACCGCCGGCAAGACGAACATGGACGAGTTCGCCATGGGCAGCTCGACGGAGAACTCCGCCTTCGGCCCCAGCCACAACCCGTGGGACCTGTCGCGCGTGCCGGGCGGCTCCAGCGGCGGCAGCTCCGCGGCCATCGGCGCGGACGAAGGGATCATCGGCATCGGCACCGACACCGGCGGCTCCATCCGCCAGCCGGCCGCCTACTGCGGCGTGGTGGGGATGAAGCCGACCTACGGCCGCGTCTCCCGCTTCGGGCTCATCGCCTTCGGTTCCTCGCTGGACCAGATCGGGCCCATCACCAAGGACGTGACCGACGCCGCGCTGCTGATGAACGTCATCGGCGGGCCGGATCCGCTGGATTCCACCAGCTACCCGCAGCCGGCGCCGGACTTCACCCAGCGCCTGGGGCAAGATATCATGGGCTGCCGCATCGGCGTCCCGCGTGAGTTCTTCGCCCAGGAAGGCATGAAGGTGGACCCGGGGGTGGAAGCCGCCGTGCGCACCGCCATCGCGCAGTTGGAGAGCCTGGGCGCCATTGTCGAGGAGTGCTCGCTGCCCAATGTGCGCTTCAGCCTGCCCACTTATTATATTATCGCGCCCGCGGAGGCCAGCTCCAACCTGGCGCGCTACGACGGCGTGGAGTTCGGCTACCGCGCGCCGGGCGCGAAGGACACCGTGAGCATGATGACCGACACCCGCGACGCGGGCTTCGGCGAAGAGGTGAAGCGCCGCATCATGATCGGCACCTACGTGCTCTCTTCCGGCTATTACGATGCCTACTACCTGAAGGCCAGCCAGGTGCGCACGCTGATCCAGCGCGACTTCGAGGAAGCGTTCCAGAAATATGACGTGCTCGTCTCCCCCACCGCGCCCAGCGTGGCTTTCAAGATCGGCGCCAAGGTGGACGATCCCATCCAGATGTACCTGAACGACATCTGCACCATCCCCATCAACATGGCCGGCATCCCCGCCATTTCCGTCCCCTGCGGCTACGACCAGGGCCTGCCCGTCGGCCTGCAGGTGATGGCCGCGAGCTGGGATGAGACCACCATGCTGCAGGTCGCCTACGCCTACGAGCAGGCAGCGGGGTGGAAGCGGAAGGCGATCAAGGCGACGGATAAGGTGACGATTGAGGGGTAGAATGCACAGGGCCGGGTAAAAGATGCGGGATATGGAGGATGCGCAATGACAACCAATGAAGCCATCTCCGAAATGACGGAGCGAATCGTGCAGCGATTCCACCCGGTGCGCATCATCCTGTTCGGCTCGCATGCGCGTGGGGACGCACGGCCTGATAGTGATGTCGATCTGCTGGTGGTGCTCCCGCAAGTCGACGACAAGCGCGAATCGGCGGTGCAAATTCGCCAGGCATTAGCTGATCTTCCGGTTGCTAAAGATATCATTGTCACCACTCCAAGTGAGCTGGAGCGTTTCGGCGATATGATCGGCTTGATTTATCGGCCGGCTCTTCGCGAAGGGAAAGTGCTTTACGAGGCAAGCTGATCTGAATAACGGACACTGGCCACCAGTCACTCGCTACTCACCACTACGCTTATGAACCAAAAATTCACCCATCTTCCAAAATCCGGCGACATCCCCGTGCAGGGGACGTGGCTGCTCGTGCAGGGCGACGAGGAGCATCTGAAGCGGCTGCTCGTCGAGCGGCTGCGCGCGCAATTGCTGGCGGCGGAGGACGAGTTCAACCTCGATCAACTGGACGTCTCCGAGCGCTGGGAGGGGATCGTCGACAGCGCGGACCAGGCGAAGCGCGAGCGCATGCCTTCCCGCGCGGAGCGCATCCTGGCGCTGGCGGAGGCGCTGCCCTTCCTGGGGAGCGGGCGGCTGCTTATCGTGCGCAATGCCGACCTGCTGACCGCCGATCAACAGAAAAAACTGGCCGCCGGCCTCAACACCGTGCCGTCGATGAACCACGTGCTGCTGGTGACCGGCGACGGCGGCAAGGATGCGCGCAAGGCGGCGAAATTGTCGGCGGACTTGCTGAAGGGCATTACCGCGGCCGGCACCGTCTACGACTGCGCTGCCTTGAGCGAGGATGAGGCGGGGCAGTGGGTGCGCGAGAAGCTGACGGAGTGGGGGCAGGCCATCGAACCGGCGGCGCTGCACCTGCTGCTGACGCGGACGGGCACCGAGCTGCGCCGGCTGCAGGTGGAAACGGAAAAGCTGTCGCTGCTGGTCGGCGACAATGGGCGCATCCGCACCCAGGACGTGGAGCTGTTGACCCCGAAGCAGGCGGAGGAGTCGGTCTTCCGGCTGGTGGACGCGGTGGCGGCGCGCAACGCCGCGCAGGCGATGGCGGTGCTGCACGAATTGTTGACCGTGCAATTGGAACAGCCCTACCGCATCTTTCCGTTGATTGTGCGGCAGTTCCGGCTGATCTGGCAGACGAAGGTGCTGGTGGACGCCGGCTGGCGCCCCGGGCAGCCGCCGGAGTCCTTCGCGCAGGCGACGGCGCTGCTGCCGGAGCAGAACGTGATCACCCAGCTGAAGGGCTGGATGGGCAACAAGCTGGCCGGCCAGGCCCGCCAGTTGAGCTGGGAGCACCTGCAATCCGCCTACCAGGCGCTGCTGGAGTGCGACATGGCCGGCAAGGCCATCGAAGGCGTCCCCCGGCAGGAGATGGACGTCGCGATGGAGATGCTCTGCGCAAAATTGTGCGCGCCGGGCCGAAGATAATTCTTCCTCTTTCGTGAAATCGGACTGGTCCGACATGTCGGACCAGTCGGACATGTCTGACCGGTCCGACGAGTCCGACAACGATAAAGATAGCGTAAGATTACACCGAGGTCATTCCAGTGAAGCGCTTGCATGCCACCATCACCGGCCACGTCCAGGGGGTGTTCTTTCGCGATTTCGTGCGGACGCATGCCGAGCGGCTGCACTTGGTCGGGTGGGTGCGCAACGATGCGGACGGCTCGGTGGAGGTCGTGGCGGAGGGTGAAGATACCGCGCTGCAGCACCTGGCGCTGCTGCTGGAGAAAGGCCCGTCGGGCGCATGGGTCGAGGAAGTGCAGACCGAATACTCCGCGCCGACCAGCGAGTTCACAGATTTCACCGTTCGCCATTGACGTTGACGAATCCGACACCCCTTATGCCGGAAAACTGATAAGATATCATATTCGTATCCTTCAGGCGCACAGCCGCGCTCATTTTCAGATAGGACCGAGTGCCATGCCGACATTACAGTCTCTCATACGCAACATCACCGTGACGGTCCTCGGCGATTCTGCCGTCGAGATTACCGGCGTCAGCTACGATTCCCGCAAAGTGCAGCCGGGGGATCTTTTTGCCTGCCTGCCCGGCACCAAGGTGCATGGCCACCAATATATTCCCGACGTGATCGTCGCCGGCGCGGCGGCGCTGTTGGTGGAGGATGCCGGCGTGGCACCTGCTGGCGTGCCCACCGTCGTTGCCGCGGACAGCCGCGAGGCGCTGGCGTGGATCTCCGCCGCGTTTTTCGGCAACCCCGCCGACGCGCTGACCCTGGTCGGCGTCACCGGCACCAACGGCAAGACCACCATCGTCACGCTGCTGCGGGATATCCTGCAGGCCGCCGGCCACCCCACCGGGCTCATCGGCACTATGGCGTACTACGTCGGCGACACGGTGTTGAAGGCGCCGAACACCACCCCGATGTCCCGCGACCTGCAGGAGATGCTGGCGATGATGCGCGATGCGGGATTGACCCACGCCGTGATGGAGGTGTCTTCGCACGCGCTGTGCCAGCACCGCGTCACCGGCTGCCGCTATGCCGCGACCGCTTTCACCAACCTCACCCAGGACCACCTGGATTACCACGGCACACTGGAGGCCTACCGCGAGGCGAAGCTGGAGCTGTTCAGCAATCCGCGCTACCAGCCGCTAAACGGGCGCATGATCAGCATCATCAACGCCGACGACCCGAGCGCACCCATCTTCGTCGAGCGCGCGTTGGGACCGGTGCGCCAGTTCGGGCTGAATGTCGGCGACTACCGGACAGCCGATCTGACCCTGCGCCCGGATGGCAGTGATTTTGCGTTGATCCACCCGCACGGGGCGACGCCGATCACCCTGCAGCTGGTCGGCTCGTTCAATGTCTCGAACGCGCTGGCGGCGCTGGCGCTGGCCATCGAGCTGGGGGTGGACCCGGCGACCGCGGCCGCGGCGTTGGCTGGGATACCGCCGGTAGACGGCCGTTTCCAGCGCGTGCCATCCAGCGGGAATGGCACGCCCACGGTGGTGGTGGATTACGCGCACACGCCGGACGGGCTGGAGAAGGTGCTCTCCACCGCGCACGAGATTGCCCCCGGCCGCGTGGTGGCGGTCTTCGGCTGCGGCGGCGACCGCGACCGCACCAAGCGGCCGAAGATGGCGGCGGTCACCGCGCAGTGGGCGCGCGACATCATCGTCACCAGCGACAATCCGCGCAGTGAAGACCCATTGCGCATCATCGACGACATCCTGGCCGGCTTCTCCCCGGAGGACCGGCCGCGCGTGCAGGTGGAGCCGGATCGGGCGAAAGCCATCCGCCTGGCGATTACCGGTGCCGCGCCGGATGACCTGGTGGTGCTGGCGGGCAAGGGGCACGAAGACTACCAGATCTTCGCGGACCGTACCATCCATTTCGACGACCGCGAGGAAGCCGCGCGTGTGCTGGCGGAGCTGGCGGGAGCGACTGGAGCGTGTGAATAATCGGAGTGAACGACCGAAATATAGCGTCACCTTCCGCACGCGCCTGCTGATCTCCTCGCTGATGGGCACTGTGCCGTTAATCCTGCTCGGCATCCTGCTGCTGGCCAGCCGCTATCTGGCGCGCCGTGACATGATGCTGCTGTCTAATCTCACCATCGCCCGCACCGCGGCGGCCTCCATCGACGGCTGGGTGAATGGTAACATTTTCACGCTGCTGACGCTGGCGAATTCCAACGAGGTGCAGCAGGGCAGCCTGGCTGATATTCAGGGATTGGTGGAGCGACAGAGAAACGCGCAGCCGGAGTGGGCCAACCTCTGGGTCACCGATGCGCGGGGACAGATCATTGTCTCGACGATGCGTCCCCTGGTCTATATCGGCGACCGCGACCATTTCCAAAGCGTGAAACGCACCTTGCGGCCGGCGGTCTCCAATCTCATCACCAGCCGCAGCACCAGCAAGTCGATCATTGTCATCGCGGTTCCCGTGCTCCGCGGAGGCAAATTTGCCGGTGCCGTCGGCGCGCAAATTCTCCCCGAGAGCATCCAACAACTGTTTTTAACCTTCGTTCCCCCGGGAAAAGAAACCGTGATCTCACTGTGGGGAAGCGATCATCGGCTGATCGCCTCTTCCAGCATGGACGGGAGAAAGCCGGGATGGACATCTCCGGACGGCGAGCTGGCGCCGCTGTTTTCCGGACGGAGCGATGTGACGATCACGAAAAGTCCCTTCACCGGTCAGCGCACACTCTACGGGTATGACCCGCTCCGGTTCGCACCCTGGATCGTGGTCGCCGGTACACCGTTTGCCGCGGTGATGGCGCCGGTCTATCGGGATTTCGGCATTTTCATCGTCCTGTCGCTGTCGGTGCTCGGCCTCACGCTCTGGTGGTCCTTCTACTCGGCGACGGTGCTGGCGCGCCGGGTATCGCGGCTGGCGGATTATGCGCGCACGATCGGCACCGGACGTGATGTGAACCCCATCAGCCTGCGCACCGGCGATGAGCTGGAAGACCTGTCCGACTCGTTGAACGATATGGCCGCCGACCTGGCCACGCTCGATCGCCTGAAATCCGACCTGCTCACCATGGTCTCGCATGAGTTGAAAACGCCGCTTACCTCCATCCGCGCCTCGCTGGACGTGCTCTCCTCCGGTCTGGTCACCCCGGATCAATCGGCCTACCACGAGACGCTGGAGATCGCCTGCCGGCAGTCTCGTCGCCTGCAGGATTTGATCGACAACCTGATCAACGTGGCGCGCCTGCAAACCGGCGAGTTGACCGTCACTCCGCAGCCGGTGCCGCTCGCCTCCATCATACAAACCTCGGTGGGGCTGTACGTGGGCGCCGCGCGTGACCGCGGCTTAACGCTGCAGGTGGAGGTGCCGGAAGATCTGCGTGTATTGGCGGACGCGCCGAAGGTGACGCTGGCGCTGAACAATCTGCTGGACAACGCGATCAAATTTACCGAACAGGGCGGCATCACCGTGCGCGCGCGACGGGAAGACGGCACCGCGGTGTTGACGGTGTCCGATACCGGCACGGGATTGTCCGAGGAGATCCGCGACCGGCTGTTCCGCCAGTTTTTCCAGGGCGAACCGCTCCTCACCCGCCGCGCCGGCGGCGTCGGCCTCGGTTTGTGGGTCACCCGCATCATCATTGAAGCCCACGGCGGCCGCGTCTTCGCGGAGAGTGAAGGTCCCGGCAAAGGCAGCACCTTCGGGTTTACGCTGCCGCTGGCACCGGAATAGCCCGGGGACTGATCTCATGACTTTTCCACACTGTCCACAGGGTTATCCACAGCAGCGATTACAGCCCCAAATCCTTCACCGTGAACAGCGGCATGAACCGGTATCCCGCCCCTTCGATGCTATCGCGAGCGCCTTCCTCGCGGTCGATAATCACCATGACCGCAACCACCGTGCAGCCCAGTTCCTCCGCTGCCGCGGCGGCCTTCAACGGGGAGCCGCCGGTGGTGACGGTGTCCTCGACGATAACCACGCGTGAGCCGGGGGTCAGCGGGCCTTCCACCAGCTTCTTGGTGCCGTAGCCCTTCGACTCCTTGCGCACCAGGAAGGCGTTGATGGGCTTCCCTTCGAGAAAGCTGGCAATGGAGACGGCGGAGGCGACCGGATCGGCGCCCATGGTCAGCCCGCCCACCGCCTGCACGTCGAGATCGGCCATCTGCGCGAAGAGCAGCTTCCCGATCAGGTAGGCTCCCTCCGCTTGCAAGGCGACCATGCGTCCGTCCAGGTAATAATTGCTCTCCCGGCCCGACGCGAGGATGAAATGCCCGCGCTTCACCGCGTATTCCTCGATTAGCTCCAGTAAACGCGCCCGATCGTCTGCCATCTGCATATCCTTTCCGCATATTGATCAGATGTTCTTTCGCGCAATGGTCGGCTTTACCTCTTGACAGGCATCGGGTCACAGCCAAGACTTATACCGGATAAAGGAATCACCCGTAACACAGCGAAGAATACCGTTACTCGGAGGGGCAGACTCATGGTGAAACGGCAGAAGATGATCGTGGCGGCGGTGACGGCGGGCGTCGTGGCGGCGGGAATCGTCTACCTGATGTATAAGCGCCCGCAGTGGCGGCGCCAGGTAGTGGAAGTTGGCCGGCACCTGCTGAATCTTGCCGAAGGTGTGATCAAGCGCCATGAAGCGGAAGCCCTCCCCGCAGCGGAAGAATAATTGGCGGATTGCTGCTGTCCGTATTTTGAATTTTTGATTTTGGATTTTATTTTGCTTACCGGCTTAAGTTGTCCTAAGGAGTGTTGAGAGAAGGTTGGAAGATTGGAAGGATGGAAGTCTGGATTGGCTGTTGAGCTGAAAAATCTATCTAATCTTCCACCCTCCCTACTTTGCTTCATAAGCAGACTGAACAGAGTAGAAATAATCTAAAATTTTAAATAAAGGGAATTTCGTTGTGGGGAAATGGATTGCGGGGTTGCTGGCCCGGTTGCGGCGGGTGGCCCCGGAGCGACTGCTGCTGGTGATCCTCGCGTTGGTCGCGCTTGGCCTGTGGTGGGCTGCCGTGCGGGTGCTGCCGCGTCCGCTGGAGGTGACGGCGCTGGCCGTGGGCGACGGCGATGCCTACCTTATCCGCGCGCCGTCCGGGCGCTGCATCCTGCTGGACGGCGGCAGCCGCAGCCAGGCGAAGGTCGGCACGGAGGTGCTGGTGCCCAACCTGCTGCTGCTGGGCGCGCGCCGGCTGGACGCGGTTATCATCTCTCACCCCGACGCCGATCATGTGAACGGCCTGCCCGACGTGCTGGAGGAGCTGCCGGTGGCGCGGGTGCTGGACCCGGAGATCCCCGATGAAGGCACCGATTATCAACAAGTCGTCGCGATCTGCAAGGCCAAAGCCATTCCCCGTTTCCAACTGCGCGCCGGCCAGCAGATCAACCTTGACCGGCAAACCCGCCTGCGCATCCTCGCTCCCGGTTCGAACCTGCTGGTCGGCACGTCGTCGGATACCAACAACAACAGCCTGGTGTGCCTGCTCGAATACGGCCGCACGCGCATGCTGTTCACCGGCGACCTGCAGGAAGAAGGCGAGGCGTTGCTTCGCAGCCGGGTGAACGATCTGCAGGCGGACGTGCTGACCGCGGCCCACCACGGCAGTCGCAACGGCACCAGCGAGGCGCTGCTCGATGCCGTGCGACCGCGCATTGTGGTCATCAGCGCGCAAGGCGGGGAAGAGCATCCCCACCCGGGCACGCTGCGCCGCCTGCGCGACCGCGGCGCCGTCATCCTGCGCACCGACGTGCACGGTCAAATCCGCCTGCGCTCGAACGGCAGTACCTGGCGGTTTACCACATTCCGAAACGGCGTCCGTTAATAACAATGCTCGTCTGGGGAGGATCAGCCCAGCGGGCTGGTAAATCAACGCGAGGATGGGAAAAATGGGACGAATGGGAAACATGTTTTTACTTGATGTAAGAGTGGCTCATATTATATTTTCCCCATGTTTCCCATTCGTCCCATTTTTCCCATCCCCGCGTTGATTTACCGGCCTGCCGGGCCGATCCTCCCTGGTTAAAGCAGATATTTGCCGGGAACACTGCGGGCATGGATTGGTTTCCCACGGTGGAGCTTCGTACGAAAATCGCCGACATCACGCAACGCTTGATCGACGCCTATCACGCGCCGGGGCCCAAGCGCGGCCACGCCGCCAGCCTGCCGCCGGTGGACGAACTGGTGCTGACCATGCTGTCGCAGAGCACGACCGACGTGAACAGTTGGCGCGGCTTCCAGGCGCTGCGCGAACGTTTTCCGAACTGGGACGCGGTAGCGGATGCCCCGGTGGAAGAGATCGAGGCGGCCATCCGCGCCTGCGGGCTGTCGCGCCAGAAAGCGCCGCGCATCAAGGTCACGCTGCAGCGCCTGCGCATCGAACACGGCAGCATTACGCTGGACTTCCTGGCGAATAAGCCACCCGACGAGGCGTTGGCCTACCTGATGTCCTTTCACGGCGTGGGGCGGAAGACCGCCTCCTGCGTGCTGCTTTTCTCGCTGGACATGCCGGTGATGCCGGTGGATACGCACATCCTGCGCGTGGCCAAACGGTTGGGGCTCATCCCGGACGAGGCGACCGCCGACCAGGCGCACGACCTGCTGGAAGCGCTGTTGCCGGAAGAGGCGTATTACGTGTTTCACGTCAACACCATCACCCACGGCCGGCAGACGTGCACCGCGCGGAATCCCGCCTGTCCGCGCTGCCCGGTGCTGGACCTGTGTCCGTATGCCGCGTTCGGCGCCTGGGGGAAAAGCGCCAGAACACCGGAGTAAGCGAAAAGCCCGACAACGGGCAGGAGTTTGTGGTAGAATGTATACGGGTAGCATCTGTCCGATTGTCATTTATTTTTGTATATACGGGTGAGGAAATGCTGCACATCGCCGGCATACCACGCTGGCTTGCTATCATTGCGTTTTTTCTGTTGATAATTGCCGCGCCTGTTTTCGCGGATGAGAAAGACCAGCCGGCCGAGTCCACACCGCCGACTGCTCCGGTCATCACCGACGAAATCGCGCGGATGCTCGAACGCGGCCGGTCGCTGATGGGGCAGAACAATCCCCTCTACGCGCCGGTGCCCATCAAAATCCCCTTCGAGGAGCGCAACCGCGCCGGCAAAGAGGCCTTACATGTTTTCGAAGAGGTGACGGAACGCGAACCGAAACTGGCCCAGGGTTGGCTCTGGCTCGGTATCGCCTATACCCAGCAGCTGCAATATGCGAAGAACGTCCCGCGGGGGAAACCTTACCGCCCCGAAGCCTATATCGACCAGGGCATCGAAGCCTTTAAGAAGGCGTACCTGTGCGACCCGACCAGCGAAGACGGGGTGAAATATTACGGCGATGCGCTGATGGAGTTTCGTCAGGATTTCGATACCGCCCTCACGCTCTGGCTGGACTATCTGACGGTGGCGAAAACCGATCTACAGCAGATGGTGGCCAATGTGCAGGCGGCGCGGGCGTGTCTGAATAAAGCCAACTTCGGTAAAGAGGCGAAAATGTCTCCCGAGATGGTGCAGAAATATTACCAGGATGCCGTCATATACGTCGGCAATGCGGCCGAGCTCTGCCCCAACGCGCGCGACGTGAAGGAAATGCAGGCGCTGCTCGGTAAATACAAATATCTGGCCGGCAAGTGAACGCCGGCTGAACCATCCGGTGCATCCTCGTCCACAAGAGGGTGAGGAATCTCTGATACTATTTTAATCAGATGGAGTGATTGCTCATGTCAACGCTAACTCGCAGCCTCATCGGTCTGTCGCTGCTTTTGGCCGCGCTGTTGATCTCAGCCGGTTGTCAGAAGCAGGTTGCAGTGCAGCCGCAGTCGGTATTCCCGAACGGGACGCAGTCCGTGCCGGCCAATGACCCGACGTTGAAGGCGCCGGAAGCGCCCAACGCGGCCACATTGCCGAAGCCGCCCACGCCGCCGAAGCCCCAGCCGGAACAGAAACCGGCGCCCGCCAAGGGCAAGTGGCAGCCGCCCACGCAGGCGGAGATCGACGCCGCGCGCAAGGCCGGCACCCAGCATGCCGTCATCAAGACCGTGAAGGGTACCATTGAAGTGGAGCTGTACGGCGCCCAGGCCCCGGAGACGGTGGCGAATTTCATCAAGCTGCTCAAGGCGAAATATTACGACGGCCTGACCTTCCACCGCGTGGAGAAGGGCAAGGGCTTCAAGCTCATCCAGGGTGGGGATCCGGCCGGCGACGGCACCGGCGGCCCGGGCTACAGCATCAAGCTGGAGATCGCGCCCAAGCTGAAACACGTGGCCGGCGCGCTGGCCATGGCCCGCTCACAAGATCCGAACTCTGCCGGCAGCCAGTTCTATATCTGCGCCGAAGACATCCCGAGCCTGGACGGGCAATATGCCGTCTTCGGCAAAGTGACGAAGGGACTCGATATCGTCAGCAAGATCGAAATTGGCGACAAGATGACCAGTGTCAGCATGAAATAAGCCGTTTCGGCAACAAACGCACGATGGCCACCGGAAAACCGGTGGCCATCGCCGCAACAGACGAGGAGATTATCCGAGGGCACCGAATAAAGAATGTATAAATTCGGTGCTGTTGGCTTGGGGAGGAGTGCGGGCAGGAGGTTCCGGTCGGTTGGCTGCGTCATAGCGTTGATGGCTGCACTCTTGAAGGATTATTCATGTTCACTGAAAAACAGACCAGCGCGCGGGTAACCTGCACTCCGTTGCCCGAGTTCGCCACCTCACTGCCGTTTCCCCTGCGCGGCGGGGTGGCGCTGCTGCGCGACGGCGCGCAGATGTGGCTCCTCACCACGCCCTATTCCTCCACCGGCCGTAGTGCGCTCTTCCTCGTCTCCCTGCCCGGCGGCGCGGTGGAAAAGATCCCGCTGCAGGATGAAGGGGCCTGTGCCATCGCGGCCGGGCAGGCAGGCGTCGCCTTCCTCGGCACGCTGACTGGACGACTGCTGCGCTTCGAGCTGGCGACCCGCGAGCTGGTGGAGATCGGCCGCCTGGACGCCCCGCTGACCGCCGCCATCTGGAGCGGGGACCGCTGCTACTTCGGCTCCGCGGATGGCACGATCTACGGGCTCGATCCCGCGTCCGGCGAGGTGATGTGGACCTTCAGCCAGGCAGGCGTGGGCGATATCCGCGCACTGCTGGAGACCGAAACCGGCCGCATCATCGCGGTGGCGGCCGGCGCGCAGGTGACGCTGCTGCTGATTTCGCCGGAGACCGGCGCCGTGCAGCACCGCGTGCTGCCGGGGGTGCCGTCGGAGATCTGCGCGGTGATCCTGCCCAACGGCAGCTTGCTGCTCGGCTCGCAGACCGACGGCCGCTGTTTCCGCCTGTCCGGCAAGTATGTCGATGAGCTGCAGGCGCTGCCCGACGACGACGCCTTTTTCGCGCTGGGACGCGCAGGCGACGAAGTGCTGGCCACCGGGCGCTTCACCGGCGCCATTTATCGCTGGACCCCGGCGGGCTGGGAATATCACGGCACGCCCATGCCCAATGACCCGCTGCACTTCCTCGGGCTGGTGGATCAGCGCATCGCCGGCGTCACCTACCACGGCCGGCTGGTGCAGAGCACACCCGACCTGTGCATGTATGCCATGGCGCCGCTGCCCAACCATGAGCCGAACGGCATGCACCTTTGCGCGCTGGGCGTGGGCGCCGACCGGCGGCTGTATTTCGCCTCGTGCGCCGGCATGCGCATCGGCTGCTGGGACCCGGAGGAAGAGGAACCGACCGAGCTCTTCGTCGCCGCGCCATACCCGGGCGAGGTGGGCGTGTTCGGCCTGGCTGGCGACCGCCTGTATCTGGGCTTCGGCGAGCCGTGCGGCGTGATGTGTTATTATCCGGAGCTGCCCTACCGATTGCTGGAAAATCCCAAGTTGGTCGGGTACAGCGGTAAAGGCCAGTTGTACCCGGCCGGCCTGATGGTGTATGCCCTCGGCCGGTTGTATTTCGCGGCCTGCGCCGGCAGCGGCGAAGGCGCGCTGGTGTGCATCGAGCCCATCGCCGACCGCCTGATGACCTTCCCCGGCGTGGTGCCGGGCCAGAATCTGACCGGCGTGGTGGTGGACCGATTCAACAACCTGCTGATCGTCAGCGGCCGCAGTGAGGGTGAAGAGGCGGCTCGCGTCGCCTGCTGGTCGCTCGACACCCAGGAGACCATTCGACTGGCCACGCCGTTCACCGACGCGCCGGCCGCCTACGTCTGGGCGGCGGAGGGCGGCCGCGCCTACATCACCGACGGCGGCGAGCGCCTGACGATGATCGACACCACCAACGGGAAGATCGTGAAGACCGGCCGCTTCCCCCTCGGCGCCATCACCTCGCTGATCGCCACCCACCAGGGCGAGCTCTACGGCCTGGCCGGCGGTTGGCTGTTCCACTTCGATCCCGTGAAGGGCCGTGTCGAACGTCTCTGCGAAGCGGTCGGCGAACACCTCACCGCGGTGCGCCGCAACCAGTTCGTCTATACGCGCGACGGACGGCTGTTCAGCGTGCAGGTGTGGTAACGGCCCACTCTTGCTCTGATCAGTCCGGTCCGGTGGTTGAGTAGGCAAGTGAGCTTTTCGCATCTTTCTATCGCTCTCGTGCCGTATCGAAACCACCGCGGATATAGGTTGGCGGGCACTCTATGTGAGGTGGTTTCGATACGGCACGAGAGCGATGGAAAGATGCGAAAAGCTCACTTGCCTACTCAACCACCGAACCGGCGCTATATCTCATAACATCTAGAGCAAGCGCAATCTGCTGGAGCGTGAGCAAGAATCCTCTTCATTTCCCCGCAACCGTCTGCATTGGTCCCGCGTATAGTATAATAAGTCGCAACCCGGTTATAAAGCGGATCACAGGGAGGAAGACCGATGAGACGCGTTTCATACAGACTTTTCGTACTGCTTGCCATCTCCATGCTGGCGCTGGGGTTGGCCCTCGCCCAGGGCACTGGCCCGCGCGTCATGGTCAACGGCGTGCTGCTCAATGCGCCGATCAAAGAACTGCGCGGCTCGCTGCTGCTGCCGATGCGCGCGGTGTTCGAGGCGCTGCAGGCGGACGTGCAGTGGTTCCCTGACGCCCGGCAGATCATCGCCACCCGCGGCGATGTCACCGTGCAGCTCTGGATCAATCAAGGCACGGCCATCGTCAACGGGAAAGAGCTCCCGCTGACCGTGCCGCCCACGCTGATCGACGGCAGCACCTATGTGCCGCTGCGCTTCCCCGCGGAGGCCTTCGGCGGCGATGTGGCCTGGCAAGGGGCGCAACGCCTGGCGGTGGTGACCATCTCGCCGCTGGCGCCCGCCATCACCGTCGATAAAAATGTGCCGCCCATCCTGCCGGTCGAGATCAGCGGCGTATTGATCACCCACGCGACCTCCCGCAACGGCGAAAGCCTGGTCATCCGCGAGCCGCAAGCCGGCGAGCTACAGACGGTGACAATCCCCGCGGGCCTGGCGATCACGCGCAATCGGGAGGCGGCGACGTATGCCGATCTGCAGCCCGGCGACCTGATCGTCCTCACCCGCGATGCGACCGGTAAAGTGCTGACTGCGAGCGCCGCTTATCAACTGGTGGACGGCAAGGTGGCCGGATTCGCCGAGAGCAAAATCATGCTGCAGGACGGCGCCGTGTACCAGATGAGCCCACAGGTGCAGGCGCAGGATGCCCGCGGCAACGCGGTTGCGCTGGCCGATTTGAAAGCCGGTCAGCAGGTGACCCTGCGTGTGACCCCGGGCACCACCATGATCTGGGGCATTACCGTCCCGCCCACTCTGCCCGCTCCCGATCCGGTGCAGATCGTCAGCGTCGGCGCGCTGGATTACAACCGCCCGCTGCGGAAGGGCGACACGCTCACGCTGATGGTGACCGGTCCTCCCGGCGCGGATAAGGTGACGGCGCGGTTGGGCGATGCGCTCACCGGCATCGAGCTGGTGGAGCGCGAGCCCGGAAAATATTTCCGACAGATCACCCTCGGCGCCGACCTGCCGGTGACGGAAGCGCCGGTCACCGCCCTCTTCCGCAAAGGCACGGACACTCGCGAAGTACAGAGCGCGGGCAAGATCGTGATCGATCAAACACCGCCGGTCTGCCGCCCGCTCGACCCGTCGCCGGACACGCCGATCTTCGACACCAATCCGGTGATCATGGCCGCCATCGACGACGACGGCGCCGGCGTCGACCTCCGCACCGTGCGCCTGCTAATGAACGGCAAGGACATCACTGCCAACACCGAGGTGGCGGAGCATAGCGTCCGCTATGCTGCCAAAGGGCTGCCCTTCGGGAAGAGCAAATTCCGCCTGGAGATGGCCGATCGCGCCGGCAATGTCACCGCGCAGGACTGGCAGGTGGATATCCGCCAGCCGCAGCCGGAGCAGGAGCCGGAGATTTACGCCGTCTATCATGATGCGACGCGGCCGCTGCGGCGCGGCGAAGTGCTGACCATCCGCGTATCGGCCACCCCGGACGCCGACCGCGTGACCGCCAGCGTGGGGACGGCCATCACCAATATCGAGCTGACCGAGCGCGAGCCGGGCCGGTATCTCGGCGCGGTGACCATCGACCGCGATATCCGATTGACCAACGTCCCGGTCTACGCCACCTTGCGCGACGGGAATGTGGTCCGCCAGGCGGAGAGCGTGCAGCGATTATCTGTCGACACGCGCCCGCCGCAATACTCGCTCCTCACCGAAGCGCCGGCGGAAACCTTCCTGCACAATTATCCCATCGGCCTCTCCTTCAGCGACGACGACAGCGGCATCGACATTCGCTCGATCCGGCTGCTGCTGAACGGCCAGGACGTCACCGACCGGGCGCAGATCACCGACCGCGAGATCCATTACGACGCCGTCGACCTGCCTTACGGCACCTCGACCTTCCGGCTGGAGGTATACGACCGCGCCGGCAACGCGTCGACGCGGGAGTGGCAGGTGACGGTGCGTGAGAAACCGCCGCTGGTGTTGAGCGTCACCCATGATGCGAACACCATGCTCAAGCGCGGCGACACGCTGACCATCCGCGTCATCGGCACCGCCGGCGCCGACGAAGCCCGCGCGCGCATCGGCAACACCATCACCGATATCCGCTTGAAAGAGGAAAAGCCGGGACGGTATGAACGGCAGATCACCATCAAGGACGACATCCACGCCGACGACGTATATGTGTATGCCGTGCTGCACCGCAACGGGCTGGACAGCGAAGAGGTGCGCAGCGAGCGGCGGGTGACCATCGACAGCGAAGATCCGCGCTGCCAGTCGTTCAGTCCCAAGCGCGACACCACCCTGTATGATCCGACGCCGGTCATCGAGGCGAACTTCCAGGATGACGGCACCGGGGTGGTGCCGGGCAAGGTAAAGCTGCTGGTCAACGGCCAGGACGTCACCGCGCTGACCACCGTCTCCGACCGCCACATCAAATACGCGCCGCAGGCGTTGCCCTTCGGCGCCGTCACCGTGGCGCTGACGCTGGAAGACAAGGTGGGCAACAGCAGCCGCACCGAGTGGTCGTTCATGCTGAAAGAGCCGCCCCCCATCGATGAGGTGACCCACAGCGCCTCGAAAGCGCTGGACCCGGGCGAGACGGTGAAGATCACCGCCAAATTGAATGTCACACCGGCCAAGCTAGAGTGGCTGCTCGATGACACGGTGATCAGCCAGGAGATGAACGGCGGGAACGGCGCCTACTCCATTACCTATACCATCAAGCCGGCGGACCCCGCCGGCAAGCACCGCGTCGGCCTGCGCTGCACCAAGGGCAACGGGCAGGCGGAGACGGTCTACGCCGGCTCCTCGCTGAGCATCGCCGAGATCAAGGCGAAAGACCTGGCCATTACCACGCCGGATGACAAGTCGAAAGCCGGCTCCAGCGTCACTGTCGGCGGCGTGGCCGCCGCCAGCGCCCAGGTGCGGGTGACGATTACCAGCATCTCCACTGTTGCCTTCGTTCACGAAGAAACCGTGCAAGTCGCGCAGGTTACCGCCAAAACCAATGCCGACGGCCTGTGGTCCACCGGCTCCATCGACCTGCCGAAGGAGAAAAAGAATCGCTCCTTCATCATCACCGCCGAACTGCTGGACGACAAAGGTAACGCGACGAAGACGGTGACGATTAAGCTGACGAGGTGATCTCGAAAATTGGGAGAGCCCGTATGTAGTCAGGCACGCATCAAAGTGGAGTGCCGTCGTAGAACGCAACCAGTAGCGTTATACGATGGCATTCCCTGTTCTACGAAGTTTGATCATTCACCGCATGGCGTCTAGCAAGCTCGTCCAAAGAAACGCCGGTAATCACCTCGCCATCCAGTGCTGTCAATGCAGTAAAAGAGATTGAAGGGATGGCAGTGTAAGCAAACGGCTTGCTTTTACACTCCAGCTTGATGATTTTGCCGGAATGCGGAAGGCGGATGAGGTTGAATTTTTTACATGGGAATTTATCTGCTTTGACAAGATCTTCAACATAGGGTCCCATGAGATAAAGCATTTCATCCGGCCCGATCTGCATGAGAATCGCCCGCACATCGCCATAATATGTCTTCAGGAATGCCGCCGAGGTTGCCTGGAGATGGTAAACGGCAACCTGGCCGTCCTGTATATCTTCCGCATAGGGACCCTGTTCCCTGCTCAAACGCTCGATCAGCCGGTCGTAACCGGTGATCACAAATCGAAGTATAAGCAAACTTACCGGTACAGTGACAACGAGGATAATAAACCATACCAACATATCCGGAGCAGCGGAAATCGCACCCAAAGCCGAACCGGCCAAGAGGGTGACGGCGGTGATGAAAATGCCAGTAACGAACATGAGAAGAGTAAAAAGGCAACGATTTCCGCTGAACTCAGAGATGAGAGTATGCACCCTCTCCAACTCATCTTGATTGATCGGTCGTAAAATCGGGGTCACGTTGGCCATGGCGTCCTTTCCTCGGCAGGACTTATTCTGTCTCCCACTTCAGTACGCTCTTCGCCAGCTTCGGCTCCAGCGGAACCCCAAGCGTCTCCAGCCGTTCGCTGATCTTCGCCACCGCGGCTTTGCGGCGCAGGCGGTCCGCCTCCACGAAGGCGTCCGGCAGCCAGCGCTCCGCCAGGTCCCAGACGTAGCTGTAGGTGGCCAGCTCGCGCCCGGTGATGTCGGTTTTCGTGATGATGAACCGCCGTTCCAGCTCCCACAGCATCCCGGTCACCGCCCGTCGCACATCGGGCGAGAGCTGCTTCTTCAGCGGGCGGCTGGAGATGGGCCCGCTGTGTTCGATGATGCGGTACACCTCTTTCGCCAGCACCGGCAGCGCCCCCACCAGGAACACCTCGTCCGCCGCCGCACCGTTCGCCGCGATGAACGCCGGCAGCCACGCCAGCGAGATGAACCCCGGCCGCCCGGCGAAGAGCCGCGTGTAATACAGCCGCTTCTGCACGTGCAGGTCGTCCTTCCACCACCACGCGTGCCACAACGCCTCCCGCTGCCCCATGGCGACTGAAAGGTTGGGAAATGCGGGGAACCGTTCCAGCTCGTTAATTGCGCAGAACCCGACGGTATCCACGAAGCGGATCAGCTCCTCTTCGTCACGCACTCGTTCCCGCCACTCGTCACGCCAATTGGATAGATTCACGAGGGGATTATAACATACCGGGCTCGCAGGCGTCCCGCGCCTGCTCAGGGACTGTCCCGAGCCCGTGAGACTTGAAGCTTGTCTTTCGAATTTTGTGCTCGGAAATGAGATCACGGGACTGTCCCCCCGCGAGCGAAAGTGGAGCACATCGCCGTGGGGGGACAGTCCCGTGGTTATGGAAGCGGTTATTGAGGAAGGCGGGCGACTCCCAGTCCTGCGGGCCCGGGACAGTCCCTGAGTAGGCGCGGATATGCGGCGGAGTACCGCCACAGGCCGGCGAGCCTAGTATATGTTATAATCCCCCTAGCTTTGCTGAAAGGACGTTTACCGTGCGAACCATCGGCTTTATCGACTATTACCTCGACGAATGGCATGCCAACAACTACCCGGCCATGATCCGCAGCGGCCGGTACAAGGACGAATTCGATGTCGTGCTGGCGTGGGAGAAGACGCAAAAAGAGGGCAAAAAGCCCATCGGCGTCTGGTGCGCCGAGCAAAAGGTGGGGCAGGCATCCAGCCTGGAAGAGGTCGTGGAGAAGTGCGACTGCATCGTAGTGCTCTCCCCGGACAATCCGGAACAGCATGAAGAGCTGGCGGACCTGCCGCTGCGCAGCGGCAAGCCGGTTTACATTGACAAGCCCTTTGCCCCGACGCTGGACGCCGCCCGCCGGCTGTTCGCGAAGGCGGAAGCCCACGGCACACCGCTGATGTCGTCGTCCGCGCTGCGCTTCGGCTCGGAAATCCAGCAGGCCGTGCACGAGACGTTGGTCGGCCAGCGCGTGAGTCTGGTTTCCACGCACGGCGGCGGCGCCTTCCAACTGTACGCCATCCACCAGCTCGAAATGCTGGTGATGCTGCTGGGCACCGATGCCACGCGCGTGATGCAATGCGGCGTCCCCACCGCCCCCGTGATGCTGATCGATTACCCTGACGCGCGCCGCGGGATCGTGCACGTGCTGCCCGGGCACCCGTTCCAGCTCAGCGTGCAATACGGCGAAGATATGCGGCGGAGTACCGCCGCAGGGCAGGCGCTGGTCATCAACACCATGAACGATTTCTTCGACCGCTTCCTCGACGGCATGCTGGAATTCTTCGACACCGGCGTGTCGTCGATCCCGCCCGCGCAGACGCTGGAGATCGCCGCCCTCGTGGAGACCGGCATCACAGCGCTGGACACGCCGGACACCTGGGTGCCGGTACCGGCCATCTAACAGCTCAGCGCAGGGACTATCTCCGCCACCTTATATATCAGGAGCCCGTTTCATGTTCGAACCCATATCGCGCGGCCTGCGCATCGTCAGCTGCTGCCACAGTTTTTACGGCTTCGCACCGCCGCTCCTGGCCGAGATGGCGGGAGCGGCCGGCATCGCCGGCCATACGGATGTCGCCATCTCGTCGGTGGGCGGTTCCCGCGGCACCGCGCAGGGCCCCTACGTCCTCCATCACTGGAATCTGCCGGACGAAGAAGATGTCGCCCGGGCAGCCTTGCGCGCCGGGGGCGTGGACCTGCTGGCCCTCTCCCCGATCTGGCTGCCGGACGAAGGTATCGCGCAGTTTGCCCGGTTGGCCGTGGCCCACAATCCGGAGATTCGCGTTACCCTTCACGCCTACTGGCTGCCGAATGATACCTTCGACACGACCTTGCCGTTAAAAACCTCGCTGCCGGTAGATCACGATGCCACCGATCTCGCCGAGTTGCGCAAGGAACACCAGCCGTATTTTCAGGGGATGGAGGATCTGGCGCGCGACCTGAACCGGCAACCAGGCCGGGAGGTGGTGCTCGTCGTGCCGGTGGGGTTGGCGGTGCTGGCGCTGCGCGAGCTGATCGTTGCCGGGCAGGCACCCGGCTTGACCAGACAAAACGAGCTATTCAATGATTCCTGGGGCCATCCCGCGCCGCCGCTGCAGGTACTCACCGCCTATTGTCATTTCGCCGCCATGTATCGCCGGAATCCCGCCGGCCTGCCGCTTCCGTCCATCCTGGCGGAGAACCCAGCCTGGGACGACAACCTGAACGGCTTGCTGCAGCGCCTCGCCTGGGAGGCCGTGAGTGGGATAGCGTAGGGGACTGTCCCGGCTCATCGGGAGAAAAATTGGTTATTAATGACAAACAAGCGGTGGAAATGAAATAGGGACTGTCCCCGTCGTAAACGCTCTAAAATCCATTGTTCTTTAACGTGCCGTTTAGCATAAAGTAGCAGAATCCAAAGAGCAGCAGGAAGCCGACCACAACCACGGCGGTCACTACCAGCAGCACGATCAGGCAGGGGTGCATGGGCGGCCGTGCCCCTGGCAGGGTTTGATATCGGTCCTGATTCGGGTCATTGGTCATGATGCGGTCTCCTTGGAAATCAATGATTGCTGTTTGCCGCGATAAAGCACAATCCGGTCAGCAGCAGGAAACCGACGACGATGATGGCGATCGCCGTCAGCAGCATGGTCAGGCAGGGGTGTTTGGGCGGCTTGGTACCAGATGGGCGACTAGACGTGTAAATATTATTATTCGGATCGTACGTCATGATGCAACTCCCTTGCATGGCACGACGATCCTTCCCAACTCGCCCCGCAGGTAATACGCCACCACACCGAGCGAAACGAGCTGCGCGGCGGTGAAGCCGACGGGCGTCACGTCACCGGCGCGCAGGAACTCCACGCCAAAGCGGAAGGTGAAATAGGCGATCATGAAGATGCCGAACAACCGGCCCGGCTCGGTAAACCGTCGCCGGGTGGCCAGCAGAAACACGAACAGCGCCAGCGCGAAGGTGGACTCATACAACTGGGTCGGGTGGCGCAACACTCCGTCGCCGAAATTGATGCCCCATGATACGGGCACCCCATAGCAACAGCCGGCGCAAAAGCAGCCCAGCCGTCCCACCGCAATCGCCAGCGCGATGGCCGGGGCGAAGAGATTGCCTGACGGCGTGACGATCCCCAACCAACGGCGCATGAGAATCACGCTTAATACCCCGCCGATCAGCCCGCCCACCACCGTACGCCCGGAAAGGATGGGCTGGATGTCCGGCAGTGCATCGACGATCTGCCGCCAATTCATCACCCACACCGGAATCTTCGCCCCCAGCACGCCGCCAATCACCGCCGCCAGCAGCAGCAATACGCCCTGCTGCCCCTGCACGGGGTGCCGCCGCGCCAGCAGCGCATACACCGTGATCCCGGCGATCAATGCCAGCAGCATGAAGGCGCCGTAGGCCGGGATGCTGATCTCGCCCAGTTGCAGCGTCGGGCATACGCCCCAATGCTCGGGCGCGGGAGTGTTCATGAGGTTTCGTCCGTCGCTTTCGGCTCAGTCTCCGCCGGAATCTCGCATTTGCTGCGGTTGCGGAACGAGCAGCAACTGCTGCCGTGGAACAGCGTGTTATACATGCACGACGCCGCGCAAAAGCCGAACGCGCCGATGGTCTTGAAGGCGGCCACCCAGAACAGGAAGATCCACCCGGTCTGCGCCAGTGGCAACAAATGGAGCAGCAGCAGCCCGATCCCCAGCAAGGCGGTGCCCAGCAGGTGGGCAAAACGCATGCCGTATTCGTCCAGCACTTCCTGCCGTCCGGGGCGGATTTTATCCACCGTCCACGCGTAAAGCAGGATCATCGGCGCCCGCCCTACCCCCAGCAGCGCGCTCAACGCCAGAATCCCCGCCGCCAGCATGATGACCCACTCCAGCCGCCAGAGATACCCGACCCACAACAGCGCCGCCACCCCGTAACGGCAGAACGCAAATCCTCCCTTGGGCACGGAGACTGGTTTATATGGCATCATAATGGTATCCTCCTGACTCCCTTACACAAGCAAGCCGGTACGTAGTAAGCCACGTAGCCGCAGCGGAGTGGCGTTCGAGTTTAGGTAAGCTTACTTGTCAACGACGGCACTCCGCTGCGGCTACGTGCCTTACTACAAACGCCGGCGCTGAAATCCGAAAATATTCGGATAAAACATCCCCACCTTCTGTCTGTATTCGGCATATTCCGGGAACTGTACCGCCAGCAACTTCTCCTCTTGCTTCGCCCGGTAATACATCGCCGGAACGAAGATGAAGGTCGTCGCCAGCAGCGCCGTGTAGTTCAGGTAAATTAAGCCGGCGCCGAAGAACATCCAGATCAGCGAGGCATACAGCGGATGGCGCACCACGCCGAACACGCCGCCGGTCACCAGTGTTTGGTCCGCGTAGACCGTCACCTGGTTCGCCCAGTTCCGCCCCAGCCGCAGCCGACCGAGCAGGTTGACGGCGCAGCCCACCACCATCAGCGCCAGCCCGAGGCAAACGACGGGAATATCGATTGCCGGTTCCGGTCGCGGCAGCACGCCAATCCGCCGGCTGATCAGCCAGTAGACGCCGAAGGTGAACAGCAGCATGGTGCCGGTGGCCACCGGGCTGCGCTGCCGCTCCGCCACCTGCCCGGAAAACCGCGCGCGCAGGAAATTCCACGCCACCGCCGCCAGCACCGCCGCCACACACAGCACGACCATCTTCACGGCGATGAAGTAGAACCACCCCAGCGGCGCGTGCGGGAATTCAGGCATCGTGACCCTCCCGGTAAAAGAGGTTATATGCCGAGAACGGGATCTTCCGCAGGTCCGGCGTCAGGATGTGCACGCACTCCTTTTTCATCGCCCGCAGCTCGAAATTGTAGCGGTCGATGAACGACGTCACGCTCAGGCGGAAGGTGTTTTCGATATTATACTTCACCTTGCCGTCCTCCAGCCGGATATTTTTCCCGAGCGGCGCCAGCGGCAGGAAGTCCTTCAGGAACCCCAGGCACTCGCAGACATATTGACCCTTCAGCAGTCCCTTCGCCGTCTGTGAGAGGATGTCGCGCGCGTCGAAGAGTAGCGTGTTCTTGATCAGCGGCAGGTAATCGCGGATCTTCGCGTTGCGCATCACCGGGATGAAGGTGTCCTTCTCGCGGTACAGGTAGGAGATCGCCACCCGGTCCGTATTGCACGGCAGCGGGATGAAGTCGGAGACGCGGATCATCCCCTTCGTCTGCCGCTCGATGCGGTGCAGGATGCCGGTGAGCGTGATGCCGCCCGCGTTCTCCGGACAGCGCCCGAAGCGCGCCACCGGCTGGAAATTGATGCCGCGCACGAACGGCGTCTCGAGGCCGAACTGGATGATGCGCCCCAGCTCGCCCGCGTTGGCCGTCGGGTGCACGGTGGTCACCAGCGTCATCGGCACACCCGCCTCCGCCAGGTTTTTCACCGCCTGCTGCTTCACCGCGCTCAAATCGCGCCCGCGCAGCCGCTCATACGCCTGCGGGGTGAAGCCGTCGAACTGCAGATACACCTCGAAGCCGCCATAAAATTCGTGCAGCGCCTCCGCAAAGACCGGGTCTTCCGCGATGCGCAGGCCGTTGGTGTTGAGCATGACGAAGCGGAAGCCTTTGCCCTTCGCCAGCCGGATGATGTCGAGGATCCGCGGGTGCAGTGTCGGCTCGCCGCCGCTGATCTGTAAAATCTCCGCCTCGCCGGACTCGGACTGCAGGTAGACGTCCAGCATGCGCTCGATGGTGGGCAGGTCGAGGAATGTGCCGTCGCCGGCATTCGCGTAACAGACCGGGCATTGCAGGTCGCAGCGGTCCGTCACCTCTACCAGCCCGATGCAGGTATGCTGCTCGTGGTCGGGGCAGAGGCCGCAGTCGTGCGGGCAGCCGCGGCGGGTCTCCGTCTGCGTGTCCGATCGCGTGCCCGGCTTCTCATATCGGCCGCGGTGCAGGTACCACTCCGCGTCCTCCTCCAGCAGCTCCCGGTGCTCCCCGTGCTCCGGGCAGCGCTTCAACAGGTAGACGGCGCCGTCCTCAATGATGATCTTCGCGGGAATGACCGCGGCGCAGTGCGAGCACAGGCTCGTCGTCTGTCCGTGATACAGGTAGGATTTCTGCCGATTGGCCATGCGTGCTCCCAGCTCCTCCCCCACCTATTCAGCAGGCAAGAATGGTAATCCTGCATTGCCCGGCGGAGAGAGCCTCACTGGAGAAAGACACGGTGCGTGCCGGAATCCGTATAGTCGGCCAGTGCAATTTTCGTGTCCGCCGGGGAACACCCGCGACGGGCATGCATGGCAGGCGCGGGCGGTATATCCTATGGGGGGAATCGCAGCTATGTTCGTCGCAAGCTGGCAAGATGACACGAGGCAATTGAATTACGGCATCGAACAGGAGCAGTTCATTTTCAACGCGGACGGCACGCCGCCGTCGCGTGAGCAGATCATCGGGGTCTTTCAAATGCTGGCATCGCGGGGGATGGCAGCGAAGGCATATCATAAAAACGGTGAGCTGCTGGCGGTGAAGCGGGAGATGCCGAATGGCCTGCTGATGATGAAGAATGATTTCTGCTCGCACATCTTCGAGATCGCCTTCCCACCCGTGCGCGGCGTGGCGGAGTTCACGGCGATTTATCATGAGGCGGAGGGGCTGGCGCGCGAGGTGTTGGCCGGGTTCGGTCTTCACGTGCGTCCCGGCGGGGCGCTGGCCGTCATGCCGGAGCAGATCGTGCTGCGCGCCAGCGACAGCGATGACGTGCAAAAACGCATGGATAATTACGACGGCCGTCCGCTGCCGAAGCGCCCGTTCAGCCACCGCTTCTTTTTTGCCGGCATGTGCTCGATCCACTGCCACCTGAACGTGTTGGACGATGCCTTTTACGCCCGCCTGCCGGCCCAATACTCGGTGGAATACCTGGTGCCGCTGCTCTATTCGGAAAGCCCGGTCTTCAACGGCCGCCGCGCGCACTGCGTCAGGCCGCTGATGTATCGCGACGGCTTCTGCCTGGCCTACCGCGCGTCAGCCATTCCCGATCCGATCCCCACCACGCCGGAGGCGTACCGGCAGTTCCTGGCCGGCTCGCAGGGATTCATCCGCGACTACAGCTTCATCGCCCCCTCCCGGCACGGAACGGTGGAATTCCGCACCGCCTGCGTGCAGCCGTCGTTGGATGAGTTGATCGAGGTGCTGGCGCTGCGCGTGGCGCAGGTGCTGGGCGTGGCTCGCGGTCTCTGGCACGAGCGTCCCCACCTGCGTGCCCTCTTCTGGAACGCTTCCCTTACCGGCGTCGCCCCGCAAGACATCATGGATGAGGATTACACCATCCTCTCCCGTCTGCAGCCTGAGCTCCCCGAGGACATGCAAGAGCCGCTGGGACGCGTGCTTACCCGCTTTGAAGGCTGGCAACAGATGGCGGCATAACGGCTGGGAGCGCAGACCTCTGAGTCCGCGCGTATTGCCGGCAATCAGTCTTCCTCTTCAAAATCAGGGAATCCGTTGTTACTGATCGGCAATGCCACCGGTAATGCACCGGGCAGCATCAGACAGGCGACGCGTGTCGATTCCGGTACAGAGAAGATCGCACGTACCCGGACGGAATTGTTTGGCCCCTGGTTCGTCTTCCAGACGCCGGGATAGATCTGCTCGATATGATCCGGATTCGGCTTCCAAGCGAGCTCCTCGCGGTTCAACACCCCATCATGCCCCGTCATATACATGCACGGGCTCAACTCGACCTGATCGTAGATCACGAAGCAGAGACCGGGATGCAGCAGGCGTTGTGGTTTCGTGAAGTCGACGTTCTGATTGAGATAATCAACCAGGCGGCGAGAGTAGACGTTGGCAATACAGGGGGCATAACGCGGGTCCGATTCCGTACTGATATTGGTGGCGGTGAATCTGACGACCAGCACGCTCTGCCCGTCTCTGCTCTTAAATTCGTATACCAAGTTATTTTCTCGTAACTTGACGTTGTATTTACGTGTAATATACCCTCGTACGTCTGATAGTCTCCAGACCGCTGATCTGACGCGACCGTCGATGGCGTTGTTTTGCAAACTCCGGAGGCTATATTCACGATCTTTATCTATCCAGTTCGGATTGAGCTTCCGCGCTACCGTGGAAGCGATATACGCATTCCGATAGTCAAACAACTTCACGGCACTATCGAAATCGGCCGTGAGTTTTGCCAGAGCGACGGGAATGGCACCCTTCAGGACGTTCTCCTGCAGCCAGCGGCGCTGTGCCTCGCTGCAAACCGGATTCGTATTCAGCAGTAAATCCTCGCCGATCATCACGGTCGCGCTGGCCGTATCCTGTTTCCAGACAGCGACCGCGTGCTGATAATAGGCTGTCTGCTCTTTCGACCAGTTGAGATTTGCCGGCAGGTCCGCCGGCAGATCAGCCGCCCGCGTGGGCAACGTTGATCCCGCAAGCGTAACCAGGAGTATGATAAGCAGGACAAGCCTCATGATGATCTCCTGTCTTCCACGTGTTGACTAATGATCTCCCAACCCATGGTAAACATAGTGCCGGATTATTCGGTTATTTCTTTGATTCCAGGCGGAGGCTGGCGATGATCGACTCCGCTTCCTTACTCAATGTCTCGACGATCGGGTGAGCATCGGCTTGTGGGCCAGCGGCGCTGATTCTGATGCGGATGTCAAGGTAGAGGCCGCCGTTTTTCATGATAATGTCGTCGCTCCATTTGTCGGAGGTTGCGGTTTTCGGGCCGGTTGTGGTATACCGCAACCCGGTGAAGTCGCCACTGGTGATGGGCTTGCCGTAGTTGGCGGAATGGCTGTTGGCGAGCAGCTTCTCCCGGGCCGCATCATTGTTGGCGATTATCGTCACCGTCGCATCAGCCGACATTGTATTGCCGCTCGCATTTTTTTGCGTCACCGTTTTTTTGAGGGTGCAAGCGGTCCAGTCCTGTGCGTCTCCGGCATCGCTCCAACCCTCCGGCTTCTCAATCGCCAGACGGAAGGGCTTCACGGTGATGCTCGTCCATATCCCCGAGTAATAGTTCGCCTTCCGCTGCAGATCGGCCCAAATCTTGCCTTCCGTAGCGAGCGCCATCTGCTGATCGGGAGTCAGCGCCGCCTTGTGCTTCGCCATTGCCGCGTCCCGTGCCAGCGCGACGATTTCATCTCGTAAATTTGTGGGGAGGCCTTCGAGTGTTCCATCAGTAACTGTCAACGCATCCGCGACCGCTTGTTGCTGCTCTCGCGTCAGCTTACTGCGTTGCTGGAAGAACAGATCACGAACTGACTTAATCTCAGGATAGAGCATATCCCAACGGGCATTCGCGTCCATACCATCTTGAATGCTTGCCGGCGGGTGATCTACAAAAAGGCAAACCAGCCTTACCTTTCCCAGGATCTGATCCGAAGGGTCATTGATCTGCAGCTTTGCCGTTAGCGTGTTGCCGTCGACTTTCTCTTCAGTGACGGTGACATTATCATACATTTTGCACCCCGGCCGATAATCCGGGGAACCGGGAAGCTGTCCGAAAACTTGATACACCAGCAGAAAGGGAAAGTCGACGCCGCTGATAGTGCCTTGGCACGAAGGGTTGCTGGATTGGTAATCTTCGCGGATCACGAACCAGCGGCGGGTGCCCGGTAATTTCGCGAGGTAGTCGTTCAACGTCACCGACACCGGAAACACGCGGCCGATCACGAGCGGCCCGATGGCATAATTGACGACCTTCATCTGGTCGGTAAGTTTGGCTGTGTCGGCCGCAAGTACAGCAATGCCCGCCAGCGACAGGCAGAAAAGCAGGAGCAATCCACGCATAAGGCACACCCTTTTCTTTGCACGAATTGGAACGCCTTGAGGTGTATGCGACGAAGGCTATCCGATTAGCTCATCCCTGAAGTCAACATAAAAACTATACACCCGCCCGCAAGGAAAAGCAATCGTCTGCAACAGAGGGGATCTTCCGACAGCACGCTACAGATGAGAGGGATATTATCCGATTATCCTCGGATGCCCGATCATCCACCCCGCCAGCGCCACCGTGGCGATGAGCAGCGCCGCCAGCGCCGGCCACGCCCACGCCGGCATCGCGTTGCGGCGCACCGGAGAGCGCAGGATGACCAGACCGACTAGCATGCCGCCAACTAAACCGCCGGCATGACCGGCCAGGCTGATGCCCGGTATGAAGGAGATAGCGGCGTTGATGATGAGCACCCGCGGGAGCCAGCCGAACAACTCTTTGCGGACGTCCGCCGGGAAGTCGCGCCAGTAGAGCAGCGCGATGATGATAAAACCGCCCAGTAATCCGAAGATGCCGCCGGACGCCCCCAGGGTGACGGCATTCGGCGAAAACCACAGGGCGGCCAGCGAAGCGGTGAGCACGCTGAAGAGGAAGAGTGCGGCAAAGCGTGCCTTGCCTTGCCAGTGCTCCAGCACGACACCCAGATTATACAAGGCGAACATGTTCATGCCGAGGTGGATGAGATTCGCGTGCAGGAAGCCGGCGGAGATGAGCCGCCACCATTGTCCCGCGTGGACAAGCGGAGGAAACAGCGCGCCCCATTGGATTGCGGCTTTATTCGTCAAGTCGAACATGAACTGCCCGCCGCCAAGCACTGAGAGGAAGAAAAGAACAACGCAGAGAACAATGAGGCCGTAGGTGATGACGGGATATTTACGCGCGCCTTTGGTGATACTTGCCTGTCGTTGCTCCAGACCCGCGCGCAGCGCCTCCGCCGGGTCGATGCGCGGCGCGCCTTCCGGCAATCCCGAGAACAGCGCGCCGAGAGTCTCCTCGCGCAGCACGTCGGGCGCGCCCGGCCCCCGCCGCACGCGCATCTGCCCGCTGGTGGCCTGCAGGTAGGCAATCGTGCCGCCAACCGATTGCAGCGTCTGCACCAGCATCGGGTCATCCGGGGCATCCATCCCGACCAGCAGTAGACCAGCCGTGCCGACTTTCAGGCGCAGTTTATCCCACGCTTCCAGCAGGTGCCCCACCAGCGGCCACGGCGAAATGAGCAGGATGCCATCGTCCTTCGCCATCAACACCACGGAAAGCGGCCAACTCGCCGGATCGCCGTCGAGGTAGTCATACCCCATCGCCAGCAGTCCCTGCTGCACGCGGGTCAGCGTCCAGTGCAGGGCCGCGGCGTTGCCGTGAAGCTCCGGCTGTAATTCCTGTTGCGGTTCGTTCATCACGCCGCCATTATACGCGATCCATGGCAATTTGCGAAAAGGCTACTCGTCCTCCATCGCCCGCAGCAATGAGACTCCCGTAATCCCCAGCTCATTGAACACCTGCTGGATTTTGAAGGTTTCGCTGAACGTATCGTAGGCCTTTTTCGTGGTCTTGCTGGCTTTATAAACGAAGAATTTACCGTTCCAGGTAAACCAGGTGGCCTTGTAGTGTTGATGGAGCTCTCGCCATTCCACGGTCTGGTAGCGGATCAGCGTGGGCGGCTTGCCGTTGGCGCCGGGCTGAAAGACGATGCCGCCGTCGCCGCCATTCCCGGTATAGGTCAGGAAGCCGTCCTCTGTGCCGGAGCCCAGCACATTCGAGAAGATCTTCCGCTCCGGGTCCCACCGGTAGGCGGTCAAGCCGATGGACCCGGTATAGGCGCCGGTGAACCAGCACCCGAACACCAGCTCCGGCACGCCGTCCCCGGTCAGGTCGCGGGCGTGGAAGCGGACGATCGAGTTGGAGACGTCATCAGGCAGGCCCAGTTTCCACACGTTTTTCGCGCCCTTCTGAATCCACACGCTGACCGGCGCCACGTATGCCGGCTGCAAACAACGCGCATAAGCGATCTCTACCGTTTTGTCCCCATCGAAATCGGCGCTTACGGAGCGAATCTGGTATTGCAGGAGGGTGGTGAGATATACCGGCACCTTCAAGGTCGGGTGCGAGATGGTCTCCACCTGCATCGCATCGCTGTCTTTTCCCGGATCGAAGAACAGGCGTGCTCTCTCCTCCTTGGACGGTTGCTCTAACGTCAGCTCGAATAACCGCGCGAAATCCACCGCCGGAACATACAGCTTATCCTCGTAGACCACCGACTGTTTTGTCAGGATCTGCGGTTGGTAATCGCCCTCCGCCGCGGTCGAGTAAGGCGCAAAGGCGGCGAAATGCCCGTTGACGGTCACCAGCATGCGGCCTGTGCCCGCCTCCAAATTCACACCTCCGGCCAGCGCCGCCGCCAGCCCGGTGATCTGCACATACGGCTCCCCGTCAATTGAAATGGCGATCCCGCTGGCGAGTGACGGCCCGAAGAGATCGGGCATGACGGCGCCCACCGGCAGCGCCAGTTTATTGCCCGACTGCGGATCCGTCAGGGTGTGGTTGAAGTCCGTCGCGCTTTTCAGGCCGAAGGCATTCATGAAGACCGTCTTATCGGCGTAAAGCTCGCCGTCATAAATAACAGCCACCCCGTCCACGTAGCGGTCTGTTCCGGTATCCGCGGAGATAGTGCTCAGTTCTTCCGCCGTCAGCTTCTCGGCGAAGCCGACATCAAACCGCGCAAGATCGAGCGTTTTCCCGCGCGCGCTGAACGAGCAGCGGGCATACATTGCTTTGTTCACCGTCCCGCCCAGCAGCCCGGCCATGGCGGACAACGGCACCAATTCCTGCTTCCCACCGTTGACCAGGATCGTGAACGGCGCCGCCAGCGCGCCGAGACACAGGAACAGGCAGGCGAGAATTGTGAAACGCGACATGCGGATTCCTCCTGATTAGAGTATATACATCGTTTGGAAAGCGGTCGCCCCGTGCGAGGCGACCGCTTTCCAAATATCGTGACTACTCACTTATCACGACTTACTCGTCCGCCTCCTCCGCGTCATCCGGCGGAATCTCCGGCATACTGGGGCGGCCCACGACCGAGGTGGCGGGGGCGAAGATCACTTCGCGCGGTTTGCTGCCCTGGCCGGGGCCGACGAAGCCGCGTTCCTCGAAGATGTCCATGATGCGGGCGGCGCGGGTATAGCCGATGCGGAATTTGCGCTGCAGCATGGAGGTGGAGGCATATTTCGTGTTGCGGATGTAGTCGAGCGCGCGGTCGAACAGCTCGTCCTCCGGCTCGTCGTTGAAGCCGCCGTCCTCACCGTCGACGCGCATGGCCTCCTCTTCGATGGCCACGATTTCGTCGGAGAAGTGCGGCTTGCCCTGGCCCTTGACGAAGGAGACGACGTGGTTGATCTCCACCTCGGAGACGTAGGCGCCCTGGATGCGCGCGGGCTTGCTGGCGTCCACCGGCAGGTACAGCATGTCGCCCTGTCCCACCAGCCGCTCGGCGCCATTCATGTCCAGAATGGTGCGCGAGTCCACCTGCGAGGCGACGGCGAAGGCGATGCGCGAGGGGATGTTGGCCTTGATGGTGCCGGTGATGACATTCACCGACGGTCGCTGGGTGGCGACCACCAGGTGGATGCCGGTGGCGCGCGCGAGCTGGGCAATGCGGCAAATCGACGACTCGAACTCCGCCGCCGCCTGCATCATCAAGTCCGCTAGCTCGTCGATGATGATGACGATGTACGGGATCTCCTCCAGTCGCTCCAGCCGCGACTGCTCGTTGAAGCCGACGATGTTGCGCACGCCCTTGTCGGCGAACATTTCGTAGCGCTGCTCCATCTCGCGGATGGCCCAGCGCAGCAACCCGGCCGCGTGCTTGGCGTCGTAGGCCACCGGCGCAATGAGGTGTGGGATATGTTGAAACAGGCTCAGCTCTACTCGTTTCGGGTCGACCAGTAGCAGCTTCACCTCCTGCGGCGTGGCGCGCATGAGAATGCTGCAGAGCAGGCTGTTGATGCACACCGACTTGCCCGAGTTGGTGGCCCCGGCGATGAGCAGGTGCGGCATCTTCGTCAGGTCGGCCATGCGCGGATGCCCGGCGATGTCGCGCCCCAGCGTGAAGGCGAGCGGCGATTTGTTCTTGCGCATCACCTCCGAGTCCAAAACCTCGCGCACGCTGACCAGCGTCAGCTCTTTGTTCGGCACCTCGATGCCCACCACGCCCTTGCCCGGCACCGGCGCTTCCACGCGCACGTCCAGCGCCGCCAGCGAGAGGGCGATGTCGTCGGCCAGGTTGGTGATCTTGCTGATGCGCACGCCCGGCGGCGGCAGGATCTCGAAGCGGGTCACGCGCGGCCCGCGCTCCACGCCCACCACCTTCGCCTCGATGCCGAAGCTGCGCAGCTTCTCCTCCAGCACCAGGATCTTCTCCGCTGAATCGTCCTTCGCCGTCGAGGCGGAACGCGGGGGCAGGGCCAGCAGATCGAGGGCCGGCAGTGCATACGGGCGGTTGCCGTCCGTCCTCGGCGTCAGCGCGTCGAATTCCAACTGCTGCGGCTTCTTGCGGCTGGGCACGCCCACCACCGGTCCGGCCACCTCGTCGTCCTCTTCCGGCTCGGGCGCGGGCGTCGGCTTGAAGGTGGGCAGCTTGATCGGCCGCGGCAGGATCGACGGCCGTTCCGGCTCCGGCTGGCTGCGGCCACGGCGCTCGGCTTCCTGCAGCGCCTCGACCAGCGCGGCGCGGCGCCGTTCACGGTGTTGCAAGGCACGCTGCTTGAGCGTACGCACGGACCAGCGGCCGGCCAGGTAAATACCTTTGGCGGGCGCGAGCACCAGCACCCACAGCGGGACATCCGTCATCAGCGCCACGCCGCACAGCAGGATGAGGAGCAGCACTCCCCAGGCGAACTGGCCCACCAATGCGAACGATCCCCCCGCGATCAGCCCACCGAGCACACCTCCCGGCGTCTCGCCGAAGGCGGAGGGGTGCCAGGGGTCGGGATGGGCGAGCGTGGGGTAGAAGAGCTGCATCATGCCGAGGGCGGCAAGGAGCAGCAGCACCATGCCCAGCACGCCAAGGGAAAACAGCAACCGCTCCTGCAGCATCATCACGGCCACGCCAAGGAGGATGAAGGCGGAAGCGACGGCCCACAGACCATACAGGCCGAAGATCAGGTGGAATCCGTTGAAGAGGATGCCGGGCAAAAGGCCGCCAGGATGCAGTGCCAGGAACAGCATCAGCAGGATGCCGAACGTAATCAGCCCCAGGCCGGACAGCTCGTACCCGAGCGGCTTCCGTGGGGAGGCATCCCGCAGTTTAGTTTTACGTCGCACGGCAGGCTTGACAGCCCGTTTGGCCCGGGGTTTCCGCGCGGCCGGCATACCCATGATCCCTCCGATGACGGCAACGATAGAGACTTAAGAAGTCACCGTGTGGGTAATACCCTCCGGTGGAGACTACAAGGCGCTGCCATCGTGGGCAGGCACTCGTGGCGGTAGCCGGCTGGTAGTAAGCCAATATTATGTTATCACGCGTTGTCTGCTTCTGCAAGTTACGGCAAGCCCGCTCATTATCAGGTAAGCCGGTTCGTGTATGTGAAAGCCTATCGGACGATAGTTTTTCGTCGTAAGCCACGCTGCGAAGCGGAGTGGCGTTCGCGTATCGGAAAGCTGGTCATAAAACAGGATCGGCCCGGTAGGCTTGGCAGGTGAGCGGGGGTAATGGGAAAAATGGGAGTGAATGGGAAAAATGTGTTGGTGCGTTTTATCGAAACCTTCTCTTGATGCACCAACACATTTTTCCTATTCACTCCCATTTTTCCTATTACCCCCGCTCACCTGCCAGCCTACCAAGCCGATCCTTCCCCCAACCAAAGCCTCCCGTGCCCCGGCCCACCGCTTTGGTCCTCCTAAAGATTGGCTTCCCGCAGCAGAGCTACCAGGCGCTTCCTCCCCCCGCGACCAACTCAGAGAGGAGAACCTTCTCTGCCGTCGAAAAGGCCTGAGGAGAAGCGTGGCGCGTGCGGCGAGGGTGTTAGCCCTGCGGCGGAGGGGTATATTCATTCCGGCATGTTCTCCCACCTATCCGATAAATTCGAGACCGGCTATCTCACCCACCTGGAGGAGCTCCGCAACCGTCTGTTGTGGTGCCTGCTGGCGGTGGTGGCGGGGGTGACCGCCGCCTGGTTCCTGGCGCGGCCGGCCTATTTTCTGCTCTCCGGCGTGGTGGTCAGCAGCGTGCGTGATTACGGCGGGCTGATTATCACCCTGCATCCGGCGGAGTTCTTTGTCACGCAGATGAAGATCGCCGGGGTGCTGGGCGTGATACTGGCGTCGCCCTTTGTGCTCTGGCAGCTCTGGGCGTTCGTGCGTCCGGGCTTGACGCCGTGGGAGCGGAAGGTGGTGGCGCCGGTGCTGCCGGCGATCATCATGCTTTTTCTCTTCGGCGCGGCGGTGGCCTGGCTGATGCTGCCGGCCATCATGCATTTTTTCTTGGGTTACAGTCGAACATTCGATATGGCCCGGGTGACGGTGAGCTTCGAGCAGACCATCGATTTTCCGTTGAAAATCATGCTGGCCTTCGGCATCTCCTTCCAGTTGCCGATTGTGCTGCTCGGGCTGGTCTGGCTGCGCGTGTTCACCGCGCAAACGCTGCTGCAGCACTGGCGGCCGGCGCTGGTGATCCTGGCGGTGGTCGCCGGGGTGGTCACGCCCACCAGCGACCTGTTGACGATGACGTGCATGCTGGTGCCGCTGCTGGTGCTGTATTTCGGCACGGTTTGGCTGGCCGCGCGCATCCAGAAATCCTATGAGGACCGCGAGAAAACGGAAGACGGGGCATGATGTCTTCGCTGAACAAGCGTATATTCTGCATAAGTCTGCTGCTGGTCTGCCTGCTGGGCCGTGGATTGGCGCTGAACGTGTCGCAGCAGGGCAATCTGTTGATCATCGACGGCAAGCCCACCGCACTGACCTTCGCGCGCGGCTGCACCAACCCGGCGGACGTGCCCGCCTATCACGCCCAGGGGTTCAATACCCTGCTGGTGCGGGTGGATTCGCCGGGCACCATCGCCATGGAAAGCGCGCAGGCGCTCCTCGACGCGGCGGAAAAGGAAGGCCTGTATTCGCTGGTCGAGCTGGCCAACGGCTCCTGGTCCGAAGGCGACTACGCCTGCTTGAGCGATAAGGACTACCTGGAGACCGCCGAATACTTCCTGGATACTGTGGTGAACGGCCTGCAGAGCTACCCCCATCTGCTCGGGTGGGTGATCGGCACGGTGGAGGAAGGGCAGCTGATCACCAATGTGCCGACCATCGGCGCCTTCATGCAGCAGCGCTACGGCACCATCGGGAAACTGAACGCCGCCTGGTCGACGGAGACCGAGAACGGACAGCCGTTCAAGTCGCGAATACCGTCCTTCGGCACGCTCACCGAGCCGGGCGTCGACAAACTGGCCGGCAGCGCGCCCGCGGCGATCGCGAAAGTGATCCGGCGCCAGCTCGACGCATATCGCGCGCTGCGCGGTCTGAACGATACCGACTTTCAGCAGTACCTGAGACGGTATTACCAGAATGTCAACCAGGTCAATGCCCGCTGGGGCTTCAAATTCACCGAGTGGACGCGCATCTCCGTGGATGTCATCCTGCGCCGCGGACAGCAGCAATCTGACCCGGCTTTGCCCGCGCAGCTCGACCTGGCACGTTATAAATCCGAAGTGCGCCGCTACCTGCTGGAGTGGTGGACGCAACAGATCCTCGTGCGGGATAAGGATCGTCTGGTGTTCGCCGGCGGTATGACGGATTACCGCGGGATGAGTAACCTGCCCCCGCAGATCAACGGCGTGTTCACCGAATGTTATCCGGGCGTGACCGAGGTGGATTCCGAGCTGCACAACCCCCATGCCATCGATATCGCACGGCACGGCAACCGCTACATCGTGCTCGCCGGCATCTCCGCCCGCAATGCCGAACCCTCCCAGTTTGCCTACTACCTGTACGGGGCGGCGCTGCATGGCGCCTCCGGCATCGGGGTGAACGATTGGGACACCGTCAGCCGTTCACCGGTGTTCAGCGGGGTGCTGGCAAAGTCGCTGCAGGACATCCAGGCGCGCGGGCTGCTGGGCCGCACCCCCCTGGCGCGCATCGGCATCGTCTATATGCCGTATGCCCCGGGCCAGTTCACCTCCAAGGGCAAGCCGCTCTACGGCTACATGCCGGCCTTTCTCGCCGATGGACCGGGCACGCTGATCTTCGCGCTGCGCAACGGAACCTGTTACGGCCAGATCGATTACCTCTCGGCCGAGGATCTGGCGCTGCTGCCGCTGTCGCGCTACCAGGTACTGATGCTGATTACCGCGCTCGATACCCCGCTCATCACGATGCAGGCGCTCACGCATTACGTCAGTGACGGCGGCATGCTCGTCGCCGATATCGGCGCCGGCACGCTGCAGGCTAACGGGAACTATATCTCGCTGCCGGCGCCCCTCGTGCAGCTCTTTCGCGTGCAAAACCTTGATACCCACTTCGCCGAGGGGCGGTATAATCTGGAGATGTACCGGTCGCACCCGCTCTTCCCCCGCCTGGTGCCCGGGCTGCGCACGCTGGGGCTGTTCGGCGGATACGCGGTTCGTTATACTGCCCGCTTCGTGCCGCTGGAGGGATCGGACATCTTCTTCACGCTGACGTCCGGCCAGGGCTACCCCCATCCGGTGCCGCACCCGTACAAGCCGCTCCCGCGCGTGCCCACGCGGGCGGTGTTCATCTCCGGGTATGGCAAAGGCCTGACCATCTTCGCGCCGCTGCCGCTGTATCAATGCTGGCTTCCCGGCAACGTGCTGTTCGAGGAATTTCACCGCGACCTGTTCGGACGCAATGCGGACATCATGTTCCAGCGACCGATCGATTTCCTGCCATCGCAGGCGGCGCTCGCCCGTTATGCCGACGGCAGCGTGGCCCTGTGGACGAAGGATAATATGCCGGCCGTCGCCTGGATGCGCAATCCGGAACGGCAGGTCTACCGCCTGCCCGGCGGGGTCTGCGAGATCATGCCGGTGGCGACCAATCTCTACTGTGGGTCACCGGGGTATCACCTGGCCGAGCCGCTCCCCGTTCGCATCGCGCGGATGGACCTGCCGGTCAGCGTGGGGGTGCTGCAGGCGGACGACAAGGCCCTGGTGCTGCAGTTCCGCATCCAGGATGATATTGCCGGTGAGTTGATCTCCCTGGAGGTTGGCGACGGCGCCTACCGCGTCACCCCCGGCTCCGTGCACCGGCTCATCTGGCTCACCGATAAGGACGGCGGCGAGAAGGAGATCACCGCCGACAACAACGGCCTGCTGCACATCGACGTCCCGCTGTCGCAAAAACTCACCACCATTACCATCACCGGCAAAGACGCCGGCGGCAATATCGAAATCGTCCCCGGCGGCAGCAACGACCTGGTCATCGATGCCGTCCCCACCGGCGGGACGGCAATTCCGCCCGAACAGTGAGTTGTAGGCCTGGATGCGTGATGGGATTCGCTCCGCATGCGAAAAATTGTTTGTGTATATTAGCAAACAAAAGTTGAAGCCCTGGCTTGACCGTAGAGCGACGAATCGGATGGCGGCATACCTCTAGCCTATCCGTGAAATCTATTGGCCTGTTTTGGGCAAAATGGGGCTCTGATACATGGGATGTCCACACTTGCCGGCGATTGGATCGCCGGGGGATCTGGACTACGCTTCCGCCGTGACCCCCACCCGCCCCGGTGTCTCCAGTCGCAGCCAGAACAGCGGCACCACCGCCGCGATCATGATCAAACCGCTGTACAGGAACGGGTAGACCGGGCTCATGTTCGCCAGAAAGCCGGCGACCAACGGGCCGGCAATGCCGCCCACGCTGGTCCACGCCAGCACCTTGCCCACTTCGATACCCCGCGTCTCATCGCGTGAAAATCGCTGAATGACGGTGGCCTGGATCGGCGACCAGATGCCCGCGCCGATCAGGTCATGCAGCAGGAAGACGCCCGCTGAGGCCCAGTAGTTGGGGATGACGGCGCAGGCGGCCATGGTGATCCCCTCGATGATGAACCCCCAGATGTACCAGGCGCGCAGGTTCTTCAGCCGCAGGTTGCCCACCAGCAGCATGGGCAGTGCGATCGTCACGCGGTGCAGCGACATCAGCGCCGGGTTCCAGTGGCTGGCCACCTCGCCGGGGAAGCGCTTGAGGAAGAACAGCGGCAAGAAAAAGCTGTGGCTGAGCATCACGCCGAAGGTGAAGATGATGCCGGCTACCAGGATGACCTTCAGGTTATGGTGCAGGTCGAGGTTGAACAGGTCGCGCAGGCTGACGGCCTGCTGGGTGGGTGCGCTGCGGTGCTCTTTGAACAGCATGGCGAACCAGCAGGCAACCAGCACGAGCCCGCCGCCGGCCAGGTACAGGCTGATCGGATAACCGGCACTTGCACCCAGGCGGGCGATGATCAGCCCGGCCAGCAGCGTGCCGCCCGCCTGCACCATGAATTCCACCCCGCGGAACTTGCCGATGAAATTGAGGAAGGCGCCGCGCTGCTCCTCGTATAGCACAATCGGGAAGATGGTTTCGCGCGTCAATGCGGCAATTTCACGGAAAATCTTCGTTACGAGTTGCAACAGCAATCCGGGCAGCAGCGGCGGCGCGGCGATGGCCAGCCCGCACACTGCCAGCGCGGTGGCGAACATGGGCTTTCGGCCGAACCGGTCCGACAATCCGCCCATATAAATCCGCACCAGCACCATCACCGTCCCGGAAACGGCAAAGATCATCCCCATCTGTTCGAACGAGACCTTGCGCGCCTGCAGGAAGAGCGGGAAGATGTATTCGTACACACCGGTCGCCAGCCCGAAGAAGACCGCCGTGCCCAGTACCAGCCACAGATTCCGATTCATGCGCCATACCCCTTGACCGCCGCCAGCCCGGATGATGCCTGAAAGCCTGTATGGATAACGTTGCCGCATCCCTTCGCGGGTGCGCGGGCGTTTCCGGCATCATCCGGGCTGGCGGAAAAACGGGCAGAGTGTAGCATGGAAGGCGGCATGGCGCAATGCAGCCCAGGAGGCAGGCTTACGCCTGCCTCCTGGGCTGCCCGTTTTCTTCAATGCGCGTTATTTTATGCGCGGATTGGATGTGGCGAACCGGCCATTCGGATTACTGGTATAGAGCCACACCGTGATTTGCTGCGCGCCCGGGACGATGGTGCTGGCGACCGCGGGTTGCCCGAAAATCGTCACCGGCTGCGTGCTTATCACATAATACTGCACGCCGGCCAGCTTGCCTTTCCGGTCAAACACGAAGGCCTGCGGCATCGACGCGTTGAACGGTGCAGACAGCAGCGCCTGGTTGACATATACCTGGCCCATGCCGGGAGTGAAGGCCCCGACCGGCTGGTACCCCAGTGTCATCGCCTGCGCCGGCGTCAGGCCGCGATAACGCGTAGCGACCGTGTTCAGGGTGCTGCGGTCCGTTGCGGACAGATTCGCCGTCCCCGGGATGAAAATTTCCTGCAGCCCCGCCACATTGGCCGTGCCGACCACGTAATACGGATAATACGGGTTGCCGTGCCGCGTGACACCACCGTTCACCTGCATATACGACAGCGGGTTGCCCTCTTCAAAAATGCTGACGTAGTTGCCGGAGACATTGGTGTAATTCAAATTTCTGATCTGAACATCACTCAGGGCCAGGGTCTCCTCACTGCCCAGGATCATGATGACCGGCTGTCCGGTGACGCTCTGTGTAATCATGGTCGGACATGGTAACGGCAGTGCCGCCGCCGTTGCGGGGCAGACCATCACGTTCGAGGTTGACGGTACGACAACGGGTACGACCGTTGTGGTTTGCGCCCACACCGCGCTGGTGCCGAACGCTAGAGTAAGTAAAACTTTCGCCCACAATCTCATTGGAGCTCCTCCTTTTCGCGCCTTACAAGGTAATGGCCGTCCGGCCCGTTCGGCCAACGGCGGTATCTCCGTTCAGGGTTATCCTATTACTGCTTGTCCTGGGCTGTAAGTGCGCACTGATTTCCGGCCAAATCGCGTCCCTTGTCATACCGGTGACCACAAACCGTTCCCACGCCTTCGGGCGGTAGCTCCCTCTCGCAGTGGGAGAGGGAGCGGGGGGTGAGGGACGGAGCGCGCACGCTCCTCGTAAATCCGCTATAATTGGGCGATGCGGCACTGGGATATCATTATTGTAGGCGGAGGACACGCGGGGTGCGAGGCGGCGCTGGCCGCGGCGCGGCGCGGCGCGCGGGCGTTACTGGTGGCCATCCGGCTGGAGCGGGTCGCGCATCTGCCTTGCAATTGCAGCATCGGCGGCCCGGCCAAGGCGCAGCTGGTGCGGGAGATCGCGGCGCTGGGCGGCGCCATGCCGCGCGTAGCCGATGCGGCGGCGACCCATGCCCGTATGCTCAATACCAGCAAAGGTCCTGCCGTGCAGGCCATCCGCATGCAGATGGACAAGGAGCTGTATCCCACCCTCATGCGCCAGCTCCTGGAGGAACAGCCCACCCTCGAGCTGATCGAAGGTGAAACGGCATCCATCGAAGTGGCGGAGGGGCGTGTCCGCGGCATTACGCTGGTCGACGGCCGGCAGTTCGCGGCGGAGGCTGTCATTCTGGCCACCGGCACCTTTCTGAACGGCATGACCTTCATCGGCGCTCAGACCCAACCCGCGGGCCGCCATGGGGAGCCGCCGGCGAGCCTCCTGTCCGCGTCGCTAGCTGCGCATGGCCTGCGGCTGGGGCGCCTGAAGACCGGGACCACCCCGCGCATCGATACGGAGAGCATCGATTACGAGCGCTGCGAGTTGCAGCCGTCGGAGGACGAGCCGCTGCGCTTCCAGTTCTCCTGGCAGCACCCGCAATCTCCGGCGGCGCCGCTGCTGCCCTGCCACATTACCTTTACCACCGCGGAGACGCACCATATCATCCGCGAGAACCTGCATCGCTCGGCGCTCTACGGCGGCCTCATCTCCGGCCGCGGCCCGCGCTACTGCCCGTCGATCGAGGACAAGGTCGTCCGCTTTGCCGAGCGCGAGCGGCATCAGGTGTTCCTTGAGCGCGAGGGGTGGACGTCGCGGGCCGTGTATCCGATGGGCATTTCCACCAGCCTGCCCGCCGACGTGCAGGAAGCATTTGTACACAGTATCCCTGGCCTGGAGCATGCGGTCATCCTGCGTCCGGGCTACGCGGTGGAATACGATTACCTGCCGCCCGACCAACTTTGGCCGAATCTGGAGGTGAAGAGCATTCGCGGTCTCTGCTGCGCCGGGCAGCTTAACGGCACCTCCGGGTATGAAGAGGCGGCGGCGCTCGGCCTGCTGGCGGGGATCAACGCCGTGCAGCGCCTGCGTGACGAGGAGCCGTTCCTTCCCGGCCGTGACGACGCCTATCTGGGCGTGCTGGTGGACGACCTGGTGACAAAAAGTATTGACGAGCCGTACCGCATGCTCACATCACGCGCCGAGCATCGGCTGCTGCTGCGGCAGGACAATGCCGACCTGCGGCTGACCGATCACGGGGCGCGGCTGGGGCTGGTGCCGGAGGCGGAATATGCCCGCTTCCGTGTCAAGCAGGCGACGATCGAGGCGGAGCTGGCACGGCTGGCCGCCACTCCGCCCGGCAGCGCCGGAGTGGACGGCGCCGGCCTGTCCAGCGTGCTGGACTGGCTGCGGCGGCCGGAGGCGACGTATACCCGCCTGCGGCAGACTGACCCTAACGCCGCTTGCGTGCCGGCCGAGGTGGCGGACCAGGTGGAGATTGCGGTGAAGTACGAGGGGTATATTCGCCGGCAGGAGCGGCAGGTGGCTGGCCAGCAGCGGCTGGAATCCCGCCTCCTCCCGCCGGAGCTCAACTTCCAGGCGGTACACGGCCTGTCACACGAGGCGATCGACCACCTGGCTCGCGTGCGCCCGCGTTCGTTGGGCCAGGCCGCCCGCATCGCCGGCGTCACCCCCGCCGACATCGCTTTGCTTTCCGTCTGGCTGGCGGCGCGGGACCGGCGCGGGGGTGTTTCACGTGAAACACCTGGAAACGATCTTACATTGGAATGATTATAAGTGTTTCACGTGAAACACTTCACCTTGCTATTACCTGATAATCGTTCCAAGTGTTTCACGTGAAACAGGGGGATGTTGAATGGATGATTGGCAATCAGTACTGCATGCCGGCGCTGCTGACCTCGGTTTGACGGTAAGCGCGGCACAGGAGACTTTGTTTACGCGCTACCTGGCGCTGCTGCTGGAGCGGAACGCGCGGGTGAACCTCACCGCCATCACCGATCCGGTGGAGGTGGCGGCCAAGCATTTTGTCGATGCGCTGACCGTGGAGACGATCTGGCATCCGCAGCCCGGCGACCGCGTCATCGACATCGGCACCGGCGGCGGCATCCCCGGGATACCGCTGGCCATCCGCCATCCGGAGGTGGCATTCACCCTCAACGACAGCACGCGGAAGAAGGTGGTCTTTCTCGACGAGGTTGCGTCCGCGCTGCCACTGCCGAACGTCTACCCGCTGTGGGCGCGCGCGGAGGAGTTGGGACGAAAACCGGAAGACCGCGGCCGTTTCAACGCCGTCTTCGCACGCGCGGTGGCGCATCTCGGGCTGCTCATTGAATACGCCCTGCCGCTGCTGAAAACCGGTGGCATGTTGATCGCCATGAAAGGCCCGGCCGGTGAAGAAGAGGTGGCGCAGAGCGCGCCGGCGCTGCAGGCGTTAAACGGTGAGGTTTCGGAACTCCGCCGGCTCACAGTGGCAGGTGCGGGCGAGCGCCTGCTGATTGTCATCCGTGCCGTTGCACCGGCTCCGGAAAAATATCCCCGTGACGCCGGAGTGATGAAAAAACGCCCGCTTTACCTTGACAGGCCAGGGACCAATCCTTAGCATTGCACCAAAGACGTCATACTGAGCAGTCAACAGCTCGAAGAAAATTGCTGAGCAACATCGCTTCCGGATTTCAACTACGCTCAAATAAGCAATGACTTGCCGAAAGTGCTATTATCATATTAGAATGGACAGGAAAACGAGTTATTCAGCGTCTGACCTCTGATTGAAGCTTTTCTTATGTCAAAAACATTAGCCATCTTGAATCAAAAAGGGGGCGTGGGCAAAACCACCACCGCGGTGAACCTGGCGGCGGGGTTGGCTCAGGCCGGGCAACGCACGCTGCTCATCGACCTCGATCCGCAGGGCAACGCCACCACCGGGCTGGGTATCCCCAAGGCCGGCCTGGAGGCAACCGTCTACGAGGTATTGCTGGGCGATTGCCGGTGGAACGAGGCGAAAGTCCCCACGCGCGTCCCTGGTCTGGAGTTGCTGCCCGCCACCCTGGACCTGGCCGGCGCGGTGGTGGAGCTGGCGCAGCTGCACAACCGGGAGCTGTTCCTGCGTAATGCGCTGGACGGCGCCGGCGAACAGTATGATTACATCATCATCGATACGCCGCCATCCCTCGGACTGCTGCCGATCAATTGCCTGGCCGCTTCGCACGCCGCGCTCATTCCCATGCAATGTGAATTTTTCGCGCTGGAAGGCCTGGCGCAGCTTGAGCATACCATGCGCCTGGTAAAACGCAGCCTGAATCCGGAGTTGGAGGTGTTCGGCATCCTGTTGACCATGGTCGACCCCCGCGCCCGCCTGTGCCGGGATGTCATCACCGCGGTCAAACGTCAATATGGGGCCTGCGTCTTCTCCACCTTGATCCCGCGCACCATCCGCCTGTCGGAGGCGCCCAGCTTCGGCGAAACGATCTTCAGTTTCGATCCGCGCGGCAAAGGCGCCCGCGCTTATCAGGCGCTCATCCATGAAGTGCTGAAACGATAATATGCCTAGGTCAGGAACGCCACGGAGGGCGTTCCCTACGAACCGAGCAGAGGAGCTATCACCTTGATGCATCAAAAACGCAGTGGATTAGGCTCGCTGATCCCGGGCGCCGAACTGTCGACGGGGTCGGCGCCGATGCTGGTGCCGATCACGACGATTACGGTGAATCCCTATCAGCCGCGGCGTACCTTCGCCCCCGAGGCGCTGGACGAGCTGGCGGAGTCGATCCGGCACCACGGCATCCTGCAGCCCCTCTCCGTCCGCCCGCGCGGCGACGGTTACGAGCTGATCGCCGGTGAGCGGCGGTTGCAGGCGTCGCGCAAGGCTGGATTGGTCAGCGTGCCGGTCATCGTGCGCAGCTGCACCGACATGGAGATGCTCGAGCTGGCGCTGGTGGAGAACCTGCAGCGGGAAGATCTGAACGCCATGGAGGCGGCGCACTCCTACCAACGGCTGGTCAGCGAATTCGGCCTGTCGCACGGCGAGGTGGCGGAGCGCGTCGGCAAGAGCCGGTCCGCGGTGGCCAATACGCTGCGCCTGTTGGCGCTGCCGGAAGCGATCCAGCAAGGGGTGGAAGACGACGCCATCAGCGAAGGGCATGCCCGCGCGCTGCTTTCGCTGGAGGAGCCGGAGCGCCAGGTGGAGTTGTTCAAGGAAACGGTCGATCGCGGGTGGTCGGTGCGCGCGCTGGAGGCACAGGTTGGCAAATCCCCGCGCCATGTCGCGAAAAAGCTCAAAGAGAATAAAGACGGGACGGATCCCCACCTGATGCGGGTACGGTCGGATCTGCAAGTACTGCTCGGTACGCGGGTGGTCTTCAAGGCCGGCTCCGACGCCCACAGCGGCGCCATTGAGATCGATTATTACAGCGCCGAAGATCTGGCGCGCATCCTGGAGCTCCTGCAGTAATCACCGGGTTGTGCTCCGAACACACGGTTCCAGGTGTTTCACGTGAAACACCTGGAACCGTTTTTAGTTTGTAGCGATTATAAGTGTTTCACGTGAAACACCCCGCTCTACCTCGCGGTCTGTCAGCAAACCGTCCCCATCTATGTCAGCATTCTCTCGTATACTGTGACGGGAGGCTGCTATGACACAGCTCGGATTAGGCATGATCGGGGTAGGTGGGTTCGGCTTGTTTGCGCTGGAGCAATATCGCCGATTGCCGGAGATAAAAGTCACGGCCATCGCGGGGATCCATCCGGAGAAATACGCGGCACTGGCGAAGCAGTATGCGATTCCCTTCCACACCACCGATTGGCGCGCGCTGGTCACCCACCCGGATGTCGACGTCGTCTACCTGGCGACCCCCCCGGACACGCGCGCCGAAATGGCGCTGGCTGCGCTGGGGGCCGGCAAGCATATATTTTGCGAAAAACCGCTGGCGTTGTCGCTGGCTGATGCCGACCGCATGTTGGCGACCGCGGAACGCGCCGGACTGCGGGTCGGCATCAATTTCGTGATGCGCTACAGCCGCATTTATCATCTGGTGACGGAGTTGGTGGCGGAACGTGTGTTCGGTGAGCCACAGCGCTTTCTCTTTGAAAATAATGCCGGTGATCTCCCCGCCGGCCACTGGTTCTGGGACCCACGCCGCAGCGGCGGCATCCTGGTCGAGCATGGCGTGCATTTCTTTGACATTGCCGGCGCCATCTTTGGCCAGAGCCGGTTGCTGTGGGCGGATATGAGCCGGCGCGAGAGCGGTGAGGCGGACCGCTGGTGGTGTGCCTTTCAGTATGCAGAGCGAATGTTTGCGTCATTTTATCATGCCTTCGATAAACCCTCCGCCATCGAACATACGCGGGCAACCGTTGAGTGCGCGCAAGGCGCGCTGTCTGTTGAGGGTTGGTTCCCCACGCAATTACGTATTGATGGCTTGTTGTCCACCCAAGCCGTTGATCGTGCGCACGCGTTGCTGCCTACCGCGAACATTCACCCGTTGCCGGAACCCCAAACGGTGCTCGCCGACGGTCACCGGCGCGAAATCACGCATATGGTGCAGGCTGAGATCTCGATCGGTGATAAGGAGCAGGCGTATGCCGCCGCCGTCGGAGAAGCGATGGCTGATTTTGCCGCTTGGGTCTGTGACACCACCCATGTCCCGCGCGTCACCGGAGCCGACGGCCGCACAGCGCTGGCGATTGCGCTGCATGCGACCGAAATGGCTGTGCGCAATGCAACTGGTGAGGCACCGCAGGGGTAAATTCAGCGGCAACAGTATTTTGTAAATATCATTTGGCATAATAGTGAATAATCACGCAGCGGCTAAGCCATTCCCCTCCAAGTCGCGCAAATACCCGGCGCCGGCTTCCACGATCAGCGCTGGTATGTTATGATCTTCAGTGCCTGCCAGGGGTATCGGGGATTTTCCTGCCGGTTGCCGCTTTCCTGATGGGCAAGCGAATTTTCCTGCGGAAAGCAAGAGGCATCCTGCCATCAGCGGCGAATACACAGGAAAAGCCCGGTTTTACCTCCGCGCTGGAGCGGTTGTTGTCGAACCTGGCGGCTGACGATGCCAATACTCACCATGTAAGGAGCATACGATGACAGTAGTATTGCGGTTGTTACTCGTTGCTGCGGTGCTGGTCGCTGCAATCGCGATCACCTGGAGCTACCCCAACCTGTACGGAGAAACCGGACTGGTGCTGATGCCGACGGCCGATGTGATCCCGGACACCAATGTCACGCTGGCGGGGAATTACGCCGAAGTGAAGACCGAAGCGGGTGGTCGGGCGATCATCTACCCGGTCCGCATTCTCTACGGTGCGAGCGACAACACGGAACTCTTCGTGCTGGGCGCGGAATCGAGCACCAAGACGGCGGAGGACGGATTCGACGTACTGGGCGGCGGTTTCAAAGTGGCGCTGATTCACGAGAATCTGGTCACCGACATGCCCGGCTTCTCTGTCGGCACGCGCATCTATCAGACACAGGGTTCCATCGACAAGCGCGTCATCGATGCCTACCTCGTCGGATCGAAGACGATCTTCAAGACCAGTGACATTCTCGATGAAGAAGGCTTTACCGTCCGCATTCACCTCGCCGGGTTCTTTACCCGCTATACGGGTGATCTGGGAGATGAGAATTTCTACTCCGCCGCCGCCGGGATCAGCTACAACAATTTCAACGGCACCCAGGTGGCAGTAGACTTCGTGCCCGAACTGACGTCAAACGACATCACCTTCCGCAAATCCGCGCTGTCCTTTGTACTTCGCCGTCCGCTCTCGAGCGAATTCGCCATTGAAGCCGGGACGACCCAGCCTTTCGGTGAAGGCAGCGGCGGCAAACTCTATGCCGGCCTCATTTACACGTGGGGTGTCCGGGAGACGCCGACCAACCGCCGGCCGCGCATCGATAGCGGCACCGCCGGGTATTAATCGCCGGCATCCGGTGATTACAGCGCGAAATACCCGTCAGGCTTGCGGGAATGCAGGCCTGACGGGTACAATACGTCTGGAACAGCCGGAGCGCGGGCGTCTCGCCCGCGTGTGATATTCGGGATTCACGAGCGGGCGAGACGCCCGCGCTCCGGCTTGTGCTCCGCAAACACCATGCTGTCCGATACCGATATCCACAGCCCACGGCAGATCACGGAGGCGTGGGAAGATCGTATGCTCGCCCCGCAGGCCATGCACAGTGCGCGGACGCGCGGCCGCCTGCGTCCAGAGGAGCCCTGCCCGTTCCGCACCGACTTCCAACGGGACCGCGACCGCATCCTGCATAGTAAATCCTTCCGCCGGCTGGCTACGAAAACGCAGGTCTTCGTGACGCCGCGCTCCGACCATGACCGCACGCGAATGACGCACAGCCTGGAGGTCTGCCAGGTAGCGCGCACCATCGCGCGGGTGCTGCGGCTCAACGAGGATTTGACCGAGGCCATCGCGCTCGGGCATGATCTCGGCCACAGCCCGTACGGGCACACCGGCGAAGAGGTGTTGGACTCGATTTATCGCGATTACGATCCGGAAGGGCACTTTCACCACGCCGCGCAGAGCGTACGCATCGTCGAACTGCTGGAGCGGAACGGGCGGGGGCTGAATTTGACCTGGGAGACCCGCGACGGCATCCTGCACCACAGCAAGGGTGATGCCGACTGGCCGCAACCCGGCGTTATCGCCGCCACGCTCGAGGGTCAGTTGGTGGCGTTGTGCGATCGCATCGCCTACAGCAGCCATGACATCGACGACGCGCTGCGCAACGGCATCTTCACCGTGCAGGACCTGCCCGCCGACATCAACAGTCACCTGGGCACCACACACGGGGCGCGCATCACCGCCATGGTGGCCGACGTGGTGGAAGCCAGCCGGGATTTGACCGTCATCCGCATGAGCCCGGGCATGACCGCACTGACGAATCAGCTGAAGGATTTCATGTATACCCGCGTCTACCTATCGCGCTCGATGACGCCGAAGGTGCGCGTGCATATCCACCGCGTGATCACCGGCCTGTTCCAGCATTGCATGGCCCACCCGGAAGCGGTTCCCGATCTCGATCCCGCCGCCCCCACCCCGATCCGCGCCCGCCTGGTCTGCGACCACGTGGCGGGGATGACGGACACCTTCGCGGAGCGGCAGTTCCGCCGGCTGGTCAAGAAATGAGCGAAGCCCCCACTGTCATCGTGCTGATCCCCGCGTATCAGGAAGCCGAGCGCATTACCGCCACCGTAACGTCGGCGCGCGCGCTGCCCAGCGTGACGCACGTGCTGGTGGTGGACGACGGCTCGACGGACGGCACGGCGGAGCTGGCAGAGGGCGCCGGCGCCGAGGTGCTGCGCATGCCGCAGAACGGCGGCAAGGGCGCGGCGATGCGCGCCGGCCTGGCCGCCTGCCCGGGTGCGGACGACGACATCTTCCTGCTGCTAGATGCCGACCTGGGCGAAACGGCCGCGCAGGCGGACCGCCTGTTATCGCCCGTGCTGAACGGCGAGGCGGATCTGACCATCGCCCGCTTCCCGCGCGCCGGCAAGGCCGGGTTCGGGCTGGTGAAGGGGCTGGCGCGCGTGGGCACCTGGGTGCTCTCACGGAATTGGCTGCAGGCCCCCATCTCCGGCCAGCGCGCCTGCCGCCGCTGGGTGCTGCAGGCCGCGCCCATCGCCGACGGCTACGGCGCGGAGGTGGCGATGAATATTGCCGCCGGCGACGCCGGCGCGCGCATCGCCGAAGTGCCGGTGGAGATGACCCACGCCGCCACCGGGCGCAACCTGGCCGGGTTCAAGCATCGCGGGAAGCAGTTCACGCATATCTTTGGGGCGCTGATGGCGGCGGCGTTCGGGCGGACGGGGGAGCGGCTGATTCAGCCGGTGCGGTGGTGGCGATTGCTGATCTGGCTGCTTGCCGTTGTACTATTTGGTTATGCCAGCGTATCGTGTTTTCAAGATCATCCGCATACTGCGATTGTCAATCCACTGACCAATCCCCTGATGGTTGTCCTGTTGCCGATTGCCGTGCTGCTCGGTCCGCTGCTTCCTGCCAAGCTCTCCGGCTTGCTGCGCGGGCGACGACGGAATTATGCCGGTCGCAATATTCCGGCGCTGGGCGGATTGATGCTGTTGCCGGTCGTGCTCTGCCTGTGGCTCGCTTTTATTGGCGTCATGCAATACTCACAGGAGACATCTCTGGCGTTATCTTCACGGCTCTTATTTCCCGCGTCGCTCGTCGGATGGATATTGCTCGGCTTGATAGATGATATCTGGGGCACGACACAGCGCAAAGGATTCAAAGGTCACCTCGTCGCGCTGGCCCACGGGCAACTCACAACCGGAGGAGTGAAGCTGCTAGGTGGTGGAATACTGTCCCTGGTAATGGCGTATTTTGCGTTGCCTGTTGAGCCGCGGTGGCTATCCATCCCAATCGCCGCTGTGCTGATAGCATTATCGGCCAATGCCATGAATTTATTCGATCTGCGTCCGGGCCGGGCACTGAAAGCATTCTGGCTCGTGGGCATCCCGCTAGCGCTGTTTGACTTCCTCACTGCAACGACGAATCAACCGCAGCTCTTCTGGCTCCTCTCACCTGCGCTGCTGGCCATCCTGCTTGCCACGCTCGTTTACGCCCCCTTCGACTTTGCCGGCATGATAATGCTGGGCGACACCGGGGCGAATCCGCTGGGGGCGTTTCTCGGGTTGTGCCTGGCGCTGCTGCTGCCGGTGTGGGGGCAGGGGATCGTCATTATGCTGCTGATCGGTCTGCATATTTACGCGGAGCGGGCGTCGATCACGAAACTCATCGAGCGGGTGCCGATATTGAATTGGCTCGACCGGCTGGGGAGGTCTGATCCCCTTCCGGAGCGCGATTCAGAGCAAGAGCAAGAGATGAGAGCAAGAGCAAGATGATGGGTATGCACAAAATTGAGAGCGTCTCGCCGTTGATCATCACCGGGGCGTTCGGCAGCGGGAAGACGGAATGCGCGCTGGCGCTGGCGGCGGCGTGGGCGCGGGCCGGCGAGGCGGTGTCGCTGGTCGATCTCGACTTCGTCAACCCGTATTTCCGCGCGCAGGACCACCGGGCGGAGCTGGAAGCGCTGGGGGTGGAGATCATCGCGCCGGAGGAGCGGGTGGCGGCTATCGACGCGCCGTCGGTGCCGGCGGAGACGCGCTCGGCGCTGGTGCACCCGCGCGGGCGGACCATCGTGGACCTGGGCGGCGACCCGGCAGGGGCGGTGGTAATCGCCCAGTTCGCGGCGGAGCTGACGGACTATGACTTATGGGCGGCGCACAACTGCTTCCGCCCGACCACCGCGGAGCCGGGGCAGGCGGCGGCGCTGCTGGCACGAATCGCCGAGATCGCACAACTGCGCTTGAGCGGGTTGATCGCCGCCTCGCACCTCGGCCCGCAGACCACCCCTGATGACGTGCTCGCCGGATTGGAGAGCACGCGTGCCGTCGCCGGGCTGCTCGGGGTGCCGGTGGTGCTCGTCTCCGTCCCGGCATGGCTCCCGCTGCCCGCGCTGGAGGTGCCGGTTCTGGCCATCACACCGCGGCTGAAGCGGCCGTGGGAGTAACGGCGTTGTTGGACCAGCCGGACAAATGTGACCGGTCAGGTTTCCCCTTGCTTGCCCCTCGAAGGATTTAGCCTCAAAATATTCACTCCCCATGCAGGAGTTTTCAGGTCGGCGGCGAATTGACGAAACAGGTGGCGTATGCTACTGTTGTGAGGAATAAACCGGGGGAGGGGGGATGGCTCGCCTGCATTCCGCGCCCCCGCGCCATAAGAAACCGCTGAACCTGACGGATGGCCTCTAAGGGAGGTTGCTATGTTAACCCGCGTCCTGCTCCAGCTTGTGACGTTATCGGTCGTGATCGGTTGTCTGTTCATCTTGACCCCGGCGCTGGCGGAAGACGGTCCGAATTTCCGCATCCTGCAGCCGACGGGTGAGCAGTCGCTCGCCGACCAGTTCCCCATCGCCATCGCTTTCCAGAGCCCGGACGATACGCCGATCGTCCGTTTCGACGCGTATATCGACAGCACCTTCGTCCTCGGCGGCCGCGTGAAGAACCCGATTCCCGCCGGCAGTTTCCAGGTGCCCTGCGACCTGACCACGGTCGCCATTACGCCGGGGGCGCACAAGTTATACGTGAAGCTGACGGATGCCAACGGGCGCACCACCCAGCAGATCCAGGCAGTGACGGTCGGCGCCTCGAAGGTCGAGCATACGCCGCCGACGGTGCGCATCGTCGCGCCGAAAGAGGGCGCCGGCATCTCCGGCCCATCCACCGTGCGCATCGAAGCCAGCGACGAGTCCGGCATCAAGTGGGTGATGCTCTACATCAACGGCCAACTGCGCATGATGATGAACGAGGCGCCGTACGTGGCGCCGTGGGACCCCATCAAGGATAAACTGGCCGCCGGCAGCTATACGCTGCGGGTGCGCGCCATTGACAATTTCGACAACGAAGCGGTGAGCGATCCGGTGGTGGTGCGCGTGGTGCGACCGTCGGGCCAGACGCCCATCGAGACGAAGGTGCCCGCGTCCACATTCGCAACCCTCGGCGTGTTCGAGGTGTCCAGCCTCTACCAGCCGTCGGGCGGTCCCGACATTCCGCGGCTGGCCTTCTCGAACATCGTGTCGCCGATCTCCGAATGGTTCACCGGGCGTTCACTGCCCGCACCGAACATCTTCACCGCCGATCGGCGCTATTCGATGCCGACTGCGGACGGCAGCCCGCTGGCGCTGTTGCCGCCGAAGGCGCTGCCCGGCCAGGCGTTCTCCGTCGGGCTGGAAAGCCGCGCCCTGCCGCTGGCGCCGGTGCTGGCGTGGGCGTCGTACCGGATGCCGCACCCGGCCGCTGGCAGCCAGCAGGTGGCGGTGCCATCGCTGTTGATGCCGTTCGATCAGCCGGCGCAGCGCGCCGATGTGGAGGCCGCTCCGGCGCCCTTCACCGCCCTGCTGCCGGAAAAAGGCCTGCCGCCGATCAATGAGCAGTCGCTGTACGTGGTGCCGGAGACGCCGTCCGCGCAGAGCACCATCCCGGCGACGGCGAACGCCGCGCTTCCCGCGCTGCCGTCGGCGGATCGCCAGGCGCCGGTGCTGGTGGCGCTGGTGCCAGGCACGATGATGACCATTGCTTCGCGCTCGACGGACGTGACGGCGCTGCCCGCGCAGCCGCTCTCCACGGAGCGGGTACTGCCGCAGAAATCGACGCCCGCGCTGCCGACCGGGGACGCCCCCCTGCCCAGCGCGAAATCGGTGTCGCCCATCACGCCGTCGCACGGTACCGCGCTGTCGCGACCGGCGGCGGACGCTGTACGACAAGCAAACGTCGGTCAAGCAAACGTCGGCGGAGCGCCGAAACTGCCCACCGCCATGCCGTCCTCGCGCCCTGACCTCACCTCCCCCACGCCCGCCGCGCCGCTGCCGGTCAAAGCGTCGCCCGTGCTGCTGGCCTCCGCGGACGTTCCCGCGGCACCGCGCACCGCCGTCGCCTACACGCCCAACCCCGCGGCGCGGGCCATTCGTCCGTCGATGGATGCCTCGCTGCTGCCCTCGCAGCCCATCCCCCCCGCGGCGGTGATGGAAGTGCACGAACCGTATACCACACAGACGGATGATTCGCTGGAGAAGATCGCCCGCGCCTTCTCCACCACCCCGGACGAGCTCATCAAACTCAATCCGACTCTCAGCCCGGAGCGGCCATTGCCGGTGAATACCACGCTGGTCGTCCCCAAAACCGAAGCCCGCATTTATCTCGATGAGACGCCCCTGATCGGCGCGGTGACACCGTTCATCAGCAACGGGTACACCATGGTCCCCATGCGCAATGTGATCGAAGCTAAGGACGGCATCGTGATCTGGCTGCCGAAGACCCAGGAAGTCAATGCCTGGGCCGACAACACCTTTATGGGGGTGAAGATCGGCCATCGGCAGGCCCGGATCAATGCGGAAAGCTATCTGCTGCCCGTGGCGCCCAGCCTGCAGCAGGAACGCACGATGGTCCCGTTGCGCTACCTCATGTCAGCGCTGGACCTTCACGTAGACTACAACGCGGCCAGCGGTACGTACTATCTGGTAAGCCGGTAAACAATTTTTCGTTGACCCAAACTCAAGCATGCAAATCGTCAAGGAAGCAAATTATCCATTGGCGCTGGAAAAAGAGCGGCGCTTGATTGGTAAACATGCCCTAGAGTGTGGAAAAATTGTGATAAGTTAAACACCGATTATGCGTACCGTGGGATGACGCGTCGTTGACGTGACCGGTGTCGACCAGCGTGAGTACCGATTCCGGTATGCGCCACGCAGGAAGACCGCCAGTTCATCGATCGTTCCCCACCCGTTCGAGCATGCGTGTCGGCATGCCGGCGTACCACCCGCTCTGCGGTGCCCGGCAGACACGGAGCATCAAAGCTAAATCTTAGCAAACAGGTATAGTTTCCCTGTTAATTATTCACCTCAACGGACGATAACTAAGGTGAACGCCCACTAGTTTGTGGCACGAAGCGAAACGGCGGTCGGCGGTGCCATGTTCGAGTGAGCTCCGCGGTCGATACCAGCGTATCGTACAGCCGTAATTTCGACAGCTGCGTATGACAGCATACTGATTCCGTGAGGCATCTCGCGCAGAAGACGCGCCGAAGTGCTGGAACGACATTCTCGCAGAATCACTGCTCGAATACGAGATCACAGAATTGATTCACGGCCTCTAGCCCGGATCCCGACAGGGTCCGGCTACGCCGGGTTCGGAGAGGAGTTGCCGATAATGGGTATACTTGGCAAGTTCCCCGGCGGGCACAATGCGATCGGTATCGACATCGGAAGTCATTCGATCAAAGTGGTGCAACTGACGCCCACGCGCAACGGCTTTTTAGTGAACTGCGCCGGGAGCACGCCGACTCCGGCGGAAGCGCTCAAGCAGGGCGTCATTGACGATCGCATCGCCATTGCCGAGGCGGTGCGTTCTCTCCTCGACACCCTGCGCATTACCACTCCCTGGGTCGTCACCGCGGTGGCCGGTCCCACGGTGGTGGTCCGTCAGGTGCGGCTACCGGTGATGCCGGAGGCGCAGTTGAAAAAGTCCATCACCTGGGAGGCGCGCAACCACATCTCCTTCCCGGTAGAGGACAGCACGGTCTCCTTCCAGATTCTGGGCACCACCACAGTCGACGGCACGCCGCAGATGGACGTGATGCTGGTGGCTACGCCGCGCGAGTTGGTGGACACCCGGGTGGAGGCGCTGGAGCAGGCCGGCCTGGAGCCGATCGCCGTCGAGCTGGAGCCTTTCGCGCTGATGCGGGCGTCACTGGAGCTGCCCCTGCTGCGGAATCAGGAGTCGCAGGAGACGGTGGCGCTGGTATCCATCGGCGGCACCTACACGCATATCTCCATCGTGTCCAACGGCCAGTTCGTCCTGTCGCGCAGCGTGACGCTGGCCGGCGACAGCTTCACCGCCGCCATCGCCAGCGCGCTGGGCGTGGATACTGCCCAGGCGGAGGAGATTAAAACTACCGAAGTGAAGGTGGTCACCACCGAAGAGGAGCGCGCGCAGCTCTCCCCGGTCGGCCAGCAGGCCAGCCGGGCGCTGGAACCCCAGCTGGAAGAGCTGGTGCGCGAAATCCGCCGCTCCTTCGCCTTCTACGATTATCAGCAAACCCCCGGCAGCGGTGCGGCGGAGGGGGTGAATCGGATCATCCTCACCGGCGGCAGCGCCAACCTGCCCGGTCTGGCGAACTGCCTGTATGACCAGATCAGCATGCCCGTCGATACGCTCGACCTGTTCCACAACGGCTCGGTGCAGGTTCCCGACAGTGAAGACGAGCTGCGAGCCCAGACATCGCTCCTCTCGACGGCGTTCGGCCTTGCCCTGCGCGAGCCGATGCTCAGTCGCGAGAAGGGAGGCGCCCGTTGAAGATTATCCACATTGCCTCCGTCCAACCGAAGGTTCGACGAGAAAAGCGAGGCGAATGATGATCAATATCAACCTCATTGCTGAGCGTCGAGCACGCAAGCTCCGCGAGATGGCCACCGTGCGCTGGTCGGTCATCGGGCTGGTGCTGCTGTTCCTGCTCATGCTGGGCCTGAATATCGCCGCCTACTTCGATTGGCGGTCGAACCAGGACATGCTGGCGACGGAAACCGACAAGCTGGCCGATCTCCAGGTGAAATACTCCGAGCTGCAAAAAATCGAAGAGGAGATCGCCGCGAATGGACCGATCGTCAATCTGCTTGACCAGGTCCGCGTCAGCGAAAAAAGCTGGATGATTATCCTCGCCGACATCTGCCAGATTATCCCCCACGATGTCTGCATTGCCGGCGTGAACACCATGGGGTCACGCGACGGGATGAAGCTGCGCTTCAGCGGACTGGCGCGCGACCTGGTGACGGCCGGCGGCTTCATGGAAGCCTTCAGTAAGCGGACGCTCTGGGCCGATACGGCTGACCCGTCCAGCTTCAGCGCCACGAAGAATCCCAGTGAAGGGGAGCGCGTGCGTTTCGATTTCATCGTTCCCGTCCGCGGCATGCTGGGAGGTGAGTTCTGATGAAAAAGCAACCGCAATTTGCCATCTTCCTGCTGGTCATCGGCGCCATCGCCGTCGTGCTGCTGGCGGGCGGGCTGATCGGGCTGCAAAAGCTCTCTTCGCTGTCCGGCAAGGCCGAGCAGGAATACCAGATCAAGAACGCGCAGTGCGTGGAGATCCAGCAGGAGCTGGATACGAAGCAAGACAAGGAAGAATTGCTGAAAAAGCTCAATACTTCGCTGGCCTCGATCGACTCAAAAGTGGTCGATTACGAGTATATCCCGACCTACCTGGAACAGCTCCAGAAAACGGCGGTGGAGACCGGCAATAAGATCAACAGCATCCGGCCGCGCGGCATCGAGTTCCTGGACATCAACAACCCGCTGCTGAAGGCCAGCAACGATGCCTGGGTGAAGGAACACCCGGTGAAGGAGCCGATCGGCGCCGCCAAGCAGGCCACGGCCGCCAAGCCGAAGTCCAGCGGGCGGCCGAAAAAGGAGAAGTCGGCCTACCGCGTCCAGCAGTACACCATCGAGATCGAGGGCAGCTACGTCAGCATCATGAAGTTCCTGGATGCGCTGGGCAAGTTCCCGAAACTGGTGTATGTCCGGACGATTAATATCTCCCCGCGCCAGCGGCTGGATCCGGATCGCCTGACCGCGCGCCTGGAAACCTATGCCGTCATCATTCCCAAGCACTACCAGCCTGAGTCGAACCCGCCGCCGTTGCCGATGGCGACCGGCGAACGGATCACGACGGCGAAAGAGGTGGCGCCATGAATGTGAATAAACAAACGCGCGAATATATCGCCCTCGGCGTACTGCTCACGGTGCTGGCGATCGCCATCGTGTTCTTCCTGCAAAGCAGCAAGCCCAAGCCGGTGGTGCAAAAACCGCCGGACACGAAGACCGAGCAGCGGAAGGCCAAAGCGGTGTCGAGCAAGGCGGCGATCAATTCGAAGAACTGGGTGGCGGAGCAAGAAGACCGCATCCCCAGCCTGATTGCCGAGGTGAAAGGCGGGCGCAACCCGTTCAAGGACCTGCAGATGCCGGCGGTGGTTGAAGAGCCGACGGCGCCGCCGCCGGTCACCCGGCAACAATCAGATCCGATCCCACCGTCGGGTCAACTCTACGGCCGATCATCTACCGGTCCGGATGGTCCATTGCCGATCGATGTCGAGAAGATCATCACGCTCCGCTGGATCAACTGGCGGGACGCGGCGGCGGCGCTGAAAAAGGAAGGGATCACCGACGTAACCGTCAGCGCGGGCCGGAAGGCCGGCACGGCGCGGTTCAGTGGGCCGGAGGTTTCCGTGCGCGATGCGCTGGACAACATCATCGCCCGGCTTGACGTCGAGCCACCGGCGCCGGACTTCCAACTGCGCGGGGTGATTACCACCGCGTCGGCGAACATGGCCGTCCTCTCGGTGAACGGCAAGACCTACAGCCTCTATCAAGGCGACATAATTCCCGGGCTGGGATGGACCCTGCAAAAGGTCACCCCGTCGTCCGTGACCCTGAAGAAAAAGGGATACACATCTGTAACCAGACGTTTGGCAGGAGGTAAAGCCTGATGAAAGCACAGGTGACAGCTCCGGTGAGCCCCCGGTTTCGGCTCATCCTGATCACAGCGCTCCTTGCGGTAACAATGATGGGCTTTGCCGCCCCCGCAGCGCGCAACATCCGCGAATTGAATTTCGCGGAAGCCGAAATCGCCGTCGTGCTGAAGGCACTGGCGGATTTAGGCGGGACGAATATTGTCGTCGGCCCCGGCGTCAAAGGTCCGATCACCGTCAGTCTCAAGGATGTCACTGTTGATGATGCGCTGAAGATCATCACCGCCCAGTGCGGGTTGGACTACGCGCAAGTCAACGGAACTTATGTGGTCAATACCCCGCAGTTGATCCTCCCGTTGAAACAGATCGGGGTAAATGCTGGCGAGACCGGCAACATCGTAGTCGAGTTGAAATACCTGTCGCCGGCAGAAGCGATCACCGCGCTGGGCGTGGCCTACCGCGATCTGCAGGTGACCGGGGTCGGCACACGGCTGGTGCTGGTTGGCAATAACAAGCGACTGGATGCGGCGAAGGCCTTCCTTGGGACCATCGACACCCAGGACACCGACGACAGCAGCGCGGTGGTGACGTTAAAATACACGACCATTCAGAACGCTACTACGGCGCTGGCGATGATCTACAAGGATGTCGTCGTCTCCACCCTGTCCGGGGAGAAGCAGCGCATCGTGCTGAGCGGCGACAAGAAGCGCGTGGATGCCGCGAAGGCCTTCATCGCACAGCTCGATACCGCGTTGCCGGAGCAAACCATTACCGAGGCCGCCAGCGAGAAATCGTACCAGGTGAAGAACGTGGTGCCCTGGCAGGCGAAGGAGTACCTGGAGAGCCTGTTCGGCAGCCGCGGCCTGAAGGTCAGTTATGCCCCGAAGATGCTGGATGCCGCCCAGCAAGCGCAGCCCGCCACGGCGCCCGTGCCGGCCGCACTGGTCGGCCCGGAAGGCGCGAAGGAGGCGACAGCCACCAAGGTGGATTGGTCCAGCCGCACGCTGGTGTTGCGCGGGCCGGCCACCGTGGTCGATGAGGCCATCGCCAGCCTGGCGAAGGCAGACGTGGCGGTGACGCAAGCTGAGCAGCGCTGCTCGGTGAAACGCATCTTCGCCTCCCATGCCATCGCCTACCTGCTGGAGCGGTATGAAGCGCGCGGCCTGAGTATCTACACCGCGCCGATGAATTACCAGGAGATCCTGGCCGGCAAGGAAGAGACCGAAGCCGGCGCTAAGCTTAGCAAGGGCGGCGGCGGGCAGATCGGCGCGCTGGTGCGCCGCAACGCGGACGGCCAGTTGAACATCGCTGAGCCCATCGGCGACTTCATCCTGCGCGGCGCTCCCGAGCTGGTCGCGGAAGCGGCGAAAACGCTGGAAGCCATCGACATCGGCCCGGAGCGCGTGACGGAAGTGGTCAAGGTGAACTACCTGAAGGCCGCTGATGTGAAGAAGCAGCTTGACGAGTTGTTCAACAAGCAGGGGCTGCAGGTGAGCCTGGCGCCCAGCCTGGCCGTGCAGCCCTTCAGCACTAGTGTCGGCACCGTCTCCGGCGATTCAGATTCGTCCGGCAGCGGCACTTCCGACAAGGGCAAGACCGATGTCATCGCCGATCTGGTGCTGCGCGGCTCGGAGGAAGTCGTCGCGTCGGCCATCCAGCTGGTCCAACAGATGGACGTGGAACCGCAGTTGGTCTCCATCAAGGCGCAGATCATCAGTATGGACGCCGACGCGGAGAAGACGCTGGGCGTGCAGTGGCCGGGCAGCTTGAGCACCACGCTGACAGAGCAGGATTCAGGCGATCCGCTGAAGTTCGGCACCATCCTGCGCGATCCGGTGTCGCTGAAAGTGACGCTCAACGCGCTGGAAACCCAGCATAAGTTGAAGGTCATCAGCCGCCCGGGTTCGGTGGTACGCAACGGCAACGTCTCCCTCATCCACGTTGGGAAGACGGTGACCTTCGAGCGCTTCGTCGGCCTGGATTCGGCGGGCAACAAAGTCTTCTCGACGGAAACCATCGACACCGGCGTCAGCATGCAACTGCGGCCGCTGGTCTCCGCGGACGGGGTCATCACCGTGGACATCATGGCCGCCATCACCAGCGACCCGGCGTTCCGCGTGAGCGCCTCCGGGTCGGACCTGCCGACGGTCACCACCACCACCACCACCACCACGGTGCAGGTGCGTGATGGCGAGACGCTGGTCATCGGCGGCCTGACGCAGGAGAAGCAGGAAGAGCGCCGCTCCGGCGTACCGCTGCTGTCGAAGATTCCGCTGATCGGCGGCGCGTTCCGCAACAAGACCACCACGCCGACGCAGACCGACCTGGTGATCATGATCACCCCGACGATCCTGAAGCCCGGCAGTCCCGAAGCCGTCACGGCGCCGGTTGTCCAATAACGGAGGAGAGTAACATGAACGCACTACGTTATATCACGGGATTCCTCGCGCTGGCGGCACTGCTGGTGCTGGTGGGCTGCGGCGGTTCGTCACCCGGGCTGAATCCGGTCGTCAAATTCGATTTCGGCGAGACCACGCTGCCCAATATCACGGCTGACATGACGCTGGACATTACGACAACCGCCGGTGTGGCGACGGGAGACCAGGTCATCGATGTCGAATGGACCGAGGTGGAACAGCCGGGTGGCGGCACCATCGGCCTGTTCTCCAGTCCGACTACGTTGAATACCACCTGGGCGGTGGTGGACCCGGCGTCCATCATGGAAGCCACTCCGGTGACGCTGCTCCTCCGGGTGGAGACGCTGGACGGCGGGGAGACGACCACGCCGATCAACCTGATCGTGAGTCCGCCCGCAGCGGCGCCGTAACAAGGACCGCCAACGAAACCTGCCGCCGTCACCTGCTTCATGCTGGTGGCGGCGGTTGTGGTTGGTACATGAGAACTCTCGTGTAATTATACTGTGGACAGCCTAATTACATGAACATGTTTCCCGTGCACCGATCAAGTCACAGGGCAGGCAGCGAAGTAGATAGCCACTATTTACTTTACGTACGAGCTGCCGATTTTATGGAATAACAGTAAAAGACTGTTAGACCAGGTGGTGCGTTTATGCGTCGCTTGCGAATACCGATAAACCTTTGGAAAAGACGAGTGATCACCGCCCGCGCCGCGAACACGACGGAGACGCCGGCTCGACGTCGCCGCCGGCGGGGCATAACGATGGTCTTTTCACTCGTTGCCCTGATGCTGTTGTTTGTGTTCGGGGTGCTGGCGGTACGGCTGTCGACCGACAGTCTGCTGACCGCGAAGCGGCAGAGTCGGCAGATGCAGGCATTCGACCTGGCGGAGGCGGGAGCCGATAAGGCGGAAGCGTACCTGCGTCATCTGGGTTCGCCGCCGGACCTGGATGATTATGATGAAGTCATCACGTATCCTACGACTGGGGCGCCGGCTACCATCAGTGACACAGCTGGCACTGTTGCCGGTACTTACCTCGTTCAAATCCACGGGGTAGACGGCAACGATGGCGCCTGGCAAAAAGCCTATGTTATCATCGCTACCGGCACCACCAACGTCGGTGGCCTGAAACGCCAGGTGGTCGCCAGAGTGAAGCAGCGCAGTTTCGCGATGTATTCCTACTTCACCGACCAGGAACGGTCGCCGATCACCAATGACACCATCTGGTTCTACTCGCGCGACCGGCTCTATGGACCGGTGCACACCAATGATCGATTCCATGTTGACTGGAGTTCAACCTCCGCCGATCCGATCTTCTACAGCACCATCTCCAGCGTCGCAACTTCCGTGGACTGGGCAGACGGGGTGGCGCCCCGCACCACGCAGGACTGGCGGCGCGTGCTCGACGGCGGGCAGGCGGCGATGACGACGGGGGTGCAGCGCATCCCGCTGCCGCTGACCAGTTGGGCGCAGCGCAACGCGGCCTGGGGCAACGACAGTGGTTTCCCGTCCAGCAACGGCATCTCTTTCCCGAGTTCAGGCAGCATCCTGACCGGTGGGATTTACGTCAACGGCGACTGCACGGTTGCCTTCTCCGTCGAAAACTCGACGGGCAACCAGGTGGTCACCATTGTGCAGGGCAGCACCACGCGCACCGTCACCGTCGATCGTCAGGCGAACCAGACGAAGGTAAAGCGCGGTACCATCACCGATTATTACTCGGGAGTGCCGAACGGCGTCATCTACAGCACCGGCAACATCACCAGCCTCAAAGGGACACTGGCGAATAATTATGAAGACGGGTCGCGGATCATCGAGCGCAACGCCTGGACCGTGGCCACCGACGTCAGCGCCGGCAAGGACATCACCATCACCGACAACCTGGCCTACAAGACGGCGCCGGACAGCACGAAACCCGCCACGCACAACAGCAACCTGCGGGCAGCCACGCTGGGGTTGGTGGCGGAGGATGTGGTGGTGTCTACCAGTTGCCCGAACGAGATGACCATCGACGGCGTCATCCTGGCCGGCGGCGAAAATACCACTAACGGCACCTTCTATTACGCCGGCTGGAACGGTCAGAAACGAAATAACCTGCACGTGGTCGGCGGCATTATCCAGAAAAAGCGCGGGCCGGTGTGCACCTTCAACTCGAACAACGTACTGCAGACCGGCTACAACAAGGATTATAAATATGACCCGCGCATGGCGGATACGCCGCCTCCATTCTTCCCCACCACCGGGGGGTATGACGTACTGTCCTGGCAATACGTGGAAGGGGAACGGTTCAATGCGGAGTAGGCGGCAGGGATTCACCCTGGTGGAGATGCTGGTATCCATCCTCATCCTGGCCATCGGCCTGGTGGGAGGGGCGATGTGCCTGAGTCTGGCGCTGACGAGCAATCTACGCGCCAACCACATCGCGCTGGCGACCGAGCTCACACAGAGTGAGATTGAGCGACAGCGGAGTGAAGGGGACCTGGCCATCGGTACATTTACCGTCACCAATCTGAACGACCCCGATCTGCTGGAAGATGACAATCTCAAGTATTACTATACGAGCCAGTTGCCCCAGGGGAGACTGGATCGGGTGATTACGAATGACGATACTCAGCTCAACACGAGACGCGTGACCGTCGAAGTAAGCTGGACCGGTAAACACCAACAACGAGAATCCGTGCAAATGGTAACGATCGCCTACAAACGTGAAAAGCACCAGGCGACAGGGGCGCAGTAACCGATGGCAACACCTCGACAACTATTGAGACAGGCGCGCGGGCTGACCATGATCGAGCTGCTGATCACCGTGACGATCCTTGCACTGGTGATGGGGGTCACCATCTCCATGCTCATGACGTCGATGCGCGTCTGGCGGCGCTGCAGCGGCTTCTCGCAGGCCTTCCCGCCGGCGTATGCCGTCATCGGACGCCTGAACAAAGAGCTGAAAAACGCGTATTACGTCAATGTGTCCGCGGATGGGGAATCCATCACCTTCCGCGTGCCACGCACCGATGGGGACGGCTTTAACATGGTGCCGTTGCAATTGGGGCATGAGATTACCTATTACCGGTCGGACGACTCCGGCGATCTGGGGGAAGCCGGCACGCTGCTCTGGCGCCGCGATTATAATGCCTTAACCGCGAATACCAGGCAGCGCATCCTTGCCGAGAACGTGAAAAGTCTCCATTTCGAACGCAAAGCAACCTACGACGGCCGGGTCTTTTCCGTCTATTCCAACGCCGTCACCGTCGTCGGCCAGGAGCAGCATACCGAGACCGAGAGCAGCTTCGAGACCCATATCGCGATCCGCAATCCGCAGGTGGGGCTGTAAGTATCGTCTAAAGCATGGGAGTGTGGGGATGATTCACCCATACTCCCACCCCCCTTACTCCCGTCCTCTCCATCCTGTTTCCTATTAATTTTCTTACTGCATTATTTTCCAACAAAGCCTGAATGCTGTTAATGCAGGTGTTCCCGTGCCGAAGATAGAACTAAGGGATATCTCCGCGGGCAGGCGCGCGCCGGCAGGACGCGTGAGGCGTTGCCCGTTGGGGTAGACTCAACCCGTATTCGGAGTCCGGAGGTTTCGGATCGCGGCGTCCGTGCCGCTTCGGTCAATCAGCCCCCGGTGGGAGCATTCCATTATGATGCGACACCGTCCATTCGGACAGGTCATCAAAGAAATCACAAATCTCTCCGACGAGGACCTGGAGCACGCGCTGCAAGTCCAGAAAGGGACCCGCGAGCCGCTCGGTCAGCTCATGGTGAAGATGGGCTTGATCACCGAGCGCGATCGCGCGCGCGCGCTGGGCCGCCAGTGGGGCATTCCCTTCGTGGATATCCATCAGGAGGAGGTTGATCAGGAGATCGCCAACCTGATCCCCAAGCACCTGGTGCACCGCTATCGCGCGCTGCCCATCGCCCGCAAGGACAACCGGCTGACCATCGCGATGAGCAATCCGCTCGACATCTTCACCATCGACCAGCTCCGCCTGGTGACGGGTATGGAAGTGGATGTCGTCATCACCGTCGAAGAGGACCTGAACAATATCATCACCAACCTACTGTCCTCCGGTGAGCACATGGACGAGACGATCAAGCGGGTGGTGGACGAGGTGACCGGTGATAACGGCGATATCCGCTTCACCGAGCGCAAGCGCGAAGAGGAGATCTCCGTCGACCAATTGCGTGAGCTGGTCGACGACGCGCCCATCATCCAACTGGTCAACATGATCATCCGCCAGGCGCTGACCGACAAAGCCAGCGACATCCACATTCAGCCGGAGCTCACCCGCGTGCGCGTGCGCTACCGCGTTGACGGCATGCTGCAGGACGGCACGGTGGTGCCGAAACAGGCGCAGGCGGCGCTCATCTCGCGCATCAAGGTGATGGCGGAGATGGACATCGCGGAAAAGCGCGCCCCGCAGGACGGCCGCATTTCGCTGACCATGGACAAGCGCGAATACGACATGCGCGTCTCCACCCTGCCCAACGTCCACGGCGAGAAGGTGGTCATGCGCATCCTGGACAAGAGCGGCATCATGCTGACGCTGAGTAAGCTGGGGCTGCCGTCGGAGATGCTGGACCAGTACGACAAGCTCATCCACCGCAGCTACGGCATCATCCTGGTCACCGGCCCCACCGGCTCCGGCAAGTCCACCACGCTGTATACCACGCTGAACCAGATCAACAGCCCGGAGAAGAATATATTGACGGTGGAGGACCCGGTCGAGTACCAGCTCCCCGGGCTCACGCAGTCGCAGGTGAATACCCGCGCGGGCATGACCTTCCCGGCCGTGCTGCGCACCATGCTGCGCCAGGACCCGGACATCATTCTCGTCGGCGAGATGCGCGACATGGAGACGGCCATCATCGCCATCGAGGCGTCGCTGACCGGCCACCTGGTCTTCTCCACCCTGCACACCAATGACGCGCCCGGCGCCGTCGCCCGTCTGACCGAGATGGGCGTCGAGCCCTTCCTCACCGCCTCCTCTACCATCGGCGTGATGGCCCAACGCCTGGTGCGCACCATCTGCCCGCGCTGCAAGGAAGCCTATACGCCGCCCACCGAGGCCTTTCGCCGGTTGAATTTGCCGGTGTCCGCGGATGCCAACGTCAACTTTTATCGCGGCGCCGGCTGCTCGTTCTGCCGCCACACCGGGTACAAGGGACGCATCGGCGTCTACGAGCTGATGCTGATCGACAACGAAATCCGCGAGCTAATCCTGCAGAAGGCGCCCACCCACGTGCTGCGCCAGGCCGCCCTGGAAGCCGGCATGATCACGCTGCGCCAGGATGCCATGCAGAAGATTCTGGAAGGCGTCACCACCATGGAGGAGGCGCTGCGGGTGATTTATACCGAGTAGCCGTTCCGTTCGTAAGGCACAGAGGCCGCTCCGTGCCCGGCCTTACACATTTTTACCCGCCACCAAACCAACCGACCCGGTATTTGGTGGCGGTTCGGCAATTCGGTCACCTCGGCACGGAACGGCCTCCGTGCCCTACGAGCTGGTGACTTCCACTTCAGACCCTTCTTTCCAGCGCAGGCTTGATATTCAACCGAAACCGTGGGTATAATCCCTTCAGTCGAAGGGAGCATGTCCTATCAAACTGCAACTCCTCATCCCAATCCTGATCTGGCTCCCCCTGCTGGCCGCGGTGATGCTGGCCATTTTCCCGCTGGTGCTGAAGATGCTGCGGGGCATACCGGCGGAGGAATACGCGCAGACGCTGCGCGCGCCTGCCTGGTTCGCCGTGGTGATCGGCGGCAGCCTGTCGGTGCTGTCGCTGGCGGCGCTGGGGGGGATGTCACCGCCGGCGGGCGGCGACCAGGTCTTTGTCGGGCTGCCCTTTACGAAGACGCTGCTGCTGATTGACGCCTACACGCTGTGGAGCAATGCCATCTTCGGTGCGGTGCTGGCGGTGGGCGCGTGGGTGCCGGCGGCGCGGCGGAGCGGTGTGGCGTCTTCTCCCTTCCTGTTTTCCGCCGTCATGCTGCTGGCCTGGCTGGCGCAATTGATGTTGTTCAGCAGCCGCCTGTCGCTGACGCTGGCGTGCTGGCTGCTGCTGCTGATCGGCGTCGCCGTGCTGTGGTTCGTGCTGTTCCGACCGCGCTGGCGCTGGCATGACCTGGAAGTGCCGCTGGTGCTGTGTTTCGTCGCCATCCTGGGCTGTTGCGGCCTGGTCTGGCTGAACCGGCTGGCGCACGGCGACAGCCTGGTCAATGCCTGGAGCCTGCTCTCAATCGCCGATCCGCGCGCGACCAATGGCGTCGTGCTGCTGCTGGTGCTCGGCCTGCTGGGGCCGTCGGTGTACCTGACCTGGTGGATCTGGGCGCGGCGCGATGAGCAGGCCATGCTCTGGCTCTCCGCCGTGCTGCTGCTGGGCGCGGTGGCGCAATCCACGTTCGTGCACATCATCTTTCTGGCCTTCCCACCGGTCAGCCAGGCGCTGGCGACTGCCAGCCATTTGTCCTCGCAATTTTTCCTGATCGACCGCACGCTGGGCTGGATGACGGCCTGGGGCTTGTTGGCCTTGCTGGCGGGCAGCGGCTGGCTGGCGTATTACGCTATCATGCGCTCCACGCCGCGGGTGGAGCGGCTGCGTCCGCTGGCGCTGGTGGCCGCCGGCGTGCTGCTGTTGGGGATCAGCGTCGGTCTGCAGGGGCAGCAGCATGGCGGGATCACCGGGTTGTTGTGGCTGCAGCTCACCTGGATGGGCATCACCAGCGTGTGGCTGGCGGCGGGCGGCATGCTCTCCGCGCTGTCTCCCGCCGAGCAGTCGGAACGGACCACCGTAAAGATCGCCTGCTGGCTGAGCCTGCTGGTGCTGATGGCCATCCCGCCCGGACCGGTGTATCACGGGTTGGCCGCCCTGTGGGAGCCGATGAAGGCGTTGAATGTGCCGGGGATGCTGGTGGTCTTCACGCTGGTCATCGCCGGTTTGAGCGTCGCCGCCGTATTGCCGCGCTGGTTTGCGCAACAAGTGGTGCTCACTCCGCGCCCCGGCGCTGCCTGGGGGATCATCGGCCCGTTTCTGCTGGCCTTCCTGCTCATCACCCTCGGCATGTTCGGCTGGCACCTTGCCCCACTGATGGAGACCATCGGCCACAGCCTGCAGCAGCAGACGCTGACCAACCTGCCCCACCTGCCGTGATGCCGACGGTTAATGTTATTCACATTTAACCGAAGTTATCCACAACTGGGGAAAATCACCTGTGGAAATGGGGATAACCCGGGGCATGTCCGCCATTTTCCCGCGGTGAAAAGTACGAGCGCTATTCCGAGAAGGAGTCCCCCGATGATGACGCCGAAAGAGCGCTGGCTGGCGGCCTTGCGTCTGCGGCCGGTGGACCGCCTGCCGTTCTGGCCGAAATTCGACGGCGCGTATCCCCGCACGCAGGCGGCGCCGTTCCGCACAATGGGGAACGATGCCCTGCACGCCTGGGTGGGCAGCGACCGGCACGTGTGGGTGGGCAGCGGCTTGCGGGAGATCAGGACACGGACGGCGGTCGAGACCACCACGACCGGCGGCGTGATGCGCACGCTGTACCGCTCACCGCACGGGGAGCTGGAAGAGGTGCAGCACTTCGACGACGGCTCGCAAGCCTGGCACCCGGTGGTCTTTCCGGTCCGTACCGTGGACGACATCAAGGTGATGACCGATGTCTGTGAGGATGTCACCGTCGAGGTTGATCCCGTCGCCCTGGCGCTGGTGGCTGCGCAGGTGAAGGATTTCGGGCAGGACGCGGTTGTCGCTGCCGCCATCGGCACATCGGCGTTGATGCGCTGGGTACAGGCGCTGGCCGGGGTGGAGATGGCGCATTACCTGCTGTTCGATTATCCGGAGGAGGTGGAGGCGCTGTTCGCGGCCATGCACCGGGAGCTGCTGCGGCGAGCGGAGCTGATGGCGGAATGCCACTCGGCGGATCTCCTGTACCTGGTGGAAAATACCTCCACCACGCTGGTCTCCCCCGCGCAGTACCGGCAGCTCTGGTTCCCGCACATCCACGCGTATGCCGGCATCACGCAACGGGCCGGGCGCCTGCTGGCCATGCATATGTGCGGCCATCTGAAGGCGCTGCTGCCCGACCTGGGCAAAGTGCCGGCACAGGCCTTCGAGGCCTTCACCTCGCCGACGGTGGGCAATACCACGCTGCTGGACGGGCGCTCCGCCTGCCCGGATAAATGCCTGATCGGCGGCACCAATGCGGCGCTGTGGCTGGAGCCCGCGGCGGCGATCATCACGCAGATCGAGCGCGACCTGGAGGTGCTGCCGCATCACCGCGGCATCGTCATCACCTCCGCCGGCGTGATGCCACCCCACTGCGCGCCGGAGACGGTGCGGGCGGTGTGTGCCTGGGTTAAGGCGTACCCGGCACGGCCGTGAGCAGCAGGTGCTTTCCGTCCGGGCACACGGTGAAGTCCCGCACGGTGATGCCTTTGACCAGCTCTCGCGCCGCCTGCGCGCCGGCGCCGGGTTTGATGGCGCACAGCCGGCCGTTCTTCAGGAACAGCACCTCCGCGCCGTCAGCCGTGAAGGCGGGGTGCGACAGGCTGCCCTGCCATGACGGCTGCAGGCTGCTCGCGTTCTTCCCGTCCGCGTCCATGATCATCAAGCTGCCGTTGCCGTCGATGAAGGCGATGCGCTTCCCGTCCGCACTGAAGACGGGCGAGTGGCCGGTGGAGAGGACCCGCGTGTCCTGGGTGACCAGGTTCGCCAACTTGATCACCGGGTTGCCGACCTCGTTCGCCGCCCACGCCACGGTCAGGCCGGTGGGAGAGAGCACCGCGTCGTTGCCCTCCAGGGGGAAAAGCGGGGTGTAATTGATGGCGCCAAGGATGGGGTGGACCAGCCCGGTGTGGAAGGGCACGGCCTTGCCGTCGCCCGTGGTGCAGGTGAGGACTTGTGCGGGTATGATCGCCTTGTCACCCGGCGACATGCCTCGCAAATCCACCAGCACTTCCGCAGACGATTCCGCCTGATCGACCTTGGTCACCTTCACCAATCCCGAGATGTTTCCTCGTCGGATAAGGAACAGGACCATGCCTTCGGTAAATCCCTGGCTTGCGCCGCCGCGCAGGATTACCTCGCCATCGCGACCCGTATTCAACAACGTACCGATGCCCACGACGCTTTTTTTCATCAACAGGAGGAGAGCGCTGTCATCGGTCAGCGCTTTTTCGCCCATTTCGTCCAGCGCGACGGTGCCAATCGTCTCGGCGCCGTGCTCCTCGTCCGTTTTTCGCTCATACTTCCTGAACAGGATCGTCTTCCCGTCAGGTGCGAAACATGGGGCCGAGTAGGTGCGCTCACCGTCTTCGGAATTCGCGGGCAGCAATACCTCTGCTTCCGCCTGGTTCGACTTGCGCAGGTAAAGCGCGCCGAAACGAGAAAAGACCAGGGCTTGACCGTTGGGTGAAATAGCAGGCAAGCCGGTGGGCTCGTTGCTGTAGGTCAGACGGATGAGCTCTGAGCCGTCGAGGGCCGCGAGATAGACCTGCTGTCCATACTCCTGATACTCCGCGGGTTTGGCATTGGCCGGCACTTCGCGAAGGTGCAGGACGGCGTCGCCCAGCGAAATGATGTAGCCGGGGATGTCCGCGTTATAGGTGGCCAATCCCTCCAGAGCCGTCACCATGGAGAGCAGCGGGAGGTAGATTTCGCCGTTGAGCTCGAAGGGCGCCAACGTCAGGTGAATTTTGTGCTTTTCCCGCTTCCGTGCCACCTCCATCGTCAACTTCCCGACCTGGCAGCTCAGCGTCGTCTCGCCCAGGGTAATGGCGAGTTGACCCTTTTTCGAGGTCATCGCGCCACCTATCGCGCGCACCATGGGCGCCGCCGGCACCATCTTGCCATCTTCGAAGACCAGGATATCCGGCACTTCCGGCACAATGGTGAACGGTTTCGCCTCGGGCGCCTCCACCGGTGCGATCATGGTGGCGGCACGGCAGGCATATGGAAGCAGGAGCAGTAACAACAATCCTGTGGTGGCAGCGATGCGCGGAAAAAACATGGCGACCTCCTATATGCAGTATATCACCATCGCCGGTCGGCGTCGAAGGGCACGGCATCGCCTGTTTCCAGGAAGAAGGTCAGCATGCGGTCCTTGAGCTCCGCCAGCACGGGGGCCAGCTTCGGGTCGCCGATGCGGTTCTGCAGCTCTCGTGGGTCCGCTCGCAAGTCATACAGCTCGTCGGATTCGGCCAGCCGCCGCACATATTTATAATCACGCGTGCGGCACATCACGCCTTTGCCGTGCTCCGGCCCGTCGGCAATTTGCCGTTTGATACGCGGCCAGTACAGGCTCTGCTCGCCGTGGCCATCGCTGACCGATTCCATCTCCCGTGTATGCTGCTCGGACAGCAGCCGTCCGCCTTCACAGAACACGGCGTCGCGGTGCACGTCCGTCTCGCCGGCCAGCACGGGCAGCAGTGAGCGCCCGAAGTGCGTGTGCCGTGGCGCCATGCCGGTCAGCGCCTCCACGGTGGCCGGGAAGTCGATCAGTTCCACCAGCGCGTCGCGTACGCCCGGCCGCACCGGCGCCTCCTTCGGCGGTTTGATGATGAACGGCACGTTGGTCAGGCAATCCTGGAAGGTATTCTGCGTCTTCTCCACCAGTCCGTAATCGCCGGTGAAGTCGCCGTGGTCGGAGAAGAGGAAGAGGGCGCTGTCGTCATACATCCCCGTCTCGCGCAGGGCGTCGACGATCAGCCCGAGCAGGTAATCTACCTGCATGCACATACCGTAATAGGTGGCGCGCAGTTCCGTCCAGCGCTCCTCGCTCCAACCCCTTAGGCGTTGGCCTTCTTGAATGCCTTTGAGCAGGCTCGGTTTGCCGGTCCAGTCGGTGACGGAAGGCACGCGCGGCGGCAGCTTCGCCCGGTCGATGGCGCTGAAAAACGGCTCCTCCACGGCATACGGCGGGTGCGGGTAGCCCAGTGCCAGGAAAAGACAGAGCGGCTGATCAGTGGGCGCATGGCGGATCATCTCCACTGCGCCCAGCACGTTGGCCATGTCGTGGCTCACCTGCCCCGGCGCGTGTTCGATGCGCCCGTGGTAGAAGGAGTAATAGCTGTCTCCGGCCGGGTCGCCGCGCCATTCGTGGACGCTATGGCGGTCGGGGTAGGTGTCGACCGTCGGCCGATAGCGGACATTGCAGAAGGCGTCGTACCCCTGCTGCCCGGGCACCAGGTCGTTTTTCCCGCCCCACCAGACGAAGTAGCCGGCCTCCTTCAGCGTGCGCAGCAGCACCGGCTCGTGCGGGCGCAGCATGTGATGCATGGTGCGGTGTCCCGCCGTATGCGGGTACCAGCCGGACATGAAGGAGCAGCGGCTGGGCGTGCACACCGGATTCTGGCAGAAGGCGTTACGGAAGGAGACGGCATCCGTCTCCACCAGCCGGTCGAGGACGGGCGTCTGCGCGGCGGGATTGCCGAAGTGCCCCATCACGTCGGCTCGCCACTGGTCCGGGTTGAAGATGATGATATGCGGTCGTTTCGGCATGCCGGTATTGTTCAACCTGCGGCCATGCGCTTCCTGCCCGTGTTACTCCCTGTCCATTAAAGGAATATCAGCGTTGTCAACGAATAGTATTGGCAAACGGTACTCCCCGCCGCAGGATGCGGACCACTTTCCGGCTGCGGCTCCGATCACACATTATTGGAGGACGCGTCATGGAATCAGAGACCGGTAAAGTTTGCCTCGCCTGCCAGCAGCCCTTCACCGCGGACGATCCGTCGATCACCTGCAGCGAGTGCCATGCTCTGTATCATCAGCGCTGTTGGGACAGCCGTGGGGGCTGTGCCATGCCCGACTGCAAGGCCAATCCCGCCGTGCACGCGCCAATGCCCGGCGCCGCGCCACCCCCGCCAATAGTCGGTGTACTCGTCAACACAGCGCCACCGCGGGGTAACGGACTGGCAACCGCCTCGCTGGTGCTGGGCATCGTGGGTTTGGTGTCCTGCGGCCTGCTCGTACCAGCATCGATCATCGGATTGATTCTCGGCATCGTAGCGTTAAATAACGCCAAGAAAACCCCACAGATCGGCGGGCAGAACCTGGCGGTCGCGGGCATTGTCACATCCGCTGCCTTCATCCTGGTTATGCCGATATTGGCGAGCATCCTCTTCCCGGTCGCTGCTAAATCTCGTGAGAAGGCGCGCCAGGCCACCTGCAACAGCAACCAGCGCCAGCTTGCACTGGCGATCCAGATGTATGCGCAGGATAACGGCGGACAGTATCCCGGTGCGGATTGGGCGAATCAGATCAGCCCCTACCTTGGGAGCAGTGCGCAGATGTTCGCCTGCCCTTCTGATGGGACCGCCGATTCCGGAGTTATCAGCTACGGTTATTCCAGCGCGCTGGTGCTGCCGAATGGGCAAGGGGTAAAAGAAAAGAATGTGTTGTCCCCATCCGAAGTCGGCGCCATCTGTGATGCTGGTCCCTCGACACCTTATCCCGCCGGAGGATTGGTGGGGAATGGCATGACACCGGAGAACCGGCACTCCAAAGGACTGGTTATCAGCTACTGCGACGGTCATGCGAAGTACATTCCGAAAGGATACGTGAAAGGTGAGTCGGGTAATGAGGTGGTTCGTGCATTCGACGGGGTGCGGCAGGCCGGTCTGTTGGAGTGATCTCAAGCGTGTTTGCTATTGAGGAAAGGTTGGAAAACTGCATAGTATGTCGCTCAATATCCGGTCTTCCGACCTTCCATCTTGCCCTCCGTGCTTGACTCGCGAAGCAGTCGTGACTTTTCCGGACGTTGTCTCGAAAGCGAAACGAGGAATTCTTTTATAAATCGCGAATATAGGAGGTATGACGCACTTGCGGAATCCAATTCGGTTCGCTTGCTGGGGGTTGCTGGCGTTTTTGCTGCTGCTGGTGTGGACGGGCTGCGGCGGAGGCGGTAATGATCTGTCCGTCACCTTGAACGCCACCCCGGACATCGCCGTCTCCGGCGAAAGCACCACGCTGGAGTGGTCGTCCCACAACGCCACCCGAGTCGTCAGCTCCAACTTCGGCGCGGCGACGGTCAACGGATCGACACAGGTCTCGCCGACCGGGATGACCACCTATACCATCACCGTGGGCGATGGCGACCATACTGCCACGGCGTCGCTGTCGTTGCCGTATGCCCCGGCCGAGCCGGTGGCCGGCGCCAACCCGAGCGAGCCGTTTTACGTGCAGACCAGCAACTATTTCAACGAGTATACCAGCCAGACGGCGCCGTTCCCGACCAATTATCAGATGGCCAGCGAGCTGTATCCCGTGCCGGTGTCCTACGAGACCATCTCCACCCCGCCCGGCGGCTTTGACCTGAAAACGGAAGGCGAGCGCGCGGTCACCAAGTTGGCGGAGGCGGACCCGCGCATTTGCATTCTGAGCGGCGTGGCCCCGGCGAACGCGCGCATCAAGACATCACTGGTGGATTCCATCAGCTATAACAATCAGAATAATATCATCGGCCTGACCCGCGTTTCCATGGTCAACGGTACCCCGTATTATGATGTCAGTGTGGTGACCATCGATCCGGCCAACGGCGGGCCGATGCCCTATTATGAAATCCAGCGCACGCTCACTCATGAATACGGGCACGCGTTCGGTCTCGGTCACGCGCCGGATACCCGCGATTTGATGTACTACCGATCCAATGAAGATCAGGGCGGCACCCCGGACACCTTCGTCACCTACGGCGACGCCACCGCGCTGTGGACCACCCTCTGCGCGCGGCTGGTCAACTGGTATCCCGAGCGCGATACAATCGTTCAAGCGGGCGCCCCGGTGATCCGCAGCGATGCCGGCTTCCGTCATAAGCACGTCACCGATGAGGACGGCACCATCGTGTGTGTGTATCCACGGTGAGGTTTGTTCAATCTGCCTATCGGAGATGACTCCCGGTACGGTGGTCGAGTAGGCCTACTTGCCTACTCGACCGCCGTATCGGGCACTATCTCAATACGGCGAATTGTAATGTGATACACTACACTGGTTTAACCAGCCATGATCTCTCTTCAGGAGGCGTAAATGCCCAGATACACTATCGGAATCGACTTCGGCACGTTGTCCGCGCGCGCGGTGCTGGTGGATGTGGCGGACGGCCGGGAGGTCGCGTCAGCGGTCTACGAATATGCCAATGGCGCCATGGACGAAACGCTGCCGGACGGCACGCCGCTCGGTCCGGATTGGGCGCTGCAGGACCCGGCGGATTACCTGCGCGGGTTGGAGGTGACCATTCCCGGCGCGCTGCAGGAGGCTGGGGTCACGGCGAGTGAAGTGATCGGCATCGCCATCGACTTCACCGCCTGCACCATGTTGCCCACCACCGATGACGGCACGCCGCTGTGCTTCCTGGATGAATACAGCAGCAACCCGCACGCCTGGGTGAAGCTGTGGAAGCACCATGCCGGCCAGCCGGAAGCGAACGAGATCAACCGCGTCGCCGCCGAGCGGGGCGAGCCGTGGCTGGCGCGTTATGGCGGGAAAATTTCCTCCGAGTGGATGTTCGCGAAGGCGCTGCAGATTCTCAATGAAGCCCCGGAGATTTACGACGAAGCGGATCGCATGCTGGAGGCCGCCGACTGGGTGATCTGGCAGCTTACGGGCAACGAGCGCCGCAATTCCTGCACCGCCGGCTACAAGGCCATCTGGAGCAAGCAGGAAGGCTACCCGGGCAAGGCGTTCCTGAAGGCGCTGCACCCGAAGTTCGAGAATTTTGTCGAAGAGAAGCTCTCGAAAGACATCTTCCCGCTGGGCGCGAAGGCCGGCGGCTTGCTGCCGGACTGGGCGGCGCGGCTGGGTTTGAAGCCGGGCATCGCCGTCGCGGTGGCGAACGTCGACGCTCACGTGGCCGTCCCCGCCTGCACGGTAACCAGCCCCGGCAAGATGGTGATGATTATGGGCACCTCCATCTGCCACATGGTGTGCGGCACGGAGAGCAAGATCGTGCCCGGCATGTGCGGCGTGGTGGAGGACGGCATTCTGCCCGGGCTGTTCGGCTTCGAGGCGGGTCAGAGCGCGGTGGGCGACATCTTCGCCTGGTTCGTGGAGAATTGCGTACCGGCCTCCTACGAACAGGAAGCGCGCGAAAAGGGCATGAATGTCTTTCAACTGCTCCCGCTGAAGGCTGCCGCGCTGAAGCCGGGTGAAAGCGGCGTCCTCGCGCTCGACTGGTGGAATGGCAACCGCTCGGTGCTGGTCGATACCGCGCTGTCGGGGATGCTCATCGGCGCCACGCTCACCACCAAGCCGGAGGAAATCTACCGCGCGCTGGTCGAGGCGACGGCCTACGGCACCGCGATGATCATCAACACCTTCGAGCAATACGGCGTGCCGGTGGAGGAGATGTATGCCTGCGGCGGCCTGGCGCAACGGAATGCGCTGATGATGCAGATATACGCCGACGTGACGGGACGCCCCCTGCGCATCGCCGCCTCCGAGCAGACCTGCGCGGTAGGCGCCGCCATGCACGCCGCTGTCGCCGCCGGCAAAGCCGCGGGCGGTTATGACACCATTCAGGACGCCGCCGTGAAGATGGCCCGCGTGAAGGACGAGCAATACTACCCGATCCCGGAGAACCAGGCGGTCTACAAGGAGCTCTACGCCGAATACGCCCGTCTGCACGACTACTTCGGCCGCGGCGAAAACGACGTCATGAAGCGCCTGCGCGCCATCAAGGAGAAGGTGCACGAGGAGAAGGCGGCGGTGTAAGTTTTCACAGGGATAGACAGGAGACACAGGATATTTTGGATAGAACATGAAGGCGCTTCGCAGCAAACGCGAAGCGCCTTCATGTTCTATCATTTTTATCCTATACATCCTGCCTATCCCTGTGAATTTCGTCCTTTCTCATTATGTTATAATGACGCGTTATGACCAAACCTGAACCTGTAGGACGTATTGCGCGCATCGAGCCGGGGAGCATTGCCGAAGAAGTGGAATTGGAGCCCGGGGATCTGCTGCTGGCGGTGAACGGCATGCCGGTGGCGGATTATCTGGCGTATCGCTTTGCCATCACCGACGAGGTAGTGACGCTGCAGGTCGCCCGTGAGGGAGAATGCTGGGAGATCGAGATCGAGAAGGAAGAGGACGAGGATCTTGGCATCGGCTTCGAGGAGGACGTCTTCGACGGCATGCGGCGCTGCGCGAACAAGTGCGTGTTCTGCTTTGAGGAGCAGATGCCCAAAGGCATGCGCCCCAGCTTGAGCGTGCGCGACGACGATTACCGGCTGTCCTTCCTGCACGGGAATTTCATTACGCTGACGAATTTGCGGAAAGGCGAATGGGAGCGGATTCTTCGTGAGCACCTGACCCCGCTCTACGTCTCTGTGCACGCCACCGACCCGGAGGTGCGGCGCCGCATGATGCACAACCGCCGCGCCGGCGAGATCCTGCCGCAGTTGCGTCAATTGGGCGAAGCGGGCATCGAGGTGCACACGCAAATCGTGCTGTGTCCCGGCTGGAACGACGGCGAGGTGTTGGAACAAACGCTGGACGACCTGGCCGCGCTCTACCCGACGGTGATCAGCATTGGCGTGGTGCCCGTCGGCCTCACTGGTCATCGCCCGAAGGGGCCTGAGGTGCGTCCGGTGTCGCCCGCCGACGCCGAAGCAGTGCTGGCCACGCTGGAACGCCGGCAAAATGAGCTGTTCGCGAAGCTCGGTACGCGCCTGATCTTCGCCGCCGACGAATTCTACCTCGACACCGATCGTCCCGTTCCGCCCGCGGCAGCCTACGAGGGCTATCCGCAGCGTGAAAACGGCATCGGCCTCACCCGCATCTTCCTGGATGAGCTGGCCGCGGTCAAACGCATCCCCGCCGGCAAGGGTCGCAAGCTCACCATCGCCACCGGCACCCTCGCCGCGCCGCAGCTCGAACTGCTCGCCGACCGCCTTCGCGCCGCCGGCTGGCAGGCGGGAGTCATCCCCGTGCCCAACCGTTTCTACGGCGGCGGCGTCAACGTCGCCGGCCTTCTCACCGGGCAGGACATCCTCGCCGCCCTCCGCGGCAAGGATCTGGGCGAGATGGTGCTAGTGCCCTCCGTGGTGCTCAACGTCGACGGCATCTTCCTGGATGACCTGACGCCTGCCGATCTGGAGAAAGAGTTGAACGTCTCGCTCCGCTTCTGCGAAGGGCCGGCCGAGGTCAGAGACACGTTGAAAGGCTGACCCTGGGAGCGCCGGCATCTTTGCCGGCTCGATTATGAGCTTGTTTTCGAATTTAATGCACTTTGAGAACCGGTTCTCGACAGGCATTATAACTTATAAACGGGCTCATAATCTTGCCGGCAGGATGCCAGCGCTCCCAGGCTTTATTTCCTCTTCGTCCCCGACTTCGGCTTCGCGGTTTGTTTCGACGGGGTCAGGGCGGCGGTGAGGGCGGCGTTTTTCTTTTCCTTCGCGATGACCCGGGGCGTGCGGCCGGCGGCATTTTTCGCATCGGGGTTGGCGCCGGCGGCGACCAGCAGTTTCACCACAGGCACATTACCCTGCTCCACCGCGAAGTGCAGCGCGGTGTTGCCCTCCGCGTCCTTGGCGTTCACGTTGTTCTTCTTCTTCAGCAGCGCCTTCACGCAGGCAGCGACGGTTTGATCGGAATAACCGGCAGCAGCCATCAGCGGCGTGCGACCTTCATTGTCCGCCAGGTTCGGGTCGGCGCCGCGGTCGAGCAGGAAGGTGAGAAGAGGTGCGGTATCCTCGCCGATCCAACTACTAAGCACGCCCAGCAGCGGCGTCTGCCCCGCCTTGTTCTTCGCATTGATGTTCGCCTTGTTCTGCAGCAGGATCTTCGCCATGGCAATCAGGCTGTCGCCGGCATTGGCGGTGACCGCGACGTGCAGCGGCGTGTTGCCTTCATTGTCCTTCGCGTTGACGTTGGCGCCTTTTGCCACCAGGTGCTTCAGCCCGCTGTCCATCTCCCCACCGAAGGCCTGCCCGAAGGCCGAGACGAGTATGCCGAATCCGCTGGCTTTGTGCAGTGGTGTTTGCCCTTCCGCATTCCGCGCTTCCAGCTTTGCACCCCGTGCCAGCAGCAAGTCGATGATCGCGGTCTCCCCGCTCTGGGCGGCGTAGTGCAGCGGGGTATCCCCGTCCTTGTCCGCGCCGTTGACCTCCGCGCCGCGGTCGAGCAGCAGCGTGGCCGCATCGATGTTCTTCTCCGAGATCGCACCGATCAGCGGTGTGATCCCGTTCTCATCCTTGCTGTTGACGTTTGCGCCGCCATCTAGCAGGCGCTTCGTCACTGCCGTGCGCTCCTCAGCGGTGGGCTGCAGCTCCTTGGCCTCGCCCGTCACATCGGTGCCATCGAGCTGCATATTCGACATCAGCGAGGCAAGCAGCGGGGTTGTGCCGTTCTTATCGCCGGCATTGATGTCCGCCTTGCCGGCCAGCAAGCCATCCACGGCAAAGGTGCGTCCCCAATTCGCTGCCAGATAAAGCGGCGTGCGGCCCAGCACATCCTTCGCGTTTGGGTCCAATCCCTTGGCCAGCGGCAGCGCGATCACATCTCCGACGCGCTCGTCCTGCGAAAGCGCCGCCGCGTGCAGCACCGTGCCACCCTTCTCATCGGTCGCGCGCAGATCCGCCCCCAGCCCGAGCAATGCTTCGACGACAGCCTTGTTCCCGGCCATGACGGCGGTCGCCAGCGGCGTGCGGCCGCATTCGTCGCGGTCCTCCAGCTTCGCGCCGGCTTTCACCAGCGCCGCCGCGACTTCGGCAGTAGACGCCAGGTGCAACGGCGCGCGGCCGTTATTGTCCCGCGCGCTGACCGCGGCCTGCTTCCCGAGCAAGGCGGTCACCGCATCCAGCCGTCCAGCCTGCGCGGCCTGGTGCAGCGGGGTCTCTCCCATCTTATCCACCGCCGACACATCCGCCCCATGCTGGACCAGCAGGTCGATAATCTCCGGCGTGGCCTTTTCAGCGCTGCAGGCCAGGTGCAGCGGCGTGTCCCCGTCATCATTGCTCGCGTTCACCGCGGCGCCGGCCGTCAGCAACCGGCGCACTTCGTCGGCCTGTCCCTTCGTGACCGCCCGGTGCAATGGGGTGTTCCCGGTCGCGATGTCCAGCGATGCCTTCTTGGAAGGCGTTTCCGGCACGATGGCCTTGCCTTCCTCGGGGGGCGCGCCGGCGGCGAGGAGTATCTTTTGCGCCTCGGTGAAGCCGCTCTGCAGGGCTACCCCCAGCGGTGTGCGGCCCGCGTTGTCCTTCGCGCGCAGGTCCGCGCCGGCCTTCACCAGTATGCTCGCCACCTTCTCGTCGGCGATAGCGCCGGTTAACTCGGTGATCCCGGCGGCAAGCTCCTGCAAGTCGTTCTCCGCCATTTCTGTGGAGATCTCATCCGGGAGCAGGAACGAGCCGACGCCCATCAGCTCCTCTTTGCCCACCAGGCCTTTCCGGCAGGCCAGATGCAGCGGCGTCATGCCCACCGAGGTGGGCGCGTTGACATTCGCCTTCTTCACCAGCAGTGATCTCACCAGCGATTCCTGGCTCATGAAGGCGGCCAGGTGCAGGGGCGTCCACCCCTGGCGGTCGGCGCTATTCGGGTTTGCGCCGGCGGCCAGCAGCATATCCGTCGTCCTGATTTGATCTTTGAACATCGGCATTCCGCCGAAAAAGGCGGCCAGCATCGCATCGCCAAAGACCGCATAATAAAGCGGCGTGCGGCCTCCGGCGTCCTGTGCATTGACGCTCAACCCCTTATCCTGGAGGAACTTGATGCGGGCGCGGTCCTGTGCCGGATCGCTGTTGCTGTTCCCGACGGCCGCATGCATCAGCGTGCCGCCCCGCGCATCCACCGCGTGCAAATCGGCGCCATGCTGGATGAAGAGGGTGAGCAGCTCCACGCTCTCCCCGGCGGCGGCGAAGAGCGGCGTGCGCCCTCGCTTATCTTTCGCGTTCATGTCGGCGCCGGCGTCCAGCAGCGCCTTGGTCGCGGTCACGTCCTTCGCGAGGTGCAGCGGCGTTTCCCCATCGTTGTTGCGGACGTTGGTCTTTGCGCCTTTGCCGAGTAACATCTTGAGGGCAGCCACCCCGTCTTTACCGCGCTCGGCGGCCAGGTGCAGCGGCATGACGCCCTGATCATCCGCCAGGTTCGGGCTCGCACCGCCGTCCAGCAGCGCCTTGACTTTGGTAGCCTGCTCATCCCCCTGTTGCTCGAAGGCCAGGCGCAAGGGCGTTTTGCCGGCGTCGTCGCGGGCATTGACGTCCGCGCCTTTCTTCAGCAGGAAGGCGATCATCTCCGGGATGCCATCCTCGACCGCGGCGTGCAACGGCGTCGAGCCGTCATACGCGCGGGCATTCACCGGCACACCACCGTCGATCAGCGCCCCAACGATTTTCAGCGTCATCTGTGCATCGCCCCATCCCGAGCTGCCGGCCGCATCAAACAGCGGCATGCGGCCTTTTTCGTCCAATACGCGCGCTTGCGCCGGGTCGGCCTTCAACACTTCGGTGACGCGGTCAGCTTCGCCAAACCTGATTGCACTCCGCAGGGTCATCTCATCCTGCGCGAACGCCAGCAACGCCAGGCACAGCAGGGTCGCGATGGTGAAGAAACGTAAACAGGGTGACATATCCACTCCTTTGGTTGAGGAAATCCAAACGCTTATAGGATACTCAACCGTATGAATCTGTCAATAGCGTTGTTATTGTCGATGTTTTGTGCGCGTGATGATATGGTCCTACATCTCGCGGTCGAGTAGGTCGAACTGCTGGCTAAAGCCGGAGACGCAGACGTAGAGGTTGCGGTAGCGGTGCAGTGCTTGCAGATATCAGCATATGCTTATTATACATCTCCCTCGGCGCGTCGGCCTCTTCTGCCCAGCACATCATCAGCCTGTTCTCGATTTTACGGCATTTCGAGTGCCGGCGCTCCCAGGATTGAACACATTCCGTGGTGTGATGCCTTGCCGCGGGGTACGATCAAATGAAATCAGCACGATCACAGCACACGATGGCAGATACATTCGACGTTACGACTGCGCAAGGATTGAGCTCGGAGGAAGCCGCCCGCCGGTTGCGGCGGGAAGGCTACAACGAGCTGCCTGCCATGCGGCACCGCTCGGTATGGGCGATTGCCGCGGAGGTGGCGCGCGAGCCAATGTTCCTGCTGCTCATCGCGGGCGGCGCCATCTACCTGGTTCTCGGCGACCATCAGGAAGCCCTCATCCTGCTCGCATTTGTCGCGGTCATCATGGTCATCACCTTCATCCAGGAGCGAAAAACGGCGCGCGCGCTGGAAACGCTGCGCGATTTATCCAGCCCGCGGGCGCGCGTCATCCGCGACGGCCAGACCCGGCGTATCGCTGGACGGGAGGTGGTGCGGGGTGACCTGGTGCTGTTGGCGGAGGGCGACCGGGTGCCGGCGGACGGCGTGGTGCTGCAATGCACAAACCTGCAGGTCGATGAGTCGGTGCTGACCGGCGAGTCGGCGCCGGTGCTGAAGATGGCCGCCTCCTGCGAGATGAGCATGGAGCGTCCGGGCGGGGGAGGCCGGCCGTTCGTCTACACCGGCACGCTGGTGGTGCAGGGGCAGGGGGTGATGCAGGTCGAGGCGACCGGCGCGTTCACCGAGTTCGGTCGCATCGGGCAGGCGTTGCGGATGACGACAGCGGAGCGCACCCCGCTGCAGCGCCAGACCGGGCAGTTGATCCGCACTCTGGCCATCATCGGCGGATTGCTCAGCGTACTCGTCGCCCTCATTTTTATTCTCACGCGCGGCCAACCGCTGCAGGGTGTGCTGGTGGGCATCACACTGGCGATGGCGATCCTGCCGGACGAATTCGCCGTCATTTTCATCGTGTTCCTGGCGCTGGGGGCGTGGCGCATGTCGCGGCAGTCCGTCCTCACGCGCCGCACGCACGCGGTGGAGACGTTGGGCGCGGCCACCGTGCTGTGCGTGGATAAAACCGGCACGCTGACGCAGAACCGGATGACGGTTACCGCGCTGGCGGCGGACGAGACGATCACGCATCTTGATGGCGAGACGGCCGCGTCGCTGCCGGACGAGGTGCACGAGGTGATCGAATACAGCATCCTGGCCAGCGCGCGCGACCCCTTCGACCCGATGGAGCGCGCTTTCCGCGAGCTTGGCGAACGCACGCTGGTGCGCACGGAGCACTGGCACGCGGACTGGGAGCTGGCGCGCGAATATCCGCTGTCGCGACAACTGCTGGCGATGACGCACGCCTGGCGCGCTCCGGGTCAGTCCGGCTACGTCTGCGCGGCCAAGGGGGCGCCGGAGGCGATCGCCGACCTGTGCCATGTCGAGCCGGATCAGTGGGAAGAGATCGCCCACGGCATTCGCGCCATGAGCGACGGCGGCCTGCGCGTGCTCGGGGTGGCGCACGCCCGGGTGGATACGCTGCCGGAAAATCAACACGATATCCCCTTCACCTTCGTCGGACTGGTGGGCCTGGCCGACCCGGTGCGTCCGACCGTGCCCGCCGCGGTACAGGAGTGCCATAACGCCGGCGTGCGGGTAGTGATGATCACCGGCGATTACCCGGGCACCGCACAGTATGTCGCGCGCGTCATCGGGTTGGCGCGGGTGCACGATGTGATCACCGGCCCGGAGCTGGACGCCATGGGTGACGAGGAGTTGCGGCGGCGCATCCGCACGGCGTCCATCTTCGCCCGCGTGGTGCCGGAGCAGAAACTGCGGCTGGTGCAGGCATTCAAGGCGAACGGCGAGATTGTGGCGATGACCGGCGACGGCGTGAACGACGCTCCGGCGCTGCACGCGGCAAACATCGGCATTGCCATGGGGAAGCGCGGAACCGATGTCGCGCGCGAGGCGGCGGACATGGTGCTGCTCGACGACGATTTCACCTCGCTGGTGGCGGGCATGAAGATGGGCCGGCGCGTCTACGACAATCTGAATAAGGCGATGGCCTACATCCTGGCCATCCACATCCCCATCGCGGGCATGACGCTGATTCCGGTGCTGTTCGATTGGCCGCTGGTGCTGTTTCCGGCGCACATCGCCTTCCTGCACTTGATCATTGACCCGGCGTCGTCTATCTCTTACGAGGCGGAGGCGGCCGACCCGAGCGTGATGCGCCGTCCCCCGCGCGACCCGCGGGCGCCGTTGTTTAACCACCAGGCGCTGCTGTTCAGTCTGCTGCAGGGCGGCGGCGTGCTGTTGAGCGTGCTGGCGGTCTTTGCCATTGCCTACTTCAACGGGCAGGGGGCGGATGAAGCGCGCAGCCTGATGTTCGCCACGCTGATCGTCGCCAATCTCTGCCTGATCCTCATCAACCGTTCGTGGTCATTGCCGGCGTGGGCCATGCTGCGCGTGCCCAACGCGTCGATCTGGTGGGTGATCAGCGGCGCCATCGTGATGCTGGGGTTGGTGCTGTATGTCCCCGCGCTGCGATCCATCTTCCGTTTCACCGCGCTGCACCTGAATGACCTGTTGATTGCGCTGGCGGCGGGGATACTGAGCACAGTCTGGTTCGAAGCAGTGAAGTTCGCCGTGAACCAGCGGCAGCGGCAGCCGGCGCTGGTACCGGGGTAGACCTGGGCGCGCAGGCGTCCCGCGCCTGCCTGGTAGGAAAGCCTCTCTACCAGGCAGGCGCGGGACGCCTGCGCGCCCAGGTTTTTTACTTCAGATACGCCGCTTCCACCTTGACCAGGGCGTCAATGATGTCCTGGATTTCGCGCCCACCGTAATTCTCGTGGATGGAGATGTTGAGATTGCAATCGGTGACGGCGGCGGCGATGGGCAGGGTGTCGGGATAGGCGAAATCGACTTCGGCGAATTTCCACGGGCACCAGTCCGTTTTGCGGTTGCGGAACCAGGAAGATTCGCAATGAATGTGGCGGTAGGGCGTGCCGCAGGGGATGCCTTCGGCCGCCAGGGCTTCGCAGAACGCCGGCGTATTCACCGTCAGCTTGTCCGGCTGCACGGCGACGCGCAGGAACCAGTAGCTGGATTGCGCATCCGGGTGCTGCCAGCCGACGGAGGTAGCCTGCAAGCCGGCGATGCCCTGCTTCACGCCTTCGCCCACCTTGCGGCGCTGGGCGATCACCCACGGGAGCTTGCGCAACTGCACGCGGCCGACGGCGGCGGACAAGTCGTTCAGGTTCAGGTTGAGGCCGGCCACCACGCAGGAGGTGGCGCCCGGCAGGTTGAATGGCTTGCCGCGGTCGGCAAAGCGTTTGCCATGCCAGTGCAGCTCCTCGTTCCGCGTGTAGACCACCCCGCCCTGCGCGGCGGTGGCGAAGTGCTTGCCGGACATGGTGCTGAAGGCGGCGATGTCGCCGAAGGTGCCGACCTTCCGGCCACGGAAGGTGGCGGCGTGCGCCTGCGCGCAATCTTCGATCACGTAGCAGCCGTGCTTCTTCGCGATGGCCATGATGCCGTCCATGTCAGCCGGCTCGCCGGCGATATGGGCGACGATGATGGCGCGCGTACGGTCGGTGACCACTTTTTCGAGCTGTTCCGGGCCCATGTTATACGAGCGCGGGTCGCTGTCGCAGAAGACGGGAATGCAGTTGAGCATGGCCACCGGCATCACCCCGCCCGGATCGGTGATGGGGGGCACCACCACTTCGCTGCCCGCCGGCAGATGCAGCGCGCCCAGTGCGGCAAACACCGCGGTGGTGCCGCCGTTGACGCCGTCGGCGAAGCCGCCGCCCATGAAGGCGGCGAAATCGGCCTCATACGCTTGCTCGGGCGCGCCGTTGTATCCGAAGGCGTTGCCGCTGGCGATCGCCTCGTCGAAGATGGCCAGCGCCGCCGCCCGCTCCTCCGCGCCGAACATATGCCGGGTTGGCATGGGTTTCTCGCGTACTGGGGTGCCGCCGTTGATGGCCAGGGTCTGTGCCGTTGTCGTCATGGTCGTTCCTCTTTATTTAAACAGGGATGGGCAGGATGCCAAAGATAGAGTGTTATCCATTTCATCCTGTATATCCTGTCGATCCCTGTTAATTATTCATAACTTCCCAGCCGCCGCGCCTCCGCAAAGTAGTAATTCACCGCTTCCGGTCGGGCGTTGGGCGGGATGATGGGGGTGCCGGCGATGAAGGCGCCGTGTTGCCCCGCGCCCTCAATCTGCCGCTGCAGCTCGCCGGTCAAGCCAGCTTTGTTGAAGGTGCAGTAATCGTTTTCGAAGCCGAAGCCGCACAGGCAGAACTTATCACCTACGCGCCGGCGGATCGCCACCGGGTCGATGTCGTAGCCTTTGCGGCCCTGTTCCAGCACCAGCGCATCCATCGGCAATTGCATCACCTGATCCAACACCGGCATCAGGTCGCCCAGGTACCAGTTGAGCACGAACAAGCCCAGTCGCTTCGCCTCCGCGCAGATTTCGTATTCGTACGGGAAGATCATCTCCGCGTAATCCCGCGGCGAGATGGTGTCGGCGCCGGTGTAGTAACTGGTGAACCAGGTGGAATCCGCGCCCGCCTCCTTGCCGGGGGCGAGGATGGACAGCGTGTGATCGGCACAGCGCCGCAGCAACTGGTGGTACAGCGCCGGCTCGCTCTTCATGGTGGTCAGGCCCTCCACGAAGCCGCCGCAGGTGCCCAGGGCCTGCACCATGGGGGTGCCGGTCTGGAAGCTGAAGTGGTAATCCGGATATTGCGCCGCCATATGGCGCATGGGTTGAAAGCGTCCCCAGGCGTCGATTTGCGCGCGCGTCGGGGTGGGACCGAGCAGGCGGTCGATGTCCGCTGCCGACTGCACCTTGGATTCGCGAAACAGCTCGTTTCCCTGTTTCGGCAGCGGCGCGCCCTCCGCGGTGCAGCGACTGCCGTCAGGCAGCAAGCCCCACTGCTCGCCGGTGCGGGGATCGGTCACGCGCCAGTAATCGGGGAATTCCTCCACCTGCAGGTGCGCCACGCCTTCATCGCTGCCGCCGCCGTGCAGGAACAGGCCGTCGATCTCGCGGTGCAGGTGAAAGCTGTCCTCAATGATCCGCACGCGCTCGGCCGCGCCGGCCAGCGACCAGCGGCGCAGGTCGCGCCCGGTACTGTTGAGGATGTAATTGTAATCGTAGATCGGCAGAATGGGGACGCGGTCCGGCTTGCCGCCCTGCAAGGCGATGGCGATGCGTTCTTTGCCTGTCATACGGTGGAGTCTCCCCAGTTGAGGTGCGGGTCCTTTGTAGCACAGGAGAGAGGAAGGAGTCAAGCTTATCTCTTGATGTTAAGTTACGTGATCTCAGTCCATCTTTTCGCTTCGACAAACAACGATAAATGTCCGATATTGTCAGTCACCACAATTCCTGCAACTTCTAATGCCTGCGCTGCCAGAATGACATCGCAATCAAGTTCTTTAGGATCAGCGGTTGGACGGCCTTGTTTTCTTGCCTGTGCCCAGAATGTAGCAGCTGTACGCATGGTTTTCGTCTTTACTGGGAGATAGATCAGCTTTTGCCTGATCAGATCGAGGCGCGTTGTCGATTGGTGGAGTCCTTCCAACAGCAGATTACGCCGGACTTCGTAATCGCAGATTTCCGGTATACATACTTCAATGCCTTTGCGCAGTTGTGACTCCAGCCACAGCACGATGCCGGTATTTTTCCGTGGGTGTATCACCATGCTTAATGGGCCGGAGTCCAGTAACAAACGTTCAGCCATTGAAACGCTTCCTATATGATAATCTATTTTCTTCGATATCTTTTTTCACAATCGGCCAGACTTGCTCATCGTAACCTGAATCATCTGCAAGCCATTCCTCCAGTAACCGTATTACCGCCTGATTTTTCTCAATCTGATCAACCTTCCCATTATTTTGATTGTTCGGTCGTTTTGCGTACAATGTGATTCACCCCCTTGTCATATATCCGGAATGTATTATAACAAGTGCCTTGCTTAACGTATAGTTGCGCACAATGGTCTTATCTTAAACAGGTGAGGGGCTACTTTCTTCGGAAACATCACGTTTCGATTCTGCACTCCTCCCACGTGCGATCACCAGGATTTATCGCTTTTCGAGGGTGGTGCCGTGGTAGTAACGGGCGAGGATATTGTCGTAGGTCCACCCTTGGTCAGCCAGTCCGACGGCGCCGACCTGGCACATGCCGAGGCCGTGGCCCCAGCCGGCGCCCCAGAAGGCGAAGACCACGGGCACGCCGTTGTCGTCGCGGTAGATATCCACCGTAAAGGCGGAGGAGCGCAGGTTGCCGAAAGCCTTGCGGATGGACAGTTCCTTGTTGATGGTCACGCTGCGGTCAGAGCCTTCCAGGCGCAGCGAGGTGATGCGGCCGGAATCTCCGCGGTGCAGCGGCGCGATGTTCTGCACGGTTCCCACCTGGTAATCGGCCGGCAGGCCTGCTTCCAGCTCCTTGCGCGTCATCAGTTTCACCCAGCGGAAGGCTTCGACTTTGGCATATTTCGGTTGCAGGCAGTTGAATGCCCGCGCATATTTGAAGTAATTGGCCCACCCCGCCTCATCATGCGGGCGTGCGGCGAAGGCCGGGTCGATGGCATCGCCATAATCTGCGCCGCCGACCAGGTAGGGCACCGGATTGCCCCACGCCTCCTCGGCGGATTCGGTGAAGCCGCCGCAGGTCGAGGAGTAGACGGCATCGATGATTTTCCCGTCATATTTCAGCACCAGGCCGGAGGTGCCATCCACCGCGGCGGTGGTGCGCGGGTCCTCATTGAAATAGCCGCCGTAGACCTGGCTGGCGGCGGTGTCGTCCAGGTCGAAGCCCTGCGCGGCCCACTTGCCGACATTTCGCACCGCGTAGGTGCGCGCCGCCACCGCCTGCGCCTTCAACGCCTCCAGCGGATAGCCCGGGCTCATCTCGGAAGAGACAACGCCGTACAGGTAAGGCTCCACGCCCACCATGTTCACCACCGTCAACCCGTCGGCGCGGGGTGTGATCTCCATGCTGCCGCGGTAGGGGCGATCGGGCTTGCCGTCGTAATGCCGGGTAGGACCGAGCAGCTGAATGAGGGCAGGATCGGGCGCACCGTCCGCCGGGGCTGGACATACCTGCACCGGCGTGGTAAAGGTCAGCACCGGCGTGCCGTCCGGACTTTGCAACGTGCCGTTGCCGGTCTGCGGCGTTCCGCCTTGGGTTTGCGCGCGGAAAATCAGCGCCTGCTCGGCGGGCAGCGTGATGGGGTCCGTCCCCGGCACCTCGATGCTCACCGGGACGTTCGCCTGCAGCCGCACCTCCGCCTGCTTCGTCTGCAGGCCGATGCGCATGATGGTGGTTTGTGCCTGGCCTTCGGACCCGTTCAGCCCGAGCATCGCGAGCAACAGGCCTCCCAATATCATCTGTGGCCAACGGAAATACGCACGTCGCGTCATCAACGTTTTTCCTCCGGCGTGAAGCGGCGAATGTGGATATACCAGGGATGCCCCCGGAACGCGCAGATGAAACCTGCCGCCGCAGGCCGCGCTCCGGCGGTTAATGCGTCTCGTCCGGCGCCGGCTCTGACGGCGGCACGTTCAGGTAATGCATCGCCTTGCGGCCGACTTCGGCGAAGACGGGAGCGGCGATCACGCCGCCGTAGTGAGAACCTTGCGGCTCATCAATGAGGGCGATAATGGTTAACCGGGGCTTATCGGCGGGCAGGAAGCCGATGAAGGAGCCGATGGCCTTGCCGCCGCCGTAGCCGCCGGGGCCGGCCTTTTGCGCGGTGCCGGTTTTTCCCGCAGTCCGGTAGCCGGGAATTTTCGCAAAATTACCCGTGCCCTTCGTCACCACTCGCTCGAAGTAACCGCGCATCAGCCTGGCCGTCTCCTCCGAGCAGACGCGGCGGGATGTGATCTTCACCGGCTCGCGCGTGCCGTCGGGTCGCAGGTGGTATTTGATCAGGTGGGGCTGCACATAGTTGCCGCCGTTCGCCACCACCGAATAGGCCGCGGCCATCTGCAGGGGGGTGACGGCCATGCTCTGGCCAAAGCCCATGCAGGCGAGGGTGACGCGCGCCCGCTTTGCATTCGCGCGGTTCAGCGTGCCGGGCGACTCATTGCGCAGTTCGATACCGGTGGGCTTGCCGAAACCCAGGCGATCGCACCAATACAGGAACTTGTCGGCCCCGAGCTTCATTGCCAGTGTGGCGGCGCCCACATTGCAGGATTGCTCCAGCAGCCGGCCGGGATCGACCTGGCCATGGTAACTATGCGATTCTTTAATTGGCCACTTGCCGACCCGCAACGGTCCCGAGCAGTTGGTGATCGTCTGTCCGTCATGGGCGATGCCTTCCTCCAGCGCGGCCATCACCGCCACCAGCTTGAAGGTGGAGCCGGGCTCGTAAAAGTGGCTGATCACGGGATTCACCAGCGGCACTTTGCTCTTGCCGGGATTATTGGCGTCCCAGGAAGGCGCGGAGGAGAGCGCCAGGATCTCGCCGGTGTTGGAGTCCATCACCACGCACTGCCCGCCCGCGGCATGCGACTCGGTGACCGCTTTCGTCAACGCTTCATCCGCCGCCATCTGAATGCTGCGGTCGAGGGTGAGGAATACGTCTTTGCCGTCGACCGGATCGGTGCGTTCGCTGTGCTCGGGAATGGCGTTCCGGCGGGCGTCGATCTCTTTGGATTCAAAGCCGTCTTTGCCGGTCAGTGTGGCGTTTGCGGTCCCCTCGATGCCGAACACGCCCTTCATATGCAGCCCGTCAATGAGCACATAACCGAGGGTGGGGGCGGCGAGCGTCCCGTACGGGTATTCGCGGCGGCGCTCGTGTTGGGTGGCGATGCCGGGCAGGCCGTAGACCACGCCGGGGATGGGAATGGCGCTCAACCGGCGGGAAACCTCCAGCGACGGGCCGCCTTTATACAACTTTTCGGCGAGTGGTCCCGGCGGCGCACCAGGTTGCAGGCGGCGACGAATCTCATCGCGGGAGATCACTTCCGGTCCCTTTTTCGCGTTGATCATGCCATACAGGCGGTCCACCGCCTCATCCATCGTCTTCGCCGGGTTCTCTTCCGCTTCCGGTGTCGTCAGGATGATCCCCGGCTGCACCACATACAATGTCCCCTGCAGACGCTGCACCTTCTCGAGCATATCCTGTGTGAGCGGGCGCTTCAGCCAGGTGAAGCGCCGGCGGAACTCCAACCGCCGCTTGATCGCCTTCGCCTTCATGTCGAGGATGGGCTCCAGCATCTTCGCCATGGCGTCGGCGTTATAGCCGGGGGTATTATTCAGGTAGGGGCGCGGGTCCACGCCCAGTGACTCGTTCACGCGGTCCTGCGTGAAGATCAAGCCGGGCAGGTGCAACTCCTCCAGTGCGTCTTTTTCCGCTTTGTGATACACGCCGCGAACCCAGCGCTTGCCTGTCGGGTGCGCTGCCTTGCCGTTCTCGTCGTCCGGTAGCGGCGTCAGCCCGAGTTGATTGCGCACCTCATCGCGCGGCAGCTCCAACACTTCGGAGAGCGCGGTCACCAGATCGTCACCGTCGTCCACCTGAGCGAGATCGACGCCCACCCGGTAGCAGTGGCCATCTTCCTTCACCGTCATGCCGGGCAGCGCCATGTTGCGCAGCGTATTGGCGACGTCGGGCGAGAGGTTGGTTTTCACCCACTTATAGGACTCCTGGCGCTGCAGGTCAGTCAATACCTCCGCTTCCGGCCGTTCAATGACCGGGGCCAGACGCTCGGCAACGAATTTGGCGCAGGCGCCGGAGGTATTCTCGTGCTCCCAGGGGAAGGTGCACAGCGTGGGGTCGGCATACAGAGACAGGCGTTCGTCATCCTGCGCCAGCACGGCGAAGTTGCAGTCGCGGATGCGCCCGCGCATGGCAGGTAGCACCGCCTCGCGGAAGCGGTAGCGTTCTCCCAACTCGACATAATGGCTGTGACGGACGACCTGCAGCCAGAACAGCCGGAGGACCAGCAGGCCAAAGACAGCGAGAAACAGCAGGCACCAGAGGAAGACGTTCTTGCGAACGGTGCGATGATAACGGCTGATTCCTGAAAACCACGTCGCCACTGACGGACCCCTTCCGCGTCACCACAGGGCACGCGCCTGACTCGAGGCAAATAAAAATGCAAAATATGTGGCTTAAAGTAATCACCAGTAGCGCTTAGCAAAGCAAGCCTGCACTAAATATGGTGATCATTTTGCCTTTGCATTCTTCAATTTTCATTTTGCATTAACCTCTCTGTATGATCGCCTACTTTGTATTGAAAATGGATATCACCGGCACTAACGAAGGCGGACATCCCCTGCCGAGGCAAGGGATGTCCGGCGAATCCAGGCGGGCGGGGGTCAGCCCGCTGGAATCAATCCTGTGCGTAGGCCGTGGTCGTTGCTCCACCGCCCAGCACTTGCCACGCTGAACCGAGCGCGGCCAACAGTTGTCGTCCGGAACGCCGGGCCCAGGAAGGCTCCGTGGCGGCGAGCGTTGCGGGTCTCGCCGTGTGGGGGTAGTCCTGTTTGCCCTGAATGTAGTGGACCCGGTCCGCTTCCGGGAGTGCGAGACCTTGCACTTGCGCGATCCTCGCCAAACGTGGCTGCGTTGCGAGCTGCTCGAGCTCCAGGTTCGTTTCGATGCAGGCCCGGTTGAGTTGCGCGTATTCCTGTTTCAGGGATTCGCGCTGCATCTCGAGCTCGGCAATGCGCGCATAGGCGTTGACATACGTGACGAGGAGAACCACGCCGAAGGAGACAGACAGCGTGATGAGTGCAAGCTTCGCCCACCCGGCGGTGACGGGCCGCCGGCGTTGCCGGAGCCGCGGCGCCTGTACTTCGAGCGGCTCTTCCTGTTGTAATGAAGTTGTGCGAACTGCCAGTGCCATAGGGACCACCTCGGTCATGCTAAAGCGATGTGCATGGCTGTGCTGCGAGACGGGCAAGCCCGTCGGCGATGATGTTGCATAAGCAGAACTGAAAGGCCGAGGTGGCCCTCCGGCATCCGCGATCTGCTGGGGCAGATCAGGAAAACTACAGCATTCGCACGAGACGCCTGGTGGGCGAACCAGTACGTCTCTCACTGTCAAAGACGGTCAACGAGATCGGTGCTGTAAAAAGACGGTGATGAGAGCGATGACTGATCGTCAGGGACAGTCCGTTCCACGGCGCGCAGCTTGGCGCTGCGGCTCCGCGGATTCCGCCGCACCTCCTCGAGGGAGGGGACAAGCGGTTTTTTGGTCAAAATCGTGAACTGCCCTTGCGAGAGCGGCAGTTCCTCGGTACAATGGGTAGGCGGGGGCGCCGGTTTGCCGGCGAGGGTCAGGAATGTCCGCTTCACTTCCCGATCCTCCGAGCTATGGAAGGCTATGACGACGATCCGTGCTCCAATGTTGCAATGACGGGCTGCGGCAGATAATGCGATGTCCAGGGCTGCGATCTCATCGTTGACGGCGATTCTCAGGGCCTGAAAGACTTGAGTTGCCGGGTGTATTTTTTTGCTGCGATATGCTGCGGGAAGCGTTGCTGTGATTAGGTCTGCGAGTTGTGCGGTTGTGTTAATCGGCGATTGTTTCCGCGATGTACTGATAGCCCGAGCAATCCTGCGCGCCCACCGCCCGAGACCGGCCTCGAGGAAGATGCGCACCATCTCTTCCTCGGTGAGCCGGCTCACCAGATCAGCTGCGGTAGTGGGTTGGCGCCTGTCCATGCGCATGTCCAGGGGAGCGTCGGTGCGAAAGCTGAATCCCCGTTCCGGTGTGTCCAACATGAAGGAGGACACGCCCAGATCGAGGAGCACGCCGTCCACGCCGCCAGCTGATGTCTGCTGTATGATCTTGTCAAGGTTCCGGAAATTATCGTGAACCAATGTCACGGGACAATTTTGCAATCGCATGCGCGCTCTCACCAGCGCGTCTTCGTCCTGCTCGATGCCGATCAAGCGCCCGGTTTGCGTAATCCGTCGGCAGATGGCCTCTGCGTGGCCGCCGCCTCCCAGGGTGCAATCGACGATGGTCTCCCCAGGCTGGGGATCCAGAAAAAGCAGGACTTCCTGCAGCATCACCGGCTCGTGGCGCAACGCCTCATCCTTGTTCGCGCCCGGCTCGGCGGGAAAATCTTCCAAAGACATCGTTCTTCATCCGGTCGTGCGTTATGCGGTCAGTTACTGGGGCCGCATGCTCAACGCACTCATCGATTTATCCAATTCCTCGATAGTCAATTGCTCGGAATTGTATGCATGCCAGGTCTCGGTGTCCCAAATTTCCACCGTATCACCCATGCCGATGAAGGTCACTTCCTTCGCCAGCCTGGCCCATCCGCGCAGCGCCGGGGGAATCGCCAGTCGATTCTGTCCGTCCAATTCCGTCACCTGCACGCCGCAATTCAGGAACCGATACAGATTGCCGGTGGCTCGCTCTGCCTTCAGGAACGACGCCGGGTCCTGGTCGCCAATCCGGGTTTTGATGTCTTCCAGCCGTTGTTGCAGGGCTTCCCAGACGGGAGTGGGGTAGAAGATCAACGATTTCTCGTTGAAGGCCCGGGTAAGGAATCCGCCCTGGGTAAACAGCGTCACGAACCGGCGCGGGGTATTTACCCGCCCCTTGTCGTCAAGCGTGTTCTGCGCCTCGCCGTAAACCTTCTGCAATTCCACGCGGTGTTCTCCGATTACCCACTTCTTTCCACATTTCCCCGCAAAACTACATTATTTAACCACCTGTCCCCACTACTGTCAATGCCTTGCTCCCTCGTCGGGCAAGAAAAAAGAAAATATTTTTTGTAAGGATTCCGTAAAGTAACTGCGTGTGCAAACAGGAGTTTTTACACAAATATGTATGCTTTTAGCCTCACGGAAAGCAATTATTTCTCTCAAAGGGCTAGCACTTGCCGGTAAAGCAGGCGGTGGGGAGTCGTGGTGAAAAAACAGCGTTGCATAGATCAGCGGGAAAGCTGGTGAGAAATGCAGCAAAATAACTGACAAAATCGTGCAGGCCGATGGCGTCAACGCGATGAGACCGATAACGAGTATAGGATTTGTCATAAATCGTGATGTTTCTTCGCAATGTTTTCTCATCTGCCGACTGTCAATATTTCCCCACAATTGTCACGTCCCGCGTCCTGTTCTCACCACGAAGTTGGCTACACTGGTGATAGGCCAGTGACACGCGTAATGTAGATTGTCCGTGCAGGGGTGAGTGCTTGCTCACAACCGGGGCGATTTGGCGGACAATGAGGTTTCGCACGAAAAGACGCTGGATTATGGGGGAGGCCGCGCATGATGACCCGCGAGCATTTGGTGCAGTTGCTACAGGAGATGTATGCGTTCCATCGTGACACGCTGCCGTTGTTGGACAGCCTGCGCCACATGGCCAACGACAAGCGGGTGCGTTCGGTGCTGCAGACCCAGCATGATGGAGTGCGCGGCGAGATGGAGACGGCGGAGCGGGCGCTCAACCTGCTGGGCGCACGCTATTCCATGGAGCACAGCATCCTCGCCGCCGGCCTGAAAGAGGACAGCGACCGCTTCCGGCACCGGCAATCACCGGAGCGCGCGCTGATCGAAGTGCACGCCCTGCTGGTTGTCCTCACCGCCGCCGGCATCGTGCGCAGCAAATACCAGGGCGCCATGGAGATGGCGCAGGCGATCGGCGAGCAGGATGTGACCCGCCTGCTGGAGGAGATGGATGGCCGCGAAGTGACCGGCCAGGCGGACCTGGGTGAATTGATGCCGCAGCTCATCCAGGAGATCAACGCGCGGGAGATCCGGCGGGCGGCGTAAACGATGGAAGAATGGAAGGTTGGAAGACTGGGTGAATCGTGACCGGTTCGGTGGTTGAGTAGGCAGGGAAGCCTGGCAGTTCTTTCCATAGCTTCCGAGCCGTATCGAAACCACCTCTCTCAGAGTGCTCGTTCGCGCAAGGCTCACCTATACGCGCGGTGGTTTCGATACGGCTCGGTCACAGCGGAAAGACGCGAGAAGGCTCTCCTGCCTACTCAACCACCGAGCCGGACACTCATTCTTCCACCCTTCCAACCCTTTACGCCGGCGCATATTTCGCCGCAAACGGCCGGTGCGAGATGGGGGATAGCCGGGTGAAGGGGCTGGTGAGGATCTCCTCCGGGTCGCCGCCGAAGGCTTCGCAGAACTGCTTGATGAGCCCGGCGATGGGCTTCAGGCCGTCGTGTTCCACCGGCTGGACGGACAGGTAGGGCATATGCGGCAGCTCGTCGGGTGTGGCGCGCAGATAAATCTCGCCGCCGTGGATGCCGCTCGCCAGGTAATCGCCCACCAGCGGCTGACCGAGCTCGCGACCCAACCCCAGTACCACCAGCAGGCCGCCGGCCATATATTCCCCGAAAAAGTCGCCCACGCAGCCGCCGATGACCACCGCCGGCACCTGGTTTTTGAAGGCCTTCATGTGGATGCCCACGCGGTAACCGGCGCTGCCGCGCACGAGGAGTGAGCCGCCGCGCATGCCGTAACCCAGCGCATCACCCGCGTTGCCGTGAATGATGACTTTGCCATCATTCATGGTGTTGCCGATGGCGTCCTGGCCGTTGCCGCGCACCACCACCGTGGGCCCGTCCATGAAGGCCGCCAGGTCGCCGCCCGGCACCCCGTGAATCTCCAGCAGCAGGTCTTTTCCCTGTAGTCCATCGGCAATAAAGCGCTGCCCGCGCACATTATGCAATACCAGGTGTTTCGCCCCGGCGGCTACGGTCGCGCGTACCCACCGGTTCAACTCGCGGTAGTGCATCCCCGCGGCGTCAATCGTCTGCACCTGGTTGGCTTCATCGGTCATCGTCAATGCTCCAATTATAATTGTAGGGGCGAGTGGTACTCGCCCCGTTTTCATTGGTTGCGCTATCGGGGCGAGTGCCACTCGCCCCTACGGAAGGCAGGGTTTATGCCCCTACCCCGGCGGCTTTCACGCCAAGCAGATCGAGTGTATTGGTATCGAGCCCCAGCCCGCGCAGGCGCTCGCGGCTGCCGCGCAGGGATTCGACGGCGTTCACGCCCATCGCGCCCAGCATCTCCTCCAGTTCCGCGCTCCACGCCTTCACCAGGTTGGCAATGCGCTCCGCCCCCCACACCGGGTCGATGCGCCGGGTCAGCTCCGGGTCCTGCGTGGTGATCCCCCACGAGCAGCGGCCGGTGTAGCACTTCTGGCACAGCGTGCAGCCCAGCGAGAGCAGCGCGGCGGTGCCGATGGCGACCGCGTCGGCGCCCAGCGCGATGGCCTTCGCCAGGTCGGCGCTGGAGCGGATGCTGCCGGCGGCAATGATGCTGGCGTTGTTGCGGATGCCTTCTTCACGCAGCCGCTGGTCCACCGCCGCCAGCGCCACCTCGATGGGGATGCCCAGGTGGTCGCGGATCACCGCCGGCGCCGCGCCGGTGCCGCCGCGCACGCCGTCCAGGTAAATGTAATCGGCGCCGGCGCGCACCATGCCGCTGGCGATGGCCGCCACGTTATGCACGCAGGCGATCTTCACCCCCACCGGCTTCGAGTAATCCACCGCCTCTTTCAGCGCGTAAATGAGCTGGCGCAGATCTTCGATGGAGTAGATGTCATGCTGCGGCGCGGGCGAGATGGCGTCGGAGCCCAGCGGGATCATGCGCGTGGTGGAGACATCCGTCGTCACCTTCTCGCCGGGCAGGTGGCCGCCAATGCCGGGCTTGGCGCCCTGGCCGATCTTGATCTCCACCGCCGCGCCGGAATTTAGGTATTCGATGTTCACGCCGAAGCGGCCGGACGCGCACTGCACCACCGCGCAATGGGCGTAGGGCTTCACCTCGTCATGCATGCCACCCTCGCCGGTGTTCCACAGGATGCCGCATTCCTCCGCCGCCATCGCCAGGCTCTTCTGCGCGGTGAGCGAGATGGAGCCGTAAGACATCGGCGCGAAAAGAATGGGCGTCGCCAGCCGGTAGTTGGGCCCGATTTGCGTTTTCAAGCTCACCTTGCCGCCGGCCTCCACCTTCACCTCCACCTGCTCTGGTTTGCGGCCCAGGTAGGTGCGCAACTCCATCGGCTCGCGCAGCGGGTCGATGGGCGGGTTGGTCACCTGGCAGGCGTCCAGCAGCAGGTTATCGAAGAGGATCGGGAAGTCGCGGTCGGTGCCCATGCCGGTCAGCAACACGCCGCCGGTCTCCGCCTGCAGGTAGACGTTCTTCCGGTGCCGCATCGACCAGTTGGCGTTGGGCCGGTAATAGGTCGGGTTCGGCAGCACGGTGATGCACCCCTCCGGGCAGAACACCTCGCAGCGATGGCAGCCCACGCATTTACTGTGGTCGGGCACCACCTTATTCTCCCAGCGCAAGGCGCCCCACCCGCATTGCTTGATGCAGCGGCGGCAGCGGCAGCAAATATCGTTATCGTTCGTCCAACGAAATTCCGGCGGTACAAAATTGGCCATAACAATCTCTTCGTATGTAAATCACCGTAGGGCACGGAGGCCTCTCCGTGCCGCCCGGCGTCATGTTTAGTGCCGTAGTCGATCACTGTAGGGCACGGAGGCTTCTCCGTGCCGCCCGGCGTCATATTTAGTGCCGTTCGTAAATACGAGAACAGCGGCACGGAGAGGCCTCCGTGCCCTACGAGTTTTACACGGCAGTCAGGTTGGCTCTCACCACCCCTGACGGGATCTCCGGGAAGACGTCGGCGTCCAACTCGGCGATGACCGGCTCGCCGCCGCGGGGCGACCAGATGCGGTCGGGATCGGCGTTCATCTCCAGGATGCCGCTCTCCTCACTGGAGAGGAAGACCCAGTCGTCCTTCTCCGCGGCGACCAGCGGGCGCAGCTTGATGCGGTCATTCAGCCCCACCATGCCGCGGCGATGGCCGAAGACGATGGCGAAAGGGCCGTTGATCAACGCGCCGCCGTAGACCATGCGCATGGTGCGGTGCAGCTCGGCCTGATCGGGATTCGTCTTCTCCAGCGCGTCGATGTCCTTCCAGAACGGCGCCGCGAGGATGCTGCACGCCAGGTCCAGCGGCAGGTGATGGCGGCGGATGAGCAGGTCGAGCAGGTAGGCGATCACCTCGGTGTCGGTGCGCAGTGTGCATTTATAGCCGAACTGTTCGATGTAGCGCTTGTTGATGCCGTAGCTGCTGATTTCGCCGTTATGCACCACCGCGAAGTCGAGCATGGTGAAGGGGTGCGCGCCGCCCCACCAGCCCGGGGTGTTGGTCGGGAAACGGTCGTGCGCGATCCAGATATAGCCTTCGTATTCTTCCAGCTTGTAAAACCGGCCGACGTCCTTGGCGGAGCCGACGGCTTTGAAGGCCCCCATGTTTTTGCCGGAGCTAAAGACGAAAGCGTCGTCGATGTGTGTGTTGATCTCCATCACCGAGCGCTGCACAAAATCCTCGGCGCTGGTGATCATCGTCTCCTCCATCCGGCGCGGCTTCGGCTGCACGAAGTAGCGCCAGAGCTGCGGCGCGGTGGCCGGGTTCACGCCCTGCACCGGGCGGATTGGGATGGGCTCATACTGGATCATCTCGAACATCTCGTCGAGATAACGCTCCGCATCTTCCTGCGCGCGCGACGAGTAATACATCAGATGCAGCGCGAAATCATCCGGGAAGCGCGGGTAGCAGCCATACACGGCGAACCCGCCGCCCAGCCCGTTGCCGCGCTCCTGCAGCAGCCCGATGGAGCGGATGATCGCCTCGCCGGAGACGAGATTCCCCCGCCGGCTCATCATCGCGCTCAAGCCGCAGCCGGAAATATTGCGTTCTGCGATATCGTAGGGTGTCAGCCCGTTCATGTCATGTTCCTCGCCGGATTCGCCGGCTAAAATGATTAGTCCCGAATAATACCATATCTGGGGAAATTCCGCGCTTAGTGGGAGGTTACTCCTCGTCGGACAGCAGCTTCGCCAACTCATCGCCGCCGGATTTAGCGGTGGCGGGCAGTTTCAGGCGTTTGCGGGCCGCTTCGGAGACGGCGATCATGGCGCCGGTGGTGCGCACGGCGGTGATGCCGTCGCCCACGCCGTTGGGCACCACGCCGCGCTCGACGGAGAGGTGTTTCACGATGCGGAAGATGTCGACCATGGAGTATTGCTGGCAGCAGCGGTCCATGCAGGCGTAACATTCGTGGCAGCGCCAGGCGGCGCGCGATGCGATCACACCTTCCAGGTCGCCCTCGGCAATGCGGCGGATGATCTGGTTCGGCACCCAGTTCGGATCGCCCAGGTTGATGGGGCAGTCGTTGCGGCAGCCGTTGCATTCGGCGCAGCCGACCAGGCCCTTCATATTGAAATGCTGTGACAACTCGTCCTGCTGCCGCTGCAATTCCGCCCAGCGCGCGAAGAAGGGGTTGGTGTCGATGCGGTGGGCGGGAATGCCCAGCTCCTCCGGTGTCAGTCCCAGCGCCAGCCCCAGCAGCTCCATGTAGGAGATCACCGGCACGTTGTAAAACTCGCCCATGCGCGCCAGGTTGGCCTGCTGGTGCTCGTACTGCATGGTGCAGGACGGACAGGTGGTGGTCAGGCAGTCGACCTTCAGGTTGGATAAATCGCGCAATTTCAGACGGCACATCTGCTCCGCCTGCGCCTGGTCGTCGGCGCGGGCGAGCAGGCCGCCGCAGCAGAGCATCTTCGTCTCGTAGTCCACGGAGGTGGCGCCTAGCGCTTCCACCAGCGCGTCGAATTTCTTCGGCGCGAAGGGGTCGTCAAAGCCCAGCTCCTTGCTCGGCCGCAGCAGATGGCAGCCGTGGTGCACGGCGATGCGCATCCCCGTCAGCGGGCGCACCACGCGCTGGCGCAGTGTCTGCGGGCCGAAGTCGTCCCAGAAGACCTCCAGTGTCTGCTTTACGTCGGTGCGCCCCTCGTATTTTCGTCCGACCTTCGCCAGCCGCGCGTTGATCTTCTCGCGCAGGGCCGGGTCATTGGTCAGCTCGTGGTTGGCGCCCTTCAGCGTGCCGAAGCAGCCGGTGCAGGGGCTGGTCAGCGTGACGCCGGCGTCCTCCGCGACGTCCAGGTTGCGTGTGGCGATGGCCAGCCAGTCGTCATGGCCGGCATTCTTGATCATCGATTTTTCCGGGCAGCAGGTGAAGCCGTCCAGATCGACTGCCTCGATCCCCAGCGCCGCGAAGACCGCCCGCGTGGCTTTCTCAACATGCGGCAGCCGGCTCGGAATGTAGCAACCCCAAAAATGTGCATACCTGGCCATTACGAGACGATACTCCTGACAATTCCGGTAAGTTCAGTACTAATCCGATAAATCCTATCATTTCACCTCTTCAGCGTCAAGCAAAATGGCGGAATGATCACGTTATCATGTTACAGCCTGAATGTTACAAGTGTATTACGCAAAGGTCTCTCGGAAGCATGAAAAAACGAGGCGCAGCCCCATCGGTCGCGCCCCGCTTTATATTATGCTTGCTGCAGTGCCTACTCGTCCTCGGTCACCACCAGGCGGAGATTCAGATTCGCGCTTTCGTAGTGAACCCACGTTCCGTTGTAATAGTAGAACAGGCCGTTCGGGCTGGCGTTCATGCCGTCGTCCATGCCGGCGGGGTGTTGCCCGGCAGTATGGGTCACCTCATATCCGACCCACAGGTCGCTGTTGGGAATGGTGATCGGGGTGTCCAGCGTGATCTCATTCCAGCCGGTGGAGACGGTGGCGGCCTGGCTATACAACAGCGTTCCCGGCGCAGAGTCGGTGCCGAGATCGTAAAACTTCAAGGTGTAAGTGGTCGTCCCGCTCTCGTAATAATACACTTTCACGCTGGTGATGGCGTCTCCCACGTAATCAGCGAATTCCGTCGGGGTGAAACGCACGGCAAGGTCGAAGGTGCCGCCGTCCGTCAGACCGATGGCATTGCCATTCTCGCCGTCGTAATGGATTTCCGCCAGGTTGGTCGCCCGGCTGGCGACATTCGACAACACGCTCCAGTTCCCCGCGAGATCCGCCGTTCTTAATGCAAAGTAGTAGAGGGTGTCCGCGTCGAGTCCGGTCACCGTCAAGGTTTCCGTTGCACCGGCGGCGCCCGGAACCGGCATGCCGGGGCACGGGGTGGCCGCGTCCCAGTTCTCTTCGGTGATGGTGCTCGTGCTGTAACGGAGCTCGTATGCGGGAATCGGCTCGGGTGTGCGGGTGTTGGCCGGCGCGGTCCAGGTCAGCGTGACGGTGGTCGCGGTGCTGGCCGTCGCCGTCAGATCGTTGACCACGTCCGGCGGGATGCGGTCGACGCCTCCCCCGTCGTGGCAGCCGGTGCAGCAGAACATGAAGAGCACTGCTGCGAGGATCAGAAAGATGCCTGTGAGCTTTGACATGGTGTGGCTGTGTCTCCTATTGAAAATTAGGGGCGGCGTCCCTGAAGTGGTGGAAATTATGTGAACCACTTCGAGCGCCTGAATTGTCCTTCGCCGTTACGCGGCGATCTCCTTCTTTCGTTCACTGACGTCGGCCATGTTGTTGATGGCCAA
>Ga0172368_10000077_pt1 | contig 122470 bp, 89 predicted proteins | sample Lak11m_FD_114540 | JGI IMG/M metagenome (GOLD analysis project Ga0172368, IMG submission 114540) | Freshwater microbial communities from Kabuno Bay, South-Kivu, Congo - kab_022012_11m | ecosystem: Environmental > Aquatic > Freshwater > Lake | place: Democratic Republic of the Congo: South-Kivu...
GCCGCCCTCGCCGTCCGCCAAAGGATAACGGATGAACCATAATTTGCCGACCCGGTCCTCGTGTTCGACTTCCAGGTCGGAGATGGCCGTCTCGCAGAGCGGGCACCAGTTGATGATGCGCACACCCCGGTAAATCAGGCCTTTATTATAGAGGTGCACGAAGGAGGTGAGCACCGCCTTCACGTAGCCTTCATCGAGGGTGAAGCGTTCGCGCCGCCAGTCGTAGGACGCGCCGAAGCGGCGGAGCTGGCGCAGGATGGCGCCGCCGTAATGCTCCTTCCACTCCCATATCCGCTGCAGGAATTTCTCGCGGCCCAGCTCATGCTTGTTGGTGCCTTCGCTGGCGAGCTGCGCCTCCACCTTCGTCTGCGTGCCGATGCCGGCGTGGTCGGTGCCGGGCACGCACAGCGTCACCTTGCCCTGCATGCGCTGCCAGCGGATGATGGAATCGTGAATCGCGTGCTGCAGGGCGTGGCCCATATGCAACTCGCCGGTGACGTTGGGGGGCGGGATGGTGATGGAAAACCGCGGCTTCCCGGGCTGCGGCTCGGCGTGAAAGTACCCGTGCTCGTCCCAGAAGTGCATCCACTTCTCTTCAATCTCCCGCGGTTCGTATTTCGTTGGCAGCTCTCGCATTGTTTCCCACCTTATCTTTCAGGAACTATTCCCGTTGACGCAACCGTTTCCGTCGGGGACTGTCCCGATGCCCGCATAAACGACACCGCCGGGCGGATGCCCGGCAGTATGAAACCGCTCAAATATACCATACCCCGTGTGCACCCGCAAGGAATAAGAACGTAACGTTGCGGTGTGTCCGGGTGGTAAACGCTCGCGCCTTCATGTAGGAAGAGCGACCGCAAATCGGTATTGACGCCTCGCTTCCCCGCTTTAATATTGATGAAACGATAGGGGAGGGGAGGGAAGAGTAATGCAGCGATGCATGCTAATCTGTGTCATGCTGACCGCCTGCTTGGGCGCGGCCTTCGCCCAGGTGGTGGCCGTTGCGCCGCAGCCATTACGCGGCCTGGTGACGATTACCGCGCCGTATGGGCAATTTTACACTAACATCGGCGCTCGCGAGCGATTATGCTCCGGCGCCGAGATCCTGCTGGTACGCGGCGGGGTGGCGATTGCCCGCGCGCAGATACTGAAGGTCAATGGGTTGGACTCGATTGCCCAACTCGCCCCCGAATTCCCCGCGGTGATCCCGCAGACCGGGGATGTCGTGGTGGTGCAGGTGAATCCGATGCGACCCACCGTCGGCCACCGGACGCCGCCGGATTACTGGGGCACGGCGCCGCGGAACTGCCGCCCGCCGGAGCTGCCGGCTATGGAGCCGGACATGAGCTTCCGCGATATCGAGCCATTTTATACGCTGGTGGTGATTGCCGGCATTGTGGATATATTCGTGGATTGACGTTGGAAGGATGGAAGGTTGGGTTGCCTTTTTACGCAATCGCCCTTCCATCCATCCAATCTTCCGGTCTTCCATTCTTCCAAAGCCGTCAATAAACGGGTATTATTGACACCTATGAATACTGACCAGACACCCCCGGAAGTCCCGCAGACCGGCGAGCGCGCCCGGGTGACCATTGAAACGCTGGCCACCGGCGGCGACGGGATTGCCCGACATCAGGGGCTGACCCTTTTTGTACCGCGCAGCGCGCCCGGCGATGTGCTCGACGTCGAGATCACCGAAGTGGCGCGGAATTTCGGCCGCGCGCGCATCGTCGACATCGTGACAGCGGGACCGGACCGCGTGCCCACCACCTGCCCGCTGGCGGAAGGCTGCCCGGGCTGCGAATTCCAACACCTGCACTATGACGCGCAACTCGTCGCCAAGCAGACCTTCGTGCGCGACGGGCTGGAGCGCATCGGACGGCTGAAGGGCGTCGTCGTGCAGCCCACCCTCGGCATGGCGCACCCGTGGGAGTACCGCAACAAAGGTGAATTCACCGCGACCATCGTGGATGACCGTCTTCGCCTGGGCTATCACGGCGAAAAAGGCGAATTCCTGCGGATCACCGCTTGTCCGCTGCACCACCCGCTCACCCTGCGCATCCTGCACGAGGTGGAGATCGTCGCCAACGCCATGCATCTGCCGCTGGCGCAGTTGATCACCCGCGTCAGCCCCAGCGAGAATGCCGGGCTGGCCATCCTGGTCTGCTGGGAAGACTCCGACCGGCTGGAGGAAGCCGCGAAGTTGTTGCGCGAGCGCCTCCCCGAGTTGGCGGGCGTGCTCTTCTCCCGCGTGCGCGGACGCTCGGTTGTCCGGCGCTCGCTGGCGGAGGTGGTGGCCGGCCAGGGGAAATTGACGCAGCGATTGGGAGAGTGGGAATACACCGTCTCCGCCGAATCCTTCTTCCAGATCAACAACGAGCAGGCCACGCGGCTGGTGAATCTTGCGCTGGACATGGCCGGCGACATGGGATCGGCCAACTTCGCGGACGGCTACTGCGGGGTCGGCACCTTTCTGATTCCGCTGGCGAAGCGCGCCTTGCGGTCCATCGGCGTCGAAGAGCACCCGATTGCCTTGCGCGACGCGCAGGATAACCTGACCAGTTATGCGATTCACGATGTGCACTTATTTGAAGGCCGGGTGGAAAGCATCTTCCCGCGCCTGCAGCGCAAGGGGCGGTCGCTGAACGTGGTGCTGCTCGACCCGCCGCGCAAAGGCGCCGGCCGCTCGGTGCTGGAGAGCGTGGCCGGCCTGGGTGCGAAGCGCATCATCCTCGTCTCCTGCGACCCCGCCACCCTTGGCCGCGACGCCGGCGACCTGGCCATCCTCGGCTACCAGCCGGAGATCGTGCAGCCGGTAGACATGTTCCCGCAAACCGCGCACGTAGAGACGATCGCGCTGCTGACGAAACGATAAATCGCTCAGGGACTGTCCCGAGCCCGCGGGACCAGTGCCTGTTATTCGCATTTCACGCCGGTCACTGAACCACGGGACTGTCCCCCCACGTTGATAAGCAGCTTGCCTACCCCACGAGGGGGGACAGTCCCGTGGTTATGCGAACTGAAATACTGAAGACGACCTGCAACTGGTCCCGCGGGGTCGGGACAGTCCCTGCGCTAGAATAATTCTTCTCCCCCCGGCGGGAGTTTTGAACCCGGCGGCGAAAAGGGTATCAGGTAAGTGTCTACCCCACAGGAGCCTTGCATGGTTATCGATGGATTCACCATTTTCGGCAGTTGGCCCGGTCAGCCGGCGGACCACCCGGTCCAGGAGTTGATCGAAGGGCTCGAGCGGTATAAGCTCGATCGCGCCTGCACGCTGTCCGCCAACAGCATCTACCTCGATGCGCAGTCGGGCAATGACGCCACCTGGGAGGCGTGCCAGGCCGACAAGCGGCTGGTGCCGATCGGCACCGCCGACCCGCGCATCGATGGCGAGAAGCAGGTGGAGCTGTGCCGGGAGCGGGGCATCAAGTTGCTGGCGCTGTTCCCCAACTCGCAGGGATGGCCACTGGGCAGCATTACCGCCAAGCTCATGCTCGCCCGGGCGGTCGAAGCCGGTATGGTGGTGGCCATTGAATCGGCACGCAGTGGTGATCCCACCCGCATCCTGGCGAGCATGGAGCACAATGCCACCCCGGTCGTCCTCCTCGACGTCAGCTTGCCCGTGTTGTCCGAAGCCATCGCCGTGATCAACGCACGCGCCAATACCTACCTGACCACGCGCCTGCTCACCGGCGGCGATACCATTGAATATCTCTGTCAGACGGTAGGCGCCGACAGCCTGCTGTTCGCCTCGCGCTACCCGGTCAGTTGTTTTTCGTCCGCCTTCCTCACCGCGAAATTCGCGACGATCAACGACGCTGACCGCAACGCGATCATGGGCGGCAACATGGCCAGGCTGCTGGGCATCGCCTGAGTATGGAGTACGGGCAGCCGGCAAGGGAGCCACAGTCTTCCTTGACGCCGCCTGTTGCGCCTTCTTATAATGAGCTAAAGTTCAAATGGAAATGTGACTGATTTCCGGTCACCTGTTAAGGCGGATGCATGAGTGGTTTACCGTTCCTGGCCCTGTTGATGGTGGTGGTCAGCGGACTGATTGCCTATATCGGCGACCTCATCGGTCGTAAAATGGGCCGGAAGCGGTTGACGCTGTTCGGCCTGCGACCGCGGTATACCGCCATCGTCATCTCCGTCGCCGCCGGCATGGTTATTGCCCTCTGCACTCTCGCCGCCGCCTTCATTGTCAGCAAACCGGTTCGTGATGCCATTTTCATACCACGCGAAAAACTGCAGAAGCAAAACGATGACTTGCAAAAGCAAAACGATGACTTGAAGAAACAAGTCGCGAAGGAACGGGATGATTTACGCAGCGCGGATCAGCAGTTAACCAAGGCCAATCAGGATTTGACGGATGCGCAGCAGCGGGTCGCCGGCTTCAGCAAAGATCTGGCCTTGCACGAGAAATTAATCGCTGAAAAGAAAAAACAATTGGAACGCGTCGGGGGCGATCTAAAGAAAAAAAATATCGAGTTGCGGGCTACCCAGACGAATGTGTTTGCGCAGGGGAAAATCCGTCTCGAGCTGGAAAAAACGATCACAAGGCTAGAGTTTCAACAGAAGGATCTGCAAAAGCAGATTAACGCCCTTGACCCATTCCTGCAATCCAACTTTTCCCCGCTGGCGTTCGCGTCCGGCCAGGAGATCCTCAGCGGCCTGGTTCCGACGAAGGGCAGTCCGGATGCACGCCGGGTACGCTTGCGGGGCTTCCTGGATACCGCTGAGCGGATCGTGCGCCAGCAGTGCGGGTTGAAGCCCACCGTGGAGAATCCGTGTATTTTCCTGCAGGTCGATAATAACGGGAAGATCACGAAGCAGATGAACGAGGATGAGGCGGTGGAGCGGTTGTCCAACCGCCTGGCCGGGGTGAGCGGCGCGCGCGACGCGGTGGTGCGCCTGGTGCCGGCGAACAATGTGCCGGTGGGCGGTCAGGCTTTCATCGACATCAATGCGGTGCAGATCGTGCCTAATACGCAGGTGTTCAACGCGGGCGATGAGGTGGCGCGCCTGGAGATGACCATCACCTCGCAAACCACCTCCGGCGACATTCTCACCCTGCTGGTGGACGATTTGCTGCGCGCAAAGGTGCCGGCTGCCCTGCGAGAACAGCAGATGCCGCTCATTCTGCGGCGCTTCAATCCGTCGAACCCGACGAAATTGCCGGGCGCTTCCCCGTCGTTGCTCTCCTGGGACGATCTGGCGACGGCGATGGAGAAGGCGCGCAAGATGAACGGGAAGGTGAGCATCATCGCCCACAGCAGCAAGGCCGTGAATCGCTTTGACCCGCTCGATCTCACACTGGAGGTTGTAGGGAGTGACTAATGGCGAATGGCGAGTGGCGAGTGAATTCACTCGCCACTCGCCATTCGCCACTCGCCACTTCCCGGAAGGGAACGCCGTGATCTCACACCCGCCGCTGCTGGCCGTCGATCCCGGACGAGAAAAATGCGGCATCGCGGTGGTGACCCTCCAGCGCGAGGTGCTGGAGCGGACGATTATCGACACTCCTCATCTCCCCATGCGCCTGGCGCACTTCGTCGGCCGGTATGCCATCGAGATGGTGGTCCTCGGCGACCGCACCTATGCGCGCGAAGTGGCGACGCTGATCCGTTCCGCCGGACTGCGCCTGGAGATCATCTTCGTAGACGAGCATCGCTCCAGCGAGCTGGGCCGCCAGCGCTTCCTCATCGAGCACCCGGCCCGCGGTTGGCGGCGCCTGCTGCCCATCGGCCTGCGCTCTCCCAACCGACCCTATGACGATTACGTGGCCGTCATCCTCGCCGAGCGCTACCTCGACGGCCAGCGTTCCACGCGGCTGCGGTCGCCGAAAGCGAAGTGACAGGTAAGGTGCGGAAGGCACATTCTCAGTCTGGAAGGGTGCGAGAGCCCCGCCCGAGTCCAGGGAAGCCCGTACGTAGTAAGCCACGCAGCCGGGGCCACTCCGCCCCGGCTGCGTGGCTTACTACGTACGGGCTTCCCTGAACTCGAGCGGGGCTCTCGCACCCTTCCAGACTGGGAGTCTCGCTTCCACCGCCGAACTATCACCGAGATGCCATTCATTTGACAGTTCCCACATGTTTTGCTAGACTTGCCCGGTTAAAATGAAGAAGCCCACGTCGTTGCTGTTATGGATTATCGTGCTGACCGGGATCGCGGTCATGGTCGGAATGGGGGGATGCCGGAATCCGTTTGTCCGTCCCAATCCGCCGGTGGCTAACTCGAATCCGGTTGCTCCGCCCCGGGATGACAAAGCCGAGGTGAGCAAAGTGGTGGTCGACTACCTGACCACCCTGCAGAACGGTGATTACGGCGCAGCATACGGCATGCTGTCCACAGACTCGCAATCACGCCATTCGGCGGCGAATTTCGAACAGCTGGGCAAGAAGGGGATGCCCCTCTACGATCTGACGAAACTGACGGCCACCGTCACCAGCGATTCCGCCAAGGTGGTGCTGCAGTATTTGGAAGATCCGGGACCGCACGGTTTCTATCTCGTTCGCGAGAGTCGTGTATGGAAAATCGTGTACTGGGGCGGTATTCCCGGCGCACCCGACCCGGACTAACCGGGCGGGGAAACACAGGGAGATCCAGATGAAAGTGATTCTGACCGAAGAAGTGCTGGGCCTCGGAGAGCCCGGCAAAATCGTGGATGTGGCGCCCGGGTACGCGCGCAATTTCCTGGTGCCGCGCAAGCTGGCGGTCTACGCCGTTGCCGGCAAGGTGAAGGAGTTGGAGCACAACAAGCGCCGCCTCGAGCGGAAGCGCGAGCGTCTGCAGGTAGCCGCACAAGGCACCGCGCAGCGCATCGCCAGCCAAGCGATCACCATTGACGCCAAGGCGGGCCCCGGCGGCCGGCTGTTCGGCTCGGTGACTTCCATCGATATCGCGCGTGCCATGAAGGATCAGATCGGCGTGGAAGTCGATCGTCGCAAGATTCACCTGAGCGAGCCGATCCGCACGCTGGGTTCGCACCCGGTGGATATTCACCTGATCGGCGAAACCCGCGCCGTCGTCACCGTGAACGTGGTGGATTCCACGCATGTTGCCGAACCCGAAGCGGCGCCCGTGGCGGAAGCCGCGCCGGTCGCACAGCCCGCACCCGCGGAAGCGCCGGCTCCGGAAGAGACCGCGGAATAAGTTGTGGATAAATTTCCTGACGGCGGAGCGTGATTTCCGAATTGCACACCGTTATTTCTGCTACAATGACCGGGTGAGAGTTTCCTCACCCGGTCATTCATTTAACCCCTGGTAACAGCCCATGATGAACAACACATCCGCCATGCTGGAGCGCATACCGCCGCAGAGCATCGAAGCCGAGCAGGCGGCGCTGGGCGCCATGCTGCTCGAACGCGAGGCCATCGCCCGCGCCGTCGAGCTGCTGCGCCCGGAAGACTTTTACCGCGAGGCGCACCGCAGCATTTACCACGGCATCCTCGATCTGTTCAACCGCAACGAGCCGGTCGACCTGATCACGCTGGGCGAGTGGCTGAAGTCGCACGAGCAGTTGGAGGCCATCGGCGGCGCGCTGTACCTGACCACCATGATGCAGCAGGTGCCCACTGCCGCCGGCATCAGCAACTATGCGGCCATCATCCGCAACAAGTCGCTGCAGCGGCAGCTCATCAAAACGGCGGACGAGATTATGGCTGCCGCCTACCAGGGCGACCGTGACCTGGAAGAACTGGTGGACGAGAGCGAACAGAAGATCTTCGCCATCGCCGAGCGCAACCTGAGCAACGGCTTCGCCAGTCTGCAGGAACTGGTCAAACAGCAATTCTACAATATCGAAGACACCAAAATCAGCGGGCTGGCCGGCAGCGGATTGAATACCGGCTTCAGCGAGCTGGATGCCATCACCGCCGGGCTGCAGCCCAGCGACATGATCATCCTGGCGGCGCGCCCGAGTATGGGCAAAACCGCGCTGGCGCTGAACATCGCGCGCAACGTGGCAGTATCGCAGCAGGAGAGCACGGCGGTCGCCCTCTTCAGCCTGGAAATGTCGAAGGAGCAGCTCGCGCTGCGCCTGCTCTGCTCGGAGGCGCGGGTGACGCAGGACAACGTGCGCCATGCGATGATCTCCGATGACGACATGGGCCGGCTGGCGCAGGCGGTGGAAAAACTGTGGGAGTGCCCGATCTACATCGATGACACGCCGTCGATCAGCGTGCTGGAGATGCGCGGGAAATGCCGGCGGTTGAAGGCTGAGCATGGCCTGGGCTTGATCGTCATCGACTACCTGCAACTGATGAACAGCTCGGGCCGGGCGGAGAACCGCGTGCAGGAGATCGCCATCATCGCCCGCGGCCTGAAGGCGCTGGCGCGCGAAATGAAGGTGCCGGTCATCGCCCTGTCCCAGCTCTCGCGCATGGTGGAATCCCGCTCGCCGCGCCGCCCGCAGCTCTCCGACCTTCGCGAATCCGGAGCCATTGAGCAGGATGCTGACCTGGTCCTCTTCCTGTACCGTCCTGCATATTACGGCGAAGAAGAGTTGCTGCGCATCAATTATGATCCGGAGCGCGACAAGAATGTCACCGAGGTGCTGGTCGCCAAGCAGCGCAACGGCCCCACTGGCACCATCAAGCTGGTGTGGATGCCCGAGTTCGGCCAGTTCGGCGACCTGGCGCAGCATCGGTAAGGTGCTAAGTAATAGGTGAGTAGTGAGTGGTGAGTGGTGAGTAATTGTAATTTATTACCAATCACTTCACACTAATTACTTAACTTCTCCCTCGTGCGCGCCGATACATTCTGTAACGGTTCCCACCCGACAGTCGCAGCAAGAGGAGCAGTTACGACGACAGGATGTTTTATCCGGCAAGACAACGGGTAAAAAGGGAAAGTGAGAGAAGGGAAGCAGTTCGAGTCAGCATTGTTGTCTACCCAAAGAAAATGATAAAAAAAACGCCATAGGTCTTGTGTTTTGCCACGAACTATGGTAAAAGAGTATGGGACGCTACTTGTTGGCGTCTGTCCTCCGTGTATTCCCTTCTTGGAGATGACCCACGACGTACAATTCTAAGAAATTGACGTTGACGGGTGGGAACCGTGGAGTTTATCCCTGAAGTGGCTGGTGTGAGTGGCTCATGACCGGTCCGACGCCAGGGCAACATCACCTGTTACTAGCCACAGATCGTAAATTCCTGAAGACGCAAGCGAAACGTTCAGTCCCGCCGCACCGGTGAACTTACCATGCGCACCGAGCGGTCGGGCTGCCGCCAGAGATAAGGACCGCCAGTTCATCACGGCAGCCATGGATGGAGTTTCAGTTCCAATCTTGTCGGTGTTTCTCACCAGAGAAACCAGTTACAGAAAGCCAGTGTGAGACAAACGGATGCAATCTCCGACATCATCCCCGCAGACTATGCCGGTCACGCCGCAGGTCACACGACCTGACGAGATCGTCATCGTGCTCGACTTCGGGGCACAATACAGCCAGTTGATTGCCCGCCGGATTCGTGAGTGCAAAGTGTATTGCGAGTTGTTGCCTTACGACACCCCGGTCGACAAGCTGCGCGCGATGCAGCCGAAGGGCATTGTCTTCAGCGGTGGGCCGTCCAGCGTCTACGAGGACGGCGCCCCGACTTGTGATCCGGCGATTCTGGAGCTCGGTATCCCGATCCTCGGCATCTGTTACGGCATGCAGTTTATGGCGCGCGCGCTGGGCGGCGAAGTGCTCGGCGGTGAAAAGCGCGAATACGGCCGCACGGAATTACACGTGATGGATGGCGACGACCTGTTCGCCGGCTTGAACCCGCAGTTGATCTGCTGGATGAGCCACGGCGACGTGGTGGCGCAGGCGCCCAAGGGCTTCACCGTCACCGCCGTCACCGAGAACACGCCGGTGGCCGCCATGGCCGATCTCAAACGGCGGTTGTTCGGCGTACAGTTCCATCCGGAGGTGGTGCACACCCCGTGGGGCATTGAAGTGCTGCGCAACTTCCTGTACCGCTTCTGCGAGTGCCAGGGGCTGTGGACGATGGCCAACTTCGTGCGCCAGTCGATCGACGACATCCGCGGGCAGGTCGGCAAGGACCTGGTGGTGTGCGGTTTGAGCGGCGGCATCGACTCCGCGGTCACCGGCGCGCTGGTGCACCGCGCGATCGGCGACCAGCTCACCTGCATCTTCGTGGACCATGGATTTCTGCGCAAGGACGAAGGCGCGCAGGTAGACAAGGCGTTCCGCGATCACTTCCACGCCAACCTGATCCACGTCAATGCGGAGGAGCGTTTCCTGGCGAAGATGGTCGGCGTCACCGAACCGGAGGCCAAGCGAAAGATTATCGGCAACGAATTTGTCGCGGTATTCACAGACGAGGCGACGCGCATCGGCGACGTGAAATTCCTGGCGCAAGGCACGCTTTACCCGGACATCGTGGAGAGCGGCTCGTCGGGGAGTGGCGGCAAATCGGCGGTGATCAAGTCCCATCACAACGTGGGCGGCCTGCCGGAGAAGATGAACATGAAGCTGCTCGAGCCGTTGCGCAACCTGTTCAAAGACGAGGTGCGGCGGCTGGGCGAAGAGTTGGAATTGCCGGACAACATCGTCTGGCGCATGCCCTTCCCAGGGCCCGGGCTGGCCATCCGCATCATTGGCGAAGTGACGAAGGAGCGGCTGGAGATTCTCCGCGAAGCCGATTTCGTCATCGTGGACGAGATCCGCAAAGCCGGTCTCTACCGCCGCCTGTGGCAGGCCTTTGCCGTGCTGCCCGTGGTGCGCAGCGTGGGCGTGATGGGCGACCAGCGCACCTATGCGTATCCCATCGTGCTGCGCGCCGTCACCAGCGAGGACGCGATGACCGCCGACTGGGCGCGGCTGCCCTTTGAAGTATTGGAGAAGATCAGCAACCGGCTGATCAATGAAGTGCAGGGGGTCAACCGGCTGGTCTACGACGTGACCAGCAAACCGCCCGGCACCATTGAATGGGAATGATCACTGGAGCGCAGGCCTGCGGCGGTACACCGCCGTATATCCGCCTGCGCGTAGAAATAGACGGACTCGCGGGCGGGACGCCCGCGTTCCAGAGACATTTTCGGAGCAGATAGATGACGATCCTGTACAAAGACGATCTCAGTACGGTTCTCTATACGGAAGACGATATCGCCCGCCGCGTGGCGGAAATGGGGGCGCAGATCTCGAAGGATTACGAGGGGAAGGAAGTGGTGCTGATCGGCGTGCTGAACGGCGCCGTCGTCTTCCTTTCCGACCTGATGCGCCACATCTCCGTGCCGGTGGTGGTGGATATGGTGGCGATTTCGAGCTACGGTTCCTATTCCAGCACCAGCGGCGTGGTGCGCATCATGAAAGACCTGGATCAGAACGTGGAAAGCAAACACGTGCTGATCGTCGAGGATATCGTAGACACCGGCCTCACCCTCAATTACCTGGTGGATTACATGCGCTCGCGCAACCCCGCCAGTGTGAAGGTGGTGGCCATGCTCAGCAAACCGAGCCGGCATAAAGTGAAGGTCAACGTCGAGTACCTGGGCTTCACCGTACCGGACGAGTTTGTGGTGGGGTATGGATTGGATTTTGCCCACCGCTACCGAAATCTGCCCTGCATTGCGGTGCTGAAGCCGGAAATTTATGCCGGCCCGGATACACCGCCGACTTTGTAAGTGCATCGTTGCCGGACAGAGTTGTGCGCCTTGTTGCACAGCACGACCGGTGATGTAGAGAAAATACGACACTTCGGGGTTTGCTCCCGATCGGACGGAGGCTACACTACAGGTAGCTCCCTGCCGGGGAGAATCCCCCGGAAGCGTGAACGAAGCATTCACCCAAGAGCGCACGAAGCGGGCAACCGCGTCATTCCGCGAACAAGCGCGGCTGCGCTCCGCGATGAGGGTGCCAATCCGTGCCCACCATCGTAATCTCACATTGAGGAAGATACACCAGTGGATGACATCCAGACAAAAGAGTTCACCACATTCGAGCTGTCCGACCTGGAAGGAAAGACGGTAGTCGATCTGCAGGCGGTCGCCCGCGACCTGAACATTCCGGACACTGCCCGGATGAAGAAGCAGGATCTGATCATGCGCATCCTGCAGGGTCAGGCGGAGCGCAGCGGCCTGCTCTTCCGCGACGGGATCCTGGAGATCCTGCCGGAAGGCTTCGGCTTCCTGCGCGTCAACGGCTTCCTGGCCAGCCAGGATGACGTGTACGTCTCCCAGTCGCAGATCAAACGCTTCAACCTGCGGACCGGCGATATGGTGAGCGGCGCGGTGCGTCCGCCGAAGGACAGCGAGCGCTATTACAGCCTGCTGCGCATCGAGGCGATCAACGGCGAGAATCCGGAGACGGCCAAGCGGCGGATCAACTTCGACGAGCTGACGCCGGTCTTCCCGGACGAGCGACTGCGCCTGGAGACGGACGCGCGCAACATCTCCGCCCGCGTCATTGACGTGGTCGCGCCTATCGGCAAAGGCCAGCGCGGTCTCATCGTCGCCCCGCCGAAAGCCGGTAAAACCACGCTGCTGAAGGCGATCGCCAACAGCATCATCGCCAACAATCCCGACGTGTCGTTGATGATCCTGCTGGTGGACGAGCGCCCGGAAGAGGTGACGGACATCCGCCGCTCGGTGCCGCTGGCCGTGGTGGCCGCCTCCACCTTCGACGAGATGCCGGAAAACCACATGAAGGTGCAGGAGATGGTGCTGGAACGCGCCAAACGCCTGGTGGAGAACGGCACCGACGTGGTGGTGCTGCTCGACTCGCTGACCCGCCTGGCGCGCGCGTCGAACCTGACGGTCACGCCTAGCGGTCGCACGCTGTCCGGCGGTCTGGACCCCAGCGCGCTTTATCGGCCGAAACGTTTCTTCGGCGCCGCGCGCAACATCGAAAACGGCGGCTCGCTGACCATCATCGCCACCTGCCTGGTGGAAACCGGCAGCCGCATGGACGACGCGATCTTTGAAGAGTTCAAGGCCACCGGCAACATGGAGCTGGTGCTCGACCGCGGCCTCTCCGAACGGCGCATCTTCCCGGCCATCGACGTGAAGCGCTCCGGCACCCGCCGCGAAGAGCTGCTCTTCACCGAGGACGAGCTGCGCCGCGTGTGGCAGCTCCGCCGGCTGCTGAATTCGCTGGAAACCGACCGCGCCGCCGAAGTGCTGTTGAGCGGCCTGCAGAAGAGCAGCTCCAACAAGGACTTCCTGCTCTACGTCGAGAAGCTGCGGCCGGAAGGCTAGACAGATGCTCGCTCCGTAGGGAACGCCCTCCGTGGCGTTCCGGTTTCCGTCGTTCCACCCGGTGTGGATCACCGAGACCGGGAACGCCGCGGAGGGCGTTCCCTACGAGGTTAGGATACGGCATGACGAACCCAGATTTGCATCCGCTGACCGTGATAGGCATCCGCCAGGTGAACGAAGAGACCGCCCCGGTGCTGGTCATGCAGGACGATCGCGGGCGCGGCCTGGAACTCGGTATCGGCCTGTGCGAAGCGCTGGCCATTCAACTGGCGCTGAACAAAACCCCCATCGGACGCCCGCTGACCCATGACCTGATCCTATCCCTCGCCGACCACCTGGAAGCGCAGGTGGCGCAGGTCGTCATCGACGATGTCTCCAAGCACACCTACTTCGCACGGCTGATCCTCTTCACCCAGGACGGCGAAGTTTCCCTCGACTGCCGCCCCAGCGACGGCATCGCCCTCGCCCTGCGCTCTGATATCCCGATCTACGCCGCGGACGGCGTGATGATCGGGGAAGTGGGGCCGGGAGAGGAATAAGATAACGGTGGAAGGCACATTCACAGTCTGGAATGGCGCGAGAGCCCCGCTCGAATATCGGAAAGCTTACCTATAACCAGCGGGGCTCTCGCACCCTTCCAGACTGTGAATGTGCCTTCCACCGTTATCTTATTCCGCCACCACCACCACCGCCTTCCCCTGCGCACGCGTGCAAATCAGCGTGGCGCGCGTGGTTCCACCGAGTTTGAGTTTGGGCCGCAGCTCCTCCGGCGTCAGGGGGAAGCCGCGCTTCTTGATGGTCACCTGCCCGATACCTTGTGCGGAAAGGGCGGCGTTCAGCCGTTTCAGGCTCCAGGGGATGACGTCCAGCACGCGGTAGCCGGTCACGAACGGTGAGTGCACTTCGTCACCGGTGAGATAAGCAATCTCTTCGTCGATGCGACGGAGGTTGAGCTCCCCCGCAATCCGCTGCACCAGGTGGGCGCGGATGACGGCGGGGTCCGGCTCATACAGCCACGCGTCGACTTCGCTGATGGCATCGGAACTGGCGCCGTCCTCCGTGAGCGTGTCGCCGCCGGGCAGCAGCGTGGCGCGCCGGGAGCAAGTGCGGAAGGGTCCGAGCCAGAGCACCGCTTCTTTGCATTCTCCGTTCAGCGAGATGATCTCTACCTCCGCCTTCGGCGCCACCGCGTAATCCAGCGCGGGCGACACTTTGATGCCCACACGCGGCGCCACCCGCGCTAATTTGAGACACCAGGATAGGGGAGGGGAGTAATCCTCCGGCCGCCGGCTCACGCGGCCGCCGTTACCGCGACGGCTGGGGTCGATGAAGATCGCTTCGATGGGACCGATGAGGAAGGGGGCGGTCTGTACGAACTCCGTGACGTCCGCCCGCGTGAAGGTGATGCGGTCGTGCAGGCCCAGCACGCGGGCATTGGCGCGCGCCATCTCCAGTGTCAGCGACTCGCGGTCCACCGCAATCACCTGCTCCGCCGCCTCCGCCAGCGCCAGCGCGTCGCCGCCCAGCCCACAGCATAAGTCCAGCACCTTGCCCAGCCCGGCATATCGTTTCGCCGTGTGGCGCGCCACCGGCTCCGCGGTGGCCATCTCCAGACCCTCGCGCGTGAAGAACAACTCCGCCGCCTGGGAGAATTTCCGCACCGCCTGCTTCCGCAACCGCGCCAGCTCCACCGCCGCGCTCACCAACTCCGCCGGATACTCCTTCCGCAGCCGCTCGATCAATGGCAGCAGCGCATCATCTTCCAGCGGTTCACCCGCCAGCCGTGCCAGCAGTTGCCGGCCGTTTTCCTGCTGTAGTGTGAAAAATTGGTCGAGAGTCATTGGGGTTATTGTAACGTAAAAGGCGCTGTCTGGGAGGAATAAGAAAAATGGGAGGGATGGGAAGAATGGGACTCATCTTTCCCATTTTTCCTATTCCTCCCATTTTTTCCATAACGGAAAACCGTTTACTTATCTCTTCGCTCATGCGCCTTCAGGTACCGTTTGCGCAATCGCAGCGAATGCGGTGTCAACTCCACGTATTCGTCGGCCTCGATATACTCGATGGCGCTCTCCAGCGTGAAGTTCCGCGGCGGGGTGAGCATGACTTCGATATCCGAGCTCGACGCGCGCATGTTAGTCAGTTTCTTCGCCTTCGTCACGTTGACCACCATGTCGCACTCGCGCGAGTTTTCGCCGACGATCATGCCTTCGTACACTTCCACACCGGGGCCGAGGAACAGCATCGAGCGATCCTGCAGGCTTTCGATGGCGTAGGCCCGGCTCTGCCCATTGTTCATGGAGATTAATACGCCGCGTGAACGGCGGTTCACTTCACCGCCGGAGGGGGCGTATTCCAGGAACTGATGATGCATGACGCCGGTGCCGCGCGTGTCAGTGAGGAACTCGGTGCGGTAGCCGAACAGGCCGCGGGCGGGGATACGGTAGCGCAGGCGCGCCTGGTTGTCGTCGCCGACGTGCATCTCCAGGATCTCCGCATGGCGCGGGCCCAGCTTTTCCATCACCGCGCCTACGTAGTTCTCCTGCACGTCGATGACCAGCTCTTCATAGGGTTCGCAAACCTTGCCGTCAATCGTGCGGGTGATGACGCGCGGTTGCGAGACCATGAATTCATAACCCTCGCGCCGCATCGTCTCCATCAGGATCGTCAGGTGCAGCTCGCCGCGCCCGTTGACGGTGAATACGTCCGGCGATTCGGTATCCATGACCCGCAGCGCCACGTTCGACTGCAGCTCTCGCTGCAGGCGCTCGCGAATGTGACGGCTGGTCAGGTATTTTCCCTCACGCCCGGCGAAGGGCGAGGTGTTGACCAGGAAATCCACGCTCACCGTCGGCTCGTCCACCGCGATGCCGGGCAGTCCTTCGGGCGTAAGCGGGTCGCATACGGTGGCGCCGATCTGCACGTGTTCCAGCCCGGCCAGCGAGACGATCTCGCCCGCTTCCGCCGTTTCTACCTCGGTGCGGTGCAGGTTCTCGAAGATATACAGCCGCGTGATTTTGGCGCGCTCCTGCTCACCGTCCAGGTAGAGCATAATCACCTGGTCGCCGACTCGCGGGCAACCCCGTTCGATGCGCCCGATCGCCAGCTGCCCGAGATAGGGCGAATAATCCAGCGTGGAGATGAGCATCTGGAACGGCCCCTCCGCCGTGACTTTCGGCGAGGGTACGTACTGCAGGATGGCGTCGAACAGCGGCCGTAGGTCGGGATTCTCTTCGTCCGGGTCGAGCGTGGCGGTGCCGAACTTCGCGGAGCAGAACAGGGTGGGGAAGTCGAGCTGATCGTCCGTGGCTTCCAGCTCGACGAACAGATCGAAAATCTCGTTGTGTACGTCGTGCGGGCGCGCGCCGTTGCGGTCGATCTTGTTGATGACCACAATGGGCTTTAAGCCTAACGCCAGCGCCTTGCGCAGCACGAAGCGTGTCTGCGGCATCGGCCCGTCAGCCGCGTCCACCAGCAGCAGCACGCCGTCCACCATGCGCAGGATGCGTTCCACTTCGCCGCCGAAATCGGCGTGACCGGGGGTATCCACGATATTGATCTTGGTGTCGCCCCAGTGCACAGAGGTATTCTTCGCGAGAATGGTGATGCCGCGCTCGCGTTCGAGTGGGTTGGAATCCATCACGCGCTCTTCCACCTGCTGGTTGGCACGGAACGCCCCCGCCTGGCGGAGCATCTGGTCTACCAGCGTGGTCTTGCCGTGGTCGACGTGGGCGATGATGGCGATATTGCGCAGCCGCATATGTGCCGCGAGTATTTGTTCTTCAGTCATAATGGTCATAACACAAAAAGGCGGCGCAGCACATTTGGCTGCACCGTTACCGAAGTATAGCAGAAATCGCGGATTTCGGATACAGCAAGGGTTCGTCGGGGACTGTCCCCAAATCTGAAGCCACGGAGGAAGAAAACAATGCCGGCGCAGGGACTGTCCCCCTGGTAGCCGTTTCCGTATTATGCGTTGACGGAAAAGCTACCCGTAACGACCTTTCCGTGAGGATGGATTCGGTGGAACAGTCTCCGAAAGGCTAACCGAATACCGGCTTCAGCACGCTCCACAGCAGCATGATGTTCAGCCCGGTCACCACCGCTGCCACGATCCACAGCGTGACGTTCAGCACGGGGGTGTTGACGAACTTGCCCATCACCGAGCGTTTGGAGGTGAGCAGAATCTGTATGAAAATGGTCCACGGCAGCTGCACGCTGAGCAGCAACTGCGAGATCACCAGACCCTGGAAGGGGTTGTGGATGAAGAAGATGATCACGGTCGCCCCGAGCAGCGTCAACAACACGCCCCAGCGGGTGTGCGGGTCTTTGATATTGTAGGGATCGCCCCAGATGCCGGCGAAGATGCTGCCGCCCGCCATGCCCGCGGTAACCGACGAAGACAATCCGGCGAAGAGCAGCGCGATGGCAAAGACGATCGACGCCGCCGGTCCGAGCAGCGGGGTGAGCATCTGCTGCGCCGTCTCCAGTTGTGTGACATGCGTCCCATGCCGAAAGAAGGTGGCCGCCGCCACGATGATCATCGCGCTGTTGATCGCCCAGCCCACCAGCATGGCGATGATGGTGTCGAGGAATTCGTAGTTGAGCTGCCGCTTGATGACGGTCTCGTCCTCCAGGTGCCACTGGCGGCTCTGGATGATCTCCGAATGCAGGAACAGGTTGTGCGGCATCACTACCGCGCCCAGCACGGCCATGACAATGGGGATTGCGCCCAGCGGTATCGCCGGCCACACCCAGCCCAGCCCGGCATCCATCCAGGCCACGTGCATCTTCGGCAGGCTCAGCTCGAAGAGGAAGGACAGTCCGATGAGCCCGACAAAGCCGATAATGATGCGCTCCAGCTTGCGGTAGGAATTGCTGAAGAGCATCCAGAGGATAAACGCCAGCACCAGCACCACGCCGATCTGCAGCGGGATGCGAAAGAGCATCTGCAGCCCGATGGCGGCGCCGAGCAGCTCCGCGAGCGCGGTGGAGACGGCGGCCAGCACGGCGCTGCCGAGTATCGGCTTGCCGAACCAGGACGGCAGATGCTTGCTGGCGGCTTCCGACAGGCACAACCCGGTGGCAATCCCCAGGTGGGCCACGTTGTGCTGCAGGATGATGAGCATGATGGTGGACAGCGTCACCATCCACAGCAACTTGTAGCCGAATTCCGATCCCGCCGCCACGTTGGACGCCCAGTTGCCGGGATCGATGAACCCCACCGTCACCAGGAATCCCGGCCCGATGTATTTCAGGATCTCCAGCGCCTGTGACGTCGGGCGGAGATGTTGCCAGATTTTCAGCCGTTCCATCAACCGCATCTGTATCGTTCGCTTACCATTCGTCGGATGTCTGTCGTCTGTCATGGGCAATTACATTAGACATTGATGAGTATCGCATACATTGAACAGGTCAGGGGTGAGAACCAAAAGACAAATCAGGAAGCGTAGGGAACCGTCCCGGTCGCGATAGGCAAAAGATGGAACTGAGATTCACAGTCTGGAAGGGTGCGCGAGCCCCGCCGATGGCAGGTAAGCTTACCTAAATATGGACGGGGTTCGCGCACCCTTCCAGGCTGTGAATGTGTCTTCCACACCTCAGCGGTATTTATGCCAGCGTCCCCTTCGTGCTCGGTACGTCCGTCTCGCGCGGGTCGGCGCTGACGGCTTCGCGCAGGGCGCGGGCGCAGGCTTTGAAGGCCGCTTCAACGATGTGGTGGGTATTGGTCCCACTGAGCATGCGCATGTGCAGGGTGAGGCCGCCGTTGACCGCCAGCGCGCGGAAGAAGTCCTCCGCCAGCTCGCTGTCCCAGGTGCCGACCTTCGGCTGCGGCAGCGTCACGTCCCAGACAAAGAAAGGACGGCCGCTGCAGTCCACCGCTGCCAGCATCAACACTTCGTCCATCGGCAGCAGGATGTCCCCATAACGCCGGATGCCGCGCTTGTCGCCCAGCGCCTGCTTCAGCGCCATGCCCAGCACGATGCCGATGTCCTCCGTCAGGTGGTGGTCATCCACCTGCACGTCGCCCGCCGCGCGCACCGACATGTCGCAGCCGCTGTGCTTGGCAAACAGCGTCAGCATATGATCGAGAAAGCCGATGCCGGAATCGACGTCCGCCGTCCCCGCGCCGTCGAGATTCACCGACAGCGTAATCTGCGTCTCGGTCGTATTTCGTTCAATCGTGGCGCTCCGCATAATTCTATCCTCGGCAACTGGATAGTGTTAGTTTACCTGAACAGCGAGAAAGCGGCAACCATGCCGGAGCGCAGGCGTCCCGCCTGCGCGTCATTACATCGATACTCGCAGGCGGAACGCCTGCGCTCAGGCATTTCTTCTTCAGATTTTAATCTCTCCCGCCGGTTGCTTTGGTGATATCCCACCGCTACCGGGAATAACACACTGAAGCATTGACCGGTGCGCGAGAGCGGCAGGCCTGGGGACCGGCCTGCGGGCGCTTTCGCTTGACAGATGTGAGTCCGGCAATCACACTAGAGGCACTTCCCTGCCTGACGGGCAAGGGAAGTGCGGGCTGATGATGGCGTATTTGCATACCAGGCGAATTGAATTATGGCTGCGGGCGGCAGACCTTGTGCTGGCGCTCGGCTGGTGCATTACTGCCTACTATTTCCCGCCGGAACTGCAAACGACGCTGGCGTGGGTGATGGCGGCGGCGTGGTTTGCCGGCCTGGTGACGGTGGGCGGGCAAAATGCGGCGTATCTGCACCCGCGCTACCGCATCTTATACTCGATGGCCCTCTCGCTGGGCTTCTCCACACTCGCCGGTCTGTTGTGGATGCAAAGCGGGCATGACTGGTACCTGATGGGCGGCCTGCTCACGCTGGGGGCGCTGGCGCTGGGCGGGATCCTCTCGCGCTTCATCATCGCCTCGGTCATGCAGCGCCCGGCCATCCAACTGGTGCCGTGCCGGCTGCCGGCGGAGTTCGATCGGCTGCTGCAGGAACTCGCCGGCCACCCGCATATTTACGTGGAGTCCCCCCTGTTGGACCCCGCCGATCCGCTGCCGGAGCGCCGGTCGGGCTTTCCCATCTTCCTGGCGGTGACCGACCTGCGGCTGCGCGAGTCGGATTATGAGGCGCTGCTGCCGCTTTACCAGCGCGTGGAGATCATCGACATCTGTGAGCTCTACGAGAGCCTGTTCAACAAGGTGGCGATCGTTGAAGAGCATAGCGAATGGTTGCTGCCGCGCCCGCAGCGCGTGCCGTCGCCCATCCGTGAGGTAATCGCACGCACCTTCGACAGCCTGATCGTGCTGCTGACGTCGCCGATCCTTGCGCTGCTGGTAGGACTGGGGGCGCTGGCCGTCAGGCTCACTTCGCGCGGCCCCGTGTTCTTCGTCCAGCAGCGGCTGGGGCGCTATGGAAAGCCGTTCCGCCTGTATAAGCTGCGCACCATGCGCACCGATGCGGAGGCGGCCGGCAAGCAATGGTCGGTGGAGGGCGATCCGCGGGTGCTGCCGGTGGGCCGCTTCCTGCGCGCCACCGGTATCGATGAGCTGCCGCAGCTCTGGAACGTGCTGCGCGGCGAGATGCGCCTGGTCGGCCCGCGTCCGGAAACGCCGGAGATTGCCGCCGAGTTGGCGAAGAAGATTCCGTTTTACAACGCCCGCCTGCTGGCCCCCCCCGGCCTGGCGGGCTGGGCGCAATTACACCAGGGCGGCGATGCCAGCGAGGAAGACGTTCTCAACAAGATCCGCTTCGACCTGTATTACCTGAAACACGGCACGCCGCTGATGGACCTGCGCATCCTGCTCGGCACCCTGCAGATGCTGCTGCACCTGGCCAAGCCGAAACCGAAAGCGCGCCCGGCCCCGGCGCCCGTTGGACAGGTCGGTCATTAACAAGTGACTCAGCACTTCGAACTCTGAACTTAGAACTAGGAACTCCATGCCCATTCGCATCGCACATGTCGTTGAAGCTGCTGCCGGCGGTGTGGCCAGGCACCTGATCGACCTGGTGACCGGGCTCGACCCCGACGAGTTCAACTGCTCGCTTTACCTCTCGTTCGAGCGGCCGGAAAGCTGGCGTGAGCCGCTGCTGGCGCTGCGCGATGCCGGGCATACGCTGCGCGAGATTCCCATGGCGCGAGTGCCCGATCCGCGCGCGGTAAACACACTGGCCGGCTGGGCGCGACGGGATGCCATTGATCTCCTGCACCTGCACAGCGCGAAGGCGGGCTACCTGGGACGGCTGGCGGCGCAATCAGCCGGCGTGCCCGCGGTCTACACGCCGCACGCCTTTCCCTTCCAGCGCACCACCGATCTGCTTCGGCCGTTGTACCGTTACGTCGAGCGGAAGCTGGCGAAGGACACCGCGAAGATCATCTGCGTCTCCGAGGGCGAGCGCGAGGAAGCGGTGCATGCCGGCCTGCCTCCGGAGAAGATGGTCGTCGTCCCCAACGGCGTGAATCTGACCCAATGGGCGCCGCCATCGCCGCAGGAACGGCTGGCGGCGCGGCGCGCATTCGGCATCACTGACGCGGAGCTTGTCATCGGCGCGCTGGCACGGCTGGTGCCGCAGAAGGGCATCGACCTGCTGGTGCAGGCCGCGGAGGACCTGCTGCCGGACTTTCCCGGGGTGCGCATCATGATCTGGGGCGACGGCCCGCAGCGGAAATCACTGCTCGATCTGTCGCGGCGGCTGGCGCTGCCCGGCATCCAGTTATTGGGCGAGACGCGCGACCCAGCCCAGGCCTATGCCGCCATGGACGTCTTCTGCAATCCCGCGCGCTGGGAAGGCTGCCCGTATGCCGTGCTGGAAGCGATGGCCTGCGGCCTGCCGGTGGTCGCATCCGACATTACCCCCCACACCGGCCTGCTGGCCAACGGCGAAGCCGGCATCCTCTGTGAAAACGACCTCCCCGGCCCCCTCGCCGGCGCCCTCCGCATCGTCCTCGCCGATCAGGACGTCCGCGATGCCTTCGGCGCCGCCGCCCGCCGACATGTGGAAGAATACACCGTCGAGCGGATGGTGGCAGGGACGGCGGCGGTGTACCGGGAAGTGCTGGCAAATACCGCGAGCAACGCCGTGAGCGCTACCTGATAACTCTTTGCGCCTTTGCGTCTTTACGAGAAATATCTCCACGAGAATCGGTTGCATACTGCTTGCAACTTTGCTAGCAGCTGGGTATAATTCTCTGCAGTGGAGGAGAATCCGATGGCAACGCTCTACGTGCGCAACTTTCCCGAAGAGCTCTACCAGACCGTGCGCGAGCTGGCGGGCGAAGGCAACCAGTCCATCGGCGACGAGGTGATCGAGCTGGTCACTGACGCCGTCCAGCGCATTTTACGCCAGCGCAGGCGGATAGAAGCAATGGAACGGATTGCCGCACGAGATAAGAATTTCAAACCTTCCATTGATGGCAAAGATAGCCTTGATCTGCTGCGCGAGGATCGTGCGCGATGAGCAGCAATCGCCGTTATGTTATCGATGCCAGCGTGCTAATCAAGTCCCTGGTACCGGAGGAGGAAACCCCGTTTGTCAGGCAGTTCGTAAGCGATCTGGCAGCGGAAGAGGGTTCCGCCATCTATGTGCCGGATCTCCTCTACATCGAGTGCGCCAATATCCTGTGGAAAAAGGTGCGGCGTGGCGAAGTAGATATCCAGACTGCTGAAAAGAATCAGGCGGAACTGATGGCGATGGAGCTTTCCACCACTCCGTTGTCCGAACTCGCTTCCCGTGCCGTGCGTCTGGCGTGCGACCACAACATCTCCGCTTACGACGCCAGCTACCTCACCCTCGCCGAGCGCCTGGGTGTTCCGCTGCTCACCGCTGATGTCCGGCTGGCCAACCTGCTAGCCAACACAGGGCATCCCGTGGTGACGCTGGCTTCACTGATTCCGTCTGTCCCGGGAGTAAGCGGGAACTAATGGCGTAGCTTACTGCTTCTTCCCCGTCAGATCATCCAGCATCTCCTCGGCAAACTCGCGCGCAATGCTGTCTTTCTTGCCGGGAGCGCGCAGGAATTGCTGCAGTTTACGGCACAACTGGGCAGCAGGAATACCCAGGTTTTGCTCGAAAGCGCGGTTGCCGAGTAGCGGAACAGTGCAATGAGGTGTATCGGCGACGGCCTGTGCGAATATTTCGTGCAGCCGGAAACAGCCAAAGGCCTGCACTCCGATGCTTTGGGAAGCCAGCATGTCCAGCAACATCGCGCGCGGGGCGCCGGGACGTAACTGCACCGAGCCGCTGCCTCCGCAATATTTCGCCTCGAAGACCTGAACGGCGCGATCGGCATCATGGCCGATGAGACCTTTCGCCAGCACCTGGTCAGGTATGGCATGGAGAAGCCCCGGGCGTTTAACGAGCCACCATAATACGTTGATATCAGAGGCCGGTCTGAGATCTCTGTTTAGATACGGGATGATCGCCTGCACGTTTTGCGGGGTGATGAACGGATTATTGATCAGAAAATAGGCGGCGGCACTCGCGACTTTCGTGTCGGGATCGTCCAGGCAGCGCACCAGGATCTTCAGCGCCTGGTCCTCGGTGATCCGCTGCCGCGCCTTCTCGTCCAGCTTGTCCCACTTGCCTGTGTATGTTTCTTTCACATATCCGGGAAGCGAGGCACGCATCTGCACGGAACCGCGCGCGAAGGCCAGGTCGAAGGCCTGCCGCACGCCTTTCGTGCGGATGAGATAGGCGAAGGCATCTTCACAACGATCATAATCCGTGCTGCCCAGGTTGCGGCAGGCCGATTGATAACGCAGCGTCGGGATGGAGAGCACCAGCGCGAGGAGCAGCAGAAACACCACCCCGAGCACGGAGAAGGCGATGACGGGGGAGTGCTTCGCCAAGCTGCGTATGCCCACAGAGATCAGCAGGCCCAGCCCGATCAGCAGTATGAGCGCAATGAACAGGACACCAATGGAGACCATGCCGGTTTACCTCCTGTATTGAACGGCGGATGTCGTAGTATAGCATTCGTATGATGAAAGATGAAGCAGGTGATTGTTGTTCCACCGGAAATATCTTATACCGTACGCTAATGGTATATCGGTCTGGTAGAAAGGAAGCAATATGAATGGAATGATACAGGACGAATCAAGCTACTTCGCCACCGTGGCGGAGACATACGATCGGCTGCAGCCCGTGATTGCCGGCCGTTCGTATGGCGAAGGATTGGCCATGATCCCCGAGTTGATTCCCTTCGACCCCGAAGAAGCCTTTCTCTTCGTTGAGCTCGGTTGTGGAACAGCCGAACCTTCGTTACGCATACTGCAGCGCTTTCCCCGCGCGGTCGGAACGTGTATTGACAATGAGCCGGCGATGCTGGAGATCGCTAAACGGAAGTTGGCCAGCCGCGCGAAGGTGGCGGAAGCGGATATGACCTGCTGCGAGATTCCGGCGTGCGATGTCGTGCTCTCGGCTAAAGCCTTCCACCATGTGCCCCCGGATGATATGCCCACGCTTCTCACACGCATCCGGCAGGCATTACGCCCAGGCGGGTGCTTCATCCTGTTCGACCACATGTCGGCCGGGCCGGTATGGGACAAAAAGATTAGCGAGTTATCGCGCCGGATGTACCGCCGTCATGTCGAGCAAGCGATAGCCTTCGACGATGCCACCAATGAGGAGATCGACGCCCGGTGGGCGTTCAAACGACGGATGAAGGCGGAAGGCAAAGACGTCGAATACCGGCACGCGGCGGAGACGATCCTGGGCGCGATGATGGGCGCCGGCTTCACCGAGGTTGGCATCGTCTGGCGGATGTTCGCCGACACGATGCTGGTCGGTTTTGTCCCGACAGCGTAACTACAACTGCGACGTCTCGAACTGGCTTACGAGCTGCCGGCAGATCCGCACGGTGTAGCCCAGCAGATCATCGAAGAGGGCATCCGGTACGGCGCGGAAAGAGGCGGCGACTTCCAGCGTCAGCTCGCCCGTATAACCCGCTTCACGCAAGCCGGTCATGATGTCGTGCCAGCGGTCGGGCGCGTCCTGGAAGGTGAAGGGCAGCAGGTGCAGATCGCGCTGGCCGTCGTTCTCGTGCAGGTGCACCACCTTCAGGCGGCTGCCCAGCGCTGCCAGGTTCGCGCGTTGATCGAGGCCGGTGAGCTGCGCGTGCCCGCTGTCCCAGCAGGCGCCTACCAGCGGGTGGGCGAGAGCGTCGATCATCACGCACAGCTCTTCGGCGGTCGAGCCGGGAGAGCGTACGACGCCGGGGGATTCCACGCGCTTGCCGGTGATGTTCTCGATGGCGATGCCGACGCCGTATTGCTCGCAGGCGGGGAGCAGCGAGCGGAAGTAGTCGACGTTCGCCTCGATCAACTGACGCAATTGCTCGCCATCATCCGGCGGCATGCGGAGGGTGCTCGGGTGCATGACCATCCACGGCACGCCCAGCCGGCCGCAGGCGCGCAGAGCAGTAACGGCAAGGTCGCGCTGGAAGCGGTCATCGTCGCTTTCCTGGAACAGGTTGAAGACAGGCCCATGCGCCTGCACCCAGGCCAGTCCGGCATCGGTCGCCGCTTCCGCCAGTTCATCTAGCCATGGATCAGCCTCTTCCGGGTCGTGCCAGTTCAACAGGCGGATCAGATCCCAGAAGTTGAAGTCCACCCCGGTGTACCCCGCCACCGCCATGCGCGGCAGCAGGTCGACCTCCGGGAAGCGGTCGAAGCAGATATTCATGGAGTTGGCGATGTGCATGATGCGTTCGATTCCGTTATACGGAGCATCGCTTCCTGCGATCCAGGCGCCGACATCGTGTCGGCGCGGGGTATTTGGTAAGCTTAACTTTCCCGGGGTTGCTTCGTGCAACCCCGGGCTATTGACTTCCAGCCTTTCAGGCTGACATTCCGCATCGTGCGGAATGATTACGGTGCGCCGCCGAGTTTCACCGCCCGCTCGAACGCCTCGATCTCCGTCACGCCGTCAAGCACGCCGATCTCCAGCTTGTAGGTGCGCGTCTCGCCGGGCTGGAGGACGGGGAGGGTGCCTTGCGCGCGTTCGGCGGCGCGGCCGCCGACGTAGGCGTTACCGGGTTCCAGGCCGAGGACGTAGCTGCCGTAACCCATCATCTTCCACTGGATGAAGCGCGGAAGGGTCTTCTTATGGAAGCGCAGGAAGAGGCCCAGCCCGCCGTCCAACTCCGGGTTCACCAGCGCCACGCGGGCGTCGCCGTCGTTATCGGTGGCCAGGTCATGGTAGAAGACCTGCTCGGCGTAACCCGGCGAGGGCGCCTGGAATTCGGCATAACGATCGATGCCCTTTGCTCCCTCCGCGTCGCGCGGCTTGACCTCCTGCGAGTTGGTGATCAGCTTCGACGCCGGGCTCAGGAAGGGGAAACCCATGTTGCAATGATAGAGCATCATGTGCGGCGTCGGCTGACCGCCCAGGTTCTCCACGGTGTCCTCGATGTGCAGGCTGTTGCCGCCCAGCTTGGTGGAGATGTGGCGGGACAGGCGCAGCGGGTTGCCGAAGATCACGCCTTCGGTGAGGGTGCCGCGGATGTGCATCCACAGTTCATCGCCTTCCCATTCGCTCCAATAGCCGATTTCTTCAGCCGGCAGGTTGCCGACGCGGCCGTGCAGGCCCAACTCCTCGCTTTCATCCGTGCATGGCGCGCCCATGAAGGCGAGTCCGCAGGTGGCGACCAATCCGCCCGGAAAGGTGCGCAGCCAGCCGATGCCCTGCGGCTCGTAATAGGACGGGTGCGCTTGCCCGGAGGGAGTGAGATAGGAGAGTGAACGCCCGCGGAAGGTGGCGCGGGTGACATCCAGCGCGCGGTCGGCCAGCACGGTGAACTCGAAACCGCTGCCGGTGGCCACCTCATACCCGCGCACCCCGCGCTCGCGACCGGCGGACAGCTCCATGGGGCGGATGCCGCCCAACTGCGCGGTGTTGCCGACGAATGATTGCAGTTCCTTGCGCGTGTAATCGCGCCCGAAGAGACGTACCATATGAACCTCCAATGAGTGACTAGTGACTAGTGGCTAGTGACTAGTGTTTGGGCTTGCCTGGTGAGTATAACGCTTGCCTATTATACCGCACCTGGCGGAATGGTACAGCCGGTGATTAGACAACTGCTCAGGGACTGTCCCGACTCAGCGGAACCGAAGCCCGTTCTCGATGAGTATGCCAGTTGTAGGATCAGCGGGACTGTCCCCTCACACAAGTAAGCTGACCTATCAAAGGGGACAGTCCCGCCGGTCATGAGCACAGTGAATGGAAGAGGCCACCGTCTCAGGTCCCGCTGGCTCGGGACAGTCCCTGAGCAAATACGGATCATGACTTCAGAACGTCACCCCCCGCAGCGGGAAGGCGATCTCGGTGTGGCCGAGGAGCTCAGCTTTCTGCAACTCGCCGTTGGCGGCGGCGAGGAGGTGGGCGACGGTCAGCTCGGCGGCTTCGTCGAGGGAGAGGGCGCCGGAGGTGTAGCCGCTGACGTCCAGGTCGATGTTCTCCGCCATGCGCTCGGCGGTTTTGGCGGTGGCGGTCATCTTCACGGTGGCGGCGGCGGGTGAGCCGACCACGGTGCCGTTGCCGGTGGTGAAGGCGATGAGGTGGCAGCCGGAGGCGGCCAGACACGTCGTGTTCTCCAGGTCGGTGTTGGGCGCGTTGAGGATGACCAGGCCGGGACCTTTGATCTTCTCGCTCATGTCGATCACGCGCTGGATCGGGCGGGAGCCGGCTTTGGCGGCGTGTTCCAGCGAGCGTTCCAGCAGCTTATGCTGATCCTCTTCCGGGAAGTCGAAGTCGATGTCGAAGTGATCCTGCCAGTAGCCGCGTAGCGTGGAGGCCATCGCGAGGATGTCGCGCGCTGTTTGCGGGGTGGCGGCGCGCTGAGCGAGGAACTCCGCGCCTGCATACAGCTCGCAGTCCTCCGACAGCACCACGGTGGCGCCGGCATCCACCAGCCGGTCGCAGGCGGCGCCCAGCACGGGATGGCAGTAGGTGAAGGAATCCGCGTTGGAACTGCCGCACTTGGTACCGACGATCAGCGAGGAGAGCGGCACTGGCTCCCGTCTTTGCGCGGCCAGTTCGGCGACCATCGGCTGCGCCAGTGCAATCCCCGCCTCGATCGACTTCGTGGTGCCGCCGCAGCGGTGGATGTTCACCTCCGCCGCCGGTCGGCCACTTTGCTCGGTGATCTGCTTCAGATGCAGCCCGTTCAGCGCGGCGCAGCCCATGGTGAGGAAGAGCACGCCGCCCACGTTGGCGTGGGTGACGAAGTTGGCGAGCATGCTGCCCAGCAGCTCTCCGTCCGATCCCTGGAAATCACACCCGTTGGCGTGGATCAACGGGACGGTGCCCGGCACCGCGTCGGCAATGCGCCAGGCGATGCGTTGCAGGCAGCCGGTCAACGGTACGATGAGGACGTGGTTGCGAAAGCCGACGGCGCCGTCGGCGCGGATATATCCGGAGAGCTCCATACCTTCCCCCAACCCTGTGGCGGATGCGTCCGCCTGTCTCCTTCTGTTCAACGGCTGGGCGGCGTATCCTGCAGGAGGCGGGAATTGGAAGGCAAAGCCGCCGCGCGGTTTCCCACGCGGCGGCATGAACGGAACGAATGACCGCGGATGATTACCCGCCGTCGTCCGCGCCGAAGTCGATCTCGGCGTTGTCGCCCAGCATCAGCAACTGGCGCACGGCGCGGACTTGCGGGCCGGCGCCGAGCTGCACCAGGGCGCGCACGCGGTTGCCCGCCCGCACGTCGCGCGGGGTGAGCTCCACCTGCTGAATGTAGCGGAAGCGATCCGAGGTGTCGATCTGGATCTCCTTCCCCTGGGCGCGCACGATCAGCGGCTTCAAGCCCACGACCTCACCGGTGATGGTGAAGAAGGTCCGGCGCTTGTTGCCGGGGTCCTGCATGCGCTCGATGGAGTCTCCCGCCTGCGTAAGCTGCTCGACATTGCTGTTGAGCTCACCCTGTGCGGCAGTCTGCGGGCTGCCGTCCACCTGCATCGTCAGCTTGACCTTGTCGCCCTTCGCTATCTGATCGAGTCCGCTGACGCGGGTGCCGATGATGGTTGTCTGCGCCAGGTTGGTGGTGTAGTCCAGCTCGCGCCAGCTCAACAGCTTGTTCACCTGCTCCATCAACTGATTCGCGCGATCCGCCTTGCCCTTCTGCCGGTACTGATCCGCCATGCTCTTCAGCGTGGCGGCTTGCTGCGCCATCTCGTCCGGCACCTTCCCGGGCGCGTCCGGACCGGCGGCCAGGTAATACAGCGCCAGGTCCGCGGTCTGTGCCCGCGCATTGACGGCCAGCACGCGGCCGGGCATGCTGCGAGACCCGCCGGCGTTGCCGCGCTGCGCCATCGCGGGCAGCAACCCGACGCTCAACGTCAGTATCGAGAATATGACAACTGCGATGTATTTCTTCATAATGGTAACCTCAAACATCCCCAGTGTTGTCGGGAGCCAGCTCTTCCCGCGCCATGTCCATCAACACCTTGCCCGAGCTCAACGCCGCTTCCGGTGTCGGCACGGTGTCGTATGAATCCTGGAAGGCCTGGTACGCCGTCTCGTAATCGCCGGTGTGGTAGGCCGTGGTGCCCGCCTGGTACAGCGCGGCGGCGACGACCACTTCATCCTTGCTCGGCGCCGGCGGGACTATCGACTTCGGCGTTACCGGCGCTTTCGGCAGCGGCGGCGTCGGATCGTGATGCGGGCGTTCCGGCACCTTCAGGTCAGGATCCGGCATGGTCGCCGTTGGCTGCTTGGGAGTGTTTCCGATGCCGGCAAGGTTTGCGATCTCATCGGGCTTCGGAATCTTAAAGTCCGGCGTATCCTGCTTCGGTTGCACCTGCTTGACGGCGCCTTTGCCATTCGCATACTGGTCGGGATTACCTGACGGCTTCCACATCCCACCGAGCCCGAGCATCAGCGCGATGATCAGCGCGGCGGCCGCGGTGGCGCCGAAACCCCAGATCAGCGACGCCCAGAACGGGGCGGCCGGCTTCCGCTTCTCCGAGGCCAGCACTGCGCGCATGATGCGCTCGGTGCGTCCCGGGGCGGGGGCCAGCGCCGGGTCGTCCTGGAACGTCTCCTGCAGCAAGGCAGCGAGCGCGGGGTCCCGAAATTCGCGTTCTTCCGTACTAGTTCGCCGTGTCATGCCTCGCCCTCCTTTTTGACCGGCAGGAACACATCCTCGCCCAACTCGGCCATCACCAGTTCCCGCAGCTTGTGCCGGGCGCGATGGACGCGGCTCTTTGCGCCGGCCACGCCGCATCCCAGCACTTTCGCGATCTCCTCTAACGGGCGCTCTTCCAGATAAAACATCAGCACTGCCGTCCGGTCCTGCGGCGCCAACTGCTGCAAACACTTCTTCACCACGTCGCGCCGGGCCAGCTCGATGGTCTGTTCCTCCGGCGTCGGAGTATCGGAGGGCTGCTCCTGCAATGCCTCCAGCTCGACTTCCGGGCGCGTGCTGCGCTTGCGCAGCATCGAAATGCCCAGGTTGTTCGCCACGCGCAGCAGCCAGAATACGATGGACGGCTCCGCGCGCAATGAGCCCAGGTGCTGAAACGCTCTTAAGAAGGTCTCGGAGGACAGATCCTCCGCTTCCGCACTATTGTTGAGCATGCGGTAGCAGTGCGCGTAGACGCGTTGCTGATGCATTTGCACCAGCGACTCGAACGCGAGCATATCACCCCGCTGTGCCCGTGCGAGAAGTCGGCCTTCCTCGGAATCAGCCACCGTCGCTCCTCTCTTCTATTCCATTATACGCGGTACGGGGTGGGGAGTTGCAAGTCACACGAGAATTTCATGAAAAACAGATGAAATAGTATCGGCAAGGTAGATTATGCTGGCGCATTCCGTCGATGATTGGCTGCTGCCATGGTGAGTCTTCAGAGAGACGAAAGGACCTACGCGGTTGCCACGTTGTCGCGCAGACGTTGGGCGGGGTTGCCGGCCATCACGCTGTTGGGCGGGACGTCCTTCACCACCACCGAGCCCATACCAATGAGGCTGCCGGCGCCGATGCGCAGGAACTGGCGGATGGTGCTGGCCTGTCCCAGGTAGCAATCGGCCTCCACGTGCACGCCGCCGGCCAGGCTTACCCCGCTGGCAAGCACCGCGCGGTTCTCGATCACGTCGTCATGATTGATGATACAGCCGTCCAGCGCGAAGACGAAGTCACCCAGGCGCGCATTGAGGCCGATGTAGCAGTGCGGGTAGATCACGCAGCCGACGCCGATCTGCGCGGTGCGCGAGACGACGGCCGTGGGGTCGATCAGCGACACCAGCCGCTCGCGCGGCACCTTCGCGGACCGGGGCCATTCGTTGTCCGACACCAGGAAGGCACCGGGATACTGTTCGAGCACCTCCAGCGTGCCCAGCACGCGGTAGCCATTACGCATCTCGCCGACCATCTCGCCCTTCGGTGAGATGTAGCCCAGCAGGTTCCAGGTCGGCTCCACGCGGTTCACGCGCTCGACCATTTCCGCCATCTCGGCGCCGTGCACGCCGGTGCCCAGGATGATTAACTCACGCATGGTGATACTCCGTGATAGGACTTACCTGTTAAGAATGATTCTTTGGTCGTATTATTGATAAATAGAGAGATTTCACGCTCAAGTCTTCAAAAATTTCATTAATTTGATAGGTAGGATTTCTTCCCCCCCGATGGCGCTGCCGCAAGATCAGGCGCCTGGATAGATGAATGTGGGAAGGGGTAGAGAAGCATACCTTAATGATACACATGTTCGCCGAATTGTCAATAGGGTCGATGTGCGATGGGGGTGACAACGAGTATAGGCAAACCCGTACGTAGTCAGCCACGCAGCCGCAGCGGAGTGGCGTTCGTGAAAAGTAAAGCTTACCAATATACGAACGCCACTCCGCTGCGGCTGCGTGGCTGACTACGTACGGGTTTGCTTGGTTTTCGGGAAACTGTATTCAATAGCACCAATATCTCCTGCGTTTCATCATTCCACCTTCAGGCTCCAGGATACGGAGGCGGAATCCTCCGGGGGGATGCGGATTTGGGAATCGGCCAGGGCGTCGCTGGGGACGTTGGTGGGCTCGACGCCGATACACATCAGGTCGCAGAAGTTGCCTTCGTTCAGCCAGACCCCCCACCAGCCGGCGTCGGTGGTCAGGGTCAGCACGGTGTCCTCATATTGCATGACGACGGGACGATCGGCGGGGAGGAAGAATTTCCAGCTCTGGTTACGGCGGCGAATGTCGCGGATGTGCCAGCCGCCGGCGTTGCCGGTGAGGCGGTCATGTGCCAGCTCCTCGATGTTGCAGCCCGGCCCGGGCAGCAGGTCGCCGGCGGGGAGCGTGACTTCTCGCAATCTTTCCAGCGGCAGCAGCACGTGGCCGGCCCACAGCAACGGCGCGTCCTTCGGGCCGACGTTGGTCATCACGCAGCGCGAGGTGATCGCCTTTTCCTCGAAGGCGATCACGCGCTCCAGCCACCAGCTGGGCAATTCCCAGCGGGTGAGGAGACGATTCTCCTCGACGCGGCACTGCGGCGTGGCGCGCCAGGCATATCCCAACTCCGGCACGCCCTGGCTTGACTCGACGGTGGGCAGGCACTCGTCCCAACCGGAGACGGAGAAGGTGGCGCCGTCCGGCAGCGGCAGATCGGCGCTGGGCAGACGCGGCAGCAGGAGATTGCGATCCAGACCGTGATGATACAGCTCGCTCACCTTGCCACCCTGTTCGGGGAGGACGGTGAGACGGAAGGCAGATGATTCAAGGATGATGGGCATTTTTCATTACCGTTCAGACCCTTAAAGGGTCGCGGATTTTAGCCCAGGGTCGCAACCCTGGGGACTGGTGATCGGCTTCAGATCTATTCCGCCCTGAAGGCGCGGTGGGAACGATTATATGCGCAGCATTCGAAATCAGGTCTCGTTATCTGCCCGGCGCCCCTTCAGGGCGTATGCGCTTATTATCGGATACCTTCCCCCAGGGTTGCGACCCTGGGCTAAAATCCGTGGCCCTTTCAGGGCCTAAGCTGCTGACAATCCTAATTAAACCCTATCGCAGACCCCGTATTTCCGCGCGGCGGAGAAGTAGGCTTGCACGTTTTCCAGCGGGGTGCCGTTGCGGATGCTGTCGGAGGTGCCGAGGATGAAGCCGGTGGTGCCGGCGATTTCGATGGCTTGCCGCACGGTGTCGTCGATCAGTGCGGGGGTGCCGCGCTGGATGACGTAGAACAGGTCGGTGTGGCCCATCAGGCAGACGCGGTCACCGATGCGGCGCTTGGCTTCCGCCAGGTCGACGTCGGCTACCGGCGGCGGGCAGAGGGTCTGCAGCACGTCGATGCCGCAGTCGGCAAAGGTTTCCAGCAGGGGCATGCACTTGCCGTCGTCGTAAAAGTTCACCGTACCGCCGGCGGCATGCACAGCGTCGGCCAGTTCGACCAGTTGCGGGGCGAAGACGTCTTTCCAGATTTGCGGCGACCAGCCGGTGGAGAGTGAATTGAAATACCAGTTGCAGAAGATATGCATGATCCCCGCGCGCAGGCAGGCATGAATCTCGGCCATCATCTCGCGCTGGAACAGGTCGAGCAGCGCGTCGAAGAAAGGGCGGTTGTCCAGCGCGGCCATCATCAGGTCTTCCATCGGGTAGACGTCGCCGGCGCGGTGGCAGAGCGAAGAGAAGATATTGACCAGCACCAGCCCGCGCTCGCCGAATTTGCGCTCGACGGCGTGGAAGGCGGCAAAGTCGGCCTGTTCCTTGTCCGCGATCAGGTGGGCCAGTTGCTGCAGATCTTCCGGCGACTTCACCAGGTGCTCGGTGCGGATGGGGTTGGGGTCGATGCCGTAGGCGGCATCCGCCGGCGGGAAGCGCGTCTCGTCGGTCAATTCCCCTTCCGGCGTGCGGAAGACGCGGCGCAGCACGGTGTAGCCGTTCTCGACGCGCTCCTCCCGTCGCTCCTCGACACCCGGCAACTTGCAGCGGGGGCAGAGCAGGTTATATGGCAGCGGGAAGATATGCTCCGTGTGATGCGGGTCGAAATCGAACTCCGCCGCGCATTGCAGGAGTTGATCCGGTCCGGCGGCGCCGTAGCGCTCGAGCAGCCAGGCCCACAGGCGGGGACTGCACGGCACGCGGTCCACGGGTTTCCGCGCATAGGCGGCAAGCAGGCGCTCCCGAGAAGTCATGGTCGTCGCTCCCTCTTAAACCACAAAGGTAAAAAGACGCGAAGGCAATAGCGCCCGGTCCGGTGGTCGAGTAGGCAAGGGAGCCTTTCCGAAAAGCCCCTCACAGCTCCCGCGCCGTATCGAGACCACCTCTCGTATAGTGCTCGTTCCCACGAGGCTTTCCTGTTACCGCGGTGGTCTCGATACGGTGCGGGAGCTGTGAGGGGTTTTTCAGAAAGGCTCCCTTGCCTACTCGACCACCGGACCAGACGCTCACTCCCAGCCGGAATATTTTCGGCATTCCCAGATCACGCGCATCACTTCGCGCGTTTCCTGGATCGGCACGAAGGGTTTTTCGCCCTGGGCGAAGTAGGCGTAGACTTTATCGTAATAATCCAGCTTGTTGAAATCAGCCACCGCCACCTGGGCCTCGTGCCAGGGGATGCGGTCCAGGTTATCGTAGCGGCGGCCGTCGGAGGCCAGCTTGGGATTGAGCTGCAGCTCGCTCAACTCGCTCTCAACGTAATACCTGAGGTCGAACACCTGCTTCTCGGCGTCGAAGGTGGCGGTGCCGCGCTTGCCCATGATGAACCAGGGCGGCAGCGTCTGCGCGGCGGCGTTGTTGATTTCGATGTCGCAGATCACGCCGCTCTCGGTTTCGAGGAGCAGCTTCACCACGTCGTCGGCATCGCCCAGGCTGGCGATGGAGCGCAGGTGGCCGGCGATCGCCGACGCCTTCGAACCGGTCAGGTAGAGCAGTTGATCGATGACATGGGCGCCGTAATTATTCAGCATGCCGCCGCCGAATTTCTTCAGCGACTGCCAGTCGTTGCGGCGGACGTAGTTGCTCCAGGCACGCTTGATCATGTAAATGGGACCGAGCAGGTCGCTCTCGATCACGTGACGGGCGGCGGCGACCTCGGGGGTGCCGCGATGCGGCTGGAAGACCATCAGCTTACGCCCGGTGCGGCGCATCGCCTCGATCATGCGGTCCGCCTCCACCACGTCGGGGGCGATGGGCTTATCGCAGAAGACATCGATGCCGCGCTCCATGATGGTGATGGCCTGGTCGGCGTGCAGATGGGTGGGGGAGGCAAGCACCACCAGGTCGAGCGCCTCCTCGTTATCCAGCAGCTCGTTCAGGTCGGTATACCCCGGCACACTATACCTGGTGAAAGCCTCTTCCAGCCGCTCCGGCAGCGGATCCATCACCGCAACCAGCTCGAAGCCTTCATGCTCGTTGATAAAGGGGATATGCTCAAGAAAGCCGATGCGGCCCAGGCCGACGACGGCGGTGTTTAAGGTCTTCATGTGAATGCCTCCGGTCTACTTCAAGAGCCAAGCCCGTTCGTAGTAAGCCACGCAGCCGCAGCGGAGTGGCGTCCGTGTATAGGTAAGCTTACCAAAAGACGACGCCACTCCGCTGCGGCTGCGTGGCTTACTACGTACGGGCTTGCTTGTTTTTTGAAAAGGTGATCCTCATTCTACACTTATTGATTCGACAAGTATTCCCGCTTCCTCCTCTGCGCGTAGGCGGAGGTAGCTGGGGCCGGGGCTCTCGTGGAGCAGGGGCACGGTTTGTAACAGGTCGCCGTCCAGCGCGACATCACAGGTGCGTTTTTGCATGTCCCAGGAGAGCGAGAGCTCGTGCCAGCGGCAGGCTGCGATGCCAGCGCCAAGCTGCAGGTTGAACAGGTTGTGAAAGCGGTCTTCCTGGTCGAAGGGTGGCGAGAAGTGGTCGGACAGGCCGATGTGAAATGGGCTGGATTCCGCTTCGAACAGGATGCGCAGCTTGAGCGAGCCGGTCTTTCCCAGCGGAAAGTTGCGGACGGCGCAGGCGGGAAATTCGGCGTCGCAGCGAGCGAGGCGGAGGACCTGACATTCCGGCCGGTTGGGGTGGGGGAGCAGCTCCACGCCTTGCGTACCGAAGACCGACCACGCCTCCAGGCCGGCGGTGAAATCATCTTCCTCTTGTGTTTGATCCAGCCAGGCGGGGTCCAGGCGCATGAGCTGCACGCGGCCGTCGCCCTGACCGGTGGTGAAGAGCAGGCTGCCGTCGTGCAGGGCGGTAGGGAAGGGGTAGGCGGTGCCGTGGTCGCCGTGGGGTGGGGGCGGCTCATTGCGCAACGGGTCGCGGGCCACTTCACGGTAGCCGCGCCAGGTTTGGCCTTCGTCGCTGGAGACCGCGGCGTGCAGCACCTGGCGGCCGCCGTAGGCATAGGGATGGCGCAGACAGTTATTCCAGAGCAGGGCGATGCGCCTGTCCGCCAGCCGCGCCAGCCCGGCGGGGGAATCCGAAGAGACGATGGGCGACGGCTGCGGGAGGGACCAGGCGGCGCCGTCGGGCGAAAAGGACTCGTAAAAGCGGCCCATCTGCGTACGGATGAGCATCCAGACGTGGCCATCCCGCAATTCCAGCACTACCGGCTCCACCGCGCCGTAGGCATACGAAATGTCGGGCACCGGCACCTTCAGCGGGGTGGGGGAGAGCTGCCAGCTCTGCCCGTTGTCGTCCGAATAAATGACCGTGCTCAGGTAGGTGCCGCGGAAGGTGAAGGCGTCCAGGCCGTCGCCACGGTTCCGCCAGGTGCGCTCGATGAGGTAGGAGAAGGGGAGGAGGATGCGTCCGGAGCGGAGCTGCGTTACCGAGTTCAGCGAGCCGGTGTAGCCGGTCCAGATGCGCTGCGGCTGCGGCCAGGCGGTGCGGCCTGACGCGGAGCGCAGGTGCCAGAGGTCCAGCCGCACCTCACCGGGTTTCAGCTCGGGGTGCGCTTCTTCGCCGGCGGTGTTGCCCAGCGGACCGCTGCCCAGGTCGTTGAGCAGGAAGAGATGCACTTCGCCGTCGTGGTCGACCAGCGCTTCCAGACCGCCCCACAGGCCCATGTCTTTCGGCAGCAGGAGCAGCGGCACGGGGCCGTTCCAGGCGCTGCCATCAGTGGAGAACCAGCCACTGACGGCCTGCCCTTTACCCTCGGTGCGGACGGCGAAAGCCGCCAGTGAGCCGTCCGGGTACTGGACGATGCGTGCCCATTCCCGCAGCGCGGCGAGGGGTGTGGGGGGCAGTGGGTTTTTTAATTGAGTGTGTATCATACGACTGAAAATAATATTGCACTTAATAGGCGCTAATCCTTCTTGTTTGGACGAATAGGAGGAATAGGAAAAATGGGAGGAAAAAGCCTGCCGGCACTGAAAAAGGCATGTCATGGATACACGGCATGACTTCGAAGGGTATCTGGAGCGCCTGTATGCGCAGCATACACGGGAGTGGGCGTATCCGGCGGGGGACGCGGCGGCGTTCCGGCGGTGGCAGCCGCGGGCGCGGAAGCAGTTGTTGAAACTGCTGACGATGGCGCATCGCGAGCGCGTGCCGTCCAACCTGCGCCGCGAGGTGGTGGAGGAGACGGCGGACTACACCCGCGAGCGGCTGTATTATGACACGCTGCCGGGCATCACGGCGCCGGCGTACCTGCTGGTTCCCAAGGGAGTAAAGCTGCCGGCGCCGGCCGTGCTGTGCCCGCCGGGTCACGGGGACGGGATGAACCAGGTGCTGGACGAGTCGCCGGGGATTTACCACGAATACCCGAAGGAGCTGGCGCGGCGCGGGATGGTAGCGCTGGTGCCGGAGCACGTGGGCTTCGGCGAGCGGTTGGGGGAGGAAGGCAACGACCGGCAGTCAAGCCACCTCTACAATTACCTGGTATTGAATCTGCTCGGGGAAAGCCAGCAGGGGCTGTTCATCTGGGACCTGATGCGCGCGCTGGACGTGCTGGAGGGGCTGCCCGAAGTGATGGCCAGCCGCATCGGCTGCTACGGGTTAAGCCTGGGCGGGGAGACGACGCTGCTGCTTTCCGCCGCCGACACACGCATCAAGGCGGTGTGCGTCAGCGGCTTTCTTACGTCGTATAAGAGCTGTTTCTTCCACCAGGCGCACTGCGGATGCGGGTATTCCTTCGGTATGGTGCGCGACTTCGAGATGGTAGACCTGGCGGCACTGATCGCCCCGCGGCCGCTGCTGCTGGAGAGCGCGACCGAGGACCCGATCTTTTACATTGACGATGCAAAGAAGGTGTTTGCCGAATTGCAGGGGCTGTATGCCACGCTCGGGGTACCGGAGCGGGTGGACCAGGAAGTGTTCGTGGGCGAGCATGAGATTTCAGGGCGAGTGGCGTTTGACTGGCTGGCGAGGCAGTTGAAGGTGAAGGGACCGGTTCGGGCGTGAAAGTAGAGAAACGTGGAAGGCACATTCACAGTCTGGAAGGGTGCGAGAGCCCCGCTCGCATATAGACGAGGGCTAAGCCAAAGTGCGGCGGGGCTCTCGTACCCTTCCAGACTGTGAATGTGCCTTCCACCGCCACCCTGTTTTCGAAAGGTACATATGGACACACAGATTCCTGAGCAATATATTCAACCGTTCAAAAAGGACTCCGCACTTGAGGTGTTCCGGCACCGGGGCGGGTTGGCGCGGACGCGGAAGGCGCTGGCGGAGGGGAAGCTGACCCTCGGGTTCATCGGCGGGTCGATTACCGATGCGAATGGGCAGAGCTGGCCGGATCCGGTGATTATCTGGTTCCAGCAGCGCTTTCCCGGCGTACGATTGACGGTGGAGAACGCGGCGATCGGCGCCACGCGCAGCGACCTGGCGGTGTTCCGCGCGGAGCGAGACCTCATCGACCGCGGCTGCGACCTGGTGTTCGTGGAATACGTGGTGAACGACAACTGGGAGCCGGTGGAGAAGCGCAAGCGCTCGCGGGAGGGGCTGCTGCGCAAGCTGCTGGCAGGCGAGGGGCGCGACGTGGTGCTCACCTACACCTTCTGCCAGGGGATGTACCAGGAGATCTCGAATGGACAGGTTCCTGCCTCCATCGCTGAGTTCGAGGAGCTGGGCGAGCATTACCGGCTGGGCTCGGTATGGATGGGGCTGCACGCGCTGCGTGAGGTGCAGGCGGGCATCATGCGCTGGGAGGAGTGGCTGCCGGACGGGGCGCATACGCAATACCGCGGCAGTTTGAGCTACGCGCAGAGCGTGACCACCTTCCTGGAGCGCGAATTGATTACCGCCCCGAGCGCGGAGCCTATCCCCACCGGCGACCACATGCCCGCACCGCTGAACCCCGGACACTGGGAGTTCGTCTACAAGCTGCCGTTCGACGCCGTCTCTTTTGAGGGACCGTGGACGATCCGGCGTTGCCATACCTCACCCTGGTTCGACCAGATGATTGACAGCTCGGCGCCAGGCGCGCGGCTGCGCATCCCCTTCGAGGGGCGCGGGGTGGTGCTGGGGCTGGAATACCGTGAATACGCCGCTGAATTTCTCTGGCGGCTGGACGGCGGAGAGTGGCGGCGCGCGGACCGGGTGAACGGCCCGGGTTGGAGCAGTTGCTGGATCTCCGTGCTGGCAGACGATCTGCCGCGCGAGGGGCACACGCTGGAGCTGGAAATCCTGCACGGCAACCAGCCGGACAGCAAGGGGACGTTCCACCCGGAGTTCAAAGGAACGACGCTGCGGCTAATACTGATTGGCGTGATACCGTAGTATTCCGGACTCGCAGGCATCCGATCAATATCTGAAAGCGATGTAAACGAGACTTGCGGTCTGGAAGGGTGCGAGAGCCCCGCCGATTATCGGTAGGCTTACCTATATCCGAGCGGGGCTCTCGCACCCTTCCAGACTGTGAATCGTCCTTCCACCGCTGACCTATGTAGGGAGTTATCAATGAACGACCTTGAACGTTTCAAATCGGTTGCGCATTTCGAGCAGCCGGACTACGTGCCGATCTTCGCCTTTGCGGGGGCGCCGGGGATGAGCTGGGGAGCGATGCAGTTCACGCACGACCGGCTGGTAGAGACGGGGATGCCGGCGTGGGTCGGGGGGCGGTATGTCAACTGGGAATGCCTCGACGTGGAGAGCTGGTACCGCTACTGGGGCACCACCGGGCCGATCGGGCTGGACTTCGGGTTGGCGTGGGGCGCGCAGGGGATCGGCTCGACCACCCGCGTGGTGGATGGCTACGAGATTATCGAGGGCGAGGACGGCTCCATCACGCGCCAGGTGATCGACAACGATAAGATTTACATCATGCCGGAGTATATCCGCTACTCCATCCGCGACCGGGCGTCGTGGGAGTTTTTCAAGGAGCGCATTACCCCGCACCAGTTCATGAGCCGCGAGGAGATGGAGGCGAACTGCCGGCGGTTCGATATCCGAACGATGCCGCTGTGCATCGGCGCCGGCAGCGGCTACGGGCTCATCCGCGGGCTGATGGGGCCGGAAGCCGCCAGCATCGCCTTTTACGATGACCCGGAGCTGGTGCACGACATCGTGAGCTTTTACCACCAGCAGGTGCGCGACTACGTCTTCCCGCTCATCGAGCGCATCAAGCCGGAGATCGTCGGCATGGGTGAGGACTGCTGCTACAACCACGGCATGCTCATCTCGCCGGCGCAGTTCGAGGAATTCTTCGGCGACCATTATCGCGAGGTGTGCGACTGCGCCCGCGCCAACGGGGTGGACATGGTGTCGATCGACACCGACGGCAACGCCATGGAGTTCACCGGCCTGGCGCGCAGCTTTGGGGTAAATGCCATTTACCCCTACGAGGTGAAGGCCGGCAACGACCTTTTCGCCCTGCGTGAGCAATACCCCGACTTCCTCCTCTTCGGCTGGCTGGAGAAGGAGACGGTGAACGAGGGCAACGAGGCGGACATCGCGCCGGAGATTATGAGCAAGGTGCCCGCGCTGCTGAAAAAAGGCGGCTACTTCCCCAACGGCGACCACGGCATCCAGCCGGACGTCACCTTCCCGAATATGTGCAAGTTCATGACGCTGCTGCATGAGGTGTGCGGGAATCCGGAAGGGGAGTTTCCGCGGATGAAGTTGTGAGTTAATGCCGATCCCGGCAGGCGGTGGAAGGTCCATTCACAGTCTGGAAGGGTGCGAGAGCCCCGCTCGAATATTGGTAAGCTTGCCTATATTCGAGCGGGGCTCTCGCTCCCTTCCAGACTGTGAATGGACCTTCCACCGCTTGCCGGAGTTCTGTTACGGTTGCTGTTGACCGGTTGGCTTGTTTTCCGGCTATAAGGCTGGGATCGCTGTCAACGGCAGCAGGCTGACGTGGCCGTCGGCGAAGCCGACAGTCGCTTTCTGCGTGTGGCGGGGGTCAATATCGGCCGTTGAGGGCGATGTAATAACCTATTTCAATGGGTTACGGCAGCGGTATATTCGTCACGGATGACGGTGCTAACTGCTCGACATGGCCATCGACAAAACCGACGACGGCCTTATGTAAATGCCGCGGGTCGATGTCGGACGTCGTGTTCAACAGATGATCAGCCGTGCTGCTGTCCGCCAGCATGGGGATGAGCTGCGGTTGCGGCAGGCCGGTATTCATCAGCAGCCTTTTCGACAGCGAGGCGTTGTAGCCGTAACCGTTCCCCTTGTTGATTCCATACGTCGGACAGATGAGCGTCCGCGGCGGGAAGTTGACATCCGCCCAGACGGTATCTTTGCCGGGGAATTGACCGTTATGATCCTGCACATACATCTGGAGCGAGACCGTCAATTGGCGCACGTTGTTCATGCACTGTGATTGCCGGGCAGCTTCGCGAGATTTGGCGAAGACCGGGAACAGGATCGCCGCCATGATGGCGGTAATGAAGATGCAGCCGAACACGACCACGGCGATGATAATGCCAACGATGGCGCCGGTGTTCGAGCGCGGGGCGGGAGCCGGTCCTGCCTGGTAGGTCATCTGGTCCTCCTGAGCATTTGGAGCAAAGCATCGAATATCAGGATCATTCGACGGATTGCGGCATGTTCCTGCCAGTTCACATTTACCTGTCCACCCGCTGCCCTTTCCGATACGCCAGCGGCGACAGGCCGGTGGCTTTGGCGAAGACTTTGGAGAAGGAGCCGATCTCCTGGTAGCCGACGATGCCGGCGATCTCGGTGACGCTGCGGGTGGTGGTGGCGAGCAACGTTTTGGCGGCATGGACGCGCAGCGACTGCTGATAAGCGATGGGCGGCAGGCCGAAGCGCGCTTTGAAGGCGCGGGACAGGTAGCCGGCGGAAAGGAAAACCTGCCCGGCCAGCTCGTCTACGGTGAGCGGCTCATTGTAGCGGCGCTCGATCTCCGCCCGCACGGCTTGCAAGGGGTTATCAACCTGGCCCGCGGGGTGGGGCGTGCCGTAGACGCCGGACATGACCAGTGAGAACAGCTCGATCATCAACTGCTGCCCGGCGAACCAGCAAAGGGCGTCGCGGGTTGCCAGCCGCTCGAGCAGCCGATCGTAGGTGGCTTCGATATGCAGGTTGTTGCGCTCGTTCAACTGAACCGGGAAGGCGATGGGGGGCAGCTCGACGCCGGCGAGCAGCGAGAGCAGCCGGTGCATCGGCAGGCATAGCGGCCGGCCGTCGTGCTCGAAGCAAAAGGTGAGCTCGCGGCTGGTCACGCTGCCGGGGCGGCACGGTTGAAACAGGTGCAGTTCGCCCGGCGCGGTCATCGCCAGCGTGCCGCGCCGCAGCGGATGACGTTTGCCGAGAAGCAGGAATTCGTTCTCCCCGCCGGTATACAGGATGAAGTGGTAGACGTTATGCGCATGCTCGTGTTCGGGCGACGCCGCGCGCTGGTAATGCTCCTGCTCGGCATGCAGCAGCACGAAATCGTAGGGTTGCTGCCGGTAGGTCACCTGCAGCAACTGTGGCGGATTGGCCGGCACGGCGGTGCGAATGTAACGCATGGTGATGTCAGTATAGGATAAAAAATGGTATGGATCAACGGTTGTCAGAGGTCGGAGCACAGGTTACCATAGCACCAATTCAATTTTAGATTTTAGATTTTGGATTTTGGATTGTTTTGGCCAGCAAGGACCAGGCAATCTAAAATCCAAAATTTAAAATCGAAAATATTATAGAGGTGAAGCATGGCGGAGAAGATCGAGCGGGCGAAGTTTGGGGCGGCGGCGTATCGGGAGATGGGGGGCTCGCTGCCGAATCCCTTTCCGCGGGAGATGGGGCCGAACTGCATGCAATACCTGCAGGAGGTGGTGGAGAGCGGGCTGACGGTGGACATGATGACCCGCTTCGAGCAGGCCTTCGCGAAGGAACTGGGCGTGAAGCACTGCATCGCCACCCCGGGGTGCACGCCGGCGCTGGCGGCGCTGGCGGCGGCGTTCGGCTTCGAACCGGGAGATGAGATCATCGTCAGCCCGGTGACCGATTACGGCACGGTGCAGGGACTGATCAACGAGCGCTTCATCCCGGTGTTTGCCGACACCGCGCCCGGCACGGTGAACCTCAGCGCGGAGACGATCGCGCCGTGCATCACCGAGCGGACGCGCGCCATCCTGGCGGTGCACAAAACCGGACTGGTCTGCGACATGGACCCGATCAACACGCTGGCGGCGAAGCACGGGCTGATCGTCTACGAGGATGCCTGCCAGGCGATTTTCAGCGAATACAAGGGGCGGTATGCCGGCACGCTGGGTTTTGCCGCCGGCTTCTCCTTCGATGCGGAGAAGACGCTGGGTTCGGACGTGGGCGGCTGCCTGGTGACGAACGACGATGCGCTGGCCGAGCAGGTGCGCTTCATCGCGCAGAGCCGCGGCGCCATGTCGGAGCCGGGCTTCGGCCGCAAGCACATCGCCCCCGGCTACGCCTACCGCATGCCGAACTGCACGGCGGCGATCACGCTGGGGCAGTTGGAGATCATCCGCGGACAGGTGGCCTACATCGACAAGATGGCGCGCTACCTGACGGAATTGCTGGCGGAGATTCCCGGCATCACGCCGCTGGCCATCCCCGACTACCAGAACGTGTATTCCTGCTGGATGACGGGATTCAGCATCGACCCGGCGGCTTTCCGCTGCACGGCGGATGTTTTCGCGCAGGAACTGACCGGCATCCCCGGCGTGGGCACCGCGCGCTATTACCTGATGCCGGCGGCCATCACCTTCCTGGCCGAGCGGGCGAAAAACAAAGTATATCCCTACTCTATGCCGCCGGCGTCGCATGAATACCACTACAGCGCGGACAACTGCCCGACCGCCCGCGATTTCCTGGAGACGTTTATCCGCTGGGGCACCTTCTGCGCCAAGTACCAACCCGAGGACTGCGAGCTGGCGGCGGCGATGGTACGGGAGACGGCGGAGCGGAACCGGCGATGATTCGGATTAATTTTGCAGGATGGATAGGATATCAAGGATAACCAGGATAAGAATTAATATGTCATCCTAAATATCCTTGCTATCCTGCCTATCCTGAGAATTGTCTAACCAATGAAGACTGATATTCTCCATGCCGGGGTGCGATTTATTGAGCGGCCGTTTCGTGTGCCGCTGCAGTTAAGCACGGGCGCCATCACCACCATTACCGAGGCGCAGGCGGTGGTGACGGTGCGGGTGGGCGAGCGCGAGGCCACCGGGCAGGGGACGATCTATTTGAGCGACCTGTGGTCGTGGCCGAAGGCGCCGCTGGATCACGCGGGGCGGGATGCGGTGCTGCGGCGGGTATGCGAGGAGATCGCCGACCGGTTAACGGGCCTGTGCGGTGGGGAGGCGGAGCACCCGCTGGAGCTGGGACTGCGGCTGCTCCATACGGTTTCCCATGAAGCGTTCGAGCTGACGGCCGATCCGCCGGTGCTCGCGCGGGCGATGTGCGCCAGCCCCTTTGATGCGGCGATCCATGATGCGGTTGGCATCGCGCTGGGCAGGTCGGCCTTTGATTTCTATACCGAGCCGGCGGCGATTCCCAGTGTGGACGGATTGTTTCCCGGCGAAGGCGCCTGTGCGGCGATTGGGCAGATCATCCAACCGCCGAAGACAAAACTCGATGCCTGGTGGATCATCGGCGCGCATGAGCGGCTGGACGATGAGGTTGCGCCTGCGATCCGTGACTTCGGCTACCGCTGTTTCAAGCAGAAAACCACCGGCGATACGGCAGCCGACGCGGCGCGCACCGCGGAGATTTACCGGGCGGTGCGCTCGTATGGTGTCGAGCGGCCGCGGTTCGACGTGGACAGCAACGAGGCAAACCCCGATCCGGCGGCCGTGCTGGATTACCTGGAGAGGCTGCGCGCGCTGGATGCGGAGGCGTATGATGCGCTGGCCTACCTGGAGCAACCGACCAGCCGGGATATCTCCACCCACCGCTTTGACTGGCGGCCGGTAACGGCGCTGAAGCCGGTACTGATTGACGAGGGGCTGACCGATTTAGCCTCGTTCGAGGAAGCACGGGCGCAGGGTTGGAGCGGGTTTGCGCTGAAGACCTGCAAAGGCCACAGCTTCGTATTGGTCGCGGCGGCGTGGGCACGAAAGCATGGGATGTTGCTAGTCTTGCAGGACCTGACGAACCCAGGATTGTCGGCGATCCATGCAGCGCTGTTTGCCGCGCATATTCAGACGATGAACGCGGTGGAGTTGAATTCCGTGCAATATACCCCGGCGGCAAATGAGGCCTGGTTGCCGCGGCTGGCGGGGCTGTTTTACCCGGCGGGTGGGCGGCATGATGTGTCAGGGGTGATCGGAGCGCCGGGGTTGGGGTCTTGTGTGTAATGCTATCTACGAGCATAAACCAGGTCTGGAAGACACATTCACAGTCTGGAAGGAGGCGAGAGCCCCGCTCGAGCCTAGGAAAGCTTACCTGTCAAAAGCGGGGCTCTCGCACCCTTCCAGACTGTGAATGTGCCTTCCACCGCGTATTGGGAAGCGAATGACATGAAAACCGATACACCGCAACAAACCATTGTAGCCGGCCACCCGCGCCTGTATTTTACGCCGGAAGAACAGGAGCGACTGCGGAAACTGCGCTCGACGGGTGGGCACGCGCGCATCTGGCGGAACCTGGCGGCATCGGCGGACTGGTGCCTGACAAAGACGCCGCGCACGGAATGGATCGCCCCCGTCTCGCCTGATCCCATTTACCTCAATCTTTACGACCGCTTTTACGGCATGATGTTCGACATGGCGGCGATGGAGCACCTGGCGTTTGCGTATGCCTACAGCGGGGAGGAGCGGTATTTCGCGGGGGCGCGGGAGTGGGCGCTGGCGTGTTGCCGCGTCTGGGGGCACGAGGCGGAAGGCGAGCCGGATGCCAGCAAGGCTTATGCGGTGATGCGGCTGCTGAAAGGGCTGGCGGTCAGTTACGATCTGCTGTATGAGCGGCTGACAGATGCGGACCGGGCGGAGTTGTGTGAGGCGCTGACCGGCATCGGGCAGAAGTATTACCGGTGGTACCTTGATAACCCGGAGATGGGCACCATGGCGCAGGGGCCGCATCACGCCAGCGTGGAGGTGACCTCTTTCGGCATTGCCGCGCTGGCGCTGCTGAGCGAGCTGCCGGAGGCGCGGGAGTGGCTCGAGCTGATGGTGAAGAAGATGACCGAATCGTTGCTGCCGCACGCGCTGACCCCCAGCGGCGCGCAGACGGAAGGCATGACCTTCTATACCTCCACTATGCAATACCGGCTGCTCTTTATGGACCCGCTGCGACGGGTGACGGGGATTGACCTGTTCACGGAATTCGCGGAGCAGATGAGCGGGCGGCTGGCGCTGGCGAAGATTGCCACGGAAAAGGCGGCGGGCTGGGACGAGAACCACCGCACCGTCATCCACGAGCCGTGCTACGGGCAGCTCAGTTACTGGTCGCCGGTGCTGTTGTACCTGGCGCGGGAATACCGAAGGCCGATATACCAGTACCTGGCCGGGTGGGACGAGACGCTGGGCGGCATCCAGCGGACGCGCTTCATCACGCCGAACGAGGAAGAGCTGGTTTTCGCCTACGGCGGGTATGCTTACGCCTGGTACGATGCCAGTGTGCCGGCGGAGGTAGAGCCGGAGCTGCCGCTCTCTTTCGATTTCCCGGAGACGCATGAAGCGTATGCCCGCAGCGGGTATCAGCCCGGCGACCTGGTGGCCGGTTACCGTCAGGGCTACACGGTGGTGCATGCCAGCGAGCGGGCGCTGTTTGTAGATAAAGATCCGATGGCCAACGAAGGCGCACCCGGGGCAACACTGGTTGATGACGGGGAGCGCGCGGTGATCAGCGGGCAGGTGGGCGAGATTACGCAAACCCTCACCCTCGACCGGCCGAACCGTGTCAGGATTGCCCGCGTGACGACAAATCCCGTCGCCTGGTGGAGCCACGAGCGGCCGGAGCGCGACGGCAATATCCTGCGTTGGCCCGACGGCACGGAACTGCGGGTGATCAAGGGAACGATTACTGCTTTCGAGCCGGAAGGCTACCTTGATTGGAAGATCACCGGCTTGAACCTGCTCAAGTGTAATGACCCGATGCCCATGTATTACCCCCTGGTCACTGCGGAGCCGGAGGGCGGGGAATTGGTGTTTGATATCCACCTGGGCTCGCAGGCGTCCCGCGCCTGCTCTGGGCTCGCGGTTGAGTACAACCGCGGAGATGCTAGTCTAGATATAACGGCGGAGTACCGCCGCAGGGCAGGCGCGGGACGCCTGCGAGCCCAGGAGTGACCATGCGTTATCACAATACCCTTACTCCGATTGTCGACGGACCGTCTATATTGGCCGACTACCCGCAATTTGTCGAGCCGCTGCCGGCGGAGAATCGTTTCTTCGCGCCCCCAATTATTAATGAGGAGGGTGGTAAATTACTGGTGCGTTCCTGGCGCTACTGGTACAACCCGCGCGGCATTGTGGAGTTCGAGAACCGGCTGGACGCGGCGGCGACGGCGGTGATGGTGGTGCACCCGTGGGGCATTGACGACGGGCACGGCTTGCGCACGCCGGAGCCGGCGGGGTGCGGCTTCTTCTGCACGGTGGAAAAAAATACCGTGGGCCTGGCACACATGCGCGAGGTGATCGACCCGTTCCTCAAACGCATGCGCCCGCGGGTGAACATGATCGGCTACTCGCTGATCAACACCGAGGATCCCATCCGCAAGAAACTGTATGCCTCCGCGCTGACCGAGCCGGAGGAGTTGGACATCGAGGCGGGCGAGCGCGAGTTGGCGAAGGCGCTGGGACAGTGGGACTTCACCGGCGAGCCGCTGGTGTCCGAGTTCGAGCTGGACGACCAGGCGCCGGTGCGCAGCTATTTCGAGCAGAATCCCTCCACCGAGGCGAGCGACCGGTATAACCGCGCCGGCTTCTGGGAGCTGCCCATGCCGCTCTCTCGCGGGATCGATTACGTGCCGGGGGACCGCATGTTTTACGACGCGGAGGGTTATCACAAGGTGCGCGACTACCTGAAATCCCGCGGCGTGCGGCACGTGCTGCTGACCGGCTACTGCACCGACATGTGCGTGATCAGCACTACCTGCGGCTACAACAATCTCGAACTGGATTTCAACGTCTTCCTGGTGGGCGACGCCACGCTGGCGACTTATCCGGGCAGCACCACACCGCGCTTTGCCACCCAGGTGGCGCTGCACAACGCGGCGCTGATGCACATGGTGACGCAGGCGGGGTGGGTGCGGCTGGAGGAGTAATTTACTCTCCCGTCCCCGGGATCTTCGTTTCGTCAATGGTGATGCGGTAGCACTGGCCTTTGTCCGCATCCCAGCCCACCAGCCCGAGCAGGCTGGAGCGGGCATACCGCATGAATCGATACGGCTCGGGCAGTTGCCCGCTGGTCAGGCGCTGGGCGGTCAGGGCGTTGGGGTCGATGCGCCACCATTGCGGTCCGGTCACATAAATGCGGCCATCGGTATACGGCTGGAGGGTGACCGTCGGGCTGTGCGGGAGAATGACGTTCGCCACCTTCTCCGCCGAATTCGCCTCCCAGACGTCCGGCATAATCTTGCCCGGGTTGGTGACGGTCAGCGGGCGGTAGGCCGGTGCGCCGTCATACGTTTCCATTGCCACATTACGTGATGCGGCATTATTCAGCAGAATCAATCCTCGCGGCGTCGCCAATGCCGGTACCGGAGCTGCCGACTGCGGCTGATCCGGACGGACATGCCAGACGCCGACCGCCAGCGTGTTGAGGTTGATGGTCAGCGGCGCAAGATCGACCAGCAGGTTCCCATTCGTCAGGGCTACGCACTGACGGGTGACGGCGATCATCGGGGCGCCTCCGGACACGGCAGCCGGCATGGCGATAATATCGAGTGGCAGGAATGCCGCACGCGGATTGAAGGCGAAGGATTGCGCATTATCTTTGGCGGTCATCACCTCGGTGGCCTGATGGAGCACCTGCACGGTTGGCGCCTGCCGGCCATCCCAGGTGATGAGCGCGCACCAGGCACGCTGGTCCGCGCCGAAGGCGCCTACCGCAATCACCCGCCCCGCGGCGACCGGGAACATCTTCAATTCCTGATCGAACGGGGGCAGCCCGTCCGCCTTCCCCACGCGCCGCAGGACGGCGCCGTCGATGTTGAGGAGCAGAATCTCGTTCTGGCTGGTCGCCGCCCAGATACAACGACCGTCCCAGATGACATCATGCAGCCGGACATCCTCCCCCTTCGCGGGCAGCATCACCGTCTCCAGCACGCCGGGCGTGCGGTGCAGGTAAATGCGGCTGAAGGACGTCCACAGCAGATCGAACTTGCCGCAGGCCAGCCATTGCTCTCCGCCTAACGACGCCCAGTAGAATTGCGGAGACACGCTCGCCGTCGTAGTCTTTCCCGCGACGACCTTGAAGGTGTAGGGTTCGAACCGCAAGGCGCCGGTGGGGTTTTGGGTTCCGGTCTGCTGGTATTTCGCCAGCGACTTTGCGATCGCGTCCCGCAAGTCGGCGTAATACAACCCGGCGCGAGTGCCATTTGTCGAATACGGATTGGGGATGGCATTCAACTGGCTCAGCAACCCCTTGAAATCGGACTGCACTCCCAGCAGCGCATCGTATTTGCCGGCCGCGCGGGCCTGTGCCAACCGTTGTGATAGCAGGATAAAGCCGGCATCCAGCTGCAGCAGCCGGTGGGAACTCCGCTGCATATCGCGGACAAATGCCAGATATACGGTCTCGGTCACTTCAGCATTGAAGCCTCCGGCCTTGCCGCTATACAAGTCAGGCAGCGGGTTCGGCTGGAAATCATCCGGCATCAGCTCGGCGATGTCCCGTTTGAACCGCAGAGAGGAGAGGGTGACAAAATTCAACTCTTCGCCATCGAAGTTGAGCGTCGTCAGATGCCAGACCAGGTCATGGCAGCTCGTTGCCAGGCTGACCTGCGCAGCGTCTTTGGGATCGATATTGTGCAGCAGCGCCGTCGTCACGCCGCGCAGGAATTGCTGCCGGGCCTTTTCCGCCCGGTCCATCAGCGGTCCGATGACTGCCGCGCCTTCCGGCGAGAGTTTGCCACTCCAGCGGCAGCCGCGGAGCGCCATCGTATACCATTCGACTGCATTCAATATTTTGTATACGTTGCATGGCGCCTGCTGCCGGTTCCTGATCAGGTAGTCCGCATGCTCAAGCGACCGTTCATACCCCGAAACCGCGGAGGAAAGCGTCGCGGCGAACGCGGGATCGTTGACCATTTTGCTGTATACATTTCCGTCCCGATCATACTTCTTTTCCATCGCATGCCGATTCCGGCCGATGTTCGCGTTCTCTCGCCGGTAATATTCATCCAGCAGCGCAATCCGTGTTTTCGTCAACTCGGGGTTGCATAGCAGGGCAGACTCGCGCAGTGGGACCGATTCATCATAGCAGCCCAGCACGGCGAAGGCATCACCGCGCGCCGCCAGCGCGGTCGCCTGCTCGTCCACCGAGAGCGGTTTGGCATGCGCCTCGCCGGCGGTGATCTTCGCCGGCAGTACGGTGGTGATCCAGGCCGGCGCCTTGTCGAGATCCAGCGGGCCGGAGTCCGCGCTGTCGACCACCCGTTCACGATCAACGATCTTCACCGATAGGCTGACCTGCGGCCTGGCGTTCGGCGGCGCGTCCACCCGGAACTCCCCTTGCACCAGCAGCGGTACCACCCGCGTCAGGTTGCGCTGGCCGCCGATGTTCAACTCGCGCCCGATGGCCTGCGCCTCCGCCGTCTCGATCACCGCCACCCCCGCCTCCTGCATGAGCACATACTGCAACAGCTCGCTGTATTGCGCCTGCAGCGGGTCGTAGTCGTGGGTGAAGGAGCGGGAGACAAAGCTGGGCACGCCGAGGATTTTTAAGACGCCTTGCGCAAACTGCGCCCGTACCGTGACGGCCAGCTCGCGCAGGTGGCTGGCATATGCGTCCAGCTTCTGCCGGTCCCACGGGATATTCTCCACCCGCAGGCGGGCGCCATAGTGGCAATCGGCTATCGTCACACGCAGCGTGCGCTGATCTCCCTCGCCAATCAGCTTCACCACGAGCAGAGCGTCGGCACGGAGCATCTCGCCCAGGCGCAGGCGGCTCGCCGTGCCTTCCGGAGATAAGCAATTGGAGAGCAACTGCTCATCCGCCACCTTGCGGATCTCATCGCGTTCCACCAACTCGATGCCGGGGACGTTCGACAGCTCCGCCGTCGCCAGCTCGCACAGCGCCGCTTCATCGCCGGCGCCGGCGGCAATTATTGCCCAGCGCTGGTACACCGCGGCATGCGCCTGCGAGAGCATGCCGAATCCCAGCAAGAGGATACAGAGGAGGACCGGCTTCATGAGGAAACGCTGTATATGCACAGGAATGCAAGGTCGAGTGGATACCAGGCGAAGCGGGTACGGCAACGGAGACAACATGTGCTCCTCCTGTGACAAGTGCTGCAATATTTAAGCACACGGCACCTCTTTTGTCCATGAACCATAAATTAATCAATGGGCCATCGCTTTGTCCTGGAGCTGGCTGGTGGTATAATCGCGGAGCGGCATTATCAGCTATTCGAGAGAAATGATTACTCGTTCTTCCCTTTGATTGAGAGTGATGCATGTGTCGATTCGCAGTGATATTCATATTATTGGCGGCAACAATGGTTATGGCAGAACAACCTCACGGCCTCTGGTTGACTTCGCGCAAAGATCCCGCCAACTGGGCGAGGGCGGACGTGCCGGCGCAGATGGCGGCGGCGCCGAAGGAGATCTGGCGGTATCCCATCGGCGGCGAGGTGACCTTTACCGCCAGCGTGCGCGTGCAGGGCGAGGAGATGCTGCTGGCGCAGGCGGGCGCCACCCTGCAGTTGGTCCGATGGGATGGGACGGTCGTCTGGAATTACGCCAGGCCGGGCATCGGCTGGGTGATGCGGGTGGATGATTTCGATGGCGACGGCCAACCGGAAGCCCTGGTTACCCTCGACGGACGCACGCTCGCCCTTTTCGATGTCGCGACCGGCGCGATGCTGTGGCGCTGGCAGGCGGCGCCTTCCACCTTCATTAGTGGCTACGCTTTTCAAACTACGCCCGCCGGGCTGCGCTTTTACTGCTTTCCCTCCTACTCGACCGACGGCTACTGCTTCGATTTCACCGGCAGCCGCACGCCAAAGCTGCGCTGGAAGCAGAATTATGCCGGCCGGTATGATGCCGGCTTCGGCCCCAGCATTGTGCTGGCGGACATGGACGGCGACGGCAAGGCGGAGCTGGTGTTGCAGGGGAAGAAGCCGCACGTCTACCAGGCGATCCTCGATGCCGACACCGGCGAAGTGCAGAGCGACGTGTATTACGACGCCGGCGGCGAGAACGGGCGTCCATATGGCCTGCTGCAGGCGATCGACCTGGACCACGACGGCAAGCCTGAGGTGGTGATGGCCGGTTGCCAGGTAGAGGAGTACCTGGCTGTCGCGCGCAACGACGGTACGGCGCTGAAGATGCTGTGGGGGCAGTTCGTGGAGAAGGACTGGCCGGCGGACGAGAAGGAGCTGCGCCCGCAGGTCACCTCGTTGAGCGACGTGCAGGGGAACGGGAAGGTTGAGCTCATTATCGGCCTCTGGGAGAACGGCGCCTGGAAGACGGCGATCATCGACCCACTGCAGGGTTTCACCGCCCGGCGCGGGGAACTGGCGGGGATGTATTTCTGGGGATGTTACGATCTCAACGGCGACGGCATCCCGGAGATCATCGTCAGCCGTGAGGCGAAGCGCCTGCCATCACGTCGCACCACGCTGCAGGCGCTTGACGGCAGGACGCTGCAGCCGGTGGCCGAATTGGCGAATGCCGCCATCCTCACCAGCGGTAATTCACCGTTGCCCGCCGACCGGTTTTTCATGGCGCAGCGCAACAACCCGGTACCGGTGACCATGCCGGGCGGCTACACCGGCATCCTGGTGCGTCGGTTCGCTGGCGATACGGAAGACGGTCTTTATTGTTGGGGAGCAACCGCCGGGCAAGCCATTGCCGCCCAGCTTGTCGGCGCGTCGGGATGCGTTATGGCCGTACCACAGGCGGATGGCCTGCTGCTGGTCCATGCGGTCGGGTATATCGAGCGATATGATCGCGACCTGCAGCTGCAGGGACGGCCGGTGGCGGTGAACGGCCGCTTCTGCCGACCACTGGTGTGGGATGAAGGCGGAAAACGGGAGCTGGTTTTCGACGTGCATGGCGGGCGCGTGCAGGGCGGGAGGCCGGATCTGGATCACCAGGGACAGATGTCCGGCAGCTGGTCGGTGCGCGGCACCATGCCGGCGCTGCACATCGATGGTGCGGGTATCAGCCGGCTGGCGGTCGCCGATCTTTCCGACCCGGACCACCCGGAAGCGGTGATATGTCCGATACCGCCGGCAGAGCATCTGACGCTGGCCACCATTCCGCTCTCCCATCCGGCCTACCTGGGCTTGACCCCATTCGGCAAGGAGTTCCGCCTGCTGGTCAACCTGCAGACCGGCGTGCATACCATGGCGCTGGCCTGTTATGATGCTGATGGCCAACTGTTATGGGAAGATAAGCATTACGGCGCGCATCCGCTGATTCCCGGCGCGGCGGATCTGAACGGCGACGGGCGGGAAGAGGTGATTGCCGACGATCACGGGGTGCTGCAGGTGCATGCGCCGGACGGGACGGTGACCGGCAAGCACCCCGGCTGGCCGCCGGCGTATACGCTGCCCATCTGCGGACCGTTCGGGCCAAACGGCACGCCGGCCATCTTGCGCGCCAGCGGCATTAGCGGCATCTCGTTGAACGATCCGCAGGGCAACGTGCTGTGGGAGCAGCGCCTGCCGCAGGACGGTCTCTTCCGCTGGTCCAATTGCTTGGCGGCGGTGGGCGACGTGGATGGCAAAGGCGCATACGCCGTCGGGCTGCTCACCGATGAAGGCCTGTTCGAGTGTTTCGATGTGCTCACCGGCCACCTGCGCTGGTCACTGCCGCTGGGCGAGGGGGCGAAGGGCACCTCGATTATCGCCGGCGACGTGGATGGCGACGGCGGTGATGAATTTCTACTCGGCTTACCGAGCGGCAGGTTATTCTGCCTTGGTGAGGAAGAGGGAAGGGGCAGGATACAGTGGGAGCTGCAGCTCGACGCCGCCATCACCAACCCGATTCTCGCCGACGTGGACGGGGACGGGCTGGGGGAGATCGTGCTGAGCACGGCGGACGGGTTTGTGCGGATTTTGAAATAGGGGGAAGCCATGCTCTGGAAAAACGGCAAGCGCTGGGTATACTCGATTACCTATGACGAAGGTTGCGCCGACCTGCTGAAATACGCGGCGCCGATTCACCGCAAATACGGCGTGCCGGGGCACGTGGCGCTGGTGGCGAGCCAGGTAGGCGTGCCGCGGGACGTGCCGGGCAGTAGCTATGATGGCATGATGATCCTCTCGCGCGAGCAGATTCACGGGCTGGCGGCGGAGGGGTGGGGGGTGTCCTGCCACAGCATGACGCATGCCGGATTGACCGATGAGAACGCCGAATACGAGGTGGTGCAGAGCCGGCTGGTGTTGGAGGAGACGCTGGGCATGCCGGTGACCATGTTCTGCGTGCCGGGGGATAACAACAGCTATCCCGCCCCGCTGAAGGTGGCGAAACAGGCCGGTTATCAGGCGATCATGACGATCTACGATGAGGTGAACCCGCCGGATGTCGACTTGCTGCGCCTGTGCCGCTGCCCACTGCATACCGAATATCCGCCGCCGTTTTATTCCGTTTATGACCCCTACAAGCGCATCCACCAGGTCATCGACTGCGGCGGGTGGATCATCGATTACTGCCACTGCCCCACGCCGGGCAAACCAGTCCACCCGGCAAAGGACTGTACGACCGAGCAACTCGAGGAGCGCTTTGCCACCGTCTGTCGGGTCGGCGGGGAGGATGTGTGGCTGGCGGAGCCGAACGAGGTGGTGGCGTATCTGCTGGAGCGGAGGTGAGCATGACTGACGTTACTCCTGCGATCAACCTTGTTGCCGCCGATGAGCGCGGCCTGCCGGCGGTGATCGGCGTGCCGTTTGAGCGTGGGGCGGTGAAAGACGCCGCTTCACTGACTGCCGTGTCCCCGAGCGGAAAGACCTGTCCGTGTGCCGCGCGTCCATTGGTACAGTGGCCGGATGGGTCGGTGCGCTGGGCGCTGCTGGCGGTGCAGGCGGGCGAGAGCGGGCTGCATCAGGTGCAGGCCGGTGAGCCAGCCCTACCGGAAAACGCGGTGACGCTGGCGCAGGCAGACGGGACGATCACCCTGGACAACGGGCTGGTGCACGTGGTACTGGCCGCCGACGGCCCGGGACCGATCCGCGAGATCACCGCGCTGGGGCATGCCTACCTGGCGAAGGCGAAGGACCTGTGCTTCGTGGTGAACGAGGCGGACACCACTCACGAGCAGGAGCGCGCCTTCCAGGTGCTGGAAAACTCGGCGGTGCGCGCCCGCGTGCGGATTTCCGGCGCGCACTATTCCCCGTCAGGTAAGCGGCTGCTGAACTACCGGCTGGACGTCGAGCTGTGGGCGAACTGGCCGGCGCTACGGCTGGATTACCATTTCTTCAATCTGGAGCCGGGGCACGATGAGCTGGATATCCACCGCATGGCGATGGAATGGGACGTAAACCTCGGTGGGCAAACCCGGCGGCATTTCCTGCAGAGCTGCCACGGTTTGCTCTTCTATCCCCGTGAAGTCTTCAACCCGGCGCCCGTGGGCATCTGCGCCGACGACTTTTGCGGCCCGGCGCACATCGAAGACCCGGTGATGCTGCTGGATGACACCGAGTACCCGAAGCACCTGCGCCCGCCGCTGGTCGGCACCAGCGAGTGGCTGGGGATCGGCGACGAGACGCACAGCCTGTACCTGCGCATGCAGGACTTCCTGCAGATGCGGCCCAAGCGGCTGGCCAGCACCGGCAACAGCGTCGAGCTGGAGTTCTGGCCGGCGTCGCAAGGCACGCTGGCGCTGCCGCAAGGTCGCTCGCGCCGGCAGGTAATTACAGCGGTGTTCAGCGACAGCCCGCTCTCCGCAGCCGAAGCGGAACGCCTGACGAACAGCCTGTTTTATGAAGGCCGCGCGACGATCGATCCGATGTGGCTGCGACAGACGGGAGAATTCGAGGCCGATCGCCTGCTGCCGATGGGGACGCACGCCCGCTTCGAGAAATATTTCCGCCGGCTGGTCAACCTGACCATGGTGCAGGACATATTCGACCTGGGCGACACTATCGATTCCGGCTATTCGCGCACCTACATCCCGGTGCCGAACAACCCGCTGCGACGGAAGAACGCGCCTGTCATGCCGCCGGTTTACCTGGCGCTGACGCACAACCAACTGGCAGAGTGGGCCTTTCCGCAGCAATACGAGCCGGTGTGGACGAACAACGAATACGATTCCATCTTCGCCGTGTGCACGGAAATGATGCGCAGCGGGCGGGCGGACCTGTGGCAGCAGGCGCGCTGGGCGGCGCGGCACAACGTCGAGGTGGATTTCGTGCACTACCACGACGATCCGCAGCAGCACCGCGCCAGCCCGCAGCACAGCTACCGCCACAATCGCAGCGGGGCGGTGCTGAGCCACTTCTGGACGCAGGGGCTATTGCAGTATTACTGCCTGACCGGCGACCCGGACGTGCTGGAGGTGGCGCGCGCGCTGGGCGATAAGATCATCGGGCACCTGACCGATCCGGTGATGCGCCCGTGCTTCTGGGGGTACTCGCGCGAACTCGGTTGGCCGGCGCTGGCGCTCTCTCACCTGGCGGACATCACCGGCGACGAGCGCTATACCAAACAGCTCGAGGAGATTCTCGACTTCTTCGTGCATTACGACTTCAAGCCAGATTTCGCGCGGAGCCTGGTGCCCGGGTTGTGGTCGATGTCCTGCCTCTTTGAAGGCGCCGACCTGCATCAGCGCCGCACCGGGGACGCGGAGCTCAAGGCGTGGCTGATCGACATCACCGGCAAGCTCTGCCAGGCCACCCTCGAACTGCACCGGGAAGGCGCGCCGCTGACGATGATGATCCCGATGGTCATGTCGATCGGTTACGAACATACCGGCGACGAGCAGTTCCTGCAGGCGGGCATGTTGTGCGTGGAAGAGCTGATGGACACCTCCTTCTGGCCGACCCCGTCCAATGAGACGAAGCCGATGGCGGTGTATTACCGCGGGGTAATCCGCTTCCTGCACCACGCACGGGCGGCGGGGCTGCTGGAGCGGCTGGAGTATTTTACGCTGCAACAGCAGGCGATGAAGCGGTAAAAAGGAGCGCAGATCCCCGCTGATCCCCGGCTCCGGCGACATTTTGTGCGTAAAATCGGGATAGTTCGGGATATGGACGGAGGGGCGCCTGATTAGCGTGTACCTGCTGTATACCCAAAAATCACCGGTTTTAAACCTGTCTGATGTCTGACACAGCAGACAAAGTCAGGCTAGGTTCTTCGGGGACCGTTCCCGAAAGCCTGGGGACAGTTCCCGAGAGGAGCAATATGCCCATCATCGACGGCATTGCGAATATCGATTCTCGCGAGATCGAGCGGCGGCGGGAGCGGGTGCGGCGGGCGTGGAATTATCAGCCGGTGGATCACATCCCGGTTGCCATCTTTTTGGAGGTAACCGGCGGACACACGGTACGCGATATTTGCGAAGACGGGCGGCTGCAGTTCGAGCTGAACGCGCGGGCCATCGAGCGGCTGCTGAGGCTGTTCCCGGACGACTACCTGCCGGCGGCGCGGGTGTGGCCGGGGTATATGACCATCGCCACCATGTTCGGGCTGCCGGTGCACTGGAGCGACGACCCGAACCAGGCGCCGGGCGTGCGCGAGCACCCGATCACCGACATGGCGCAGGTGTATGACCTACCGCACCCCGACCCGGCGTCGGCCGGGTTGATGCCGCTTAATCTGCAATGGCTGCGTTACTTTGCCGAATACTTCCCGCCGGAGGTGGCGCTCACCGGCATCGACCTGGGCGGGCCGATGAACACCGCGAAAGACCTGCTGGACACCGACCTGCTTTACCTGGCGTTTTACGATGAACCGGAGGCCTTACACCACCTGCTGTCGCTGGCCGCCGACGTGCAGGTGGGGTGCTGCCGGGAGATCGTGCAGGCGGTCGGCGATGTGAACCGCATGACCAGCATCGACTTCGACCCGATGTGGGCGCCGGAAGGGCGCAAGGGCTTCATCTCCGACGACGTCTGCGCCAGCTTCTCACCGGAGATCTTCCGTGAGTTCAGCATCCCCTACAACAACCGCATCTTCCGCGAATGGCCGGGCGGGCGCCTGCACAACTGCGGCCCGCACCCGGCCATCGGCGACTACCTGCACCATACGCCGTCCATCAACGGCCTCAACTGCTCCTTCCGCCACTCCCGCGCCGACCTGCCGCGCATCAAGGAGGCCTTCGCCGGCCGCGGCATCGTCGAGTTTATGTTCGACTTCGGCGAAAGCGTAGAGCAGATCATTGCCGGTTATGAAGAGATCGCTGACGCTCTTGCCCCGGATGTGGTCGGCATCCCCATGCTCTGGTTCACCGAGGAGTGGACGGATGAGGCGATGGTGGAGGTGTATCATGGGCTGGTGAAGGTGGGGGAGCGGTATGCGAAGGAGATGCGGTGGGCTGAACCGTGATTTGCGCCATCGGCTCTTTCTCTTTCTCTTACTCTTGCTCCCCAGCGTGAAGAAGGAAGCGGTGGAAAAGAACGGATAAAGTTACGATAACACTATCTGTTCTTTTCCACCGCTCGCTTCTTTACGCAGGGGAGTAAGAGTAAGAGAAAGAGAAAGAATTTTATGATTTATGTAATATCCCTCCTCGTCCTCCCCGAGTATGCTCATACCGATATCCTACCTTTGGAGGTGAAGTATGGGCACTCAGGTAACCCCGGACATGCTGGTGCGCGAGGTAGCGGCGAAGTATCCGGCCACGCTGCGGACGCTGGAGGCGCTGGGGATTGATTATTGCTGCGCCGGCAAGCTGCCGCTGGCAGAGGCGGCGGCGGAGCGAAAGCTGCCGGTGGAGACGGTGATTGCGGTGCTGGAGGCGGCCATCGCGCAGGCGTCCGGCGATGAGCCGGCAGGCGAGGATTGGCAGCATGCGCCGTTCGACGCGCTGACCGACCACATCGTGGAAAAGCACCACACCTACATGCACCGCGAGATGCCGCGGCTGGAATATATCCTGTCGGTGGTGGCGCGGGTGCACGGGCCGAACCACGGGGACGTGCTGGAGCCGCTGGTGGGCCTGTATGCCGCGCTGAAAGCGGAACTGGACGAGCACCTGAAAAAGGAAGAAGAGGTGACCTTCCCGGCCATCAATCGCCTGGCCGCCGGCGACGTCGACGATGTGGTGCTGCGCACCGTGCGCGAGCTGGAAGACGAGCACGAGCGCGCGGGCGCCGTGCTGCACCGGATGCACGAGGTGACCCGTGACTTCGCGATGCCGGACGACGTGTGCAACACCTACCGCGCGCTCTACGATGGGTTGCAGGAGCTGGAACAGGATATCCACCAGCACATCCACCTGGAGAACAACATTCTGTTCCCGCGGGTGAAGGTGGCGGTGAAGGAATATGCAGCGGCAGCGGCATAAGGGGCCATTTGTAAAACTAAAACGCCCGGGCTTTGTATATGAAGCCCGGGTGTTTTTATTGGTCTGCGACAGTTCCCACTGGCTTTCGGACTCGACAGCATAGCGATGAGCGTGCCCATCAGGCCGATGTTTGAAAATATGCGAATGAGAAATGGTTTAGAAACAGATCATGTCGACAGAAAGCTGAATTATCGGCATCAGTTGTCATCGGGGGTGGGTATTGTCCGAAGTGATAGTGGAGGAGATCATCATGCGGAAAGATGTGCAAAGGAATTACCTGCTCGATGCCGCGATTATGGTCGTCACCTCGGCGCTGGCGGTGACCGGCGGTGAGATGTGGAATGCTACGCAGCGTCGCATGCAACGCCCGGAGCAGCAGCAGGAGCTGGAACACAAGCGCCTCCCCTGGTTGAACGTGCACCGCGCGCTATCGCTGGCCTTCGTCGGCGGCACCGTGGTGCACCTGCTCTGGCACTGGCGATGGATCAAGGCTAATACGCCGAAGGTAGTACACGGGTAAACGAGCAGGGATTTGTCCCGAAGCAGGACTGGCTTTGGGACAGATCTTGATAAGTCATTACGCTGTTTACCAATGGTATAAAATTTTACTAAAGATTAACCAAGCGCTCAAGCATCAGACAAAGGCATGGTATAATAAGAACAGGATACTTCAGCACGTCAACGGCACCCAGGATATCTACTGATTCGCATTTGCGACCACTTTTCTCTATTATGCTAATACCGGTTAGATAGTAGTCCCAACATCGAGTAGCCTTCTCACAGCACACTTCATTGGAATCCTCCGTTCCGGTCCGCGACCGGCTGTAAATATATTCAAGGAGGTTACCAAAATGCGAGTGTTACCTGTCGGGCGTATTCACAACGCCCTGGGGCTGCTGCCCCTGCTGCTGCTGCTCGGTCTGGCCGGCGTGGCCTTTTGCGCCGGCACGCCGACCAAGCTGGCCTTCGGCCAACAACCGACCAATGCCGTGGCCGGAGCCATCATCACCCCCGCGGTGACCGTGCGTATCCTGGACTCAAGGAATCGATTGTGCACCACCGCCACAAATGCCGTCACCATCGCTATTTACACTAACCCCGGTGGCGGCACGCTCTCCGGTACGCTGACGAAGAATGCCGTCGGCGGCATCGCCACTTTCAATAACCTGTCGATCAACAAGACGGGCACCGGTTACCGGCTGCGCGCCACGGCGACGGGACTGACCGGGGTGACCAGCAACACCTTCAACATCACCCCCGGGGCGGCAGCGAAGCTGGCGTACAACCAGCAGCCGAGCAGTGCCGTCGCCGGCGCGGCGATCTCTCCCGCAGTGACAGTGCGCGTGCTCGACGCGCTGGACAACCTGGTTACTACGGCGACGAATGCCGTTACCATGGCCATCGATACCAACCCGGGCGGCGGCATGTTATCCGGCACGCTGACGCGCAATGCGGTCAGCGGCACCGCGACCTTCAGCGGCCTGTCCATCAACAAAACCGGCACCGGCTACAAGCTGCGCGCCACCGCGACCGGGTTGACACAGGCCATCAGCAACACCTTCAACATCACGCCGGGCGCGCCGGCGCAACTGGTCTTCGGCCAGCAGCCGAGCAATGCCGCTCCCGGCGCGACGATTACCCCGGCAGTGACGGTCAACCTGCTGGATGCGCAGGGCAACCAGACGACCGGCACCAACGCCGTCGGTATGGCGATCGCCAACAATCCGGGCGGCGGCACGCTGTCCGGCACATTGTCGAAGAATGCCGTCAACGGCATCGCCACCTTCAGCGACCTGTCCATCGATGCCGGGGGCAACGGGTATACCCTCCGCGCCACCGCGACGGGCCTGACGCAGGCGACGAGTAACGCCTTCGATATCACGGTGGTCGGCACCCCGCTGAGCATTGGCGGCGTGGTGCAGTGCCCGATCCTGATGGTGGGCGGCACCGGCAATCCGGCGAATCCATCGGCGCTGGAGCTGCAAAGATGGCTGAACCAGGTGACCGGCGGAAGCTTTGCGATTCAGGCGTATTCCGCGGGCGCGACCGGGATTATCCTCGGCACCATTGCCGAATTCCCCACCCAGGCCGCGCTGTATAACGTCACCGCGGAGACGGTAGGGGCGGAAGGCTACCGCATTGTCGCCGATGGCGCCAGCGTGTGGATCCTGGCGGCCAACACACTCGGCGTAGATCACGGCGTCTACCGCCTGCTGGAGTCGATGGGCTGCCGCTGGCTGGTGCCGGAATCGACGGACACGGCGTGGACTATCATCCCCAGCACCCCGACGCTGACGAGCACGCTCAATGTCACCGAGAAACCGGCCTACGAGTGGGTGCGCATCTGGTATACCTTCGGCGGGCAGCCCGGCGATGTGACCACCTGGCACAAGCGGAACAACATGCCCCGCGCCTTCTACGGGGTGGTCGGGCATATGTGGGATTCCGTGCTCTCCGCGTCCGAATTCGCCGCGCATCCGGAATGGGGCGCGCTGGTCGGCGGGGTACGGACCAATGCGCAGCTCTGCATCAGCAACGTGGGACTGCAGGAGCACTTCATCCAGCAGCATGTCCTTGCCGCCTTCGCTGCCGATCCCACCCGGACCAGCGTCTCTGTCAGCCCGGCGGACGGCGGCGGGTTCTGCGAGTGCCCGAACTGCCAGGCGATCGGCAACGGCACCCCCAGCGACCAGGCCTATTTCATGGCCAACCTGTGCGCCCGCGCGGTAAGCTTGACCTATCCGGGTCAGGACAAGTGGGTGAATATCTACGCCTACAGCTACACCGCGACGCCGCCCAGTTATCCGCTGACCGGGCCATGTCCGACGTGGATCTGGCCTAGCCCGCCGATTACCTTCACCCAGTTCGAGCCGAACGTCTATGCGCAGTTCACCACCTGGTACAACTACAGCGGCATGTCGCTGTATGACCAGATCGCGGCCTTCCGCGCACAGGGGCTGCAGAAGGCGGGCACCTACGAGTACCTGGCGTACCTGGATCAGGATAAGCCGGAGGCGGAGGCCAGCTTCTACTATGCGCTGGCCAACAAGATGAAGACGTATACCAATACCTTCAACGTCGCCTCCATGGACTGCCAATCGGCGTGCAACTGGGCGCCCAACGGCATGGGCTACTGGCTGATGTCGCGCATGGCATGGGACCCGAACCAGTCGGTGGACGCGCTGGTGCAGGATTACTGCGACAAGGCCTACGGCAACGCCAGCGTGCCCATGCGCCGCTACCATGACCGTATGGCGAACGGCATCCGCTACAACGTGCTGTTTATCCGCGACTCGCTGGAGGATCTGAAGGAAGCCTACAGCCTGGAAGGCCGCCCGGAATACGTAGCGCGTCTGGACCGCGTGGCGATGTACCTGCATGACATGCGGCTGATGTACGAGCACAAGATCGCGCGAGAGACCCAGCAGCCCAGCACGGTGCTCAACGAGATCGACCACCGCTGGGTGAACTGGATCCGCCGCATCTGGGACACCCAGATGATCGACTCGAAGATCGATCTCTACGATTGGCCGATCTCCGGGCAGATGTTCTCGCCCAACGATCCGTCCGCCAACGTGCCGGCAGAGATGGCGGTGTGGAAGACTGAGCGCACCGACTTGCCCACCTCCGCGGAGATGATTGGCGTCTTTAATGACGACTACACCTACTTCTTCGGCACGCCGGACATCGAGCCGATCCTGAAACCCTTCTCGCTGCACCTGGTGCCGATCAACGATGTGCGGCCCGACCTGGTCACCGCCTGGGCGGGCATGACCGAGCAACTGGCGGGCATGGAAGACTCGCATTACTACTTCCGCGGCCTGGGCGGGGAAGCGGTGACCATCACCGTGACGCCGTTGGGCGGGCACAACATGGACGGCCGCCATTGGCGACTCAATCAGGTGAACGAAGACACCGGCGCCGAGACGACAATCATGGATGCCGTCTATACCTCGGGAGGGAATCCGCTAGCGGTCAATGCCACGCTCCCCGCCGCCGGCCTGTACGTCTTCCACCCCGACACCTACTACTGGAGCGCCGCCACCGTCACCTTCAGTCCGGCACGCGCGAATAATCTGCTGGCTACCCAGTGGGCTTTCACCCAGTGGTATGGATTGCCGAAAGCCTTCTTCTACGTGCCCAAGGGGACGGAAGGCTTCAGCATCTCCTTCGTGCAGAACGGCGGCAACATGGGTCAGCCCATCACGCTGACCACGGCCGACGGCACGACCGTCTACACTCACCCGGCGATCCTGCAGAACGAGCTGCCGACGCTGGTGGTGACGGTGCCGCCGGGTAAGGATGACCAGATCTGGCGCATCAACGCGCAGAGCCTGCGGCTGTCCTTCTACCTGTCCGGGGTGCCGCCGTATATCGCCTTCGCCCCCGGCAAGCTGCTGGTGCCGCAAGAGACGGTGCGGGTGACCGCCAGCCCGCTGACGGTGAACACTTCGGAGAATACGCCGGTCAACGGCACGCTCACCGCCACCAGCGCCTACAGCCTGCCGCTCACCTACAGCCTGCTGACCGGTTCCGCCGAGCAGGTGACGGCGCTATCTACCGCAAAAGGCGCGTTGGTGATCACCAATACCTCCACCGGCGCCTTCACCTATACCCCGGCCGGCAATGCCTGGGGCACCGATCTCTTCAACTTCATCGCCAGCGACGGCGTTTGCGCCTCCATGCCGGCCACCTTGACGGTGAACATCAACTCCGTCCCGCAGGCTCCCGCGCCTACGGCCAACAACACGTCGTTGACCACCAGCGCCGGCCTCGCGGCTCGCGGTCAGTTCTCCGCCACCGATCCGACGAATGACGCGCTGACCTTCACCATCACACAGAACGGCGCGAAAGGCACCGCGTCGCTGGTGGATGCGTCCACCGGCACGTTTATCTACACGCCGAATATCGGTGAAACCGGCCAGGACACGGTCCTCTTCACCGTCAATGACGGGTACGGGACATCCAACACGGGGACGGTGACCATCACCATCAACCCGTGATTGATAGGTCGTAGGGCACGGAGGCCTCTCCGTGCCCTCGGTCACCGAAAAACAGACCCGCCACCAGACCACGAATCAGTCGGTTTGGTGGCGGGTTAAATTTCGTGGAGCGGGCACGGAGGCCTCTCCGTGCCCCCGGTCACCGAAAAACAGACCCGCCACCAGATTCCGAATCAGTCGGTTTGGTGGCGGGTTAAAATTCGTGGGGCAGGCACGGAGAGGCCTCCGTGCCCTACGAACGATATATTTCCGAAATAAAACTTGTTTAACGGCAGGACCCTCGTCACTCGTCTGGTATACAGTAACGGGTTTAACCTCGAAGGGGGTATGCGTATGGGTCCCTGGTGGGTGAAGCAGATCAAGTTGCAAAAGTTGTCGGAAGGGCCGGCGTCAGTGGCAATCGCTTCGGTGCCGGTGCCGCGGGACGAGCCTGCGGCGGTGATACTGGACGGCGTGGCGTCGCAGGCGATGCCGGTGGCCTGGCATCCGGGGCCGGGCGCGCCGAAGCGGCTGCTGTTGTTCGGGGTGAGCGACGGGCCGCTGCCGGACGAGCTGGGCCTGTGCGCCGGGGAGCCGGTGACGGTCACCCCGGGTGGATATGCGCAGGTGGAGCGCGGCGCCTCCGGCCGCACGGCGGACGGCGCGGGGACGGCATGGCCCGGCCCGCGCTGGGAACTCTCTATCATCGACGAGAAGAAGACCGGCCTGGTGATGCACGAGACGAACGAGCTGGTCTTCACGCATGACGGGCGTGAGCTCGGTCTGCGGATGGGGATTCAGCTAGACAGTGAGCCGGGCCTGCGCTGGTGGGAGTTCGTGCAAGTAGAGGAGCTGTGGTCCGGCCCTGTGTGCCGTGCCATCCGCGCTTCCGGCTACATCGGCATCGTTGAGGTGACCGACGAAAATTGGACCAGCCCGGAGAAGTATAACTTCGGCCCCTGGTTCCACAAGCACAACTGGCTGCACGCCGAGATCTACGCGCTGATCTTCGCCAACGGGCTGGTGAAGATCACCGCCCGCCATGTGAATAACCGCTTCTTCGACCACGGCCGGGATCTTGACGGCTTCGTGCCCGTGCTCGGCCTGCGGCCGGACGGCGAGACTGCCGTCACCGATCTGCCCCTCGACGGCGCACAAACCGATTTCACACTCGGTCACGTGCAATTGGACATCGCCGGCTCCACCGATTTGCACGGTCCCGAGCACCCCGGTCGCCTGTCAGCGCAAAAAGGTCTGGTGGTCTTTCAGCCGTATGAAGGCGTGGAGATGAACCTGGGCAATGGCGAGCCGGCGGAAAGCTGGCGTCTCGAAGCCGGCGAGTACAAGATGTGGAAGGGCATGGCGCGCACCTTCGCCCTCGACCTGTCCTTTGCCGACGCGCCGATCCGCACCGCGCGCTACCTGCCGCCGTACGGCTGGATGGCGTATGCCGGCGCGTTGTGGCCGGATGCCGCGCAACCGGTCTTCGGCGAGATGGATGAGACGGTTGACAAGTGCATCGAAGCATGCAGCTACCCGCTGGTCAGCCACCGCTTCGCGCAGAACACCTCATTGGGTGACGGCGAATACGCCCATGTCGGCCTGCAGGCCGCCCACCGCACGCGCCGCGCCGACCTGTTTACCGCCGCCGTGCATCACGCATATGCCATGGCCGACATCGGCGTTGATCATTCGGACGGCACCACCCGCATCGGCGGCATGCCGCAAGATTCCATCGCCCCGCCGCTGTTTCGCGCCATCGGCATGGCCATGGTCTACCTGGAGACCGGCGATCCCTACCTGCTGCAGACGGCGCAGACGGTGGCCGACACCTTTTATACCCTCGACCGCGAGAACTGGCCGCGCCGCTCGTATGGACGGGACGGCGCTTCGATCCGTTCGCTGACGGCGCTGTATGAAGTGACCGGCGAGGAATTCTACCTCCGCCGTGCCGGTGATGCCTGCCACCGCGCTGCCCAGTGCCAGTATGCGGACGGCTCTTTCGGCGACCAGGGTGGCGCCACCGGCTCGCACAGCCAGTCGCCGGAGATTATCAAGCCGTGGATGAACTCGCTGCTCTCCGAAGCCATCGTCGATTACCTGGAGCGCGCCGGCGACGATCCCATGCTCGAGCGAACGATTCTCGATTGCGCGAACTGGCTGATGCGCCAGCAGCTTCACGATGAAGACGGGGCCTACTGGCCGTATGAAGTGGCGTGGGGCAAGAACGAGACGCCGCCGTATCTGCGCTACATGCCGGACAAGCCGAAACAGACGCACCCGGCCGGCGAGATGCAGCTCGACTACCTGGCGCGCGTGCTGCTGTTTGTGAGCCGCAAGACCGGCGATCCGCGCTATGCGCAGGCCTGGCAGGAGAGCTACCGGCGCGCCTACCTGGTCAAGCAGAATTACCGGCAGGTCTACAGCAGCTCGAAGGTGCTGGAGGACATCCCCTGGCACCAGGCGCACCTGTGGAACGCCCGCTGGGAGAACGGCGCGGTGCGCCTGCAGCCCGTGCTCAACCTGCTCCAGCCGGGGCAGGAAGCGGAGATCGCGCTGCCGGACGGCACCCGGCAGCGCGCCCGCCGTACGGAAGAGGGCGTGGAGTTTTAACATTGACGGTCGTAGGGCACGGAGGCCTTTCCGTGCCCAGGTTACCGAATTTTATGCTACAAAATCTCAGGTCAGTCGGTTTGGTAGCGTGCATAAATGCGCTAGGCTGGGCACGGAGAGGCCTCCGTGCCCTACGAACGGGTCTCATCAAGGAACGAGAAAGGTACGCATGACAACTACGACATCGGAACGGACCGCAGCTTCATCACATCAGGAACCGCAGTCTATTTTTGCGCGGGCGAACGATATCTTCGACGGCTGGAATGATGCGCAGACCGGCAAGCGCGTGCTGCGCATTGCGACAAATGAGACGGAAATCACCCCCGGCGTGCAGCCGGAGTGGTGCTGGCGCACACATTACCACCAGTTGCTGTGCTTCCTGGAGGGCGGGCGCAAGGTGCTGCTGCGCACCGGCGAGGAGCTGAAGGGCGCGCGCATCGCCGATTCCGCCTTCATCGACCTGACGACCGGCGAGGTGTGGAACCCCTTCCCGACGGAGTATTACCCGGTGCAGGTGCATGGCGACCGGCTGGCGATTCTCTTCCCGAAAACCGACCGCATCGCGGACATGATACTGTGGGACATCAAGGCGGAGAAGGCGCTGGTCACGCTGCCGCACGATGGGTGGGGGCCGGCCTGGTGGCACTTCCTCTGCGACGGACATCGCGCCATCTTCGCGCAGAGCAAGGGCGAGGGCGGGTATGCCGGGCATTATCAATCACGCATGTTCCTGGTGGGCGACGACGGCAGTTGCGAGCAAATCTTCGCGACCGACGGCGCCATCTGCAACCACGTGCAGTGCCACCCCACCGATCCCAACCTGTTCGCCTACGTCAAATGGCCCACGCCGTGGACTTACCAGCCGCAGGTGATCCGCCTCCGCACGCTGGACGGATCGTACGACGAGCCTCTGGCATTGCCGGACGGCGCGGTTAAGCCCGGCCACGCCTCCATCGGTCTGCAGCGTGACCATTACCTGTGGACCCCGGATGGCAGATACATCGCCAGCTACGTTTCGCCGCTGGAAAGTATGGAAGGCTGCACGGATCACTTCGACTTCGGCTGGCGCCTCAGCGCGACGGATTGGCGCGCCGGCGAGGACCTGTGTGTCGCCTACCCGCCACATCGCTGGGGATGCAACTTCACCGTCTCGCCCGACAGCCGCTTCGTGGTCAGCGCCGGTGGCAAGGAGTTCCAGTGCCTCTACGCGGTGGAGATCGACGGCCTGCGCCAGGGTTGGAATGAGCGTGTGCTCTGCACCTACCCGCGCACCGATGTGGACGGCGACAACCTCGGCCTCTTCCACATGCCGTGGGTGCTGCCTGACCAGAGCGGCGTGCTCTTCACCGCCGGGTGGCATGGGCCGGAGACCGGCGTCTATCTGGTGGAATGGTGAGCTAAATCAATTGGTAGGGCGCGGAGGCCTCTCCGTGCCCAGGTTGCCGAAAAAAGATACGCCACCAAACCCCAGGGCAGTCGGTCTGGAGGCGAGTGTAAATTCGGGGGTAGGGCACGGAGAGGCCTCCGTGCCCTACGATTTTTTTATGCGGCTTTCCGCGCTTCCCCAACGTCGAAGCTCAACACCGCCGTCGAGCCTTCGATCACCGCTTCCGTCACCCGGCGTGGCTTAAGGGCGTCACCGACCACGATGACCTGGTTGACGATACCGTGCAGTTTTTCCGGCAGGTCATCATCGGAAGTGGAGCCCAGGCAAACCACCACCGTGTCGGCGGGGAGGGTCTCTTCGCCGCCGGGACGCTCCACGTAGACCATGCCGTCGCCAACACGTATGATTTTCGTCTCGGTGAGGATCTGCACGCCCAGTTGCTCCAGGCGATGCAGCAGCAGCTCGCGTTCCGCCTTCGGCGCGTCCACCGCAATGGCGCCCAGCATCTCGGCGATGATCACCTGGTGGCCGCGGCTGGCCAGGAATTCCGCCGTCTGTGCGCCGGCGCATCCTCCGCCGGCCACCACCACGCGGCCGTGGGCATTCACCTTGCCTTCCAGCAGGTCGCGCGCCGTCACCACGTTCTCGCCCTGCGCGCCGGGGATGGTCAGGCGGATGGGCGTGGCGCCGGTCGCGATGACGGCCACGTCCGCGCCGATCTCGCGCGCCAGTTCCGGCGTCACGCGGGTATTCAGCCGCACATCCACCTGCAAGCGCTCCATCTCCTCTTCCAGATATTCCAGCAGCTCGCGCCACCCCGGGCGATGCGGCGCGGCGAAGGCGGCCGGCAACTGCCCGCCCAGGTGATCCAGCTCTTCGCAGAGGACCACGTCATGCCCGCGCTCCCTGGCGGTTTTCGCCGCCGACAATCCCGCCGGCCCGCCGCCGGCCACCAGCACCCGGTGTTTCATGGTCGGCGGTGTCGCGAATTCCAGCTCGCGGCTGCACTCGGCGTTTACCGTGCACCAGACGTCCTGGTTTTCGAACAGCCGGCTGATGCACCCCTGGTTGCAGGCGATGCAGGTGTCGATCTGCTCGGAGCGGTCCTCCTGTGCCTTGACCGGCCAGTCCGGATCGGCCAGCAGCAGCCGACCCAGCGCCACGAAATCCGCCTTGCCGCTGTGGACCACCTCTTCCGCCAGCTCCGGCGTGCGGATTTTGCCCACGGTGATCACCGGGATGCGCACCTCGCTCTTCACCCGCTCCGCCAGCGGCACCAGTGGGCCATCCGGGATCGCCATCGGCTGGATCATGTAACCGCGCTCATATGAGGCATAATTGCCCGCGGAGATATGCACGGCGTCCACCCGCAGCGATTCCAGCCGCTTACAGATGTGCATGGTCTCCTCGATGGTCAAGCCCAGCGGCACCTGCTCCTCGCCGGATAACCGCACCATCACCGGGAACTCAGGGCCCACCGTTTGCCGCACCGTTTCCACCACTTCCACCAGGAAGCGCATCCGGTTATCCCAGGAACCGCCGTATTGGTCCTCGCGCACATTGGAGAACCGGGACAGGAACTGGGTAATCAGGTAGCCGTGCGCTCCGTGAATCTCTACGAAGTCGCAGCCCGCCTCTTTTGCCCGCGCCGCCCCCAGCCCGTAGGCCGTGACCAGCGTGCGGATCTCCTCGACGCTCAATGCTTGCGGCACTTCATTGATGGTGGGGTCAGGGATGGCCGACGGTGCGACGATGGGCTTGCCGGTGACGGCGGAGGAGGTTTGCCGCCCGCCATGATAGAGCTGCGGCCCGATCACCGCGCCGTGTTCGTGCGCCGCCTTCACCAGCTCGCGCAGCCCGGGTATCACGGCGTCGGTGTGGATGCCCAGCTCGTTGCTGAACCCCTTGCCGTCCTGGGAGATATACGATGCCTCCAGGATCATCCCGCCGACTCCGCCGCGGGCAATGCGCGCGATGTGCGCCAGGTAGCGTGGCGTCGCCAACCCGTCATCGGTGGCGTAGTTGCGCACCATCGGCGCCATAAATAACCGATTCTTCACCGTCATCCGGCCGATCTTGCCGGGCGAAAAGAGGGTGGGATACGGCATGGTTGCCTCCTTCTAATGTGAATGCAAAATGAAAGGCAATTCGCATTTTGCATTCAATGTTATGCTGCCCGATGCTCACCGCCTTCGCCGCTCCACTGGAACAGTGGATTGAACTCCGCCGGCAGTTGCGCGCGCATGTCGGCGATTTCACCGGGCGATACGGCGTCGAGGATGACGGACATCACCGCGCGGGCGCGATACACGGCGTCGGGATAATCGGCGCCGTCGCGCTGGGACACACGCTCGAAAAACTCCCGCGCGGACAGCGACTCGCGTCCCTGTGCCTGCGTCAGGTAAAAGCCGATCTCCGCCGGCAACTGGGCGGCCAGGTTATCCGCCTCCTTGCCGTACAGCCGCTCGCCCAGTGTCTGCAGCACCGCGTGAATCGCATGCACCGCCTCGCCGCTCGACGCCAGCCGGGCGCGATGCTGCACCTGACCGATAAACTCATCGTATTGCATGTCCGGTCCTTTCGCCTTCATTGTAGCAGGGGAGAAACGGCGGAGATGCCCGGATGCAAGACATGACTAAAGGGGTAATGCGGTTAAATATAGCTTTGATGTCGGTACGGATCGGAGACGCGGGCTCCCTCTCCGAATGCGGCGCGAGGGGTGAGCTGTTTCACGTGAAACACTTGTTCTCACTATCAATTAAGAACAATAATAACTCCCCTCGCCCAGATTGTAAGGGGAGCTGTGTCTCCGAACCAGTTTTTGTTCAAAGATATGACATTTCATTATTTTGTTCATTTTAGGTAGGAGAATCAGAGAAATAACAGTATAATTAGCTTGTATCGCTCTGTGACTAGCCGTTCATTTCACCTCATCTACACCACAGTCCGGGAATGTTCGGGGAATAGGAAGTTCGTGCAAAAACCGTTGACACTCCTGCGTATGCTCTGGGAAGATGACCGCTACGGCCGTGTCTCGCTGGTGATGGACCCGCAGACCTTCGAGCGGTCGCTGTTCGTCGAGGTGCCCGCCGGCCGCACGCGCGCCGGTGAAGTGCGCTGGCAGCCCCTCAGCGAACTGGAGGGCGCGGACAGCGAGTCGGCGCGCGTACTGCTGGCGATTATCCACGAACTGGCCGGCGACGTTTACTTTTACACCATCCCGGTGCGGGAACACGAGCTGCCCGCGACACCTGACGAAGCGCCTCCCTCCAGCAAACCCGAATAAGCCCCCTCACGCTCGCTTCTCATTCGCAACATTTTTCACGATTCTGCCTGCGATATGACATATATCATAGTACCGCGTCGCCCGTTCCTGTATGATGGCTACGTAATACCGCAATATCGGAGGTAGGCATGAGCATGTTTTGTTACCAGTGCGAGCAGACGGCCGGAGGGGTCGGGTGTTCCGCATTCGGCATCTGTGGCAAAGATCCGGAGACCGCGGCGCTGCAGGATCTATTGATTTACGGCGTGAAGGGGCTGGCGCAATACGCGCATCGCCTGCGCGGATTGGGCATCATCGATCGCGAGATTGACGTTTTCACCGCGGAAGTGCTGTTCACCACCGTCACCAATGTGAACTTCGACCCGGAGCGGCTGGTGGCTATGGCGCGGAAGCTGGCGGCGCTGCGCGACCAGGCGAAGGCTCGTTACGTAGAAGCCTACGCGGCGAAGCACGGCGCAGCACCCGAGCCGGTGGTCGGTCCCGCTTCCTGGAAGCCCGCCGACACCCGCGACGGACTGGCGCAGCAAGGCGGTGAGGTAGGCGCCATTGCGCAATTCGAGCGCTTCGGCAAGGATGTCACCGCGCTGCTCGAGCTGATCATCTACGGCTTGAAAGGCATGGCCGCCTACGCCGAACACGCGCATATCCTGGGACAGGACGATGACGACGTCTACGGCTTCTTCCACGAAGCGTTGGATTTCCTCACGCGGCCGCAATACGCGCTGGACGAGCTGGTCGGCATGACATTGAAGGTCGGCGAAGTGAACCTGAAGGTGATGGGCCTGCTCGACGCCGCCAACACCGGCGCCTACGGGCATCCGGTGCCCACCAAAGTGCGTGTCACGCCCGTCAACGGCAAGGCCATCCTGGTCTCCGGGCATGATCTGAAGGACCTGGCGCAGCTGCTGGAGCAGACCGCGGGCACCGGCATCAATATATATACTCACGGCGAGATGCTGCCGGCGCACGGTTATCCCGAGTTGAAAAAGTATCCGCACCTGGCCGGTAACTACGGCGGCGCCTGGCAGGATCAGAAGCGGGAATTCGAGAACTTCCCCGGCGCCATCCTGATGACGACGAACTGCATCCAGAAACCGCTGGTGTCATATCAGGCCCGTATCTTCACCACCGGGCTGGTGGCCTGGCCGGGCGTGACGCACGTTGCCGACAAGGACTTCGCCCCGGTGATCCGGGCGGCGCAGGAGGCTCCCGGTTTTACCGAAGATGGTGCGGAAAAATATATCACCGTCGGCTTCGGGCATAATGCGGTGCTCGGGGTGGCAGATGCGGTGATCGATGCGGTGAAGAGCGGCGCCATCCGCCACTTCTTCCTGGTCGGCGGCTGCGACGGCGCGAAGCCGGGCCGCAATTACTACACCGAGTTTGTCGAGAAGGCGCCGAAAGACACGGTGATCCTCACCCTCGCCTGTGGCAAGTATCGCTTCAATATGCAGGATTACGGCGACATCGGCGGCATCCCGCGGCTGCTCGACATCGGGCAGTGCAACGACGCCTACTCCGCCATCAAAATCGCATCCGCACTGGCGGAAGCCTTTGGGGTGGGGGTGAACGACCTGCCGCTCTCGATGATCCTGTCATGGTATGAGCAGAAGGCCGTCTGCATTCTGCTGACGCTGCTGCACCTGGGCATCAAAAACATCCGCCTTGGGCCCAGCCTGCCCGCGTTCGTCACCCCGGCCGTCCTACAGGTGCTGGTGGACAACTTCAACATCATGCCCATCGGCACGGCGGAGGAGGATCTGGCGGCGATCCTGGGACAGCCAGTGGCCTAACGGCCGGCTGCAGAGTTGGATAAACGGCCTTTCGGGAGTGGCTTCCGAAAGGCCGTTCCGCTATTTCGAAGAAGGTTTCGCGTTATTCCCGCTGATTTTCGCCAGTGCCTCGGTCGCCGAAACACGGATGTTCGGATCGTCCGAGCGCTGCAACTCGAGCAGCAGCGGCACTGCTCGCCGGTCGCCGATCTCGCCCAGCGCCATCACATCTGCAAGGTAAGAGGAATTGTCCCGGCGTGCGGATTGGGAGCGGACCATGGTGAGGATCTTCGGCACCGACGCCCGATCCTTCATCGCACTGAGGGCGCTGACCGCGGCGCTGCACACACCTTCGTCCTGGTCGTTTAACAGCGCGCGCAGTGCGGGCAGGGACGCGGTGTCCTTACGTTCATTCAAGGCGTAAATCGCGGATGATCGCACCCGGGCACTCTCGTCATGCAGCGCAGCGCGTATGGCATCGAGGGCGCGGGGATCCTTATTCCGGCCCAGGCTCTCGATAATAGTACGCCGTGCATACGGCGATGCCGTGCGCATCGCCTGCAATAACGGCTCCATTGTCGGCGAGCCGATCTCGGACAATGCCTGTGCGGTTCTGCTCTGCAGATTCGTGTCCGATTCATCGAGCAAGGCTATCAGCGGATTGATGGCGCGCTGATCCTTGTAAAAACACAATGCCTCGACCACACTCAAGCGCAACGGGCTTTGTGCGGAAACGTTCGACCGGTCATTGAGCAACTTCAACAGCACCGGCACGGCACGCCGGTCTTTGATGTTCCCAAGCTTGTTTATGGCGTGCGCGCGCACCGTCACGTCGGCATCGCGCGTATAGCGTGCGAACAGGCGGAAGTAGCGCTTCTCCTCCGGCAGCGAGTCGAGTGCCGCCGCGCGCACGCGGGCATCGTGATCCTGCAGCGCACCAAGCAGTAGGCGGCGCACTTTACCCTGGTCGATATAATTGTCCAGTAAGTCCGCCGCGAATGCCCGCTCTTCCGGCGATCCGTTGTGCAGCATGGCCAGCAAGTCCGGCAGCACCCCCTTATCGCCGTTCCACGCCAGGTGCTTCAAGGCGATCCGCCGTATCGCGTCATCCGGGCTCGTCAGCGCCTTGCGCACTATGTGGTCGGTCCGATCCGGCTCCGGATCATAATTGCAGCCGCTAAACATGAGGTAGGTATTCAAGGCCACGCGTTGATCCGATGGCGTGCCATAATCGATTAAGCCAAGCAATACGGGCACGGCGGGATGCAGGCGGCGCTCACCTGCCTGGGCGCCCAGGTAAATGTCGAACCATTTGCATGTCTCCCGGCGAACCCAGGGAGTGGGATCCTTCAACAGTCCGGTCATCACCGGGTCCAGGCGCTCATCATAACTCAGTTGGAAGGAGGCCATGGCGATTTTCCGCACGCGATCATCCCGGTCATGGGCGAGCGCGTATAACAGCAGAGGAACGGCTTCATCGTCCTGACATTTCTCTGCAAGCCCGTAAGCGGCGGCCCGGCGCACGGCGACATTGGGGCTAGTAAGGGCAGTCGCCAGCCGTGCGACCCCCGGTCCGCTGAATGCCGCCAATCCCTCCGCCGCCGTATTGCGCGTCTCCTGATCCGGGCCGTGCCGCAGCGCGGCTTCCAGGGTGGATAGGGAGGCGGTATCCTGCAATTGCCCGGCGGCAAGGAGGGCAGCGAGGCGCACGGTGTTATCAGGATCGCGCAACAGCGGCCGCACCACTGCCTGCCCGCGCGGATCCTGCAAGGCTCCCAACCCGTTGACCGCGGCGGCTCGGGCGCGGGCATCCTGTTCGCGAATGCCGGCGGTCAGAATGGGGTACGCGCTCGCCTGGCGGGGATTGCCCAGCGCGACATAGGCGGCGGCGCGTACCAGCACATCGGTGTCGTGGACGGCACCAGGCAACGATGCCGGCGCATACGCGCCAAAATAATCTCGAAATTGGTTTGCGGCTGCGCGGCGAACTTCCGGTGCGGTATCATGCAGCAATGCGCTCAATCGCTCGCATATCTGCTCACTCTCGGCATGATAACCGCTGAAGGATGCCACGGCTTCTGCGCGCACGCGGGGATCGGCATCGTGTGTGGCCGACAACAATACCGCCTGCGCCTCCCGGCTCGAGCAATAGTGCAAGGCACGCACCGCGCGCCGGCGCACTGCCGGGTCGCCGGCCCTCAATTCCTCCCGCAACACCGGCAATCCGATGGGATCAAGCTTTTGTAGCGTCCAGGTCAGTTCCCAATAGGCCTGTTCTTCCGGAGGATCGTCGACGACAATTGTACTGTATTCTAACGGATGTGCTTTTCGTGCACGGTCCGCCGCATCCCAGGCCTCCAGCAGCGCCGGCAGCGCTTGAGGGTCCTGCCGGCGGCCCAGCGCCTCCGCGGCCGCCGCGCGGATGGCCGGGTCTTTTTCCTTCAACGCGCCGGTGAAGATCGGAAGTACCGGCAAATCAGGCCGTGCACCCATCGACTCGAGGGCCTTAATCCGCTCCTGCTTGTCGGTGAGACGGAACTGCTTTTGCAGGTCGGCCAGGCTTTCATGTTGTGCCGGCGGTAGGGGGCGGAATAACAGAAAATAGACGAGCCATGCCAGCAGACCGAGTACGGATAGCACTGCTAGCAGTTCCTGGATGAGATGCAGACGTTTGACACCCATAGTGTAGTCCTCCTGGCGCACATGGCTGTTATATCAGATTCCGGTGCAAGCATCGAAGTCCTCTTCTTTCTCCGCTCCGGCAGGAACCGTTCGCACTTCGACGAAAATGCAGGTGAGGTATTATCCACATGGATCAGGTCATCACGCACGTCATGGAGCCGGTGCTGCCAGGCACATATACGGTGATTACCGTTGCCGGCGCGGAGCAATGGACGCGGGTGTATGCCACACCGCTGGAAAACCGTCCGTCCCGCTTCCCCGGCGAAGGCGCCACGCGTGAGCATCGCGGAATGCTGGAATTGCCGGTGGTGCAGCGGACGGGCGAGTGCCTGACGGTGGAGATTCCGGCGGTGGTCTATTCCGTGTGGGCGTTTCACCTCGAGCCGCGCCTCGATCCCGATTTCACCCTGGTCAATGCCCCGCGGCTGGACTGGGCTTTCCCATCACACGCGGCACCCGGCGAGGAGCTGCGTCTGCAAGGACGCAACCTGGTGAGCGCTGATCATTACCCGACGATTGACCCGGCGGAGCCGGTCAGCTTCGGCGGCTTGCTGGAAGGTTGCACGCGCATCGTGGCCAAAAGGGTGGGGGCATCTCAATATCTCGACCTCCCCGTAACGTGTTCCAGCGCCTACGAGGCGCGCTGCCGGATCCCCGACGACCTGCCGGAAGGCGACTACGACGTTTACGCGCACAATGGCCTGGGCGGTGCGTATGGCTGGTCGCCGGCGTTGCGGGTGGCGGTGCAGGCGAATGAAACGTGGCCTGCCGACGTGTTCCGCGTGGACGATTACACCGAGCCCGGGGAAGCGCGCTACCACGCGGAGGGAGAGGTCTTCCCGAGCGGCCGTGGCGCCTCCGACGCGGCCATTCAGCGCGCGCTGGCGGCGTTGACCGCGAACGGCGGCGGCGTGCTGGAGTTCTCCGCCGGCCGCTACCTGATTGGCGAGACCATCCTGCTGCCGCCCCGCACAGTGCTGCGCGGCGCCGGCCAGGAACACACGCTCATTCACGGCGCGATGATCGGCGGGAAGGGGCCGTATGTCTTCATCACCGGCGACCGCGACTTCACCGTGGAGGACCTGTCGCTGCACAGCATCTACGCGCCGTTGCTCATCGTCGCCCCGACCTTCATGGCAAAGACCAGTGATGAGGCTTTCAACCATGGCTTCAACTGGTCGGACGTTCGTGCACGAAACGTCACGATACGCCGCTGCCAATTGGCGCAGACCGTGCTGCAGAACCACGACCGCAGGGGAGACAAGGCATATAGCGCGAAGATGCAGGACTACGTGATCCACGGCGCCACGCAGGAGGCGCGCACCAGCATCGAATCCATCCTGGTGCGCGGCGACGACATCGTCATCGAGGACAACGAGGTGCTCGGTGGCGGCTCGTGCGTCATGCTGGCCGGCGCGCGCTCGGCCCGTGTCTCGCGCAACCGGCTGGGCGCCGGCGCCTCCGGCCACGCGCTCTACTGTAGCGCGAAACTGATCTGGGAAGCGGACGGCGCGAAGATCGACGGGTCCTACTGCCGCGAGATCATCGCCGAAGATAACGATATTTACGCTCGCTGCGTCACGGCGCGCGACCTGTTTTACTTCATGTTTGGCGGCGAAAACGTGCACATCGCACGCAACTCTATTCACGACATCGAGACCACACATGACGGCGAGATGCTCGGTTTCCACCTGTGGATGGCGCGCTGGAAGGAGCCGACCATCCGCATGCTTTCGCCGACTACCGCCGAGATCGTCGACCCGACCGGCGAGGTGGCGCATGAATGGCTGGAAGGCGCCATGCTGGACATCGTGGACGGCCGCGGGGTGGGTCAACTGCGCCGCATCGTGAAGCGAGAAGGCAACCGCATCAAAATTGACCGCCCGTGGATGGCCGACCCGGACGAGACCAGCGACATCGTCTTCACCGCGCCGTCGCCGTTCCACAACATCGTGGTGGTGGATAACCGCATCGTAAACGGCGGCTCCAACATCATCTTCTGGGGTTGCTCCAACGACATTGTCATCGACGGCAACCGCTGCGCGCAGGGCTCCGGCATCCAGGTGTGGTCGGTGCGCTTTGCTGGCGACCAGAAGGTGTGGGGAGGGGCGGCCTTCACCAGTGTCATCAACAACACGTATGACACCGGCTGGGCCTGCCCGACCGCCGAAGACCCGCTGCTTGCCTACGGCAACGGCGTCATCGGCATCCCCTGCTGCGCCGCCTACGATTGCACCACCGAGGGCTACGATATCCTCGGCTACCTCGCCCGCAACAACTGCACCCGCGACAACTCCGGCATCGTCATTAAAACAACGTTCGTCCGTACCCATCCCGACGGCCGGCTGACCGATTGGCCGATTCATCATGCCGGTATCGTCGTGGAACACAACTACGCCCGGGACAGCGTGATCGGCGTCATGATCGAAGAAGGGGCCAACGCCGTGGAGCGGAATAACCAGGCGGAGAACGTGGAAGTTCCCGTATCCTGGATGAAGCACAAATCATATGGCAACTCCGGGGACTGACCTTACGGATCTATTCGGTACCGATCCTCCACCCGGCTGAGGGTCAGTCCCCACGTTTGGGCAAGCCTCCCTGTTTGTGGGGACTGACCCCCGGACGAGCTTGATACCTTACAGCCTAGCGCTAAATTCGAGGTCAGTCCCCGGGCGTCTGAAGGAGCACTATGAAACTGAAACTGCACTGGTACCCCGAAGTCGTCCGCCGCGGCGCCGACCCGAACGTAGGCGCACAGCTCTACCAGCTCACCAGCGCCGCGCTGATCAGCCATGACATCTACTGCGAGGAGCGCTACACCTCCGCCGACGGCGCGATGGTCGCCTTCCTGCGCAACGCGCTGGGGCGAGGGCCGGGGGAGGAGCTGTGGGTGTGCAATCTGCGCACCGGTGAGGTGGCCGCCGTCAACTCGGCAATCTCCGGCTTCCCGACGTCGAACCTTTTCAACGATGCCCTGTATTTCACCGGGGAGGGGAAGGCTTCTGACCAGGTGCTGATGCGGTTTGACATGAAGACGCTGGAGCTGGATGAAGTCTTCGACATGCGCCAATGCCCCGGCACGCGCTGGCCGGTGGGCAGCATTTCGCCCGACGAGCGGTATTATATCCGCAATTATCGCGTGGGCGAGCAGGTGTGGGGCCTGTTCCGCGTCGACCTGCAGCGCGGCACCTGGGAAACGTTTCACGAACACGAGGACACCTGCAACCCCCACCCGCAGTTCGAGCCGGGGAAGGGCGAGGATATCCTCGTGCAGCTCAATTGCGGCTGCAGGATCGACGCAGAGGAGAACATCATCGAGCTGGTGGGCGAGGAGGGGGCGAAGCTGTATGTCATCGACCGGGACGGCGGCAACCTGCGCATGCTGCCGGTCGGCAACCCGCACACCACCGGCGTGACCGGCCACGAGTGCTGGGTGGGGAACACCGGTAAGGTCATCCTCACCACCGGCGGCGGCGAGATTCACCTGGCCACGCCCGGCGCCGAAAAATCGCAATTGCTCTGGAAAGGCCTGCCCTTCATGCATATCTCCGCGTCGGTGGACGGCAACTATTTCCTGGCCGACGACATCTCCAATGGCCGGCTCTACATCGGCAGCATTGCCACCGGACGCCTGCTGCCCATCTGCGACTCCGGCGCCACCTGCACCAGCGCCCAGCATAGCCACCCCCACGCCTATATGACGCCGGACAACCGCTTTGTCATCTTCAACTCCGACCGCACCGGCCTCTGCCAGCTCTGGGGCGCGGAAATCCCCGCCGGCTTCCTGGAGGCGCTGGATTTACCGCAGCCGTTTTAATAGCGGCGAATAATGCAATGGGAGGGTATTATGAGTGAGCATTGTGTATTCCTGCGGGCAGGTGAATTGGCAGCCATTGTGGGCGATGACACGCCACGCGGGCCGGGGGGACGGCAATACAGCGGGCTCTGGTCGTTGACCCATACCGCCTGCCCGGCCAGTCCGTTTCAGTCGGCCTACGCGGGGTTGATCGCCGGCGTGCATCGGGGGTCCGGGCCACAACTGGAACTGATTGATGATACGACGGCGCGGCTGGTGCGGCCGGCGTGTGCAAAGGTGCCGTATGCCGCCACCACCGGCACCTACCGGCTGGTCGCGCCGCATTACGTGGATTACACCTTCGAGGCGTGCTTCGAATCCGGTGTGGAGATTGCCAATCCGGTCGAGTTCTCCTGGTGCAGCTACATGGCCAGTCCGCGCGACCGCTCCATCCACTTTATCGAGAACAATGTGTGGACGATGCTGACCCCCGTTATCCATGGCGAGGCAGCGACGGTCTTCCCGACCGGGCTGGATGACGCCCACCACACTCCGTGGGAGCGCCGCACCGGCGAGGATCGCTTCCGTGAGCAGGATGTCTACTTCAACCGGTCATTTTCCGGCAAAACCTTCGACTACCCGATGTATTTTGGCATGATCCACGACATGGTGTTCCTGCTGATGGCCGACCATCACCGCGATTTCCGCTTCTTCGTCTCGCCGTCGGGCGCCGGCTATTCCGCCGTCCCCGGCCAGACGTCGCCCGCGTGGGATTTCGCCTGGAACATCTGGGACGCTCTCCCGGGCGAGACGCGCACCCTCCACCTGCGCCTGGCCTGGTTTCCGCCCACCACCCACGTTCCCGTGCACGCGTGGCAGGAATGGGAAGCATTTCGGGAACAATATCCGTTGGTTGGATGAAGGGATGGGTAGATGTTTGGGATGACTGGATGAATAGCCCTCGGTCCGGTGGTCGAGTAGGCAGGGGAGCCTTCACGCATCTTTCCGCAGCTTCCGCGCCGTATCGAGACCACCGCGTGCGGAGGTTTCGATACAGCGCCGATAATGAATAACCGTGTGACGGTCATGTAAGGTTCTCGCTTAAGAGTCCCGGTTTCTGGGGATGAAATCACTAGTCACTAGCCACTAGCCACTAGTCAATATATAATGTAACCAGGACGGCATCTATGGCGACGAAGATGATCAGCTGCCCGCACTGCGGGACGGAGAACAGCGCGCGCAAGCAGAAATGCTTTGCATGCGAGCAGCCGCTGACTGCACAGACGCAGGCGGCTGCCGCCGCGCCGGAAGCGACTCTCGTCCCCGTGCCGGCGCCGGCGCGAGCCCGCATGCGCCTCCCCGGCGACCAGTTGGATCGCCGACCGGCCGACAGCCGCCCCATCTCCCGCGCCCCCGGCCTCATCGGCGTCAAGGTTCGGCAGCGCGTACAATTTTATCGCCAGTTGGAGCATCTGCTGAAGGCTGGCATCCCCGTCGGCCAGGCGCTGTATTACCTGAAGGACAACGTAGCGAGCTACCTGCGCCCGATGGTGAAGGACCTGGCGGAAGACACCACCCACGGCGTGCAGCTCTGGCAGGCGATGGAGCGCTACCATATCATGTTCCCCGATTGGGAAGTGAACCTGGTGCGCGCGGCGGAACGAGGCGGCAACATGCCGGAAGCGATGGCCAGCATCGCCGAAACCCTCGAGATGGAAATGGAGATGCGCTACCAGGTGGGCGTGAAGCTGATCCCGCTGCAGGCGACCTTCTTCATGTTCATCCTCACCATCCTCATCGTCTTCCTGGTCATGCAGGCCCAGCAGGGCAATATCAACTCCGTGCTGGGGATGGTGGGCCTGGCCTTCGCCCGGTTTGTCGCCTTTGTCATCGGCTGCCTGCTGCTGCGCTTTGCCTGGAACTTTTACACCCGCTCGCGCCGCGGCTCGCGGGTGGCGCAGGCGATCGTCACGCGCACGCCGTTGATCGGCCATATCATGCACCTGCAGATGCTCTACCGCTTCGTCCAGGTGCTCGGCGCGCTGTGGCGGGCCGGCGTCTCGCCGATGGAGGCGCTGGAAAATGCCGCGCGCGCCTCCGATAGTTTTCTGGTCATGCATCGCGTGGCCGATCAGATGAAACGCCTCGGTGAAGGCTCTCCCCTTTCCGAAACGCTGGCCGCCACCCGCGTCTTCCCGCAGGAGATTCTCTACATGATCCGCAGCGGGGAAACCAGCGGCGCCATGAGCGAGTCACTGGAACGCGTCGCCCAGTATATCCGCATGGAGCTCGACGCCGATCTCAAAGCCCTCCCCGCCCGCGCCCAACTGGCCATGTATGGGATCATCGGCGTCCCCGTTGCCGCCTTCATCATCTGGTTCTGGGTCTGGTACTACAGCCGCATCAACTCCTACCTCTGATCGGCATGCCGGGCATGCCCGGTCTGGCCATCATTTGTAAATAATTCAAGCGAAACGCACGCACTCTCCACGTTGCCTTGGTCAGAATATCCGACAGAGATAGACATCATTCCGTCTATGGGGCGCTCAAAGCCGTGGGCTAGGGGGTACAAACACGGCAGGAGAGTGAGGATGCGCGCCGGAAAATCGACGACAGCCGCAAATACAGTAACGGACAACCTTCGCGGCACAGCACACCCCATGTCGGAAACGGTATGCGCGCGGCAGGCTTTGGAGGCGATCGAGGAGGATGATGGAGCGAAGGTCCACTTTCTCGCGGTGCTGACCCATGAATTGCGCACGCCGCTGGCCAATATCATCGGATGGGCCAGCGAGGCGCTTGAAGTGCCGGAACTGGTGCCGGAAGCGCTGCAGGTGATCCTTCGCAACGCCGAGAGTGAGGCGCGCATGCTGACCAACCTGCTGGAGGTATCTCGCCTCTACCACGGGCGGTTTGTGCTGCGCCCCGAGACGGCGGACCTTTGGGAAGTGACAGAGTATGTCTTGCAATCGATGTCGAGCATGGCCAACGCGCATGGGGTCACGCTGGTGCGCGTCCCACCCCCCGGTATCCTGCCCGTGTATGCCGATATCAAGCGGCTGCGCGCGGTGGTTGGCAATCTGCTGGATAATGCGGTGAAATTCACCCCGAGCGGGGGAACGGTCACGCTGGCCGCGTATGCGGAAAATCAATCGTTCCGACTGGATATCAGCGATACCGGCCGCGGCATCGCACCGGAGCTGCTTTCGGAGCTATTTCATCCATTTCCGAATCCCGAAAGCAACGACGTCACCAGCGGTCTCCGTATCGGGTTAGCGCTGGTCAAACGTATCGTTGAGATGCATGGCGGCAACGTCGCCGTCGAAAGTCCCGGGGTGGGGCTGGGGACTACCTTCTCGGTGGTGCTGCCGAGTGGGGAATAACCGTCCCGCTCAGGGACTGTCCCGGCTCAGTGGAACCGAAGCCCGTTTCACGTTTTCAACGCCTGTAATGAAACCAGCGGGACTGTCCCCTTTCACAGGGAAGTTTCCTATCGAAGGGGACAGTCCCGCTGGTTTCATTACAGGCGTTGAAAACGTGAAACGGGCTTCGGTTCCGCTGGGTCGGGACAGTCCCTGGAGCGGATTATTGACCTCGGAGCGCCGCCTGCACATCCTCCGCATCAAACACAAACCCGAACGCCAGCGCCACCCGCCACAGCGCAAGCTCTTTGCACAGCTCCTGCCGGGCGCTCTCCCTGTTCTCCACGGCGGTCACCGCCTGGCGGATGGCGGAACACATCACGCCGCGCCGGCTCATGTCCAGCATGCCGCCGGGTGACATCAGCAGGCACCAGTTGATGGCGAAGCCCAGGTAAATCAGATGGTTGATGCCATGCGCGTTGCAAAGGGCGAAAAGCTGATGGGCGTCCTCCGCAATCGGCTCGTGGCCCAGCGGGCGCGCCTCCGCCGGGAAGTCCAGGCGGGCGAAGCCGCGGCTGACATCCGCTTCATTATGCAGGCCGACGAAGACATGCTCGCGGCGGAACTGGTTGAGCCCCTCCATTACCGGGTCGCCCGCCGCTCGCGGCAGCGGCTCCGGCGGCGGCCCGGCCAGTTGCATGGTCTCCTGGTAACCGGGATACGTTTTGTAGCAATCGCCGCCGCCCACCACGTGGAACAGCCGCAACGGTGATTGCCGGATGGCGGACAACAGTGGCGGGAACACCGTGCGGCAAATTTCGTCCGCCCGCGGGATATATTCCACCGCGCGGTGCCACCCCGGAAACTCCTCGCGTGTTCCGCAATCCCACGCGTGCATCACCACGAAAGCGGTATGCTCCGGCGAAATATCGACCTCCGCTCGCTGCCACCCCCCGTAACCTTCCGCCGGCACGTCCAGTGAAAAATCCGCGTCGAATTGCTGGTAATAATTAGCCTGAATGCGCATGAGATACTCCATGGTGGTCAGAACTTCTCTCGGCCCCGCTGCCGAATTACAGCTCAAAACTCACTTCACTCTCTTCTTGCTCCGCTCCCTGGCTGTTCAGCAGTGCGGTCACGCTACTGGGGTGTTCCCGGATGTGGGTTTTGGCCGGCTCGTCGGCGGTGTGGCGGATGCGGGTGACCTGGCGGTAGGGTGGGGTCAGCCGCAGGCGGGTGAAGGTGCCGGGGTGCTCGCCGTAGCGGGTCAGCGCCTTGTAGGCGCCTTCACTGATCAACTCGCGGGCGCGCTCCGGGTGCAGGTGGCGGGCGCTCAGGTTGCGCTTCATGTAATCTTCGTAACTGCATTCGTCGCCGGTGCCCGCGGTCAGGCCCCATTTCGTGACCACCGTCTCGATGCCGGGGACCAGCGCCTGCGCCTCACGGTTGAAGGCATCGTCGCCGGCGCCGAAGATGGACGGCACACCCGCTTCTTCCGCGCACAGCACTATCTCGCCGAATTCACCCACGGAGACGCCGTTGATCTGCGAGTCCAGCACGTTGAACCAGCCGGTGTGGGCGATGTGCGCATAGGGCATGCCGGCCTTGCCATGCTGCCCGACCCAGGCGGCGGCGTCGAAGGTGTCATCGATAGCGAAGGGATACCAGAAGACCCGAACGTAGGAGGTGTGCCGGTTCAGGTGGATCGGATTGATACCGCCGGCGCCGTGTCCGTCAACCACCACGATCTCAGTCGCCCCGGCCGCCAGGAACCCCTCGACCGCCGCATTCACCTCTTCCGCCAGCAGTCGCTGTCCATCGGCATAATACCGGCCGGTCGGCAGCACCCAGTCATCGTGGTTGACCACGCCGCACACGCCTTCCATGTCGGTCATAATGAAGATTTTCATGGCAACCCCTTGTGAACGGATATACAGTGGTTAGTGATACGTAAGAAGCGATAAGAAAAGACAGTGGAGACAACTCAACTAATCACTAATCACTAATCACTACCTTCACTGATTCTACGCGTCCATAGGCGGAGTGGCAAGAGGTTTCTTCCGGCCGCTGTGCACACGTATCAGTGCAAGGCTCACCAGGGGCATGGAGGCCAGCGAGGGATACACCAGGTAGCGCGGCTCCCAGCGCGGCTGGAATTTCTTCTTGAAGTGGTTCAGCCCTTTGAAGCTGAAGAAGCTGTTGAAGTGCTGGTAGATCAATTGCCGGGCGCGCTCCAGCAATTCCGGCGTGCCGGTGCTGTCGGCCGGGGTGATGCTGGCGAACGGAGAGAGTCCCAGCGAGGCGACCTTGGCGCCTTCGTCGTGGAAGGTCGCCAGCGCGGTGGCCAGCAGAAATTCCATCGCACCCTGCGGCGTCTCCGCCTGGCGGCGCATCAGGTCGAGCGCCCAGCCGCCGGCTTCGCCAAAGATCGGGACAAAGCTGAGGTAGGCCACCGGATGGTTCTCCGCATCATGCAGCACCAGGAATCGCTGCTCGCGGCCGAAGCGCTGCGCCAGTTCCCAGGTGCCCATCGAAAATCCCTTTTCCTCACCGTGTTGCGAGACCAGCCAGTCGCGGGAAATCTGCGCGAGCTGGGGCAGCCAACCGCGCGGATCGTTCACGACGTCATACCAGACCGCCGCGTAGCCTTCCTGCGGCACCCGGTTCATCGCCGTGCGCACAGATTGCCATTTTTTGCCGGTGAATGCCAACTCCGGCAGGTCGATCAGCGCTTCCTCTCCGATCTTCACCGTGCGCCAGCCTTGCTCGGTGAAGGCCGGCAGGTTCGCATCGGTCACCTGGTACCAGCAGGGGCGCCAATCATTATGATGGCAAAGCCGGGCGAATTCGCCGATCAACGCAGGAAATGCCGTCGCATCGCCCTGCGGCTCGCCGAGTACAACCGCCGTATCCTCCACCACCCGATAAGCGAGAAACGCCGTGCGGTCGTGCGAGAACAGGTACGTGAGTCCCGGCATCAGCGTCCAGTAGGCAAGGGGCGTGCCGCCGCGCGCCGTGAGCAGGCGGAAGGCCTCCTCACGCTCATGGTCGAGCGCGTGCAGCGATGCCGCCACCGGCCGGATCAAGGCGCCGGCGATATACAGCGCGCTGGCAAACGCCGCGGCCACCAGTGAATTCAGGAACCAGAAGGCATCGCGCCGCAACGGGTGAATATGCCGCAAATCGCGCAGATGAGGCAGGCGATGCGCGTGTTGCAGGTGGTGGATGGCTGGCACCGGCAGCGGGGTCAGCGCTGGTTTACCCGTCGGTACCAACACGGAGACGGTCGTCGAAACGGCGCGGCTCCAGGTGAAATCCGGCGTGAATTGATGCCGCAGCAGATACAGCCCGAATATGCCGTAGAGCAGCCATCCCGCGACCGCGATTAAGCTGAACACCACCGCGCCCCGCATCGCGCGTGAGTCGCTGCGCACCACGAATTCGCGGCGGGCGGCGAACAACACGGTCATCACGCACAAGGCGCTGATGGCTTCTTCATAGTCCAGGCCTTTCAGCAGGTGCAACACGGATGAAGTGCCCAGCAGCAACATCGCGGCGAGCCACCCGCGCTGCTTTCGGCGGAAAATCGACCAGCTCAGCAGGATGAGCAGCATGCCTGCCAGCACCGTCAGCGTGCGCGTGCCGTGGGTCACCTCCAGCGGCAGGTAAGGGTGGAGCAGGCGCAGACGGTCGATCGAGATGCCAATCAACGCGGACACGACGTTGATAACCCCCATGCCCAATACCAGCAGCGCGACCAGCATGGAGATGACGGACGGGCGGGCCAGACGTCGTATTCCGCTTTTCACACGTTCCATCGGCATATCACGGATATTTTACACGATTCCGGGACGTAATGTCATAAATAAGCCAGGCAATGCAAGGTGGAGATGCGCTCAGGGACTGTCCCGACCCAGCGGAACCTAAGCCCGTTTCCGAAGATCATGCCCGTTTATGGGATCAGCGGGACTGTCCCCATGTATAGGTACGCTTTCCTGCACAAGGGGACAGTCCCGCTGATCATGTTCACGAGCATTGAGGAAGGCGAACTACTCTGGTCGCGCTGAGCCGGGACAGTCCCTGTGCGGCAGCCTTTACGACAATTCGGTTTACTTCTCTACCGGTCTGAACGCCAGCGAATCCAGCAGCACCACCGCGCCATCCGGCACGTTGAATTCCACTGACAGCGAAGCGGATTTTGCGGCCGGCGGCGTGAAATTCATCTCGACTGGCGTCCACTCCGTGCCGACCTGGATCTGTTTTTCCTGCGAAGGCGCGGTGCCGTCGAAGCGGCCGCTCAACTTCATCGTCACCGTCACCGGCGCGGTTGATTTCAGATAGCAGGTCAGCCGGTGCGGTACACCGGCGGTGAAGTAGATCGGCAGCAGCCCGGTGCGCCCGGCGGATAACTTTGCCGCCTGCTTGCCATCATGTGCATCCGTGACCAACGGCGGCATCCGCATGGCAAAGGCCCGGGCAATCACCAGGTTGGCATCCTCGAAGTCACCCCACATCGCCCCATTGTAATCGAGCTTCGCGGTAAAATTCTTGATACCCAGCTCTGCCGGACTGACGCGCAGCAGCGTGGTGGAGTAGCGATAACCTTGATCGTCGATGACGGTGCCGACAATGTAATACGGCTGGGAGGTCAGCGGCAGCTCGGCCTTGCAATCAAATTCGGAGATGCGAACGGGCAGCACTTTCCAGTAGCGTGCAGACCAGTTGCCGGCATCTCCGAAGCTCAACGCCAGCTCGGCGGATTTGATCGGGCGATCGGGTACCGGAACGAAGGTCCAGGCAGCCGTCAGGCGGTCGCGGGCGGTGATCAGACGAAACTTGGTGACCTGCACGAACGGCGGCTTGCCCTGCAGATGCGCATCTAGCCAGCCGAATACCTGGTCGTCGAGTATCGGCGGCAGGCCGTGATCCCAGTTCGGCATCAGGCTCAAATGTTTCTGACCGCCCGCGCTCGCGTAGCTCTGCATCAGCGCCGGCATCCAGTAAAACACGTCATCCGTACCGCTGAACCAGCCCATGGCCGTCTTGCTGGTCGGCAGGCGGAGTGCCGGATCGAGGGTCGTTTTCCAGCGCTCTCGCTCCTCCGGTGTGACTTTCATATTGGTAGAGGCGCCATCCCACCACTGGTTGCCCAACTCCAGCGCGCCGCAGCCGAACATGGCGGACGCCGCCTTCAACCGCGGATCGACGCCGGCCATCAGCGTGGTGAAAAAGCCGCCCCATGAACTGCCGGCCATGCCGATGCGGGCCGGATCCACCTCCGGACGCGACTGCAGGTACGTCACCGCCTTCAGCAGCGCCACCGCGCAATGGTACACTCCCGACGCTTTTGGATCGCCGTCCAACCCGACGTACACGTTGTAGGCGCCGGTGGAGCGGTAGCCCGGCAGCGGGTAATCGATGCACAGCGCCGCGTACCCGCGCTTCGCGCCCAACTCGGGGAAATAGGTCGATGCCTGCCCGAGCCCCGCCTGGTTCCACACGAACGCCGGCAGCCCCTTCGCCCCCTTCGGATAACAGAAGAAGGCGAAGATCTCCACGTTCTTCTCGCCGTCCGTCTCCGAATGGAAGCTCACCTCCTCGGTGACAATCCCGTCCTTCTCGGAGGATTTCAACACCTTCGCGTTCAACGGCGTCCCGATCAGCGCCGGCACGTCAAACACCGCGTCCGCCGCGAAGAGCGGCAGGCAGGCGAACAGCAATAAGAATAGGGTAATAGCAATGCGCATGGTATGCTCCATCTTCTAGCGAGCGTTGGGTGGAGACTCTCAGTCTGGAAGGGTGCGAGAGCCCCGCCCGAGCATAAGCAAGGTTTGGAAAGTGATTCACTGCCTGGAAGGAGGCGAGAGCCCCGCCGATTACAGGTAGGCTTGCCGAAATATGAGCGGGGCTCTCGCCTCCTTCCAGACTGAGAGTCTCCACCCACCGCTCACCTGTACCAGGGTTTACTTCCGCTTCCTCCACTCGTTTACCTTCGTCATCAAATTATACACCCGCATGCCGGCGTCGGTGGGGAAGCGCAGGCGCGGACCCGCGATGCGCACGGCGCCGTGCGGGCACAGCTCGTGGCAGCAGTAACAGCGCAGGCAGGCTGCCAGATCGAAGCGCGGCAGCACGCCCTTCTTCCCGGCGATCGCTTCCGGCGGGCAGTGCTTCGCGCACATGCCGCAGCGCTTGCACACCGTTTCGTCGATCTCCGGCCACGCGGAAAAGAGCCAGCTCGACCACGAAGCGAAGCGGGCGTTCCCGCTGCCCGCGCGCAGTGTGCGTGCCTGGTGGAAATCCGGCACGCGCACCGCCTCCAGGTCCTCGCCGAAGAGCGTGATGTCCTCCAGCCGGGCGGGACCGCTCCCGCGGCGGACGGCGGCGCGCACCGTCGGCACGATGGTCGGGTTGAGGCCGATGAGGTGAGCCATCACGAAGTCCAGCGCCGTGCAGCTCCGGCTGGCCAGGATGAGTCCCACCGGGCGCGGCGCGCCGTACGTCGGTCCGTTGCCCTCCATGCCCACCACCGCGTCCATGATCGTCAATGCCGGCGGAAAGGTGTCGTGGATATCCAGCAGCAGGTCGGCAAAGGTGTCCTGGCTGCGCCCCGCGTGCAGGTGGTACTCCGCCTTCACTAACCCCGGCAGGAAGCCATACAGTAGCTTTACTGCGCCGGTGTAGAACATGAACTGGTGCGTCTTCAGCTTCGGCAGCGCGATGATGACGTCCGCATCGAGCGGCGCCCGCACGGCGGTAAAGCGCTTGAAGACGCGCGCCTTGTCGGAGGTAACCTCCTCCGTGGCGTCGTCGAAGTTCCGCCACGCGCACCCCGTCTCCTCAATCACCTGCCAAATGCCCGTCGTCTCCAGCAGTGACCGGTACTGTGTCTCGGTCAATATGCCGCCCGGCGAGTCGCCGACGATGGCCGTCGCCCCTCGCGCCTGCACCAGCCGCACCACCGCCTTCACCACCGCCGGGTGCGTGGTCACCGCGCGCTCCGGCGGGTGGGCAGAGAGCAGGTTCAGCTTCAGCAGCACGCGCTGCCCTGGCTGCACCACGCCGTCCAGCCCGCCCAGCGGCGCCAGCGCGGCCTCCACGGCGGCGTGCACCCTGGCGTCCTCATATGTCTGGCATCCGGCGATGGCAACCTGGTATGGCATGGGATACCGGTATCATTCGACCCGACGGGACGGAATCCTGCGTAATGCGGTTCAAATACGGCTTCCGGCGTGCGTGCGACGCTCCCTCACCCCCGGCCCCTCTCCCACTGAGAGGGGCCGGGGGTGAGGGAGCGTCGCACGCACGCCGGAAGCCGTATTTGAACCGCATTAGGAATCCTGCGTCACCAGCGACGGGGGTCCTTCTCCTCGTCATCCGGTGGCGTCTCCTGCGCCGCGGCCGGTGGTTCCGGCGTTTCCCGCGGTGCGGCTGCCGGCGCCGACCCCAGGATCAGGTGCTTGTAGCGCTGAAACAGGTAGGACGTAGCCAGCAGCATGATACCCAGCCCGATAAAGCTGAAGATGCGGTTCAACGTCTCCAGTGAAGAGAAATCAAAGATGAAGATTTTCAAAATAGCGAGCCCGAAGATGACGATCCCGAGCAGGCGGAGGGTGACGATGCGGCGGGCGAATCCGTAGGCGATCACCAGAATGGCGTAGACCACCCAGGCGATCGACAGCGACATCTGCTGGAAGCTCTCCAGGTGGGCCAGCATGTCCCGCGTCGGGCCGAAGGCGATCTCGCGCGCGAAATACGCCCAGCATTCCACGCTGACCCACTGGAAGATGAGCAGCGCGGTGATCACCTGCACCACCGTGGGCAGCGCCCCGATCCACGGGAACTGCGTCCGGTGCCGCTTCAACGCCCACTCAATCGCCAGGCAGGACACGATAACGGCGGCGAAAGCGAGCGAACGTGGGTTGACCAGCAGCCGGTACTCGGTTGCCGGCGCATACCCAATACCGGCGATTGCCATGGCGCCCACCGCCAGCATGCCAGCCAGCAGCGCGAACACGAACATCGCCGCGGATCGCTTGTATCCGGCAATCCAGCACACCACTGCGGCGAAGACCCCCCAGCTCGCGGCCAGCGCAAGGTATTTCGCCTGTATGAGGGCGATAGGTAGCGCAGCGGGCGGCAGCAGGCGGAATGTGTCGATGATCTCTATCGTTATGAATTCAAAGGCTAGTGCGACATAAATCACCTGCAGCACCGTGGGCAACATCCCGATCCACGGGAACTGCGCCTGCTGCCGTTTCATTACCCACTCAATCGACAGGCAAGAGATGAGGACGGCGGCGAAAGCGAATGATCGCGGGCTGACCAGCAGTTGATGCACGGTAGTCGGTGTGTATCCCAGGACGGCCACCGCCAGCGTAGCCACCCCCAGCAATCCCACCAGCAGCGCACAAGCGAACATGGCGGCGGCGCGCTTGCGGCCGGCAATCCAGCACACCAGCGCGGCGAAGACCCCCCAGCCGGCGGCCAATGCCAGGTATTCCGCTTGCGTGAGAGCGATGGGCAGCGTCGTGTTCGGGAAGAGCCGGAATTTATCGGTAATTTCCACCGTCACCAGTTGGAAGGCCAGCACGGTTTGGATCACCTGCAGCGCGGCCACCGGCCGAAAGCCCGTCTCGCGTCGGCGGATGGCCCGCTCGATGAGATACAGGCCGGCAATGACGATCGCAAAGGCCGCCGCGCGCGCGTTCAGCACGGGCGTGTAGGCATTGAAAGGACTGGCAGCCACGCCGCTGATCCCCAGCATGACCAGCCCGGGCAACAGCGCCAGGTACCCGCAATAATACAGGGCTTTGGAATCGCGTCGCAGCCCGCCCCATACCAGCAACACCGAATAGAGCGTCCAGCCCACCGCCAGCAGCAGATTCCGCGTGTAGCTCAAGCTCATGCCCAGCAGTCCGGCGTGGCCATGCTGCGCCAGCAGGCTGAAGGCGTCCAGTATCTCCAGCGACACTAGCTCAAAGCCGATGACGGCGATGAGCACGTGCATAAACCCATGAATCCCTCGCAGCCAGGGCAGGTGCTCCTCCTCGCGGCGTGCCCAGGAGGCATGAAAAAAGAGCGCGGCGATGATGAGAACGAAGAAAATGCCGCGCATCACCAGCGAGGAGAGGGGGTGTGCAGTGAGGGCGGACAACCGGACCCCCTCCACCAGCGCCAGCAACGCGCCGGCCATGCCTGCCAGCAGGCCGCTGACGATAAGCGGCTTGATGCGCGTGCTTAAACCGATACCGAGCAGCGGCAGCGAGCAGAGCGTCCAGCTCAAGGCGATGGACAGCACGCGCGACGCGTCCACCCACGCGGTTCCCTCCGCCGCGCTCTGATACAGCGCGCGGAAGCCGTCGTTGACCTCCACCGCCAGCAAGGCGAAGACCAGGCTGATCCAGCCGTAATGCAGCACCGCGCGCAGCTCGTCTCGATCTCGGAAGCGAATTGCGGCATACAACAAACCGGCGGCCAACACCAGGAAGGCCAGCACGCGCGGGTTGAGCACCGGCGTGAAAGTGGCGAGATGCTGCCAGTAGAAGGTGTTGGGCACGAACAGCAGTACGACGAATGCCACGCCCAACAGGCTGAGCGCCGAAATCCACGCGTAATCCCGCCGCCAGCGCAGGCCGGCCCACAGGATAACCGCCGCCTCCACCGACCAGGCGGTGATGCGGGTAAAGCCGTGCAGTTCGATCCACGTCGCCAGCGCCAGCAGCACGATGGCGCATACCGTGCTGCGCGGAACCAACTGGTTCTCTTTACGTCCCCAGCGCTCAAACAGCAGCGCGCCGGCGAAGTAGACCACGCCCATCCCCAGGCTGACGGCGGCGATGCTATCGTGATAATGCGGAGTGAGCGTCAGGTACAGCAGTCCCCACATCATCACCGGGTTAAGCGCGGAGAAGAACTGGCGCATCTGACTCTGCGAGGTAACGCGCCAATACGCCCGGTGCAGGTCGGCGGCGTGGAACATCGCCCAGATGATGATCAAGAAACCGGCGGCGAGGGGGGCGTTGGCTATCGAGGCAAATGTGCCCGGCATCAGCAAGGACAGCGTGAAATAGAGGAGATAGGTCGTCACCAGCGTGAGCGGTTCGAGCACCGCCCAGCGGTCGCGCCAGATGACCAGCGCCACCATGCCCAGCGTGAGGAAGGCCAGGTACGTCAGTAATCCCAGCACGTTTTCGTTGCCGCTGCGCAGGATGAAGGGGGTCAGGAAGCCGCCCACCCAGCCCAGCAGCGCCACCGCCAGCGAATCGTAGAGGATTGCCTGCTGGAAGGCAAGGATCGCCGCCGCGATCATCAGCACGAACGCCACCGGGTAACTGACCATCGGTTCGGCCCCGAAGGCGCCCACCACCGCCGGCACGTAGGACGCGTAGCCGCACAGGTAGCAGACGGCAATCCCCGCGCCGATCAATCCCTGCGCGAAGGTGGCCATCCCGCGCCGGTGGAACCGGTAGCCGAGTAGCAGCAGCCCGATGCCCACCGCGTAGCCAAGGGCGATGCGCAGCGGCGGCGTGATGAACCCCTTCTGGATGGCATACAGCAGCGCCAGCGCCAACCCGATGACCACCGCGATGGCGCCGATCCAATTGAACAGGTTGCCGCCGATTAGTTCCTCCCACCCCTCGCGCGTGGTGGGCAGCATCCAGCGCGGTGTGGAGGGCAAGGCCTCCCGCGGCGGGGTGGGGGCGGCCGGCACGGGAACTGGCGGCCGCGAGGGGGTAGCCGGAGTAGGCGCCGGCGAGCGGGCTGGCATCGGTTGCGGCGGCGGCAGGAGATCGGGTTCCGGCAGTACCGGTGGTGCCGGCGGCATGACGGGCGGGGGAGCGGCAGGAATCGTTTCCGCCGGACGAATCAAGTCGGCAATGACCGGCGCCGGTGGTGGGGCATGGGGAGTTTCTGCCCTGGGAGTGGTTGCCTCTTCCGAGCCGGAGATATCTTGCGGGCGATGTCGTAGCAGCTCCTGCTCGATCTCATGCATTCGACGTTGCAGAAACTGCATCTCCCGGGTCAAGGCGCCCAGCTTCGCGCCTTGCTCCGATAACCGGCTGAGTATGATGAAAATCACAATGCCGGCAACAATGAAGAGGAACGGAACCATAACGTAGCTCCCATCCGTGTGGCGATGATGGCTCAAATCGTGTCATCAACGCTGCTGCTACTTAAAGACACGCGTTGTTCCGCGATCCATATGGTGGCCTATCAAGATAGTCTGAATTAATTATCGCTTCAGCTCGACTACTTCGTCCACCCGGAATATTTCGTCGCCGCGCGAGGCAAAGTAATGGAAACATCCCGCCCCATCAAAAAAGACCGTGTTTCCATGAATCCGATCGTACATCCGGTCTTTCATGCCGTTGACCACGAAGCCGTAATCCCCGCCATCGCTGATCTCGCCGACGGCTAGCAGACCGTCAGGACTGAAGCAGAATAAATATTGGGCATCCGGATACGGGATCTTTTGCCCGTCCACCACGTAAAGGCTCTCGCCGGTCGGAAGCTTGGTTTTGTACTGATAATGCCGACTGTCCGGGCTGAAGGTGAATGAGGTTTCTTCAGGGGAGAAATGGCGAATGCGTTCCTTGCCGTCGACCACCAGCACCCATTCCTTGCCGTCTTTGGCAAAGTAGGCCAGGCGTTTCCGGTTGGGACTACCGTACAGCTGCCCGATCTTATCATATCGCCTGCTCGATCGACCGTTGATGACAATGATTTGCTTTTTACCATCCAGCGCGATGTAGTAGAGCCCGCGATTGACGTAGAGGGGCTGCAGCTCGAGTATCTTATCGTATTTGCGGCTTTCCTTGCCGTCGATCACCACGATCTTCTTGCTGTCGACTTCCGCCACAAAGGCCCAATCGCGACCGTCGGGATGCTTCAGTAAATTCTCCTTGTTCAGATACTTCTCTTTGGGAGGCTGGGCGGCGTTGGTTGTATTGATTGTATTGATACATAGTATTGGATTGAAATTGAAAGGGTCGAAAAAGTAGGGAAATGGCCGCTCTGGGTCATTGAAGAGGCGTTTGAATGCGGGATCATCGACATTCGTCTCCCGACCGTCGATGATCAGCCTTTCTTTGCCGTGGCTCGTCACACGGTAGGCCAGGTGCTTTCCATCCGCGCTGAACACCGCCTGTTGCTGTGTCCAATAGTCCTTGGTGATCGAATCATAGGGTGTCTTCGCTACGCCGTCGATCACCATACGCCAGGTTTTCCCTATTTTGGCAGTGTAGGCGAAACGGCGGCCGTCCGGGCTGAAGGTCAATGTGCCGATCACATCATACGGCTGACTCTCGGTCCCGTCCAATACGACGAACTGCTTCCCGTTCCGCTTCGCCACCCAGGCAGCATGCCCTGTCTTTTGGCTCATCAGCACCAGGCCGGAACTGAAGTGGTCGGACCAATAAATTGCGTGGTGTTCTCGACTGTTCGGGTCGGCCGGCTTCCAATCCGAGCGATCGACATATACGGTCGGCAAGCTGTCGCGAATCATAAGCTGTTTCAAGCCGTCATACGGCCCGCATTCCCGGTCGCCGAAGACCATCATCGGCCTGCCGTCCTTCTCCACGGCATACACCAGGCGGTCGTCGACGGTAAAATGCGGGCGCGAGATGATGCGCGAATAAGGCGTGCCGGCGATGCCGTTGATCACGAGATGCTGTGTTTCACCGGCATATTCGGCGTAGACCAGCTTGCTGCCTTTGGGGCTGACTGCGAACTCGGGTGAGCCTGAAACGGTCGCCAGACGCGTCTCGTTCACCGTACGTTTGAGGACAGGGCGAAAGCCATCGGCAAAGGCCAGGCCGCACAGTAACAGGGTAAGGAAGAACGCAAGGACTGTTCGCATGGTATCCTCCTGGTGACCAGCAGTATTTTGGTGAAGATTTTCCCAAGTGTAAGACGCCGGCCCGGCCATGTCAAACCGTTGAATCGGTTTATCAATCCAAGCAGATGGGAGGGGGAGGCTCCTGCCCAATACTGTTCAAATACGGATTTCGTAGGGGCGAGTGGCACTCGCCCCGTAAGAGAGCCGGGTGCTGCGTTTCGCCTCAATACGAATACGGCTCCCGTAACGGGGCGAGTGCCACTCGCCCCTACGAAATCCGTATTTGAACAGTATTGGGCAGGAGCCTCCCCCTCCCATTAACATACGTTATTACGGATCGATTCGGTTAATGCGCTTTCCGTATCACGATCGAGCACTTCGCCTGGTTCACCTCCGAGAAATCCGGCTCGTAGCTGAACCCCATCGGCTCCAGCACGCGGCGGTACAGCAGGTCGCAATGCTCGCAGTAATCGCGGTAAGGCGTGATGTGCTCCATCGCCAGCAGCCGGCCCTTCGAGGGGCAATTGTGCATGACGATGCTGAAGGTGCCTTCCTCGTCATCCACCGTCATGGTGAAGTCGGCGGCCTCCTCGTTCAGCGTATGGCTCCAGTAGTTCCAGCAACCGCGGATGCCATTCTTCGTCGCTTCCTCGCGCAGGTTGTCGAGAAAGTTGTCGGACAGATACGCCCAGAAATCCGTCACCGCCGTCTTCCCGTCGCGCGACTCCAGGTATTTGAACATCTCACTGTAAGCCGGGATAAAATCGGTACATGAGATCATATTAGCCTCCCATACATAGAACGGGGCTCGCTTTTAACAGGATTGAAAAGATTAAAATGATTAATCATTAAAAAATCTTTTAAATCATTTCAATCCTGTAAAAGGCGAAATCCGCCCCCGTTACCCAATCCGATAAAAGCGCTGCACGCTGCGGCCCGTTTCCGGGGCATACTCGACCAGCTCCGCGGCAAAAGGCGTGCCTTCACACAGCGTCTCGTTGACCGTCTTCACCGTCTCATGGAACAGCCGCGCCACCAGGTAGCCGTGCTCGCGCATGTGCATCACCGCCGGCGACGAAGCGACGCGCAGCACCAGCTCATCCGGTGTCTCACTCACCGTCATCTCGCCACCTTCGAGCGCATAGATCTTCTCATAATGCTCGCGCAGCGCCGCCAGCCCGCGCTCCTTGATCTCCGCGATCAGCGGCGCGTAATACGTGCGGGTGAACTCCCGCAGATACTCCCGCACCGCCTCCTCGCCATATCGGTTGTGGATATATTCGATCCCCGTACTCAGCGCCCCATGAAAATCCTTGTGCAGATACGCATTATCCGCCGCACTGCGAACCATCACTTCTTTTGGCATAATAACCTCCAGGAACCGCCCGGGTACTGACCTCGAATCTCCACACGCTACCGGTCTTCCACCCGGCAGAGGGTCAGTCCCCACGTATAGGATAGCTTACCTATACGCGGGGACAGACCCTCGAACGGGCTTTGTCATCTTCCACCCGGGCACTGAATTCGAGGTCTGTCCCCCGAGCATTACGGAAACAACACGTCCTTCTCGCGCTCCATCACCTTCGCAATCGCCCGCTCGCATCCCTTCGTCAGCGGATAATTGAGGTAATTCTGCCAGGTGCCGAAGATGCCCATCTCCACCAGCAGCTTCTTCTGCCCGGAAAGCCAGCACTTGATCTGCTTGCCGCCGTAGATATCGAACATCATGCGGTTCATGCGCGCCTGCAGGCGCGCGGCCTCGCGGTTCTTGCCTGCCGCCACCGCGTCCATGATCTGCCCGGCCAGGAAGCCGTTGAAGATGCCGCCGCCCAGCAGCAGACCGTCATACCCCGCTTTCAGATATTGGTCGCACTTGAACTCGGCGCCGGTCAGCAGCAGCAACTCGGGGCGCTTCTTCCGCGCGGCCAGCGCAATCTGCATGCGCTCCGGATCGTCCGAGCTGTCCTTGACCAGTTTCACGTTCTTCTCGGCGTAAATCTTCGCCAGCGCCTCGTTCGGCACCACCACCGCGCCGAACTTGCCGCGGTCGTAAATGCCCACCGGCAGCGCGCTGGAGCGGATGGCATCACGGTAAAGGGCCGTCAGCGTGTCCGCGTTGGCGTTGAGCAGGAAGAAGGGTGGGGCGATCACCGCCACGTCCGCGCCGTCCTGCCACGCGGCATGCATGTTGTCGATGATGCGCGCCGCGGAGTTGTCCGTCACCTGCACGGCGATGTGCAGCTTGCCCTTCGCGAACTGCGCCACCGTCTCCACCATCTTCCGCCGGTTGCGCTCCGGCATCCACGGCCCCTCGCCGCACGTGCCGCAAAGGAACAACCCCTTCACCCCCAGCCGCAGGTGATGGTCCACCAGCCGCTTCACCGCGTCCACGTCCACATCCCACTCCGGCGTAAACGGCGTCGGCGACGCCGACCACACCCCGCCCGAAAACTGCGATTTAGTAGCCATACATGCCCCTTATATAAGGAATTCGGAAACACGATACCACGCAACGGGCGAGGGTGCAACCGGTAAAAGGTATGAGTCCACTATAGCAGTAAAGAGTCGATCCACAGCCTGGAATGGTGCGCCTTGCTCAGGGACTGTCCCGACCCCGCGGAACCAGTGCTCGTTATTCACATTTCAAGCCTGTAACAGAATCAGCGGGACTGTCCCCTTGTATAGGTAAGCCTGTCTATCAAAGGGGACAGTCCCGCTGATCATGAAACGTTTATTGTGAAAGGCAACCATTCCGGATCCCGCAGGGTCGGGACAGTCCCTGAGCAGACGCACTCTTCCAGGCTGAAAGTGAGCCTTCCATCCCAGATACTATTCGAAGCACTCTTCACCGTTTCCCTTGACGCCCACCATACGCCTTGCTACCATACCCCTGAATTCCATGCAAGGGAGAATAATGTGGTGAGTGAACGAGCAGTGGTGGTTGGTGCGGGCGGTATCTCCGGAGCCTGGTTCCCGCCGTTGAAACTGGAAAATGTGGACGTGGCCGCGGTGGTCGATCTGGACCTCGAACGCGCGAAGGGGCGAATCAAAGAATACGAGCTGGATGCCTTCGCCTCGACGGACATGAAAGCCGCCATCAAAAAGGCGAAGCCCGATTTCGTCATCGACCTCACCATCCCCGAAGCGCATTGCAAGGTGACCACCACGGCGCTGCGCATGGGCTGCCACGTGGTCAGCGAGAAGCCGATGGCCGCCGGCATGGCGGAGGCGCGCCGCATGGTGAAAACCGCGGAGGAGACCGGCAAGCTCTACATGGTCAGCCAGTCCCGCCGCTGGGACGCCCGCCACGACCGCCTGCGCCGCGCGGTGAACTCCGGCGCGCTGGGCGTGCTCAACACCATCAACTGCGACTTCTTCCTCGGCGCACACTTCGGCGGGTTCCGCGATGAAATGCCCAGCCCGCTCATCCTCGATATGTCCATCCACCATTTCGACCTTGCCCGCTACATGACCGGCGCCGACCCGGTGGCGGTGTATGCGAGAGAATATAACCCCCACGGCTCCTGGTACAAGGGCGACGTGGCGGCCAGTTGCATCTTCGAGATGTCCAACGGCGTCATCTTCACCTACCGCGGAAGCTGGTGCAGCGAAGGCTGCCACACCAGTTGGAATGGCGACTGGCGCATCATCGGCCACCAGGGCACGGTGCTCATGGCTGGTGATGAGCAGCCCACCGGCCAGGTCGTTGCCGGCGACACCGGCTTTCACCGCCCGCTGAACGATCTGGATGTGCCCGAATCCCCGCTGGAGTTCGGCGCCATGCACGGCGCCCTCCGCGAGATGCTCGACTTCCTGCGCACCGGCAAGGTTCCGCAAACCGAGTGCCACGACAACATCAAGTCGCTGGCCATGGTCTTCGCCGTCATCGAAAGCTCGAAGAAGGGCAAGCGGGTCAGCGTGACGTGGTAGCGCGCCCGCTCGGTCTGTACCTGTGGTTCGGCATCCCCATGCCGCTGCCGAAACGCCTACAGGCGATCCGGCAAGCCGGGTTCACCAGCGTCTCCCTCTGGTGGGACGTGCGGCGCGGCATGGGACGCGAGCGCTTGCATGCCCTGCCGGGCCTGGTGCGGGAATCAGGTTTGCAGGTGGAAAACGCCCACGTGCCGTTCGCAAAATGCAACGAGTTGTGGAACGAGGACGCCGCGGTCCGCGATGCCGCCGTCTCCCGGCACCTGGCGTGGCTGGACGAGTGCGCGGAGCAGGACGTGCCGCTGGTGGTCATGCATCTATGCAGCGGCGACAATCCGCCGGCGCCCACCCCGGCCGGCATGGCGGGAATCACTCGCATCGTCGAAGAAGCAGCCGCGCGCGGCATTGTTATTGCCGCCGAGAATACCCGGAAACCGGCATACGTGGAGCTGGCGCTGGCCGAAATTGCCTCGCCGCATCTAGCCTGGTGCTACGATTCATCGCATGAGCGGCTGTGGGGAACCGGCGACCTGCTGCGCCGCCACGGTTCACGCCTGGCCGCCGTGCACTTTTCTGACAATGACGGCAAAGCCGACCGCCACTGGCTCCCCGGCGACGGAGTCATCGACTGGCCCGCCGTCCTGCGTGATTTCCCGCGCGAGACGTATACCGCTCCCATCACCTTAGAGGTCGTCGTGCAAGATAAGCACGCGGACCCCTATGATTTTCTGGAGCGCGCCTGCGAAAAGGCACGCTGGCTGCGCAGTCTTCTTTAAAAGGAACGGTTTCCTCGGGAACTGTCCCCGCATATGGCGCCTGGCTGAAAAAAACAGCGCCGCTGCAGGGACTGTCCCCCCGGTAGCCGTGACCATCTCAAAGTCGTGAATACAGAAGCCTTGCGTTTAACGGGTCCCATATCGGAGTGCGGCATGATCGTGAAGTTAAAAGATTATGCTAATCTGCTTCTTCTCACGGGAATCTTCGCCTACTTTGCGGGGGGATTCGTGTTAGGATTCGTCATTGCGGATTGCAGTGGAACGTATCTGACCGTAAAAATATTCGAGAACATCGTTTTCCGACCCCTCATTGGAATTGTATATACTGTGTTATCAGCAGTTTGCTTTGGCTTCCCACCTCGAGCTTTTGGGGGGGAAGAGGCACTTCATCCATTTAATGCCTGGCCATACATTTTCGGATGCTGGCTGGTGTTTTTCATAATTGCCTGCCTTCGGAAACATCATCGAGAGCATCAAAAAGGCAGATTCTGGTTCGGTAAAGATGACGCCCCAGAGGGGCAATAATCCCATAACCTGATATGCCCTGCAGGGGCATTATCCCATTTCCGGCGAGAGAGGAATTGTGCCCCTGCAGGGCGTAATCATTCTTGCGTGACCGGCCTCCAGGGGCGCAGCCCCTGGCTATGGGATTTGTGCCCTATCGAGGCGAAGAGAGATCGTGCTTTGATCTGCAAACCAGATTGAAAGGAACCTTCATGTATAACGAAACCATCCGTATCGGCACCATGGTCAACGGCTGCCCGACTGCCGCGGACTATATCCGGCAAATCCTGCCGCATGGCTTTGAATCCTTCTCCATCTCTTTCTGGCAGACGCTGGGCGACACCGACCTGGTGAAGCTGGCAGACGAGGTGAAGACCGTGCTCGCCGGCAGCGGGGCGGTGGTCAGCAGCGTGAGCGCCTTCGGCAACCCGCTGATGGACGATGAGCTGGCCGCGCAAACCCGCGACGCCTGGGCTAAGCTCATCGACGCCGCCCACCTCTTCGGCTGCGACCTGGTCACCGGTTTCGCCGGCCGCGTGGTGGATATCCCCATCGACCAGTGCATCCCGCGTTACGCGGAAGTCTTCGGCCCGCTGCAGCAGCGCGCGGCGGACAAAGGCGTGCGGCTGGCCTTCGAGAATTGCGAAATGGGCGGCGACTGGGACCGCGGCGGTTGGAACATCGCCCACACCCCGGACGCCTGGGAGCTGATGTTCAACGCCCTCCCCAGCGACAACATCGGCTTGCAGTGGGAGCCCTGCCACCAGATGGTGAAGCTGATCGATCCCATGCCGCAGTTGCGAAAGTGGGTGCAGAAGATCTTCGCTGTGCACGGTAAGGACGCCACCGTGCTCTGGGACGTGGTGCGCGAGCATGGCGTGCGCGGCCCGGTGCCCTTCGCCTTCCACCGCACCCCCGGCTTCGGCGACAGCAACTGGACGGACATCATCTCCGAGCTGCGCCGCGGCGGCTTCACCGGCAGCATCGACATCGAAGGCTGGCACGACCCCGTCTACCGCGGCGAGCTGGAGATGATGGGCCAGGTTCACGGCCTCAACTACCTCAAAGCCTGCCGGGGAGCCTACGTGCCCAACCCGGTAGAGACTGTTAAGGCGTAGTTCAGATTGTTGATGACCTTCAACATGACGCTGGAGATAATGCCGCACCCTCTTGACGCTGCGGAAATCTGAGGTACGATGAATGTAGCGATGCTTGACAGCCTGCGGCGTTGGCCCGGAATAGTACGGTACATGTGATCGGCGGCAAAAATCTCCCATCGTGGAGGGAACCCGCATCACGGGGAAGGTGAATCCCCAAAGTATCCGACGCCACACTGCCAGGAAAGGCCGAGGGGTACTTTCCAGCTTGACTGTCGAGCACATTTGAGAAAGGCGGTTGCTACAGGCGCCGCCTTTCTCACGTTTATAGGCTCAGGGACTGTCCCGTGCCCGCGGGACCCGTTGCCGCCCGTCTCCCCCAACACCCGCTTGCATAACCACGGGACTGTCCCCCGTAAGTGCGATATGCCTTACACCATGGGGGACAGTCCCAGAGCTTACCAAATAAAAACGGGGACCGTTATTCGCGGTCCCCGGGATCTTGTTTACGGACGATGGGGAGCCTAGCGCTCGCCACCTCCGATGTGTTGTTTATGACTGTCCATTCACATCACCTCCTTTCATTGATCTAAGTCTACCACGAGAATGACGTGATGTAAACAGCATGTGGCACTTTTTACGAAGGGATTATTACCATGGAACGGTTACAAGCTGCCGCATGAACCGTGGGAGGATCGGTAGGATTACTCGTTCTCGGGCGATTTCGCCGGCGGCTTCGCGGGCGGCTTTTCGCTCGGCGGTCCGGCGTTCCAGCGGTTCATCGCCGCCTCGGTGCCTTCGCTGACCCAGGTCTCCACCGCGGCGGCGGCGCGCTTGACCGCGTCCTGCATCAGCATGCGCTCATCCGAGAGGAAACGGCTCAGCACGTAGTTCACCATGTCCATCTCCGGCGGCGGCGCGCCCACCCCCACGCGCACCCGCGGGAAGTCCTGGCTGCCCAGCCGGTTGATGATGCTCCACAGCCCGTTGTGCCCGCCGTCGCTGCCCTTCGCCCGCACGCGGACCCGCCCCAGCGGCAGGTTAATGTCGTCGGCGATGATAAGGATGCGTTCCGGCTTCAGCTTGTAGAAGCGCGCGGCCGCCACCACCGCCTCGCCGCTCAGGTTCATCAGCGTGGACGGCTTCAATAACAACACCCGCGTGCCGCCGATCTGCAGCGTCGTCTCGTCGCCTTTGAACTTGCCCTTGCGGAAGTGCGCGTTGTGCTGCTGCGCGAGCAGATCCGCCACCTCGAACCCCACATTGTGGCGGGTGTGGACATACTGGCTGCCGATATTCCCCAATCCCACGACCAGCCGCAGGTCGCCGGGCGGGGGCGTCGATGGACGGCGGAAAATCATCAAGCCTCGCAACAACGCCGGCGCCCGATGACGCCGGCGAAATCTGGTGCCCCCGAGGCGAATCGAACGCCTGACCTACTCCTTAGGAGGGAGTCGCTCTATCCGACTGAGCTACGGGGGCTCACGACAATTGTAACGGGCGTGGGATGCCGGGTCAAGTTACCTGGGCACCGCGGCCGTCGCCGCCGGCGGGCCGCTGATCGTGACATTGCCTTCCTGCGGCAGCAACTCCACCCACGTCTGGCCGCGCTGGAAAGGCAACGGCATGCCGCGATCGTCGGTATACGTGGTGATGCCGCCGTCCCAGTTCTTCTGCCACTGCATCGGCGTCTGGTGGCCGTTGGAGATGAAGACGCCCGTGCCGCTGCCGACGACGGTGACGTCGTAGGTTTCTTTTTTCGAGTCGGGGAACGGCACTGAGGTGACGCGCTCCACCAGGATGTTCTTCGCCACCACCGGCTCGCCAGTCTCGCGGTCCGTGTGCAGCTTCCCGTCCATGTAGCGCACGTAGCCGCCGCGCGCGGCGTCATATTGGAAACGCAGCTTGTAATGCACCCCGCCGTGGAAGTCGAGCACGACTTTGTCCGCTTCCGGACCGTCGCTGAGCGGCTTCAAATCGCTGACGAAGCTGGGCAGGATGGAAGGCGCGCTGCCCCAGCGCAGTTTCGCCACCTGCGCGCGCAGCTTCTCCGCCGAGGCGTACAGGTTATGCGGCGCCTTGCGGCTGTTGTCGCGCCAGAACGGCTTCGTGTATTTCATCTGGTCCAGGTTGTAGATAGACGGCGTGGTGGCGAAGATCTGCAGCGCTTCGTAGCTCTGCCCGCAGTGCACATAAGCAGCGTCGTATTCTCGCGCCAGATTGAGGAAGTGCGGCCGCGCGCTGCGCACCGGGCCGATGACCGCCGGCGCGCCGTGAAGGTAAATCGCCATGAAGCGCGTGATGCCGCCCTCGGTGATCGCCTCGTAGACCACGCAGGCGTCGTTCAACCCGCTCTGCGGGCGAGCCGCCGGGGAATTCTCGATCATCACCGCCAGCGGCCGCTGATACACCAGGTCGCTCGACACCGGCATGCCGTCGATCGGGCAGGTGAAGCCGGAGGCCGCGCTTTGCTGTCCGGGGCGAGACACTCGGCCCGTGTTGTGGCGTGAAAATGGATTCCGGCATCCTGCCAGCAGCAACGACGCGATCACCAGCACGCAGAGCGCGGCGACGGCGGTAATAACTCGCTTATTCACAATCCGTGTTTTCCCGGTCATGGGTCGATGCAATCCTCGGAGCCTTACCAGGCCCTCAGTCCCTCGTTATGCGCGGCGTAGACATTGTGGTTATGAATGGATTCCAGGCTGTCGACGCGCACGCTGAAGTCGTGGACGCGCGGGTCGGCGCGCAGCGCAGTCACCGCATCGCGCAGGATGTCCTCCACGAATTTCGGGTGGTCGTAGGCGTATTCGGTGACGAACTTCTCGTCCTCACGCTTCAACAGCGGGAACAGTTGCGAGCTGCCCTGCGCCTCCAGCAACTGCGTTAAATCCTCGATCCACAGGATCTGCCCCAGGCCCAGCTCCGCCGAACAGTGGATCACCGCCCGCTGGTTGTGCGCGCCGTATGCGGAAATCTCCTTGCTGCACGGGCACAGCGCGGTCACCGGCGTGTCGACAGTGAGGATGAAGCGGTACTGCTCCTCGTCCCGCCGCCCGCGGAAGCGCACGTCGTAATCCATCAGGCTCTCGATGCCGCTCACCGGCGCCTTGCGCGGGATGAAGTATTTGAAGGCGAGCTCAATGTGCGCGGTATCCGCGCGCAGCCGCTTCCGCACATCCGCCAGGATCGCCCCCACCTGCTCGTAGCTGATGGGCCGCTCGCGCCACTCGTTGAGGATGGCCAGGAAGCGGCTCATGTGCGTGCCGCGAAACTGGTGATGCAAATCCGCCGCCAGCGACACCCGCGCCACCACCGCGTCCTGCCCGCCGCCCTTGCGCCGAATGACGATCGGCAGGAAGATGTCGGTCACGCCCACCTGTTGAATCGTGATGCCGCGAATATCAGGCCCCGCGGCCACGTCGCTCAATGATCCATTGTGCATAGTCTTGTACTATTAACCCTTAAATCCACACCACCGCACGCAGATTTCGTGTATGGTTGCGGCGCAGCCGCCCTATTGTTACCTGGCCATATTGTAGCCGAAAGCCGCGCGTTCGGGTAGAGCCGCGGGAGCGTAATGGCAAAAGTTGATAGTTTTCATCAGAAGGCTTTTCCGGGATTTGTTCTCGGTAACCCATGTCGTAGGGCACGGAGGCCTCTCCGTGCCCCGCCCCGCGAATTTCTGCACGCAACTAAACCGATAGGTCTGTGGTGTCGAAGCATGACCGGTTTGTGGTCACCGGGCACGGAGAGGCCTCCGTGCCCTACGGGCCATTTCATACCTATTGACGCCCGCCCAACCCTCTGGTAGCATCGCATCAACGCTCGCTCTCCCGGAGGCGTCTCATGCGCATCCTCTCGACATCGCGCCAATCGGTGGCCGACCCCGGCCGGCTGTGGATTCAGCTCGTGCAGAAACACCTGGAGAAGCTGCTGCTGGTGGGACGCACCAAGACGCGGCACCTGCCGCCGGAGGAGTGGCGGACGATCAAACGGCGCTGGCAGGAGCTGGTCCTCGACACCTGCCCGGAGCTGCGGCAGGCACAGGGCAAACCCGTCGCCGCCCGTGTGCTCGGCGAAACGAAGTACGACGGCTTCCGCATGCAGAAGATCGTGTTGGAAGCTATGCCCGGTTGGCAAATCGGGCTGAGCCTCTTCCTGCCGCTGGGCGACGGCCCGTTCACCCCCATCCTCTGCCCGTGCGGCCACGGCCCGAAGTGGCAGGACGATCACCAGCTCCCGCCGCAGGTGCTGGCGCGCAACGGGTTCGCCGCCGCCCTCTTCGACAGCCCCATGTTCGGCGAGCGCGCCCGCGACAACGACCACTTCATCCAGGGCGCGCAGGCGCAGATGTACGGGCTGTGGAGCGCCTTCTTCTTCCTCCTCGACCCCATCCGCGTGGCCGACTACCTGCAGACGCGGCCGGATATCACCTTCCAGCACGGCATGGGCGTCACCGGCGTCTCCGGCGGCGGCTACACCACGCTCTACCTGCCGCAATACGACGACCGCGTGAAGGCCATCGCCCCCGTCTGCTCCGTCACCCCGCTGGAGGCCTTCCCGCTGCAGGGGCTGTATACCGGCTGCCCGGAGAACTACGTCAAGGGCCAGGCGCTGCTGGGCATGGATTACGACGACCTGCTGGCGCTCGCCTCGCCGCTGCCCTGCCTCGTCATCGGCGGCACGCGCGACGAGCTCTTCCACACCGCGCACACGCGCCACTCCGTGCAGAAGGCGAAGGCCATCTACGCGCGCGAGGGGGCGGAGGAGCGGCTGGCGTCCTATTATGAGGACTGCGAGCACCACTACACGCCGGCGATGGCCGGCAAGGCAGCGGAGTGGTTCCGCAAGTGGCTGCTGGGCGAGAAAGGCCCCATCGATACCTTCGCCTACGCGCTGCCGCCGGAGGCGCTGGACTGCGGCACCGCGGACACCACCGACGGCATGCTGCAGTATAACCGGCGGGAAGTGGCCCGCGTGCGCAAGGGGCGCCGCATGGCCGGCACCAACGAGGCGATCAAGCAGCTCCTCAACCTGCACGACGACCCGCGCGCCGCCACGGTGGAGACGGTCCTCGGCATGACGGAGTGGGGGCCGGAGGGCCTGACCAAGCGCGTAGTCACCGTGGAGGAGGGCATGCCCCTCCCGCTGCTCGAGCTGGCCAACCCGAACGCGCCGGAAGGCACGCTGGTCTGCTTCTCCGACACCGGCAAACTGGGCCCGTTGCGCCAGGCCGGCGGCTTCTTCGGCCTCTGCCGCCGCATCCTCTCCGCCGACCTGCGCGGCTTCGGCGAGCTCGCCCCGGAACCGTCGGAATACGACATCTACGGCTGGTGCGGCATCGACCGCGTCCTCGCCGACCTCCTCTGGCTCACCGGCGAATCGCCAATGGCCCAGCAAGTCCGCGACGCCCTGCGGGTATTGGAGGCAGCCGACTCCGACCAGTCCGACCAGTCAGACATGTCCGACATGTCCGACATGTCCGACCATTCCGACAAGTCCGACCATTCCGCTCCCCTAACCGTCTACGCCCACGGCGAAGCCGCCCTTCCCGCCCTCTTCGCCGGCCTGCTCCACCCGCGGGTGACGCGCATCGTGCTGGAGGACTTCCCCTGCAGCTTCCAGGAACTGGCCACCGCGGCGCAGCCCGCGTGGAGCCGCTGGCAGTTCCTCCCCGACGTGATCAACTACTTCGACCTGCCCGAGCTCCTCGCCGAACGCTCGGAGAAGGCCTTCCTCCTCATCAACCCCTGCGACGCCCGCAAGGAGCGCCTGGACGAAGTGGAAGCCCTCCGCCTCTACGGCCTGGAAACCCCCCACCTCACCGTCCACGTGGACTTCGGCCCGGCGGCCACCCCGGCCACCATGCGCGATTGGCTTCGGAGCGCGGATTGCCAATCCGCGCGTGACGATCAAATCGCACCGCGCTCCTTCCCGCCCAAATACCTCGGCGCCGACCTCACCGGCCGCGCCGAGCTGCGCAAGGTCACCGACGCCCTCGCCACCCGCACCCTCTTCCGCCATTACGGGGTGGGGCAGCCGGTCATGGCGGAGACGCTGGAGGCGCGGGTGCGCGAGAAGTTCGGCAGTGCCTTCGCGCTGGCGGTCACCTCCGGCTCCGCGGCGCTCAACGTGGCGCTGGCCGGCCTGGGCGTCGGCCCCGGCGATGAAGTCATCCTCCCCGCCTTCGCCTGGTACTCCTGCTACAACGCCATCGTGCTGCACGGCGCCACGCCCGTCTTCTGCGAGATCGACCGCTCGCTCAACATCAGCCCGCTGGACGTCAAGCGGAAGATCACCCCGCGCACCCGGGCCATCATCGCCGTCCACTACCAGGGCGCCGCCGCCGGCGTAGAGGAGCTGCTCGACATCGCCCGCCCCCACGGCATCCGCGTGCTGGAAGACTGCGCGCAGGCGCTGGGCGCGCACTACCACGGCCAGTACGCCGGCGCCGTCGGCGACGTCGGCACCTTCAGCCTGCAGGGCAACAAAATGCTCACCGCCGGCGAAGGCGGCCTGCTCATCACCAGCGACCCCGCCATCTTCGAGCGCGCCGTCCGCTACCACGACCTCGGCTTCGTGCGTCCCACCTTCACCGCGCAACTCGAGGCGCAAGGCGCCGCGCCCGCCGGTGACGACTTCCCCGGCAACCAATACCGCATGAACGAGCTCACCGCCGCCGTCGCCCTCGCCCAGCTCGACCGCCTGGACTGGATGGCCGCCCGCTGCCGCCGCGCCTGGACCCTCATCCGCGAGCGCATCCGCGTCTCCCTCCCCGACGCCCGCTTCCGCCGCGGTAACAGCGACGGCGACCTCGGCATCGCCCTCTTCCTCGACCTCCAAACCCCGGAGCGCGCCACCGAATTCACCGCCGCCCTTGCCGCCGACGGCATCCCCCTCGGCCCCACCTCCGGCATGACCAACCTGCTGGACTGCGCCTACATCCAGCGCGCCGGCTACACCCCCGACCTCGCCCCCAACACCCCGGCGATCGTCAATAGTATGGTCGCCATCCCCATCACCCCCCGCTACACCGCCGCCGACGCGGAGGAGATCGCCGGGGCGGTGGTGCGTGCATATCGCGCGTTGCCGGTATAGCGGGAGGGCGAGGCTCCCTTGGGCGGTACTCCGCCTCCCGCCGAGCCACGATCACGAGCCCGCCCCTGCATCTAGCGCCTTTCAAAACCCGGCTCTCACAAATAGACGCTGATAGGTTGACGCTTATGTCCGAAAGGTACGGTTCGAAAAGCATAAGATGAGAAAGGACAGGCAAGCCCACCAACTCTCCTCCCCTCCGTTACCGCGGTGGTGAAACACGCCGGAAGGCGAAGGTCCTCCTGGTAGGAGGATGGGCACTTGGATTGAGTTAATAATGCAATCATCTGTATGCTAAAGGATATCGACGATTGGTGATTATGGTAGATGGGTAAGGTAGAGCCCTGATGGGAGTTGGTAAAGACGCTGATCTGTATACCCATTATTCAGTCAATTTATACGTCGGTATATTGGGACGGGGAGACTGTAGTGACTGCTCCCCTCTATTTACTACGTTCCCAATTTCTTACTGTGGCTCTCCAGCATTCTGTTTTCGCTCATTCTCATACTCCTATCATTAAAAATGATGATCTTTAATACAATTTCCAGAATATACTCATCAGTATCTTGCACAATACTCGGTTGACAAGAATAGGAGAAAGCATTATTTTAAGTTATCAGTATAACTGATAATAAATATGTTAATGTAATTAAACGGGAGGATTAAATGATGACCGAAGATATACTTCGCATTATACCTCAGCGCAATGCAGTTCCAAATGATAATGAATCAGAGCTCGACATTGCTATACGCATATCCTCTGGGTCCCGTGCTTCACAGCAACTCGAAATCAAAGACCGGCATCTCAATCTCTGCGTTGTTATCGATCGTAGCGGGAGCATGAATGGAGATAAGCTTGAAACTGCAAAAAGGGGATGTCGAGAGATATTCGATCGATTGGCGTCTGAAGATAGATTCACGGTTGTTATATTTGATGATGAAGCACAAGTTGTCGTTAATCCCTTAACAGCTCGAGATAGCATAACGCAGAAAATTGATGCCATTACATCAGGAGGACAAACTAACCTAGCACTAGGATGGAGGCTCGGTTTACTTGAATTACAAACTTTCGCTACAGATAACCATATTGGACGTTTAATACTGTTGTCTGATGGTGAAGCCAATTCGGGTGAGACTAAAGTATCAGTGCTAGGTCAAGAATCAGCACATGCTCGCACTATTGGCATTACTACATCAACTATTGGGATTGGACAAAGTTATCAAGAAGATATCCTTTCAGCGATTGCGCTAGAGTCAGGAGGGCGATTTTACTCTGTCCAACAAACACAACTCGAAGATATCATTAATGAAGAGTTTAAAGGATCGTTGGCTACCAGGATTGAACGTCCTCGGGTGTCAATAGATATGCCGCAAGGTGTTGAGATATCGAAAGCATTTCATGATCTTCAGACTACATCAGGTCGGTTCAGGATTCGGCCGATACTTGACAATGATGTTTTTAGTTTTGCTTTTCGTATTCGCATTCAACCGTCGTTGATTAAAGACAAGGAAGCCGTTATTCATGCCGTTTTATATGACGGCGAGGGAATTGTTCAAGATATCAAGCACCCGTTATCAATTGTATCACCTCAAGAATATATTGCTTATGAAGATAATCCAATTGTGCAAAGTATTGTTGAAGAATTTCTTGCATTAAAAACAGAAGAAGAAGTCATTAAAAAGTTAGATAGTGGTCAATTCGACCTTATGGCAGTTATGCTTGTCAACAATGTCGGTGGGATGGTTACGGCAAGAGATAAATTACATGAAATGCAAGAAGCAGAAATGTTTATCCAACAAACTATAGAAATCAGTACTGAAATTTCATATCATAATGAAAATATACGTCGCTATCATGGTATTACATTGATTTCAGATTTGCTGAAGAGGATTAATGAGATTGGGCAAGATTATTTACTCGCTGATAATGTTCAATCATTTATAAATAAATTTCGGAAATACTATCGATTTGAATTTCATGAAAAACTTTCTCAACGGAGTCGGAGAAGGCATGAAGTTGAACCGGATATTATGAATATCAGTGAAATGAATTACACGACTCTTCTTGAGGATGCAATCAATCTTGTGAGTGAATTGTTGACCGCTCTTCCGAATGACGATAAGTTGAAGGATTTATATGAGCTGTTCATTAATGAGATGGATACAACCGAACAATAATAATTGGGTATTTGATAATGAGATAATTTCTGGCAGAGGGGCAGGAATTGGCTCTCATGGCATCAGTTATGCTGTTGTTGATACAGCTCCGTTTCTAAACGGTTCTGTAACAACCGATATATTGCTGCCACGACTTGATTCCGGTTTAGCAGCTGGATTCGTCTGTCGTGCTGACTTACGGTTCTCATTTGTTGCTGGCTACTTACTATATAACCCGAATCCCGACAATAAGATAAGCGCATTAGTAATAGGGATATCAACAAATGGAACATTTAAACCATATTTCGGGGAAAGAATTACCTCTGAGTTGACTGTCGGTCATTATCAACTATCTTTTCAGTTCTTTTCCGGTTGTATTACTTTAAAATTATCGTCAGAGACCTTGGAGAGCGTAATAACACGTGTAGTACCAGATATTCCATTCCCTGGACATATTGGGGTAATCCAATTGTATGGCACTGAAGTAAAAATGCAGAACTTAATCTTTACTCATACAGATGATCCCTTCGGAGAGGTGGAAAAACCAGTGTTTAAGTATCAAGTATTTATTTCGCATTCATCCAAAGATAATTCTGTTGTAGATCGCCTAGTACAAAAGTTAAAACAACAGGGTATTACCTACTGGATTGATGCAGAACAAATCGGATTCGGTGAGAGCATTACAAAACAAATAGAAGATGGAATACGAGCCAGTAAGCATATACTCGTATGCCTTAGCTCCAACCTTGGAAAATCAAATTGGTGTCGTGCTGAATACGCTGCTGTGTTACATCAATATTTTAGCGGAAGCACAAATAGAAGAGTCATCCCGATTAAGCTAGATGATGTCACCGATGATGAAATTCCAGTACTTCTCTACGATATTAGAAGAGCAGACTATCGGAATAAACAAGAATTTGATGAACTAATAAAGTATCTAAAACTTTAAATATACATTGTAATTCGGTATTTCGGATAAACCAAAATAGTAAAAAGTAAGTGGAAGAAAATATCGAGACAATCGTCCGCCATCCTTCGCTTCACAAAGCATCCGCTTAACTGCATTCCTGGCTATTGGCTGGCGTTCCTTCGGGACTGGGATGGCGGTGGGAATTGAGGTTGGTGTGGTTGTCCGGCAGGCGCTGTGTAAATGCCACGCGAGCAGTCCTGGTTCGTTCACCGCTTTCCGCCAACAGTCATGTGTCGTGTGCGGGTATTCGGTGTAGCGGATTGGGCAGGCGGTGCGGAGGGCAGCGGCCATGTCGCGGGATTCCGCAACCGGCATGATGCGGTCGTGGGTGCTGTGGAAGATCCACAGCAGCGTATGCTTCAGCCGCAGGGCGGTCCAGGTGTCGGTGTAGCCGGCGACGGGGATGGCGGCGGCGAAGAGGCCGGGGTGGCAGCCGAGGAGCTCCCAGACGCCAAATTGGGGGAGATCACACCAATTAAAGCTTTATCTTACGTTACATTGGTGTGATCGCCCCCAATACTATGCTGAAATTTACGCATGGTTGTTGAACTACAACATTGCGGCTTGTAATTTTGAATACAGGGACAGGTTATGTATTTCACTCTTTCTTGGCGAAAGACAATCAAACTTCAAACGGTATTCATAAGCTTCACCTCTTCGCCAGCACCCCGGGTAGTTCCAGCAGCGGTTGCAACGGAACGCCTTTCTCCGCTTCCGACACCGGATGCAATTCCATGGAGTCGATTTTGGTCACCGCGTCATATTCGCCGACCACATGGTCGAGCAGCATGAGGGTGGCGTTGCCCATCGGTTCGTAGTTCGCTTCGGTCAGCCCTTTCGGGTAGAGGGTGATGCCCAGCTTGCCGTTAAAATCGAAGGCCTGGAATTGCACATCGGCGACGGTGAGCTTGAGGCCGTTCATCTCGATAGCGATGCTTTTGGGATCGCCGGACGGGGGGCGGAAGGCGGTGAGTTTCCAGCCGTCGAGCTTCGGGGAAGTTTTGACGAATTGCTTCACGGCGTCGAAGTATTCCTTATTGCCGTCGGCGGTGACCACGAAGTCGTAACGGCCTTCTTTATCCTTGCTGCCGAACAGGAAAGACAGGCCGGGATTGGCTTGCTGCAGGCGGCTGTCGACATCGTTGAGGGCGGCCTGGATGCGCGGCATGTCGCCGGACTGCATGTCCTTCGCGATGCGCTGGTCGTTGTGGCGGAACCAGTCCCAGAAGCGCTGTTGCGCCGCGGCATCGATCAAGGGGGGAGCGGATTTCCGCGAGCAGCCAGGGAACGCCAGCAACGCAACGACCGCGATTGCCAGAATATAGATCCAGGGGGTCATTCCTGACATTTGCTTCTCCTTTTTGCTGTCTTCCAGCGAGTGCAGTTGCAGAGATAGTATACCACGGTTTGTATAGTCAATTAGAGTTATGCCTTCCCTGGAAACGGCGGGTAGGGATTTCTCCGACGATCAAATCCTGCGGGCTATTCATAAACGCCTATTGCAAAAAGGCTTTCGATCTTACGCTAAAAAAGCCGGATTGATCCGGCGTCTAACAATAGCCCGGCCTTTGAAGGCCGGGGCGGGCCGGCGGGCATGCGCGCCGTGCTGGAAAAACCGAGATGCGTATAAGAGTGAGTGCGTTGCCCTGGGTTATCGAATTGCAGGATTGTCCAGGTGCTGTGCAAACAACCACGCGAACAGCCCTGGTTCATTCAGCGCTTTCCGCAAGCAGTCATGTGTAGTGTGCGGGTATTCGGTATAGCGGACGGTGCAACCGGCAGCGCGGAGGGCGGCGGCCATGTTGCGGGACTCCGCAACCGGCATGATGCGGTCGTGGGGTGCTGTGGAAGATCCACACCGGGGTGTGCTTCAGCCGCGAGGCGGTCCAGGTGTCGGTGTAGCCGGCGACGGGGATGGCGGCGGCGAAGAGGCCGGGGTGGCGGCCGAGGAGATCCCACACGCCGGAGGCGCCCATGGAGAAGCCGGTAGCGTAGAGACGGCGGCGGTCGATGGGGTACTGGCGCGCCAGGGCGGCGATGAGGGCGCGGGTGGCCCGCAGCGAGGGGGTTTCCTCCGCATACATGCGATAGCGGCTGGCGACGAAGTTGTCGCCCGCCCAATCCTCCAGCGGCGGGCACTGCGGAACCAGCACGAAACAGGGATGCGCCGCGCGGAGGGACGGCTGCATGAACGCCTCGCCCAGCCACGCCACCGGACGCCGGTTGTCCCGCCCGCACTCGCTGATGCCGTGCAGGAAGAGGATGAGCGGGTAGCGGCGCTGCGGATCATATCCCTGCGGGAGCAGCAGGCGGTAGGGCAGCGTATAACCGTCTTTGGTGGTGAACTCGTGCGCCGAAAACGCCGCCAGCGCCCGCGCCGTCTCCCGCGCCCGCACGGCGCGGCGGTGACAGCGGTACACCTGCCGCACGCCAACATAGACCACCAGCAGCGCCAGGACGGCGTAGAGCAGCAGGCGATAGATCGGTTGGTTCCCTACCATGCTGGGCCTCTGTCCGGTGAAGTGGCTAATCGGTTGATTCGGCATGAGGGGAGGGGTTTCCTCCCGGAGACCCGGGGTACAGCCACGCATTTGATTCATAGACGCATCCTGCAAGGAAGCTTTCGATTTTATTCTTTTCAGCCGGATTGATCCGGCGTCTAACAATAGCCCGGCCTTTGAAGGCCGGGGCGGCCCTTGTGCAAATTCGGCCGAAAAACCGCCAAAACAGGTTTAAAACCGCTCGATTTTGGGTATAGCGTAAACATCTCCCCCAACGCCCACTCTGACTCTCACTCTGACTCTGACTCTGACTCTGACTCTAACTCTTACGAGTGAGGGAAAGCTGGATCAATGGGTCTGCCCGTAGCCCCATTCTTCCATCCTTCCAATCTTCCATTCTTCCATAAGGCAGGTCTCCCATGTTTTCTCAACTATCCACCCGCATCGCCCATCTGGAAATCCGGGCCCGGCGCCGTCCGCGCCCGGTCGCCGTCGTCTATGAGAACGACTGGCGCGTCGATCATCACGCCTCCACCGCGCCGCCCCCCGATCCCGAGGCTGACATCATCCGCATCCGTTACGTCGACGACTGGCCGCCCACGAAGGAAACGTTTGCCCCGAAGGCGGAAATTTTTCACGCTCGGCCCAAGCGTGGAAATGTTGCCGGGGGCGGGGATCTGCGGGGATCTGCGACAGGCGCGGCATGGCCCCGGCCAGGCGTTCTTGCCGGCGGGACAGGTGCCCTCCGCAATCGGCGCCGGGCCTCAACGCGCCCCGATCGAGATTACCCATGGCGCGCCTTTGACCCAAGCACGAGTGTTGGCGCCAATTCATCCCATGCGTTCCAGCAGGCGCGCGTTAAGATAAAGTGGATTTCACATCTCGGTCAGGTAGGCATGAACGACGATGCCCGATTACTCGAGGCGGAGGAACGGCTGCGTGCGGCGGAGGACGAAGGGCGGAGGCTGCAGGCGCGGCTCGCGGGCGCGGAGACGGCGCTGGAGCGTCTGCGAGAAAGCGAGACGCTGTTCCATTCGCTGGTCGACCATGCCAATGCCTGCGTCGGCATCGTGCAGGGCTCCCGCTTCGTCTACGTCAACGCCTACTTCGCGGAGATCAGCGGTTTCAGCCGGGATGAACTGCTGGCCATGGATATCAACCGCATCATCACGCCGCGGCACCAGGCCATGGTACTGGAGCGCGCGCGCTTGCGCCAGACCGGTGAACTGCCGCCTGCCGCCCGCTATGAATTCGCCATCGTGGCGAAAGACGGGCGGACCATCTGGCTGGATTTCGCCTCGGCGCTCACCGAATACCACGGCGAACCCGCCATTATCGGCATCGCGTACGATATCACCGAGCGGAAACGCACGGAAGAGACGCTGGGCGCACGTGAGGAGCTGCTGCGCATCTTCATCGAGCACGCGCCTGCGGCGGTGGCGATGTTCGACCATGACATGCGGTATCTGGCGGCCAGCCGGCGCTGGCTCACCGATTATCGTCTCGGCGAGCTGAACGTCATCGGCCTGAGCCATTACGAGGTCTTTCCCGAGATCGGGGAGGAGTGGAAGGCGATCCATCAGCGTGCCCTGGCCGGCGAGTGCGCGCGCCGGGAGGAAGATCCCTTCCCGCGGGCGGACGGCACGCTGGACTGGGTGCGCTGGGAGATCGAGCCCTGGCGCCAGTCCGACGGTAGTGTCGGCGGCCTGATTATGTTCACCGAAGTGATCACCGAGCGCGTGCAGGCCAGGAAAGCGTTGGAGCGCGGCAACCGGGCGTTGCGCCTGCTCAGCGGCGTGAATGAAGTGTTGATTCGCGCGGAGAATGAAGCGACGCTGCTGCAACAGGTGTGCGAACAGGCGGTGGAGATCGGCGGCAACCGCATGGCCTGGGTGGGCCTGGCGGAGGACGATGCCTTGCGGACAGTCCGTCCGGTGGCGCACGCGGGGTATGAAGCCGGCTATCTCGCCGCGAGCCAATTCTCCTGGGGCGACAATCCGTATGGCCGTGGGCCGATCGGTGTAGCCATTCGCACCCGGCGCGCGACCTGCTTTACCGACCTGCAGGCTAACCCGCGCTTTGCCCCCTGGCGTGAAGAAGCGCTGAAGCGAGGGTATGCGTCACTCATAGCCCTCCCGTTGATGAATGACGGCCAGGCCCTGGGCGTGATGGTGCTGTATTCGGCCGAGCGCTACACCTACACTGCCGAAGAAGTGACTCTGCTGACCGCGCTGGCGGATGACCTGGCATACGGCATGAACGCCTTACGTACGCAACAGGCCCGCCGCGAGGCGGAAGCCGCCCTGACGCGTGAGCAGGCGTATCTGGCCGCCGCCATCGAGCTGCTGCCCTTCCCGCTGTTCTTCTTCACGCGGGAGATGACGGTGCTGCGCGTCAATCGTGCCGGTCGCGAGCTGCTGCACAGCTACCCCGCAAGGGAGTGGCTGGACTACCCGCTGTTGACCCCTGAGACCCGATCGCCCATTCCGCCGGAAGAGCGCCCTTTCGCGCGCGCGCTGCGCGGCGAGGTGGTCACCACGCTCGAGGCGGTGACGGTCACCCCCGAGGGGGGACAGATTCCGGTGTTTTTCTCCGCGGCGCCGATTTACCTTGGCGGCGAGCTGGCGGCGGTGGTGGTCACCATCCAGGAAATCACCCGGCTGAAGGCGGCCGATCATGCCAAGGACCAGTTCCTCATGCTGCTCTCCCATGAATTGAAGACGCCCCTCACCAATATCATCGGCTGGGGGCAATTCGGGCAAAGCGCGCCGGAGATGGCGGCGGAAGCGCTGGATGTGATCATGCGGAACGCCTATGCACAGCGGGACATGCTGGAGCGGCTGATCATCCTCTCGCGCATGCTCACCGGCAAACTCGCGCTGCATTACGAGCCGCAGGAGCTGTGGTCGCTGGTCGCCCCGGCGGTCGACGCCAAACGCACGGAGGCCGCGGAACACGAGATCACCCTTGACTGCTCGCCGCCGGAAGAACCGCTGCCGGTGCGTGCCGATCAGAAGCTGCTGTCGCAGGCGGTACGCGAGCTGTTGGATAACGCGATACATTTTGCTCCCCCCGGCGGCGTCGTCACGGTCACCGCGCGCCGCGAGGACGACCGGGCGGTGCTGGCCATCCACGATACCGGGCGGGGCATTCCTCCCGACCAGCTCCCCCGCCTGCTCAAGCCGTTCGAGCAGATCCAGCGCGAAGAGATGCTGGGCGGCCTGGGCATCGGGCTGGCACTGGCGCAAGGCATCGTGAAACGGCATGACGGGCGGGTCAACATCATCAGCCCGGGGGCAGGCCTGGGCACGACGGCGACGGTGGAGCTGCCGCTAGCCATATAAAGCATACTCCTTGCCTTCCACCGGGATCTCCGGATAGCGCGGGTTGTTCCGGCGAATCTCTTCCCAGGGGTGGGCGTAGATCAGGGTGGCGCCGCAATTGGGGCAGGTGTTGCCGTTGGCGGCCCAGGCGGCGGACGCGTAGGCCGTGCCGCAGAGCTCGCACCAGATATATTGGCCGAACTCGGCTTCAAGCGGATTGTTCCGGTCCATCCATGCTTCCTCCGGAGTGAGCGAGCTCGCGGAAGCCGATCATCCGCTTTCGCTCCTCGTTATACAGGTTCAGGCGCAGCGTATGCAGGCTGGTGCGCAGGGTGAGCGGGATGATGTGCACGGCGGGGGTGGCGTCGAAGGCCTGCTGCAGGCGGTAGTTCGGAATGCGCGGACGCAGGTGGTGAAGGTGGTGCAGGCCGATGTTGCCGGTGACCCACTGCAGCACTCTCGGCAGCCGGTAATACGAGGCGCCTTCTAATGACGCCCGCAAGAAGTCCCACTCGCCTTCGCGCGCCCAGTAGACGCCCTGGAACTGGTGCTGGACGTAGAAGAGCCAGACGCCGAGCGTAAAGGCGATGAACCAGACGGGGCCCATAACCAGGAAAAAGGGACGCACCCCGACCGTCAGCGCGGACGCCGCCACCAGCGCCAGTATTACGATATCGGTGAGCCACACGCTGTTGCGCTCGGGCCGTTTCGCGCCTTTGATCGGAAAGCGGTAGAGCAGCCCGAACAGCATCGAGGAACCCAGGCCGAATATGAAGAGCGGATGCCGGTAAATGTGATATTTGAGTTGCTCCCTTCGCGGAGCGGAGCGATATTCCTCAACGGTCATCGTGAGGATGTCGCCCAACCCACGGCGGTCCAGGTTGGCGAAGGAGCCGTGGTGCTTGAGATGGGACCAGCGCCACTGGCCGAATGGCGTCAACGTCAGCACACCGATGATGAATCCCAGCGCCGCATTGGCGCGCGGCGACGGGAAGAAGGAGCCGTGGCAGGCGTCATGCAGGAAGATGAAGGTGCGCATCAGCAACCCGGTCGCCGGCAGGGACAGCGCCAGGGTAAGCCAATACGATATCCCCTGCGTGACCGTGTAGAACATCAGCGCCAGCACGCCAAGCAGGGGGAGGACGGTATTCGCCAATTGCCGGAAGGCCGGCCGATAATCCGGTTTCTCATACTGTGCCAGTCCCAGGAACCACGCAGGTCGCTCGGGTCGATGACCGGCACTGTTTGCCTCGGGCATCGCGCATCTCCGAAAAGCCAGTGGGCTGCCGAAAAGGCCACAGCGCAACCCACCGGTCATGATATTCATATCATACTCAGCCGCGCGGAGCGAGGTGTCACTGGCTCAACACAAATCGCCGGTTGACATGGCGACACTCTCCAGGTATGCCCGGGTCTGGAAGGCCATTTCCACCGGGCTGGGAGGGTGTATCTCGACCACCGCCATGCCATGAAAATCGATCTCCTCCAGCGTGGCATACAGCAGTTGCCAATCTTCGGCGGGGATGCCTTCGGGCGAGGGGATGTAATGATCATGGAAGTCGCCCGGGAGGTGATGCAGCGAAGGGGGGCGCACGTTTTGCAGGTGCAGGTGGATCAGGCGGTCTTTGAACGCGTCCAGGTATTGCCGCATGGTCCCGTTGGCCAGGTAGACATGGCCGGTGTCGAGGCAGCAGTAGAGACCGGGGGCCTGGCGGAAGGCTTCAACGAGAAAGTCGAAGGAGTTGCTGTTTTCCAGCGCCAGTTTCACCGCGCGGGCATTGGCGTGGTCGACCAGGCGGCGGGCCAACTCCCAGTCGGGGGCGGCGTCGCGCTCCGGGCAGAGATCGGAGGTGTGCATGACGAACACTTCCGCGCCGAGATACGCGGCGGCGTCGATCTGTTTCCGATGCCGCTCGAAGGTGTTGCCGCTCTTCAGGCCGACGGTGTGCACGCTGACGGGCATGCCTTCCAGCGCGGGTTTCAGGCGCCGGCAACCGATCTCGTCATACAGGTCCGTCTCGTTCCAGCAGCTTTGCCAGAGCTCGATGCCGAATCCGGCCCGGCGCACCTCGTCGAAAATGCGCTCGAGGCCGGGCATGCCGGCGTAATGCATGTAATTCCATAGGCTGATTGCGTAACTGATCTGCATGATGCTGTCCATTCGGCGTGGGATCAATAATGGTAAGGAAAAGCTGGTGTTGCCGTCAACTGCACTGCGTAGGGGCTGTTCATCAACGGGTTAAACAAGTATCATGAAAAATATCCAGTTGTCGGAAGGAGTTGTCGGCGCAGGGCGGAAGAAGAAGTTCCGGTGCGCGGGTAGACCGGCACTTATATGCGTGATATATTTCACAAGAGCTGTTGCGCGAGACCGCGCGCACGATCTGGAGGAGATACTCAATGAAACCCGTTCGCATGTTGATCATCGGGTGCGGCAGTTGGCGCGGCGCCTGGTTTACCGGGGAATTCCACGCCCATCCGGACTATGAAGTAGTCGGGCTGGTGAATACCCGCGTGAAGGTGGCGCAGGCGGTGTCCGATTTTCTCGGCCTGGGCCCGATTCCCATCCACACGGATTGGAACGAGGCGATCGAGAAGGTCGATTTCGACGCGGCGCTGGTCATTTACCCCGACTTCCTGCACAAACAGATCATGCTGGACCTGCTGAAGGCCGGCAAATATGTATACCTGGAAAAACCGATGACCACCAACCTGGGGGACTGCCTGGAGATCATCCGGGCGGACCGCGCGGCGGGGGGCAAGACGATGGTGGGCTTCAACGCCCGCTACATGCCGCTGTACGAGAACTTGCACCGGCTGGTGCAGGAAGGGTACGTCGGCGACGTGCTGACGCTGCAGAGCGACGAATTCTACTACAACGGCCGCACGCTGATGCGCCGCTGGAACCGGCTGCGCGAGATGGGCGGCGGGCTGTGGGTAACGAAAGCCTGCCACGATCTGGACCTGCAGTTCTGGATGGCCGGCGCGCTGCCGAAGACCGTCAGCTCCACCACGCAGCTCACCTATTACAAACCGAAGCCGGAAGCCGCCGAGTTCTGCCGCGACTGCAAGATCGAGAAGGACTGCCCGGATTCGCACCTGAAGTTCCGCGGCGACGGCGACTACCACGATTTCCCGCCACTGCGGCGGGTGATCGAGGACGCGCGCGAGGACACCGGCAAGCGGGCGGACATCTGCCTGTTCAACTCGCAGAAGGACACCTTTGATCACGGCCAGGTGCTGACCAGCTTCGAAAACGGCGCCATGTGCGCGCACACGCTGAATATCGTGGTGCCCTTCACCGACCGGCGCATGCGC
>Ga0172368_10000078_pt1 | contig 121381 bp, 95 predicted proteins | sample Lak11m_FD_114540 | JGI IMG/M metagenome (GOLD analysis project Ga0172368, IMG submission 114540) | Freshwater microbial communities from Kabuno Bay, South-Kivu, Congo - kab_022012_11m | ecosystem: Environmental > Aquatic > Freshwater > Lake | place: Democratic Republic of the Congo: South-Kivu...
CACATTTATAGACTACATGCGTTAATTTACGATATTTGCCCATGTGGCAAATTTAAGAAAATGGCTAAAAGCCTAACATACATTACCGCCGTCTAAGACGGCGGGTTTTTAAGTTAAACTAAAGTAAATTCTGGAAGTAATATTACAGCCGCCTATAGTTTTTATACAAAGGGGAATACCATATTTGCTCCTTCCTATGGAGGTGTCCGACGGTCGTTGAATTATGGTATTACATGGACAAATTCTATTACCGGACTTACAACTGTTTATAAAAGAAATGTCAGGTGTATGGAGTCAATAGGTGATACTATATTTATAGGGACTTTCGACGGAGTATATCGCTCTGTAAATAACGGGACTTCATGGACTTTTGCTTCCACGGGTATTCCAACAGGGAATCTTGGTATGGGATATGGAAGAATAACAGGACTTGCTAAAATTGGCAGCACCTTGTATGCTTCCCAAGCCAAGCATGGGATGTACAAATCTGTGAACAGAGGCGATTCATGGGTACAAGTGAATACCGGACTTGCAGATACCAACATGCTTGCTGTTTATTCGAAGGGGGACACGCTTTTTGCCGGGTCCGTCAATGCCGGGATTTTTACAACGACAAATGGCGGAAATTCCTGGACTTCAGTCAACAACGGATTAGCAGATGGTCCGGTAAATTGTTTCTATCAACATGGGACCAAACTATTTTCCGGAGGTCAGCTTGGAGTTTATGAAACCCAAAACGGAGGAGTCAACTGGAATGAAGCTAATAATGGGATTGCAGGATATGTTGTTGGAAATGCCGGTCGATATTCTTCTTTTATAAGAGCCGGTCAGTATTTATTCACAGCTACAAAAGGCGGCAACAACTTCAGGTCGGCTGACAATGGAAATACATGGCAAATAACTGGTAGGGGTGTCATCCCAGATTATGTGGGGGCATACTACAATCTGTCCTTTGCCTATGCGGACAGTACACTATTATTCAGTTATGAATACGGTCTTTTTAGATCGGAAGATATGGGAGATACCTGGGTGAAGCTTACAACCGGTCATCCTGATCAAATGGTTGATATAATTGGAATAGGGAATCGTTTTTTTGCAGCAGCTCCCTCAGGTTTTTACGTTTCCGATGACGGGGGAATCAACTGGTCCATTGAAAGTAGCCAGCCCAACATGCCATCAAATATGTTCATAAAAGGAAATGACTTGTTCGTAAATGTCGGAAATGATATTTACAGATCGCACTGGGGAATTGAGCCATTTACAATAGTAGGGACACTGCCTGTAACAATAATTTCAACATTTGGTGTTTTAGGAGATACTATCTTTTGTGCGGCATCTCCCACTGGAATGTACAAATCTATCGACGATGGGGTGTCCTGGACTACAGCAGGTCTTACTGATACTCTTGTATTAAACCTTACCAGGTCAGGAAATGTCCTTTTTGCCCGTACTTCTGACAATGTTTTTGCAAGGAACAATGCCGAAGGTTCCTGGGCCATGATCACTTCAGATTTGCCCTTTGATCAGTATGCGCCCGGAAGGGACAGCTGGGCTTTGAAAGAAGATAGTGGACAAATTTTTGTATCTGTTTCATCGCATTCTCTTTACAAGGCTGTTGTAACCCAATTTAATTTTACCCCTCCGGACCAGCCTGGCCCTATTACCGGGAGTACAACACCATGCATAGGTTCAACACAAACATATAGTGTGGATAATGTTCCAGGTGTATCCTATACCTGGCAATTACCTGTAAGCTGGACACTTCTTTCAGGCCAGGGTACCAGTTCAATCAGTGCAACAATAGGAAATATTCCTGGCACTATTACTGTTACGCCATCGAATATCTATGGTAGTGGTAACCTCCAGTATTTAGTTGCAATGCCAACAACCGATCCACCTGCCCAGCCAAGTGACATCACAGGACCTGCCAATCCACTTGAAGGTGCCAGCCAGACTTACAGTGTTGTGAATGATCCTGGCGTCACCTATACCTGGACGTTCCCGGCAGGATGGGTGCAAACCGCAGGCGATACAACCAATTCAGTAACTGTTTCAGTTGGTGCAGGTTCAGGGGACATCCAGGTTACGCCATCCACTCCCTGTGGTACCGGAACTCCACGAATACTGTCTGTGGCACCGGTTCCAATCAGTTTAACGGTAACCAATATAATCATCTCCGGTGGCCAGGTTCAATGTTTTAATGCCGTTGGAACCATCTATGTTGCCGGGGACAACACTACCTTTACCGTCCAGGCCGGCGGATCGGCTACGATGATCGCAGGGCAGAATATTATTTATCTTCCGGGAACAACAGTGGATTCCGGAGGATACATGCATGGATATATTTCCACGGAATTCTGTATGAATCCTTCCAATCCGGTGGTGAATAATCCTTTGGCACATACGGATGCCCTGTTAATGAACGGCGATTCTGCAATCAACACCATGGTCAGAATTTACCCGAACCCCACACCCGGTGATTTTACCCTGGAGATAGCAGGGAATCCGGATACCGGTATCCAGATTGAAATATTCAGTATAAGTGGTAACAGGGTTTTTGTAAAGAACATCCATGGGGCAAAGAACACCATAAACACGGGTGAACTTCAGCGCGGGATGTATTTCATCCATTTGACCACAGGTACAAAAAAGGAAGTTGTGAAGCTTATCAAATTATAGATTTACGCCCGGCTGTACGCCGGGTAGTGATTTAACGAAGGTGTCCCAAAAGGGCACCTTTTTTTTAAGATCTTTTTCCTGATAAATTTTCCCTGTATTTTAATTAATATTTAGTTAATGATTAATTAACATAGGACTGATAAGGGTGAATTACCTTTACGCCAAAATAAATATATCTATGGAAAAGTTCAATATGTTTCAGAAGTTATTAATTGTCACCGTGTTAATTCTGCCGTTCACAGTATCGGCCAAGGAACCAGTGACTGTCCCGGGAGCATCAAACAGTTTTTCAGGGGTTATTGTCGATAAAATAACCCATGAAGAATTGAGTGGTGTTTACCTCTATTTTGAAGAACTCGATAAAGGAGTATATTCAGATGCCGATGGAAAATTCATTCTTGAAGGAATAGAACCCGGCGATTATAAAGTTTCACTAAAGTATATTTCGTACCATGAAAAACAGGTATCGGTAAAGGTTAAAAGATCGAAGAAGAACCATAAAACCATTTTTCTGGAACCTGTACAACCATAACCTATGATTTTTAAGTTTTATTTTAACCTTCCTGCATGTTGGTTTCATCATACAGGAAGGTTTTTTAATTAATTTTATCATATAAAAACGCACGATCGTGAAAAACACTTTTTTACTCTTTTTATCATTCTGTTTTTTCGGGAGCCTTTCTGCTCAAAAAGTTGTGATGAAGAATGGGCAATTTTATGGTCCCGACGAAAGGCCCTTCACAGGTAATTTTAAGGATTACGATGCAAATGGGGCACTTGTTTCAGAAAACTGTATCAGTAATGGCCTCCTCGATAGTATTTCAGTCTTTTACTACCCTGCCGGAACTAAAAAGGAGCAGCGCAGTTATAAAGAAGGTAAGAAACACGGATTATGGATCAATTGGACGCCCAACGGAGTAAAAACTGCCGAAGCCCGTTTTAAGGATGGGAACAAGGAAGGATTCTGGTATATATGGGATGAAATTGGTAATAAGAGATATGAAATGTATTATGTCGCCGGCCGGAAAAAAGGCATGTGGTATATCTGGGATGAAAAAGGCAAACTTATTACTGAGCAAAATTACGATTGACCTCTATTTACAGATTAACGCTTACCCCAAGCGTATAGTACCTCCCGGCCTGGTATTCCAGAGTAGGCTGTACTCTGGAAACCTCTCCTGTACCCGGTTTATCGAATTTAACCGTTTGTTGATAACGCACTTTACCGTTCAGGATATTCTGCACTCCTCCTTTGACCTGAACGCGTTTACCAAACTTTTTCGAAATAGTAAAATCAAGAGAGTTAAAAGGCATCTCGTAAATGTCAGGAATATCTTCCATTGAATTCTGATTTACCTGTCCTACAACAATAATTCGTTTGCCCAGGATATTGTAAAGCAGACTGGAACTCCATCCGCTTTGATCCGCCTGGTAGTATAACCCGGCATTGATGATATAGGGCGATTGTCCCTGCATAAAACGATTTCGCTCCAGAGCGCCTTCAGGAAATTCGACCTGACTCTTTACTACAGATGCATTTAATACCATGGAAATTCCATGAAGCCAATTCAAAGCAATATTTTTGTCGAGGAATGCCAGTGATTGACGCATTTCAATTTCGACGCCATAACTGTACGCACCGGCCGCGTTGACAGGCCCGTAGGCAAGTCCGGAACCTGAATTGATATAGGTTATTTCGATTGGCCTGATAAATTTTTTATAGAAAGCCCCGATGGTAAACATTTCCGATAAAGTCGGATAAAGTTCATACCTGGCATCTATGTTTTGAATATAGGCATCGGTTAAGTCCGGATTGCCAACGAAGGATGCATTTTCCTGGAACAGGAAGAAATTAAAGGGGGCAATTTCGCGAAATTCCGGTCTGTTGATGGTCCTTCCGTATGCCACTCTGATCAGGCTTTTTTCACTGACGTCCAAAGTGATATTTACCGAAGGAAAAATGGACAGATTTGTATTATCAACCTGAACAGGCAGTGTAGACAGATCGGAACTGAAACTATTCAACTGCTGGCGGTTCTCTTCTACCCTGATCCCGGTATAGATTGAAAAACGTTTTCCGACCGGGATCTTTAGAGTGAAATACCCCGCCACATTCAGATTGCCGGCATCGTATGAATCGGAGGGGTTTGTGGTTTCAGCAAGTTTGATCCCGTTGGAATTATTAATATTTGGGTTTGCAAATACCGTATCGAACGATTGATACGGAAGAGCCTGGTCAAACAGGTCTTCGTTGCTTTTAATATATCCCAGAAGGCGTGCATCGAAGGTCCGGGATTTGTATTCGCCGAATGCACCGACCCGGAGTTCAGGCCTGAAATTTCCAATTGTAAATGGTTGTGTAAAATCAAGGCGGAACATAACCAGGTGTTCTTTCAGTTTTTGATAAATAATACCGGCATATTTTGGTGATGCGGCGTTTCCGAAAGCAATTCCATACTTGTTATAGTAAGGATCGGATGCCGTTGTATTCAGTATGGTGGTCAGCCGTTTCTGGTTCGGTTCGTCCCGCCGGGTAAATGAATAACCCAATGTCCAGCGCAGATGCGATTCAGTTTTCCCCATATCATGATCGCCTGTTAACTGACCCGAGTAGGTTGTACGGCTCATAAATGAATATTCGTACGATCTGATTTGCTGTGAACTATAGTATTCGGTTCCTTCCCGGAGAGTGGTTCGGGTATTACCTATCTGGTTAAATAGGTTATTGAAACTGAGCCTGAACCGTGAATTAAAAGCAAAGGACCAGTTTGAAAGAATTCCGGTCTTGGCAGTATTGGTTGATTGAAGGTCATAAAAATCGAAGTTCGGACTGGATTTATCTTCCTGGAAATTATAAACCTGGTAATCGAGGCGATGAATGGGTAAGGTTAAAAAAGTGTTGCTGTAATTCAGGGCATTGATTGACCCGGCCTGTATCTTCCCAATATTGAATTTTCGGGCAACTGCAACATTCAGACGGTTATCCCAAAATGCTTTTTTTTCCTGTGTCGTCCAGGTTTTATTTATCTCCTGGCCCAGTCTGGTAATCTCTTCTGCATCAGATGGAGTGTAACCATTGGCAACGGTCCTAAATTCTTCCGTATTTGGAAACCCGTCGGGCAAGGCACGTGTGCCATCGTCGATACCCAGGAAATCCAGTGAACCGCCCTTGTATTTATAGAAATGGTTGAAGGTAGTGTTTTCCCTGGCTGACAAGCTGTATGAAATATCTAGTGAGTTCTTTGAGGGGGTATTTTTCGTGGTTACATCGATAAAGGCGCCCGAGAAATCAGCAGGTAGTTCAGGCGATGGGGTTTTGTAAACCATGATGTTGTCGAGCAGAGAACTGGGAATAATATCGAATGAAAATGCCCGTGTATCAGGTTCGGAACTCGGGGTCGAAGCGTTGTTCATAAAAACGTTGTTATACCGTTGGTTCAATCCACGGACAATCACAAACTTACCATTAAAAATCGTTATACCCGGGATCCTTCTTATTACCTCGGATGCGTCGCGATCCTGTGATTTTGTGATTTGCTGGCCGGAAATTCCATTAGCAACAAGGTTCGTGTTTTTGATCGAACTGATAATAGAGATCTCAGTATTTGTAAGGCGTTTGTCAACAATCTCTACTTCTTTCATTTGTGTTATCTCCTCCTCCAGTTCAATATCCAAGGAGGTTACCTTGTCTTTACTTACCTTAATATTGTCGAGGATGGTCTTCCGGTAAGAGATGATGGATACAGAAAGCCGGTATGTTCCTGCCGGTACATGGTTGATCACGAATTCTCCGTTTATATCTGTAGAATTGCCTTTGCTGAGTGCCTCAATCCATACATTGACCCCAACCAGGGTCTCACCCGTTTTTTTATCTTTTACCAACCCTTTGATAATTCCGGTTTGACAGGATCCATATTCAGCGATGGTCAGGGATAACAGAAATGATATTATTTTTAATAATTTATATGACATCGGATGGAAAGGATGAGGTAATTAATAATGAACTCATCCCCTGCACCCCGTCTCCTTGAAGGAGAAGGGGACGGGGTTGAGGTCATAATGTTTGCATTTTTATTTAGTACCATATGATTCATTCTGCGGATCCCAGACTACCCATCCGGCTGTCCAGTCGGTTGAACCGAACGCGCCAATATAGGTTTCTGCAGTAAAGAAAGGATCCTGTAAAGCAGGATTGTTAAATGATGCCATACCAAATACCGGAGAACCGGCCAGCGGAAGTAAATTGGGGCTGGTTAAGTTAAATGCATCGGTAAGTTTCAGCCAGGAGTTATTAATGATGGTGTCGTTTCCATGTACTGGATTCAAAAACCAGCTTGTTAACGAATCCTGCGACATGGTGCTTCCTGAAGGAACGAGGAAATATTTACCTGTCGGTGCAACACCCGCGAGTATGGTATTGCGGATCTGAAGGTTGTCATTTACCGCGTTGGTCTGGGTGCTGGTTCCGTCAAGAAGCAAACCATTCATATGGCCTGCAAACACTGAATTGTAAATACTAGTCCGGGTATTTCTTCTCAGGTGCATTGCATTTTTATAGTTGGCATTGATGTCTTTTGTTGAAGCATCCTTTCTTGGACCGATCACTGTTACATTGGAAAAGACCGGTTTGGTCACAGGAACATTGGCTGAACCGGTTGCATCATTGTCTGATTCAAAACCGTTGGAACCTGAAACATCGGCCACATTTTTATCGCGAACGGCCATAAGGAACTGGAGTTTTCCGGAATATCCGTTATCGGTGTCAAAGTCATCATCCAGTCCCCTGAAGGCGATGAGGTGCTTGCAATTTACCGTGCCGCCAAACATTTCGTACGAGTCGTCATTGGCATATGCAACCATGATATAATCAACGGTGGTACCATTTCCGACACCGGCCAGGGTCAGGCCATTTGTTTCTTTATCCGGTTGAAGCGGGTATCCTGCATATTCAATTCTGACATACCTGAGTATACCCGAATTATTGCCGGCATCTGATCCGCCATAATGGGAACGGGGGCCACCTTCAATCTGTGGATCTCCGTTATTCACCGGAGCTTTTCCACAAAGGACTAATCCGCCCCAATCGCCGCGGTTGCGGAATCCTGCAGGTGCGTTGGATGTCATAATGACCGGATTATCTGATGTACCGTCGGCTATGATCTTACCCCCCCTTTCAATTATCAGGGTTCCAACTGTTATTTTATCTCCCTTGACGATGGTTCCGGCTTCGATGGTCAGGGTTGCACCGTCAACAACATACACGAATCCTTTGAGCAGATATTGCTTGTTTGCTGTCCAGGTGATGTTGCCTGAAAGTTCTCCCGAAATTTCAACTTCGGTTGATCCGCCGGCCTGGGTTACCGTCGCGTTAATCGGGGCAACTCCGGCAATGGTCACAGTTATATTTGCTATTCTTTGCGTGACAGAAGTGTTTTCCGTAAAATTAGCTTCCACAATTCCGTTTCCGGTGCCGGTTGGAGTAACCGTACACCATGTCTGGTCGCTTGAAGCCGTCCAGGCACCGGATGCAGAAACCGTAAAATCTACTTTTCCTGCAGGAGTTGCAGGAACATTTTGATTAAGCGGCGTCACTGAATTCATGCTTCCCTGTGTCAGTGTCACTACTTTGGGTGCAAGTCCGCTTACCGAAATGGTGATATTGGCAACCCGCTGGGCAGGAGTGGTATTTTCGGTGTAGTTCGCGATGACCGATCCGTTTCCCACACCGCCTGAGGTAACAATACACCATGCCTGGTCACTGACAACGGCCCATGTTGAATTGGAAACGACTGAGAAGTTTGTTGTTCCGATTGCTGAAGCCACGTTCTGAGCCGCAGGTGTTATGGTAAGGGTAGCAGCAGGGGTTTCAGCATTGTCGTCTTTTTTACACGATGTAATTGTCATTATGAGGGCAGCCATCAGCAACCCTGCAATTTTAAAATAGCTTGTTTTCATTTGTTTTGCATTTTGGTTAAGAATATTTTAACTACGGTGCAAAGTACCGGCTTCTTACTGAGTCCCAGATTAACAGAAGGTTAACAGTTTATTAAATAATTGTTAAGTATGGATTTGACTAATGACGGACACCGATATTTGCAGAAAAAAAATCCATATGCGTATTAAAACCTGTCAGTTCAATGATTCCTATTTCCCGATCATGGATGGGGTAGGAATGACCGCTCATAACTATGCATACTGGTTGAATGAAAAGTATGGCCAGAGCATGCTTGTCGCGCCCAAAGTAAAGGATTACAAAGACAATGTAACCTATAAGGTACATAGATTCAAGTCTGTCCTGCTTCCCGGGATGAATCCATACAGGGTGGGCTTACCTTTAATCGATATAAATTTTAAAAAGAAGCTCAGGAAAATCAAATTCGACTTGCTTCATGCCCATTGTCCATTCATCAGCGGGCAGGTAGCGCTGAAACTTGCTACAAAACTCCAGGTACCACTGGTAGCGACCTTTCATACAAAATATCGCGATGACTTCAAAAAGGTGATCAATAACGACCTGTTTGCCGACTTCCTGGTAAAGATCACACTTGATTTTTACAACGCGGCCGACCTGGTGTGGGTTCCCAACAATGCTACCGGGCGAACACTCCGCGATTATGGTTACAACGGCACATTTGAAGTGATGCCAAACGGAACCGATATGCAGATACCTGACAAGGTAAAGCTACTGAAAAACAGGAAAAAAGGTTTGCGTATGATTGAAGTTGGGCCCGACGAGTTCGTCATGTTATTCGTGGGGCAACACCGCTGGGAGAAAAATGTAAGGCTCACCATCGATGCACTGAAAATGCTTAAAGAATCAGGGAAACAGTTTAAAATGGTCTTTGTGGGTGAAGGATATGCTTCCAGGGACATGAAGCAATTGGTGAGACTATATCAATTACATGATCAGGTCGTTTTTCTGGGTGTGATCACCGACCGGAAAGAACTACAGTGTGTATATTCGGCTTCTGACCTGCTTGTTTTTCCGTCGGTATATGATAACTCTCCGCTTGTCATCCAGGAGGCTGCTGCTTTCGATATTCCATCGGTGGTTGTAAGAAACAGCTCCTCTGCTGAAGGGATCCTCGGCGGTGTAAATGGTTTTTTAGTGGAAAACGAAACTGCCTCACTATCAACCACCATCCATGATTTGATGGATCATCCTGAGGTTATTAAAAAAGCCGGAATAGCTGCCAGAAAATCACTTTATCATCCCTGGGAAGAGATCGTGGATAATGTTTATTACCGTTATGTGGAATTGATCAGAGAACGCCAGCTCGCAATATCACACCAAAACCCCTGAGGGCGGCTCTAAAGGCCGTCTTCTTTTTTTCATTTGGCCTCAGGCCGGCCGGGCCTCGTCACCGCACCACGTCTACGTCTGGGTCTTACCTCCGGATCTATTCGAAGAGTGCCAGGGTAGATCACCCCAGCCACTCTCTGGTGGGGATGCGGTCATTATAAATTAAATAATTGTTAAGTAATTATTAACTTATTGTAAATTCGGAAAAACTCCTGATTTTAAGCTGAAATTTGCATAAAAATCAGCAGCTATATGGAGAGATACCATCCGGAGAATAGCGGGATTATAATCCTTTTGGTTGACGATGAACCGGATATATTGGAATTCCTGGGATATAATCTTGAGCGTGAGGGTTATAAGGTTTTAAAAGCCACGAACGGATTGAAAGCGGTGGAGCTGGCAAAGCAGCACAGGCCGCATTTAATAATTCTCGATGTGATGATGCCGGAAATGGATGGCATGGAAACCTGCCTTGAAATCAGGAAGATCCCTGATCTGGCTCATACACTGATCGCTTTTTTAACTGCCCGCGGAGAGGAATATTCTCAGATTGCCGGGTTTAAATCCGGCGCCGACGATTATATAACCAAACCCATCAGACCCAAATTATTCATCAGCCGTATACAGGCCTTGCTGAGACGTTTAAAAGAGGTACCTGAAAACACGGGCATTATCACCCTTAAAGGATTTACCATTGATAAAAACCGTTATGTCATTTTAAAAGATGGTAAAGTGATCACGCTTGTACGCATGGAGTTTGAACTTCTGCAATTCCTTGTCTCCCGCCAGGGGAAAGTAGTGACACGTGATGAAATATTCACGAACGTCTGGGGAGGTGATGTCGTAGTCGGTGGGCGAACCATCGACGTCCATATCCGCCGGATCCGTGAAAAATTAAGCATTAACAGCATAATAACCATCAAGGGCATCGGGTATAAGTTTCAAGAGTTTATCCTGCCGGAACATTAAAAATGAACCCGACTCCAAAAACATTCTCAATGCTTAAATCCGGATCTTCCTTCAGGTATTTACGTATCTTGGTGATGAACACATCCAGGCTCCTCCCGAAAAAATAATCATTCTCCCCCCAAAGATCCTTTAACAGATCTTCGCGTTTTATGACAAGATTCCGACGGGCGGATAAATAATTGAGAATATCACTTTCCTTTTCTGTGATCCGCTTGATTTTGCTTCCGATGACCAGGGACTGATTACTAAAATCGAATATGTATTTTCCTATTGCAATAATTTCAGATCTGCCCGGACTTTTCTTTTCCGGGATCCTGCGAATGACGGCTCTGATCTTCCAGAGCAGTTCCTCTTCATCAAATGGTTTCGTGATATAATCATCTGCGCCCAGCACATACCCTTTTAATTTATCCTCTTTTAGTGACTTTGCCGTGATAAAAATGACAGGCATCCTTTTGTCCCTTGATCTGATTTCCTTTACCAGCGAAAAACCGTCCATTTTCGGCATCATGACATCCAACAGGCACAAATCAAACTGATGGCCCTGAAATGTTTTTAACGCCATCTCCCCGTCTTTACAAAGTCTTACATCAAATCCTTCAGCCTCCAGGTAGTCAACCAAAAGAACTCCTAAATTCAGGTCATCCTCGGCAATCAATATTCTGAACCTTTCTTCAGACATGAGGAAGTGTGATTATGAAATTTGTTCCCTCTCCCCGCTCGCTTTTAAGTTCAATGATCCCTTCATGCAATTCAATGATCTTTTTTGTGTACGCCAAACCGATCCCAAATCCCTTCACCTCATGTACATCGCCGGTAGGAACCCGGAAAAATTTATCAAAGACTTTATTTTGAAATTCCTTTTCGATACCTATGCCTTCATCGGAGAAAACGACGATCAAATTTTGAGCGCTATTGGAAGTCCGAACGGATAATTCGGGTTTTTCCCTGGAATATTTGACAGCATTGTCGATCAGGTTGCACAAAGCGTTTGTAAGATGTGCCCTGTCGCCCATTACCAAAAACTTTTCAGCATTCAGGTTCAATGTTAAATTCCCCTGTTTGTTCTCTATTTGCAGGCTGAATCTTGTTATTGTTTCACGGATCAGCTCATGAAAATCCAGTTCCGTTTTTTGAAAAGGGATCTCGCCTCTTTCCAACGCGGTCATGCTTAACACCTGCTCAACCTGGAGCCTTAATTTCTCATTCTCCTCCATTATTATTCCTGAGTAATGCCTTATTTTATCTCCGTGGTCATTGGCAGGATCTTTCATGATCAATTTCCCGGCTAAAGCAATGTTTGTCAGGGGTGTCTTAAATTCATGGGTCATATTGTTCAAGAAGTCGGTGGTATGTTCCGCTATTTTTTTCTCCTTCATCAGTGACAATACAGTTTGCCAAAACATAATCAGCACGATCACTATCAGGATGACCGACGTGGTGAACAGCACACCCATCTCCGCAATAATGAATTGCTTTTTCTCCGGAACGATGAGTTTTAATTCCAATTCACCTTCACCGTCCACATCTTCAAGTGGTTTGTTGTAGATGTAATTTGTAAATCCGCTTTTTTTTTCAATATTAACTGATCCTGGTATGGCGACCACGAAAGTATAGTCGATTTGAAAGTTGTAAAGTTTCATATACCGGGTAAGCAATGAATCTATCTTGCGGACTTCATTCTTTCCTAATTTCAGCACTGGTCCGGATGAACTTTCCGTTTCCGCGCAGGCTTCTATTTTCCTGCAGGTTTCTTTATCGGAACGAAGCGCTTCGGTTGTTCCGGAAAGCACCATGTTGACCTTTTCGTTGAACAGCTCTTCTTTTATTTCCGCGGTCCCGAAGATCCAATTCACCTGAATGATCAGCACTATGACCAATGCGATGGAGGAAATCGCGATAAACAGATAGGTACGGTTCAGTTTCATTAGCGACCGCAAAATTAGTCATTTTCCAGGGCATAGGATAAACGTTAACAAGTCATTAACAAAACGATAACTACTCAGTAACAAGAATCGTTTTAAATAGGAACTACTTTTGTCAGATAAATTTAAAACTCAGAAACCATGAAAAATATTCTTTTATATATCATCCTGCTGGGCGTTACGCTGTCCTGGACCGTGGAAAAAGGCAAGTTGTCCGGCGTTGTAACGTATAAAGACATAAACGAGCTATCATACCTGGCAGACGCGGGATGTGAAATTTACGTCATTCCTGAAGCCGATGTCAGATCAACGCAATATAAGGACCTGGCAAGGGTTGTTGAGAATTTTCAAAGGATCAAATCCGATTATACTTTGTCGGTATATAAAATAATTGATCCTGACAGAATTAAAAAAGTGCAGGATAATTTTGATGCTGTGTCGGATTTTACCGCCAAATACATTAATGGATTCAAGCAGTTGCCGGCTATTGCCAGGGCATCAACCAATGAAAGTGGAAATTACGCCCTAAGTTTAAAACCCGGTAAATATTACATCCTCGTTGTTTCAGGCAATGTCAAAAGCAATAACATCGCAGAACTCCAGGGTAATATTGATTTTAAAACCGTGGATATTAAACCGGCCGAAGCGACCTTTCTCAATCTCAAGTTTGAGATGCAGGATAAATTGGGGATCAAGGTCATTAGAAACATCTCAATGGAAGGATGCTAAATGCTTTTCACTTTCGTTTGAAAATATTTTACCTTGAACCTGAGTGCGACATTTACCAGGGCTATCAGAACCGGTACCTCAACCAATGGCCCGATGACCGCAGCAAAGGCTTCGCCTGAATTGATACCGAAAACAGCAATGGCTACGGCTATGGCCAGTTCAAAATTGTTGCTTGCCGCGGTGAATGAAAGCGTTGCCGATTGTTCGTAAGTCGCTCCTGCCTTCCTGCTCATCCGGAATGAAAGCAGGAACATGATCACAAAGTAGATGGTCAGCGGGATCGCGATCCTGATCACGTCAACCGGGATCTTGACAATATACTCGCCTTTCAGTGAAAACATCACCAGGATGGTGAACAGCAGCGCGATCAATGTTAGCGGGCTGATCCTTGGGATAAATTTCGTATGATACCATTCTTTGCTTTTTACCCGTATCAGGATAAAACGTGTGAGAAATCCGGCCAGGAAAGGAATACCCAGGTAGATAAAAACGCTTTCGGCGATCTGTCTGATGGTAATGGCCTCCACGGCGCTGTTTGTCGGCAGTCCGAACCAGGCAGGAAAAACCGCGATGAACAGGTATGCATAAACGGAAAACAGCAATACCTGGAAAATGGAGTTGAAGGCTACTAGCCCGGCACAATACTCCGTGTCACCTTTTGCCAGTTCGTTCCACACAATCACCATTGCAATGCATCGTGCCAGGCCGATGAGGATCAAACCGTACATGTAATCCACGTTGAATTGCAGGAAGACGATGGCAAGCAGGAACATCAGCACGGGACCGATCAGCCAGTTCTGTACCAGCGACAGTCCGAGTATTTTCGTGTTTTTGAAAACATCTGCCAACTCTTCATATTTGACTTTAGCCAGGGGCGGATACATCATCACGATCAATCCGATGGCAATGGGGGTATTTGTTGTTCCTGATGACATGGAGTTCCAGAATCCTGCAATACCGGGGTAAAGCCAGCCCCAGGATACGCCGATGGCCATGGCCAGAAAAATCCACAATGTGAGATATCGGTCTAAGAATTTTAATCTTGTCTTCATAGAGTATTTATTATCAAATCATTAGATTCCGGGGTATTCAAAGGCTTAACAGTAAATAGAATCCGAAGCCGATCAGGGCAATTCCACCGGCATATTTTACAATGGTCACGATTACCGATAAAGTCTTTGAAATCTTACCCACTCCAAGACTTACTCCTACAATCATGGCTGAAAGCGGAAGTCCGAACCCCAAAGCAAACATGGCGAGCATCATGAATCCCCACAAAGCGCTTCCTTTAATGAAGGATGCAGCCAGGATGACCGGGAAAAAAGGGTTGCAACAGGAGTTACATGCAGCAGATAATCCGCCGACTATGAGACCGAAAATGATCGCGGTAAAAACGGTTTGCTTTGATTCCGCTGTTTTAATTGAGACACCCGGTAATTTAAAGGGTACAAGTTCCATGGAGTACAATCCGAAAAGAATGGCGACCAATCCGGCGGCGATCTTCCAGTAATTACCCAATGAATCGCTGATCCATTGTCCTGCAAAACCGAAAAGAGCGCCGATCACCGACATCGAGATAATGGTGCCAAAGAGGAATCCGAATCCTTTCCAGATCAATATTCTGGTTTTACCGGTAGCGGTACTTGCCCCTGAATACCCTGCAACGACGCCGATGATGGCAAAATTACACGCGCAGGTAAATACGCTGATGATCCCCATGATAAGAACCGCGATCAATACCGTGACCGATGCATGTTCGTTACTTAAAACCTGGTTGATCCATGTGTCCATCATGCAGTTATTTGGGACAACAGGTTGACCCTTTGGTCGTATCGCAGGTTAAGTTCTTCGTTGTATCGCAACCTGTCGTAACAACAGGTGGACAACAGGATTCTTTAACGGCGGCCGGTACAGGTTTATTGAAAAGTTTGAATGCTATCAACCAGATGGCAGAAAGCAGGATGATCGCGAAAATAATTTTCCGGGCTTTATTGTCCTTTTTTGGCAGACAACAATCGTCTGCACAGTTGCATACCATCGCCGGGCTGATCTTTTCAAGATAAAAAGCATGAAAGCCCTCCCTGATCTCATCGCGAATCCTGCGATAAACAGGCATCACTTCTTCTGAAGTTCCGACAGCATCAGCCGGATCGTCGAACCCGATATGCAAACGGGTTTTGACCTTACCGGTAAAAACTGGACAAGTCTCCCGGGCACTATCGCAAACCGTGATCACAAAATCAAATGGATCAGCCAGGAATATGTCAACGCTCTTTGGCTTGTTTCCGGAGATGTCTATCCCCAGCTCTTTCATAGCTGCAACAGCATAAGGGTTAGGCTGACCTGCAGGGTGAGTGCCCGCGGAAAACACTTCCAAACGGGCATCGAAAGATTTCAAAAACCCTTCTGCCATCTGGCTTCGGCATGAATTACCGGTACATAAGATCAGAATTTTCATAATGTGCTGATGTGTTAATTTGCTGATGTGTTAATGTGCTGATGTGTTAATGTGCTGATGTGCTAAGTATTTAACCGCATTCGTTCTCCGACTCTTTGTTGATTTCATTAAAAAAGCTGTTGGCAATTGAAACCAATTCGTTCACTTTTTTAGGATTCAAACAGTAATTCACCTTTACTCCATCAACGATTCCCTGGATAAGACCGGCATTTTTTAACTCCGTCAGGTGCTGATTAACCGTAGTACGGCTTAAGGGTAATTCATCGGAGATATCTCCGGTTATGCATACTTTTGTTTCCGCAAGGTACTGAAGTATAGCAAGCCTGGCGGGATGTGCCAGTGCCTTGAACAAGACTGCGGCTGAATTTAGTCTGTTGTTGAAAAGTTCGGTTTTACTGGAAGCCATACTGATTTACGAATTATGAATTATGAATTATGAATTATGAATTATAAGTATGCCGGCGTTCAGGAACAATCGACAATTTCCGTTCCTTATGACAAACGGATCTACCTAAGCGGTTAACCAGCATCCTGATGAGTAAGTAAAGGATCTTTTAATAAGGTTAATTTTTTAGTATGGCGCAAATATACGTCATATTTTTTAATAACGTAATAATACGTTAAAATTTTATTGATTTACCGGGATCCTGCCTGCGAACATAATTTATTAAACATTTTCCGCAAGAACCGCCATGTTTCGGAAACAGGGAGGTTAATAGATCACGTTGAATATATACCCTACGATTATGATCCCAAGTGAAACAACTCCAATAAAAGTGAAAATCAATCTGAGTTTAAGCACTTTTCGTAAAATAATTATTTCGGGGAGAGACAAACCGATCACCGACATCATAAATGCCAGCGCTGTTCCCAACGGAACTCCCTTTTCAATCAACACACTTACTATGGGAATGATCCCTGCTGCATTGGAATACAGCGGCACCCCTATTAAGATAGACAACGGAACCGAATACCACGTTGACTTTCCCATCAGGTTCGCCATGAAACTCTCCGGGACATATCCATGAACCGCTGCTCCAACTGCAATGCCAATGACGATGTATATCCAGACTTTTCCAACAATTTCTTTCACAGCCGTATATCCGGCCCTGATTCTATCGGGCCACTTTATTTTTTCCTCTTCAGAATCACTGGGACCCGCTTTTATTTCGTAAACCCAGGGTTCGACATATTTTTCTAATCGGAGTTTGCCGATAACCCATCCGGCTGTTATGGCAATGGCCAGGCCGGTACCGACATATATTGCGGCGACTTTCCATCCAAATAATCCAAAAAGCAGGATCACTGCCACTTCGTTGATCATGGGAGCTGCAATCAGGAAAGAGAAAGTGACTCCCAACGGGATGCCTGATTCAACAAAGCCAAGAAACAGCGGAATTGCAGAACATGAGCAAAACGGGGTCACAATGCCCAGCAGGGATGCCATCACGTTCCCGGTAAAAAGGGATCTGCCTTCCAGTGCTTTCCGGGTACTTTCGGCGGTGAAGAAACTCCGGATGATCCCCACTACGAAAATAATCAACACCAGTAAAAGAAGAACCTTGGGTACTTCAAAGATGAAAAACCGTAAGGCTTCCGTGAGATGGCTACCTCGGGGTAATCTGAAAATATTGTCGATCAACCAGTTTGAGACAAGCTGAAGGTTAAAGTAGATCAGGATCCACAATCCAAGGAGAAATATCGGCAAGAGCCATTTATTTGTTTTCATTGTTTTTTAACTGCTTCTGATTCGTTATTCGTAGAAATCCGAAATATCTGATAAAAAAAAGTATACATCTATTTGCCCCGTGTCCGCAACTGGCACATGCAGGGGCCTGATAATGCTTCACTTTTATCGGTCACCAGCGGCAGGCCGTCCCGCTCCCACTCCACCAGCCCGCCGGCCAGGTTGGCTATCATGTTTACAAGTCCTTTGTTCATGAGCAGTTTTACCGCCTCCTTGCTGTGTAGCCCGGCAGCATCGGCAAAAATCAGCGGTTTATCTCCCGGAAGGTCTTCATAGGTATCCTCCAGCATGCTGAAAGGACAATAGATCACCTCAGGAACGCTGAACATCTTAAAGCAGGCAAGCGCCTCCTCCCGCACGTCGATGATCACGGCACCCTGCTGACACAGCACAAATGCCTGTTTGGGGGTAAGGTTAAAGACATCGCCGCTGAAAAACCCTGTATTGCGAAACAAACCTTTCATGATCAAATAAAAAATATAGCAATGTAATACATCCCGACAAGTATGAACAAAACAGCCACCATCCGGCGGAACCACAACTCGAACACCTTTATCCGGTTGTAGAGTTTCCCAACATTACCTACTGCATATGCCAGCAACCAGGCAAAAATGATCACCGGCAGCCCGGTAGCAAGGGCAAAAACAACAGGCAGATACAAACCGCCGATGCTGGTGATGGTCATGGGGATCAGCATGGCGAAATACAGTACACCGCTATAGGGACAAAAAGCCATAGCGAATACCATTCCAAGCAGTAGGGTACCCCAATAGCTTCGTTTGCTGTGTTCCCCCATTTTTTCAGTCAGTCCCGTAAACCCTGGAAATTTTATTCTGACGAAGTCGAGCATCAACAGGCCGATGATGATCAGGATCGGTCCTAACAACTTCTCACCCCATCCCTGGAAAAGCATCGTGACTTTCATTTTACTGGCGCCGAGGAACAGAATCAATCCCAGACCGGTATAGGAGACTGCGCGGCCAAGAGTATATACCAGTCCCTTCAAAAATACCCGTCGCCGGTCCTCAATATCACGGCTGATGAATCCGATGGCCGAAATATTGGTCGCCAGCGGGCATGGACTGATGGCAGTCATCAATCCAAGGATAAATGCTGTAAGTGCCGCGTACTGTGAGTTTTCAAGAATTGTCTGGAGATATTGCATAATGTGCTAATGTGCTACTGTGCTAATCCATCATCCCTTCCACCGCCTTCTTAATCTCGGCTTTCAATTTCTCCGGACTGTTATTTGCATACATAAATCCCTTGTCGGTAAGGTCCACGCGTTTTTCACCAGAGATTATGATCAGTGTCTGTCCTTCGATTTTATACTTTGCACCGATCGCTTCACCATCTTTTTCGTCAAGGTTGACGCTTTTAAAATTGATCTCTCCACTTTTCACCTGTGCAGCAAACTGAGTTTCAACGGCATCCTTCGAAACTTTTTCGACATTGTTGCAGGTCATACATCGCCGGGTGAAGTGGAAATAGTAAACGGTAATTTTCTTATCCATTCCGGGAGACCATGATCTGCCTGAAGCGGGTGAAGCATTCGCCTGGAGTGGATAATTACCCGTAACCACGGAAAGCAGAAATAATAATCCAATGAACTTTTTCATAACTGTATAACTATTTGGTTAATAACTGTCTGATTTCATCCGCGGAAGGAACACGGCCTTTCACAACGACTTTCCCGTCAACTACCAGTGCAGGCGTTGACATGATGCCGTATTTCATGATCTCCATAATGTCATCCACTTTCGTTATGCTGGCTTTGATCCCATTCTTTTCTACCACTTCATGAGTGAGTTTGTCCAGTGTATTGCATTTCGCACAGCCCGGACCTAAAATTTTAATTTCCATAGTTAACTTTTAAATTGAATCATTAAATCATCACATCAGCACATAAACACATTAACACATTAGCACATTATCTTCATTTTCTGAAAAAGCCTTCAAACATACCTTTGGCTTCCTCCCAGTTTGCTTTGTTGATACAATACTTTATATACGGTGGATTGATCTCCCCCTGGATGAGGCCAGCCTCCTTCAATGCTTTCAGGTGTTCTGAAAGGGTCGATCGTGCAATAGGGATATCTTCGGCCATGTCGCCGCTGTAGCAACACTTATCAATGTTGTCGGCAAGGAAGTCCAGGATGTACACCCTTGCCGGATGCCCAATGGCTTTGGCATACCGGGCCATTTTCTCCTGGGATTCCGTATAATATTTCTTTTCTGTTATCATATCGTTTTGTATTTCGTAGAATAACGAAACAAAGGTAGATTAATTATTTCACAGGAAAAGCAGAAGCTGAAAAGTTGGAATCAATCTCAATAAGGAGCGCATGTTCCCAATATGCGAACATTTGATTATCTTTGCAATTTAAATGGCTAAATGGAAAGAATATTTGCAAAAAGTACGTTGAGAGATTATTGGGAAAAAAATCCTGATTGCGAACAATATTTGAAGACCTGGTACGATACAGCAATGAGTTCAGATTGGAAAAGTCCGAATGATGTAAAGAAAACCTATATTCATGCAAGTATTCTTAAAAATAACAGGATTGTTTTCAACATCAAAGGCAATTCGTTCAGACTTGTAGCTAAAATCAATTATGAAAAGCAGTGGGTTTTTATCAAATTCATTGGTACACATGTCGAATATAATAAGATTGATATAAACACAATCTAAATGATGAAACTATGACCATAAAACCAATAAAAACTGAATTAGATTATCGTAACGCCCTGAAACGTCTTGACGAAATCTTTGAAGCCCCATCTGAAACACTAGAGAGTGATGAAGCAGACATACTTGCTTTGTTAGTGGATGATTTTGAAAAGAAATTCTATCCAATAGAAGCTCCTGATCCGATTGAAGCTATTAAAATCAGAATGCAGGAATTACAACTGAAACAAATTGATTTAGTTGATGAAATTGGTGGTAAAAGCAGGGTTTCTGAGATTTTAAACCGAAAACGGAAACTAACCGTTGAAATGATACGAAAATTGACAAGAAAATTGAATCTGTCAGCTGAATTGTTAATAATTGATTACCAGATTTCAAGACAATAATGTATGGTTGTTACAAGATTTCAAAGTAACACCGAAAACTTTGGTGATTCCCAATTATTGGCATTTCTTATGAATATAAGCCCGGAACTTTAGGATTCGGCATTACTACCGGATACATTTATCCAAACAAGAAAGAATACAGCAACTATTTTATTGCAGGTCCCATTGAATATGGCTCACTGGGGTTTTATTCAGGATTTTTTTCGTTCCTCAATTAAATGTGTATTTATCAAAACCTAAAAACCCAAAGTAGGCCGGGTTGATTTATTTTGCCCTTAAAGGGGTTTATAAGTATATGACAGTTGACTCAACCAATAGTTATGCGTGGGACACTCCACTATTTGTATTTTTGATCTTTTTTAACTGCTGACAACAAGTTGGAAGCAATATTAGATGACAGCCAATCGTTCAATGTTGACGACAATGTCAGTAAATAAAAGCGGAGACTAGCGACCACTTAAAAAAACGGGGCGACACCGAAAAGCCATATGAGTAGGACTTAAATTAAATTAATATGTCAAACAACAGCGTATCATTATACAGAGTTCTTAAAGCAACTCCCGAAAAAGTTTATCGTGCATATACTGATGCAAATGCAATGGCATCATGGCTTCCTCCTTACGGGTTTTTATGTGTTGTACATAACATGGATGTAAAAACCGGTGGCAGTTTCAAAATATCCATTATCAATTTTTCTACCGGGAACGGTCACTCGTTTGGTGGGAGATACCTGGAATTAAAACCTGATGAATTTATTAAATACACAGACAAATTTGACGACCCAGATTTACCAGGTGAAATGACAACTTCGGTCTGGCTGAAAAAAGTTTCCTGCGGGACAGAATTGAAAATTATTCAAGAGAATATCCCCTCTGCTATTCCAACAGAGATGTGTTATCTTGGGTGGCAAGAATCATTGGACAAGTTGAAAAAGTTGGTCGAACCTGAAATTCCAGACGCATAATTTATCAATAGTTTCGCCTGGGAGACAGCCACGGAATCAGATGACTTCATCCTTCACCACCTTTCCATCTTCCAGCACGATCACCCGGTGGGCTTTGTCGACCACACGCTGATCGTGGGTGGAGAAAATAAAGGTTACCTGTTCCTCGTGATTGAGTTTTTCCATGATCTCCAGGAGGTTCCGGGTAGAGGCGGAATCGAGATTGGCAGTGGGTTCATCGGCAAGGATGAAACGCGGATGTGAAGCCAGGGCCCGCGCAACGGCGACCCGTTGCTGCTGTCCACCGGAGAGTTTCGACGGCCTGCTGTGGATGCGTTCGCCAAGTCCCACCGCGTTCAGCAATCCAATCGCCCGGTTTTGCCTCTTTACCCGGGGGATCCCCTGAAGGTGCATGATGAATTCAACGTTCTCCAGGGCAGTCAGAACAGGAATAAGATTATACGACTGAAATACAAAACCGATGTTTTTCAACCTGAAGTCGATTAGATTCCGGCTGTTGAACCCGATGATATTGATCCCTCCTATGATGATGTTCCCGTGATCAGGATGGTCCAGTCCTCCGATCATATTCAGCAGTGTGGTCTTCCCAGAACCGGAAGGCCCGACAATGGCAGTAAATTCGCCCTGTTCGAACGAGAGGTCGATGCCGTTCAGGGCCTGGACCTCCACCTCGGAATCACGGTAACACTTTTTCAGGTTTTCAATGGTTATGATGCTCATAATTCTGCTTTATTCGTTACGGATGGCTTCGGCAGGCCTCAGTTTGAGCGCTCGCCGCGCAGGGTACACCGATGCAAGGATACCAGTGATGACGACCATCACGGTCAGATTGATAAAAAAGATAAAGTCCAGCGAAGGATAGAGCATCGGGTTGTAACCGATCTTCTCGAATCCTTCGGCAAGTGATCCCAGGTTGATGCCGGTATAGCTGGTGTACCAGGTGAGCAGGGTCCCCATGATGATCCCGATGATCCCGCCGGTAAGCGACAGGAATACCGACTCAAGCATGATCAGGATGAAGATGCGGCGTTTATTCATTCCGATGGCTGCCAGCATCCCCAGTTCCCTTGTCCGCTCCAGGATCGTCATCAGCATGGTGTTGATGATCCCGAATCCAAGGGCAAGCAAGATGATACCCATGAACAGGTACAGCCACAGGTCCATGAAGTCGCTGAGCATAGCAAGCAGCGGATCGATCTCCTTCCAGTTCTGAACCAGGAGCGAGTGAAAATGAACTTTCAGCATTTTCTGCACAGTCTCAGCCATGCCGGCATCTTTCATGCGTATCGCAATCTCGTGGCATGTGCCGGCTTCCGCGTTTAAAAGGGGGATGATATCGGTATTGTTCACATAGATGTTCAATTCGTCGAATACGGTGTTGCTGGTCCGGTAGATGCCGCAGATCCTGAAAGCGCCACCGGTAAGGTTTCCCTGCATGTCCTGGAATGTGAGTACGATCTTTGAGTGCAGGCGCACTTTAAGTTTCTTTGCCAGGGCCTCGCCTACCACGACAGGGATACCCCTGCATCCGGTGAACCAGCTCCCGCATGAATCGCAGATCAGGGAATGGATTTCGGTAACCCGGGCCTCCATCGCCGGATCGATCCCGGTTACCATCGCACCGGTCCCTGCATTGGCGCTGCCGGCCATGGCCATAAATTTCACGCGCGGCGACCAGGCTTCTATGGCTTGTATGGTATCCAGGGCGGCTTCAAGTCTCTCACGGTCGCCGTCAATGAAATACTGTACCTCATTGTCTTCGGTATAGGCTTTATGATGTATCTGAAGGTGCGATGTTTCGCGGCTCACGCCTTCCCTCACCCGCTGATCGCTGGTTCCCCTGAGTACTGCTGATGAAAATATCCCGCCTAACAAACCGAAGGCGATGGCCAGTACCACCACAAGGCTGCGCACCTTGTTTCTCCACACGTTTTTCCAGGCAATGATCCAGATCATAAAGGTTTCTTAATGTCGTATGGCATTCATTATTTTCAGTCTCCTGATCCGCATCACCGGCAACAACATCACCACCAGGATAATGGCAAGCACCACCAGCGACTGAGCCAGGAAGTAGGAGCTCTCCCAGGCAGTTGGCATCAGCGGTTCAAAACCCATCCTGACGGTTGATTCTGCCATATCGCCAGTAAGCGGAATGGGGTGAATATAGAAATAGTAGATCAGCGGCATAGCAGCCAGGACCCCGGAGAATATTCCCAGGAATCCCAGGAAGAGGGTCTCAGTGATCACGATGAGCATCAGCCGCCCTCTCTGCATGCCGATAGCGATCATCATCCCGAATTCCCTGGTGCGTTCGTTCAGCATCATCAACATGGTGCCGAAAATCCCGAAACCGACGATCATGTAGAGGATACCCAGCATGATCAGTCCTGAAGCGCTGTCGGCCCTGATCTGCTGCACCACGTCGGGCATCATCTGATCCCAGGTCATCACTTCATACGAATCCGGAGGGAGTTGTTTCCGGATATGTTGAGCCACCTGCTTGTAGCTTCCCGGATCCGCGACATTGAATGCCATGGAGGTGAGCATTTCTTCGGCGCTGAAAAAAGTTCTCGCGACCGGCAGGCTCAGATAGATCAACCGGCCATCGAGGTCAGGCGAGGGAAAACGGACGATCCCTCTCACGGGGAATATTCCGGCAGCGCTTGCCCCATGATATCCCTGACCGATGATCACCAGGGTGTCCCCTACCCCGATCCTGAGGTATTTTGCCAGTCTCTGGCTTACCAGGGCGCCGGCGTCATCTATTTGAAGATACTCACCGGTCACCATTTTTTTACGCAGGGAGGTCAGCCCGTTTTCTGCTTCAGGATCTACTCCATTCACGACCACTCCCCTGGTCTGCATTCCGTACGACGCCAATGCGAAAGATTCGAGACGCGGTGCATAACCGGCAATCCCAGTGGTATTTTGCAAAGCCGCTTCCAATTCACCGGAAGGTATGAAACCATTGTTAAGTACCTTGTCGCCCCAGTAACCGCTGGCATGCACCTGGAAATAACCCGAATAGGCATGCACGATATTGTTGACCATCAGGTCGTAGCTTCCCATTTGGAAAGCCCTCATGATCAGCGCGAACCAGATGGCAAAGAAAACCGAGGCCGCAGTGATCAGCGTACGGCGTTTGTTACGCCAGAGATTCCGCCATGCTATCCTGACAACTTCCATAGTTGCTATTTTAGCGATTTCATCTGCTGCTGGGTGAAATAATTATCCTTCAACGGAATATTGAATTTTGCCGACAGGATCCTTACAATGGTTTTCTGCGTTGGTTTCCATGCCGGGATGATCTCGAACCTGGTTGGTATCTTGCGGTCGTGCATGAGTTTGATATCGTAAAGGTTGTGGGTTTTCACCAGGATCCCATCCTCATCGTAATACATGGCTTTTAATTCATAAAATTCTGTCTTACTGATCCAGAGAATGATCTTGCCCCATACCACGGCCGCGCTTTCCCTGGGATCGAGTTGGATTTTATAACAGTCGTAACCCGAAACGCTCTCACTCCCGGTTATTTTATGGTCGTAATCAAGAACGATGGATGATTCCTTCAGAATATCGTCGTTGGTATAATCCGAGCCCATCCAGCCCTGCGACATCATTGAGGGAGGCAGTTTGATCATCCGGTTGATGGTCGGATTCCAGCTCCACATGTCGTTCTTCAGCTTCAGGAACGATTGCCCGCTTTCTTTGGGGGGAGTGGTGATGAGCGTCATTGAAAGATCCCGCCCCTTACTCCAGCTCCTGAAGGTGACCGTCCGCTGCCAGGTTGGCCGGACAATGGTCATCTCCATCTCGCTTTGGCTGGTGACACCCTGCATCAGGTCGTCGGCTTTTTTGACGATCTCCCTGGCATCCTGAGAAAACGCTTGAATAGCAGCCCCGGTGATCAATAATATGACAGTAATTATTTTCATATGTCGGTCGAAATTCGTTAATCGTTCAAAAATTCCATTTCAACCGGACAGCCTCCATGAATGACTGAAAATAAAGATCCCCGTCCGGTTGAGGGCCGGCATTTTTAAACCGGCCGCTAAAATACTGAATAAACAGGCTCAGGTCTATGTTTTGTCTGACATTATAATTCAGGGTCGGTCCGATAAAGTAACCATCCAGGCCGGGATAATACATAGCCGCCAGAGAAATATCAAACAAAGGTGTTACCGGATACGATCCCATCATGAAGATATTCCATTCGGTAAAAGAGAGCATTTTGGGCGAGGCCGGCGCCTGGTAAATACTCAGGAGGTTCTCAGGCCGATAGCCGGACGGAAGCTGGTTGTAGAACACCTGGAAAGTAAGGGCCAGCGAATTGGGAAACGTATAATCGGCGCCGATGGTCGCCAGCACTACCCCGGTAGTATCTGCAAAGTTCCTTTTGGGCAGGTAATAGTTTATTTCCCCTCTGAATGCGGCCGTCGCGATGTTCCCCGACCACCCGGCGCCGGCTACATAATCCTGGTCGTCAACCAATCCGGCTAAAAACTGGATGTCATAAGAACCTGCATTGAACCTTCCCATCCCGGCCAGGGTGATCTTGCCGGCGTTGTTCCATTTTGAAGCAATTTCCATTGTTGAAGTGGCAGAAGGATAATATTGCACCCGCACGGCATCGCTTCCGGGTCTTTCCGGGTAATCGATGTCGAAAAACGAATAGGTGTTGAAAATATCATTCGGGTTCCACACGATGGCCTGACCCCAGTTGATCCGCTGACGGCCCGCTGTAACTTGCATCTTTCCCGTTGTAAGTGAAACCCAGGCCCGGTCGAACTGTGTTATCAGGGCAAATGACTGTGCCGAATAAATGTCCCACGTCATTCCGGCCAGTCCGTTATCGGAGAATAAAGAACCTTTGTAAGCCGGGTTTCCTGTGAGCGATTGCCCGAACACGAAGCGGTTTCGGATCCCGGCTCCCAATCCGAAAACCGATCCCGGGTTCCAGGTGAAATCGAGCCGGTTGTTTATTTGATTATCCAGGATCCACGGGTCGTCTATCTTGTTGAACTGAACCATCTGCAAGTCGTCCAGGTATCCTTTGAGTTGCCAGGAACCGGACCGTTCATCCTGGGAGTAAAGTGAAACATGAATTCCGAGGAGAATGACCAAAGTTAATGAGACAGTGAGTTTCATGCCACCTGATTGTTCTTCACAATGATATCCGCGATCGTTACCTTTTTGATTTTACTGTCGATCCATAAAATGTAATCAAAGTATTGAAGCGCCTTTTTATCCCGGGGAGAAACGGTGTTTTTTATAAGCTCCGTTTTCAGTTTTTCGAAATCTTGGATTAAATCCTTGTCTGAAGTCTCTTTCAGCATTTTATGTTTGATAAAATCAAAGATCAGAATTTCGACCTTATATAACCTTTTCCGTTTATTAAAAAAACTGATGTTCGACTTGTAGATGTAATCAATCGTTTGGGTATTTTTCAGTTCAAAGTGGATCAACAGGTTCAGTATCCTGGCAAAGCAAAATATATCCACGGGTTCTTTTATCTCGGTTATATTCATAATCTTGTTGATCCAGTGGAGCGCTTTGGAAAAGTAGCCTGTCGCAAAGTATATAAATGCGATATTGTAATACAAAAACAGGGTATAACGCGAAATATCATGTATTGCTAATGACTCAACATGGTGTTGAATTTCCAAAATCAGGTCAATCGCTTTTTGAAATTCACCGGATTCCTTATAAAGTTCCAGTTCAAGGAAATTGGACCGGATAAATATTTTCTCATCCAGGTCGAATGACATATCCTTGGAAAGTGAATATTTTCCTTGAATATTCCGCATTTTTTTTATGGCATTCAGGCTTATTCTAAAATTTTTCAGGTGAATTCCGGCGTAAATCATATTATTCAATGCAGCCACATAGTTGATGGGCGTTTCTTTTATTTGATTCGGATTCGCTTCCATCAGATTAACAATCCGGATATTGTATTGATTGCTTCCTTCCACGTCGCCCTTGTTCAGCAAATAATAGGCATGGATGTAAAAGAACATGATCCGGGAAATATATGAAGTAGCCAGTTGGTCGGATTTGAGTAACGGATCATTGATGATTTTCTCATACATCTTTGAATCCTCATCCGTCCTGATCGGAATGCCTTTATTATTCAGGATCAACATTTCATAGAACAGTTTCCTGGTCTCGCTTTTATTCTTTATAATATCAATTATTTCAGATTCCTTAAAATATTCGTCACAAACATAATTTTCCAGTTCTTTTACTTTGGTAATATTAAATGCAATCTTGCATTGCCATTCGATAACCTCGATCAATACAAGATGCAATTCATTTTCAAGGGCGATCTTTTTTATTTGTACCAGCACTTTTCGGCATTGATCGTAAAGCCCTTTTTTATACAGGATCTCTGCAAAATGAAGCAATTCTTTCACCCGGGAGGCGGCGGACATGCCTGCATGATATACATGAAGACTTTTAAGTATTAACGTGTACAGGTAATTTTTGGTAACATGTAGGTGCCTGATGAAGTTCTCAGTTTTAAATGCTTTCCTGACAGCCGCTTCATCATATGACTGCTGTTTGTTTATGACATCAAACAACCTGATATAATTACTTGAATGTCGATAGGCAGAGGCAAACAGCTTAAAGTACCTCTTTTCCTGTTTTGACAACGAATTGATCAGTATGAATAATTTATCGGACATAATTTCATGTGTTAATAATTTGTTTTTAATGGTCATATGGAATATCCATAATTAACATTCACGGTTTGCATGAACGTTGTGCTTATGGATATTTCATGAGATATTCAAAACATGGACAAAGTTAACATATAGATTAAGAGTCTGTTTAAATTGTATTCAACATAAAAAATTCACCTTGGAAGCTTACATCTTAAGAAATTTTGTTTTGATTATTAATACAGGAACATCGTTTTTTGCAGCGATAATTAACCAAAACCCCAACATGATGAAAAAGTGTTTACTTTCAATGGTTGCCATATTATTCAGTATATGGACCCTGGGACAAAATGTATCGGCTTATGCATTCACCGGAGCAAGCGGAACCTATAGCCCGATATCCGGAGGAACAGTGTACGGTACGGTTTCCAATGATGATGAGAATTTTAATGCGATCAACCTTGGATTCAGCTTTACATATAACGGGATAGCATATACGCAGGTTAGCATTCAAACGAACGGCTACGTCGCGATGGGTTCTACGGTGTTGAAGGATTATTATCCCATAAGTGGTTTTACACAGAATAATCTTGTTTCAGCATTAGGCGGAGATTTACAATCCAGGGCTGATGGAGAATTAATGTCATTGATGGAGGGTAGTGCCCCAAACCGCGTATTCACAGTACAATGGAAAAATTATAAACAGTACAGTGGTCCTCAGACCTACAATTTTCAGATAAAACTGTATGAAACCGTAAACAAGATCGAATTTGTGTATGGAGCAATGACGGCAGGCGGTGCCAGCCGGACCTATCAGGTTGGGCTGAAAGGTGCATCCAATGCTGACTACAATAACAGAACAACCACCAGCAATTGGGCTGTGACTACGGCAGGCGCCAGCAGTGGAGCATCCTGTACGTTGACTGATGCTGTATATCCCGCGTCGGGACAAACATTCATGTGGCAGGAAGCGAACCAGACCTTCGTATCAAGTACGACAACGCAGACCAACACCAGCAGCGTCATGAGGGGAACTGCAGATAATCAGATCATTGGCATCCAGATTGTAATCGCCGGAACGGCAAATCCACTAACCGTCACTCAATTTGACCTGAATATCACCGGATCAACAAATTCTACCGATATTTCCAATGCAAAGATCTACTACACAGGAAACAGTAATATATATGCAACCACCAGTCAATTCGGGTCAACCTATGCAAATCCTATGGTACCATACACGATCGCGGGCAGCCAGGCACTTTCAGGCGGCACGAATTATTTCTGGCTTGCCTATGATATAAACGCGTTCGCGACACCGGAAAATGTTGTGGATGCAGAATGTACATCGGTCACAGTTGGCAGCGCGCATACGCCAACAGTCACCTCCCCGGCCGGCAGCCGTACCATCAAGGCGCCATTGTCGGGGACAAAAACCATTGGACCGGGCGGATCATTTTCCTATTTGACCCTTACCGCGGCGATTGCGGACCTGAATGCATTTGGCATTGAAGGACCGACTGTTTTGGAACTCCAAAGTACGTATACCGGCACAGGTGAAACTTTCCCCCTCACCATCAATGCAATACCCCTGAGCAGCCCGGTAAACAGTGTGATGATCATGCCGGCGCCGGATGCAATTGGCCTTACAGTTTCCGGTTCATCTACAACGGGTATCCTGGTTTTCAACGGCGCCGACTACCTCATAATTGACGGAAGACCAGGAGGCACCGGATCAGCGAAGGAATTAACCATAGAAAACACCTCGACATCGAGTACTTCCACGGCCAACACCATTCGTTTCATCAACGATGCCGGCTATAATACCATGCAGTATTGTACCATAAAAGGCGGACAAAGCACACCTACCGGTGGAGTCATTCTGTTCAGCACAACAACCGGAACAACCGGCAATGGCAATAACAAGGTCGCCTATTGCGATATTACAAAAACTGCCGCCGGAAGACCAACAACAGCGATTGCTTTCAATGGAACGCTCGCTAAGGAAAACACCAATAATATCATCACTTTATGCAATATCTTTGATTGGGGCGCCTATGGCTTCTACCTTGGATACGCCGCGACTGGGACAACGATCAGTCAGAATAATCTCTACTGGTCAACTACCTACAGTTCCTCTATCGTAAAAGCCATTGATGTTCACTCCACTACTGTCGGAGGAACAAGCATCCTACGCAACAAGATTTACAACCTGCAGACAATTGCCGGAACTCCGACCGTAAAGGGTATTGATCTTTATGACGCAGGATCGACGCTAACCACGACCATTGCGAACAACTTCATCATCCTGGATGGATCATCAACAACAAATAATGCAGTAATGTATGGCATCCAGGATGAGGCCGGAACAGGCAGGCTGTTCGATATTTATCATAACTCAATTTACATTGGAGGCAACCCGTCAACCGGTTCTCAAAAAACCGTTGGATTCTACAGGAGCTACCAGGGCAGCACGACAAATTTTATAAACAATATTGTTTACAATGCCCGGTCAAATTCAGGTGCAACCGGATCACATTATGCTGCATATATTGATGGCGCGGGCCTTGGTACCGGCCTTGTTGCAGACTATAACGATTATTACGTTTCCGGAAGCGGTTCCGTGTTGGGTTATTGGGAAACTGCCGCTACAGCAGATCTTGTGGCATGGCAAACAGCATCAGGCCAGGATGCCAGCAGTGTATCCGGCAATCCCGGATTTTTCAGCACATCTGATTTGCACATAGATCCAAGCTTTACTGTTGTAAGCAATGATGGATTTTATCTTGCAGCTGTTCCTGAAGATATTGACGGTGATATAAGAAATAATCCTCCTGATATTGGTGCAGATGAATTTTCTACTGTTCCTGTAAATGTAACCGTGTCGGGTGATATAATCCAGGGAATGAACAACTGTTACAATGCCCAGGAGAACATCTATGTAGCAGTATCACCGGACGAATTCACGGTCCAGAGCGGTGGTGAAGCCATCTTTATAGCCGGATCGAAGATCATCTACTACCCGGGAACAAGGGTTTTTGAAGGTGGAACGATGTCTGGAATGATTGCTCCGGGAGGTCCATGGTGTCCTCCTCCCGTGAAAATGACAACAGTGACTGCAGGTAAAGAAGAGATATTGCCCATAGAGGATCATGTCCTCTTCACCCTTTACCCGAACCCTTCCAAAGGTAATTTCAGCATTATGAAAAAGGGCGATCCATTCGGAAATGTCAGAATTTATATATATGGAATGTATGGTGAAAAGGTTTTTTCCTCAACGATTTCCGGCGGGAAGAGCCATGAGTTTTTCATCAACACACTCCCGGAAGGAATCTATCTGGTAAAGGTGGTGGCCGATAACTGCACCGAAACCATCAAGTTGATCATGACAAGGTAAAATCCAATGGTGACCCCTTTGCCTATTGCATTTTGCATTTTACTATTTTACATTTGAATGTTACCTGAAAATCCTCAAACATGATATTCAAAAATATCTATATATTTGTAAAAAACTCAACCGGGTGCTTACCAGGAAACAAATATCGATCTTCATTCTTTTTGCTTATACCATACTGATCGGGCATGATCTGATACCACATCATCATGTAGTTGGGCCTGAAGTTGGTGTGACTTTATATGCTGATCATCATGCCGATAATGATCATTTACATTTATTCTCAGGTATTCATACAACCCACCCTGCTGCCTCTGCATGGGAAATTATACATTTTCAATACGAACAAAACAGGCCTTCCGGACAACTTGATCCTACCATGGTCCAGTTATCTCAAAAGTTGGAGTTCAGTCCGCCGGAGTTACTTCAAAAACCCCTTAGAACCAATCAATCTGTTATCCCAATAATTGAAGGGATAACCCTGACCTGCAGTCTTCGAGCGCCTCCCGTAGCCTGAAGCCTTACACTTCCTTTCAATTTTCTTATTGTTTACATTTAATTTTTTCGAAATGAAAAGATTCATTTTTTTATGGGCCAATATATTTTTATACTCCTGCACAGCTCCAAAGTCTGAGGAGACTGCAAAGGAGCTACTGGCAGAATCCCATACAATATTTACCAGCAATTATGAACTGTTTGTTGAATTTGATCCGTTGATCAAAGGTCAGTCTTCGAGATTCGGGACCCATTTGACCGCGCTCACCGATTATAAACCTATGACAACCGGTCAATTGACCGTTGTCCTCACCGGGAACAGGAAAAATGAAAGCAAATCAGTCGGAGTTTCTGAAAATCCGGGCATTTACAGGGCGATACTTACTCCGGAAGAGACGGGGAAATTTGACCTGATGTTTCTCTTTGCAAATAATTCAACCGCTGACACCTTTCTGATCCAGGGAGTGGAAGTGTTTGCCGATCTGGAAAAAGCAAAAACCGGTGCAAAACCATTTTCCGGCGGCTCCATTGTCTTCCTGAAGGAACAGGCATGGAAAACAGATTTCGGTATTGAAAAAGTACAAGAGATGCCTTTTCACGGTGTGATCCGGACTGCGGGTAAAATAACACCAACCGCTTCGGGAAGTACCATGGTCATTGCCAAAAATCCGGGTGTTGTGACTTTTAGTCAATCGATCAATCCAGGTATCCGGATTGAAAAAGGCGCACTCGTTGCTTCGGTTACCGGACAGGGACTTTCGGAAGGAAATCCAGAAACAACATTGCTTAATGCAAAAGAGAATTTTGAGAAAAGCAAAATGGATTATGACCGGAATACCATCCTGCTTAAAAGCAACCTGGTTTCCCGTCCTGATTTTGAAGCTTCGGAAGCCGCTTTCCTGAAGTCAAAAAAGGTGTATGATATTTTGAAAGAGAACATCAGGGGTGATGGGTTTGAGATTTATGCTCCAGTAACCGGTCAACTGACAAGGCTTCTGGTGAATAACGGGTCGAAGGTGGAATCCGGAATGCCAATTGCTGAAATCATATCAAATGCACCGGTACTCCTTGAAACCATGATTTCGTCAAAGTACAATGATGTTATCAGGAACATTTTTGACGGGGTGATCATGACTGCCTCCAACAAGGCATACCAGGTAAGCCAGTGCAATGGAAAGATGATCGCAGGGAGTACCAATGTTCAGACCTTGGGGCAGATTCCCGTCAGGTTCGAGATAGAATCCAATACCGATCTGATTCCCGGATCAATAGCCACTGTCTTCCTGTGGTATAATAACAATGATAAAACGATCACGATCCCTGCATCAGCCATTGTTGAAGAACAGGGAACTTATTATGTTTTCATTGAAAAAACTGGTGAATCCTTTGAGAAAAGACGTGTCGGAATTTCAACTTCTGACGGATTGCGGGTCAGCATCAGCGATGGACTGGCAAAAGATGAATGGGTCGTTGTGAAAGGCGCCATGCTGGTTAAACTTGCTTCAATGTCAGGTGCTATTCCTTCACATGGTCATGTTCATTGATACTAAGCTTAAAGGAGATCTACACATGCTAAATAAAATAGTTCAATTTTCATTGCACAACCGGCTGCTGATGATCCTGGTGTTCACGGCGCTGATTGTAGCAGGGATCTTTGTGTCCAATTCGATGGACATCGATGTATTCCCCGACTTCACCGCTCCCACCGTAGTGGTCATGACAGAAGCACACGGGATGGCATCCGGGGAGGTTGAAAAACTGGTCACATTCCCCATTGAATCCGCTATGAACGGTTCAATGAGTGTACGCCGAATCCGTTCTTCATCATCCACAGGTTTTTCCATCGTTTTTGTTGAATTTGACTGGGGCACCGACCTTTTCAGGGCCCGGCAGGTGGTTGGAGAGAAGCTGATCACAATAAAAGCAGTTTTACCGGAAGGTGTCGGTGAACCTACCCTGGCACCGCAATCATCCATCATGGGTGAAATAATGTTTATCAGTCTTACCTCAGATTCTACCAGTCCGATGGCCCTCCGGAGCCTGGCAGATTGGAAATTGCGGCCGGCATTATTAGGGCTTGGCGGCATTGCTCAGGTTACCGTCATTGGAGGCGAACTGAAACAATACCAGGTTGAAGCCGATCCTTCCATGATGTTTTTCTATGGCGTTACCTTGAATGACTTGTACAGTTCCTGTGAGGACATCAATGCCAATGCTCCCGGCGGAATCATTAACCAGCACGGGAATGAATATGTAGTTACAGGTATCGGTAGATCAGCATATTTTGACGACCTGGGGGCAACCATTGTAAAATCATACGGCGATACTGTAGTCCGCATCAGAGACGTGGCCAACATTAAAACCGTAGCCGCCCCAAAACTGGGGGACGGATCGTTGAATGGAAAACCCGCTGTCTTGTTGTCGATCACAAAGCAACCGGACATCAATACGGTCGATCTGACCCACCGCATTGATGCCACCATGGATCTGATCCGAAAAGACCTTCCGGCAGACGTGACTGTCAATACACAGATTTTCAGACAGTCTGACTTTATCGAATCCTCGGTTAAAAATGTACAGAATGCCCTGATTGAAGGTGCACTGTTCGTGGTGATCATTCTGATCGTCTTTCTGCTGAATTTCAGGACTACCATCATTTCTGTGTTGGCTATCCCGATTTCACTGGTTATTACGGTGATCATTATCAGACTGATGGGCTACACGATCAACACAATGAGCCTTGGCGGTATGGCCATCGCTATCGGCGCCCTGGTGGATGACGCCATTATATTCGTAGATATTGTTTTCAGGCGATTGAAAGAGAACAATAAGCTACTGTCAGAAAAGCGGAAAACTTCAGTGGTGGTTATCTATGAGGCATCCGGTGAAATCCGCAGTTCAATTGTAAATGCTACGGCCATTATCATCATTTCATTCATTCCCTTGTTTTTCCTTGGAGGCATGGAGGGCAGGATGCTCAAACCACTTGGAATTTCATTCATCGTTGCTCTGGCTTCCTCGCTTTTAGTGGCGATCACTCTGACACCGGTACTTTGCAGTTACCTGCTTACCAGTCCTAAGATGCTCAGCAAGCAAAAAGCAGAAAGCCGCACGGTAGCTTTTCTGAATAAATTCTATCAGATAACTCTGTTATGGGTTATGATGAATACCAGGAAAATTCTGTGGATTACAGGGGTAGTTCTGATCAGTGCAGCATTGCTTTACTCAACCTTCGGGCGAAGTTTTCTACCTGAATTTAATGAAGGTTCGCTCACACTCACCGTGGTCACCATGCCCGGCATTTCGCTTGATGAATCTAACAAGATCGGTAACCAGGTAGAATCGACCATGCTTTCGATCCCGGAGGTCAGAAGTACATCGCGAAAAACAGGCCGGAGTGAACTGGATGAGCATGCCCAGTCGGTGAACGGCGCTGAAATCGATTGCCCGTTTGTGCTGGAGAAACGCAGCAGGGATGAGTTCATGAAGGATGTCAGGCAGAAAATGGCGTCGATTCGTGGAGTAAATGTCATTGTAGGTCAGCCTCTCGGTCATCGGATCGATCATATGCTGTCAGGTACCCGCGCCAATATCGCCATCAAAGTCTTCGGACCGGATAATGCGATATTACTGGATCTTGGCAACAGCATTGCAAACGCAATCAGGGATATTCCCGGGGTGGTCGACTTGTCGCCGGAACAGATGACGGCAGTACCTCAGATACAGTTCATTCCCAAACGAGAGGTGATGAGCCAGGTTGGTGTTCCCATGAAAAATTTTCACGATGCCGTGGATATCGCTATTGCCGGGAAAAAGATTGGGGAGATTTATGAAAAGGTCGGGAAATTCGATCTTGTCCTTAGATATCCCGCAAATGTCCGTGATGAGATCGAAAAACTGGGAGAGATCACCGTCGATAACCAGAAGGGAGAGAAGATCCCTCTCGCACAGATTTGTGACATCCGGTCAACCACAACTCCCAACACGATCAGCCGCGAGAACCTGATGCGAAAAACGGTCGTTTCGGTGAATATCGCTGAGCGCGATCTTGAATCTTCCGTCTCCGACATTAAAAAAATGGTAAATGATAAGGTGAAAGTTCCTGCAGGATATACGGTTGAGTACTCCGGAAAATTTGAGAGCGCCATGGCAGCTTCAAAAATAATTCTGTTTGCCTCCATCCTTTCAATTGTTCTGATTTTTTTACTCCTGAACCAGGAGTTTAAGAACGCCAGGCTCTCACTGACCATCCTGATCAACCTGCCATTGGCACTGATCGGCGGGATTGCTGCAGTCTATTTCAACGGTAGCATCCTGAATATTCCATCTCTGATCGGTTTCATCACCCTGATAGGTATTGCCACCCGCAATGGAATATTGCTGGTTTCCAATTATGAGAGGTTAAAGGAAAAGGGACTGGCTTTGAAAGACAGGGTTTTACAAGGCTCTGTTCAGCGGCTAAGCCCGATCATGATGACCGCGCTAACAGCCGGACTTGCGCTTATTCCAATGGCAATGGCTTACAACGCCCAGGGAAATGAAATTCAAAGTCCGATGGCCAAAGTAATCCTGGGTGGTCTCTTTTCTTCCACCCTGCTGAATTTGTTTATCATCCCCATTGTTTATACTTTAATTAACAGGAGAGAAAGTCATGTATAGAGGAATATTATTGATCGGATGGATGGTCCTTTCAGGGAGTATGTTTTCGCAAACATCTATGGACAAGCTCCTGGAGAGCATCGCGCAAAACAATAAGTCAATAAAGACCTCCATGGGTCAGGTCGAAGTCAATAATATCCGGCAACGGACCGGGATATTCTTACCCAACCCAACCATTGAATACAATTACTTGACCGGTGAACCTTCCAGCCTCGGCAATAAAAGAGACTTCGGGGTTACACAGTCATTCGATTTTCCGTCGGTGTATATCCTGCAGAACAAAATAGCCGGCCTTCACAGAACTGCCAATCAATTTATGTTTTTAAGCATGAGACAGGAGATCCTCAGGCAGGCGGCTGAACTCTATACCGAACTTGTTTTTGTCAATAAGTACGCGGAATTGTTAAACCGCCTGCAAACCACAACCAACCATTTTGTTTCCGGGCTTAAAACAAAATTTGACCTGGGAACCATTGATGCCGTTGAATATTCGCAGAAGAAATGGCTTGAGTCTGTCCTGTTGGTAAAGATCAGGCAGAACGAGTTGCGAAAACACACCCTGACGATGCAGATTACCGGGCTGAACGGAGGGATTCCGCTTGTTGTCAATGATACTACATATCCCTCCCCGGATTCCCTGCCTGTTCTGGATACGCTGATAAACAGGCTACTTACGAGTAATCCCGATCTGAACTTTATCAAAGGGCAACAGTTTATCCGTGAGAAGGAGGTACAATTGGCCAAAAGCAAGTGGCTGCCAAAGTTTGAAGCCGGGTATTATTCTGAGAGCACATTGACTCAGGATCTTCAGGGGCTTCATCTCGGGATGTCCATCCCGTTATGGGAATATGCCAATACTGTAAAACAGACACGGAGCGAAGAGCGGTTGACCGGACTGCAATGGGATGAATACCGGAATAGTTTATACTATGTGGTTTCAAGCCTTTACGAGCAGTGTGAGTTATCACATGCGTCTCTTGAGGAGATCCGGGCAGGCATCGTTGCCACTGATTTCAACATGTATCTTGCTACTTTGCTGAAGGAGGGAAAAATTGATGCTTCCAGGTTCTTCTATGACTTATCCGGTTGGCTTGCCATCAATGAGATGTACCTGAATGAGGAATTAAACATGAACCAGGCATTTGTTCAATTAAAATCGTACAGTTATTAGTTTTAACAGGCGTCGTTCCTTTAAAATTTCACGATCAAAGCCAAAATTCCAAGTGCGACCAACACGGTTCCCGTGATCCCTTATTCATAATGTTCAGGAAACCGGGATTTGAATGTTATGCAATGTTACTGCTTTTTTTCACCAATTGATCATGGCATTAATCCGAATTACGTCAACCCCCACCCCTTCTCCTTCAAGGAGAAAGAGTGCAGGGGATGAGATCAAAATAAATTTTATCATAACGCAAGTTTTTAAGGAGTTTGTTGTCTAATTCTTCAATGGATATTTTTTTTTCCGACGTAATATTCCGCTATGTTAAGCGTTACAAGTCTGAAATAGTTGTAATTTAGCCTCATGATAAGGAAAGCCGGACATATTTTAATCATCCTGGTATTGCTTTTCGGCACAACCGGATTGACAATTACCCGGCATTATTGCGGCAGCAACCTTATTCATACGGTAATTTACTCGACCCCCGAAAAGTGTTGTGAGGGAGATTGCCCTGGTTGCCATGATGAGAAAATAAGTTTCCGCATTACCGATCAATTCGAATCGACCCAAACGCTGACCAACTTCAATGCAGGTTTTCAAACCTTGCTGGAAAAATCTTCTCTACCGGTTGTTCTGGCCTTTTCGAACTTACCCGAGGGGTACCTATTCAATGACGGACCAGGAGGTCATCGTCTTAAACCCTCCTTCATTTTGCCCATTATTGCAGGACGTCCCTCTTCGATCCTGCAGGTTTTTCTTTTCTGAAAATCTATTGCTTCAATCCTTCCATGGATATGCCTGCAATGGCATTCTCCGGTATTTGATGTTGTCTTGCCATCAAATTCCAGTCAATTTATTTATCCACAATTTAATTAATTCAACATGAGGGCCAATGCAATTTTAATCATAGGAACCGCGATCATACTGGCGGCAGGTTGTAACAAAAGTATGACAAATTCTGATCTGTCGATGGAAAATCTGAAGTCGACGGAAGTGATGCTGAAGCAGGATTATTCCCAGGGACAGCAATACGAGAACTTATTGGCAGAACGCCATAAAACGTCCGGAATGACTTTGACAGATCAAACCTGTAAAATGTATGATAGCTTGTACCATATGTATGACACCTCATTTACCATGCATTTTCATGAGTATTGCCTGGAAATGATGGAAATGAATGAGATGGAATCCGGTGGTATGATGAGCGGTTCCGGTGGTATGATGAGCGGTTCCGGCGGAATGATGGGCGGTTCCGGCAGCATGATGTGCAACATGGATAGTATGATGATGATGATGGGAAACATGACGAACATGAACACCTTTATGATGGACAGCATGATGCTGATACATTTGACAAACTGCCCGTCGATGGGAACCATGACAAATAACATGGTGGTCATGGTCAATAACATGCAGACCATGCGGAAAGAGCATGCAAATTTGCATAAATAGAGGAGAGAAATGTCCTTGATTTTTTAGTAACACCATCTGAATCCAATTTAAAATCGATAAATTATGAAAACAGAAAAATTGATCATCGTTTTTATAACAGCTATAATTGTGACATTCACAAGTTGTTCATATCAGGGAAATAACACCGACGCCGGAAAAACCCCGGCTGAAGCCGAAAAGGTAAGTTATACCTGCCCAATGCACCCAGAGGTGAACTCTGATAAACCAGGCAAATGTCCTAAATGCGGCATGGAACTCATAAAGAAAGAGGTACCTACCGACACAACTCATCAAATGCATGGTGATTCCACGAAAACAAGGCAACACTGACAAAATGAGGAACAGAGCCTTAATATTTCTGTCACTGGTACTTATCATCTCAATCATGACTGGTTACTCGCCTGTAATGGCTCAAATATCACTTGATATTGATGATTTGCCTCAACCAGATAATATACAGATCAGCGTAAGGGTTGACAGCGCTCAGGGGGTAAACCTGTTGCCAGGTCCATCCGGCGCCGATGTATCATGGGATTTCAGCACACTGGATCCATGTTGTGGAAACCTGCTGACTTCCCAGGATACTATCAGCTGGATGAACCATGATGCCACTCCTAATGCCGGTTATTTTCCTCTTTCAAACATTGCACGGAAAGAAAGGTGTTATACTTATCATTCACATGTTACCCATACAGACTTCACAGAGTGCTATTTTGATCATTATGTCCGGGATAACAGCGGATTATCCATGTACGGCATTGAAGATCCGGCCGAAGTAGTACTTGGTTCAACTCTTTCGGTTTTTCCGCTTTTGGCCTATGGCGATTCAGCACAAAATGAAGCCAAAATCCATATTCCTGTTTCCGGCGACAGTTTGCGAATATTTCATATTATAACCAAATCTGTTGCCGATGGATGGGGTACCATTATAGTCCCGGATACGACCGCTAAGGTAATCCGGATAAAAACCACCGAAACAGTGTATGATACCTTATACGTGAATGATGTTGTTGCCGATGTTCATGTTTATCCTGACAATTATTATTACAGATGGTATGCTAAAAAAACCGGTTTCCCAATACTGCAGGTCAATAAAGGTTTTCAGAATCAACTGCCTCCATATTTTCAACAGGTCCAGTATTATGCTAAAAGCACTTCTGCCCTGGGGATCACTGAAAGCAATCCGGCTAATGGTTTCCATGTTTTTCCAAATCCGTTTTCTTCGGTCGTGACACTGCGACCTGATCCGGGCAGAATCCCGGTGTCTGTTACATTGTTCAATTCAATCGGAAAAAGTGTTCACCTCCATGATATAAATACTGATAATATGATAGTCATTAACGGAACTGGCCTGCCTTCCGGCATTTATTTTTATACGGTCGTCATGGATAACAAAGATTATTACAGAGGAACATTGGTGAAATATTAATATCCATGAAAATGAAAATGATGAAACCAAGGATAATTATACCTGCTATGCGCATCCATCTTTCATATTTGATAAAAGAAGTAAATGTGATATTAGAGAAATAGGAATATGATCTGCTATTTCAACTTAGATTAGCTACCAATAATTGTAACCGTTATAGAAAACCAATGTTTTTTAACCGACTTGTAAAGTATTTCCTTGATAACCGGCTGATCACGTTCATCTTACTGATCGCATTTATTGCCGGCGGGATCGTATTTGCACCTTTTAACTGGCAAACGGGCTTCTTTCCACGCGATCCGGTTCCGGTGGATGCGATCCCTGATATTGGCGACAACCAGCAGATAGTAGCCACCGAATGGATGGGCCGGTCGCCCAGGGATATTCAGGACCAGGTGACCTATCCCCTTACCACCGCGCTGCTGGGAATACCCGGTGTGAGCACGGTCCGCAGTACCTCCATGTTTGGAATGTCGTTTATCTATATTATTTTCAAAGATAAAGTTGAATTTTACTGGAGCCGGTCCCGCATCCTGGAAAAACTCAACTCATTACCCGCCGGGACCTTGCCTGCAGGGGTACAGCCCACTCTCGGACCTGATGCAACCGCACTGGGCCAGATATTCTGGTATACGCTTGAAGGACGCGATCCCAAAACCGGCAAGCCAAACGGCGGCTGGGATCCTGCAGAATTGCGGACGATTCAGGATTTTTACGTGAAATATGGCCTGGCAACCGCCGAGGGAGTATCGGAGGTTGCATCCGTTGGCGGGTTTATCAAGGAGTACCAGGTGGATCTGAATCCGGAAGCGTTGAAGGCCTTCGGGGTGTCGGTCATGGATGTAATGAACGCAGTTCGGAAAAGCAATCTCGATATTGGAGCCGAAACCATTGAATTGAACAATGTGGAATATATCATCCGGGGGCTTGGTTACATAAAAAACCTGGAAGACCTTGAAAACGCCGTGGTCGCTGTCAGAAACAATGTTCCTGTCAGGATCAAAGATTTTGGATTCACATCGTTCGGACCGGCTACACGCCGTGGCGGTCTCGACAAATCGGGATCGGAAGCCGTGGGTGCTGTAGTCGTGGCGCGGTATGGTTCTAATCCGATGGAGGTGATCAACAATGTCAAAGAGAAGATCAGGGAAATTGAAGCCGGATTACCACAAAAAACTTTACCGGATGGCAGTGTCTCGAAGGTGACCATTGTTCCATTCTACGATCGTACCGGTTTGATCAGGGAAACGATCGGCACACTGGAATATGCCCTTACTCATGAAATCCTGATCAGCATCATTGTCATTATTGTTCTCGTCATGAACCTGCGGGCATCCTTTATTGTCGCGGGTTTATTGCCGCTTGGTGTACTGATGACCTTTATTTTAATGCGTTTCTTCGGTGTCGATGCGAACATTGTGGCACTGTCGGGCATTGCCATTGCAATCGGGGTCATGGTTGATATTGGGATCGTGGATGTGGAAAACATACTCCGCCACCTGGAAATGCGTGAGAATGAAGGAATCCGGGGGAAAAAACTGCTTGAAGTGATCTACCAGGCCACTACCGAAGTAAGAGCGGCTGTGGTTACATCGATTGCCACGACCATTGTAAGTTTTCTACCCGTCTTTGCCATGGAAGCAGCCGAAGGAAAATTATTCCGCCCCTTGGCATTCACTAAAACGTTTGCTTTGTTCTCAGCCTTTCTTCTTGGTATCATTGTTTTACCGACCCTGGTGCATATATTTTTCAACGTGCGATTCGACCGTAAGAAAATACGCGGTATATGGAATATGATCCTTATGGGAACCGGGATCGTCTTTGTCATTTTCTGGCACTCCTGGCCTGCCCTGGCGTTAGTAGCCATAGGTATCAACAATTTGCTGGATTACCGCTGGCCGGAAAAACGAAAAGAGTTTCCCAACTACATCAACATTGCCATTACTGTGCTGGTGGCGGTCTGGTACCTCTCCATAGAATGGTTGCCTTTGGGAGCACACAACAGCGCATTTATCAACTTCATGTTTGTTGCAGGTATAGTAACTGTCATCCTCGCAGCCTTGATGAGCATGGTACATTTTTACGAACCCATCCTACGCTGGTGCCTGATCAACAAATGGAAATTCCTCATGCTTCCGGCCATTACGCTGCTATTTGGCATCCTGGTATGGCAAGGATTTGGTAATATTTTCGGGTTTGTGGCAAATGGTTTTGAAAAGGTTGGCTGGGAGAACTTCCGGCAAACTGCTTTATGGCAGGGCCCTGTAAAGGCATTTCCTGGCACAGGTAAGGAATTCATGCCATCGCTCAATGAAGGTTCGTTCCTGCTGATGCCAACCAGTATGCCGCATTCCAGCATCGAAAAAAACCTGGAGTACATCGAAACACTGGATAAACGACTTTCGGTTATTCCTGAAGTCGAGGTTGCCGTCGGCAAATGGGGGCGCGTGAATTCGGCCCTGGATCCCGCACCTGTTCAAATGTTCGAGAACACCATTAACTACCGTTCCGAATATATCCTGGATGAAAACGGTCACAGGATGAGGTTTAAAACAGACAAAAATGATCATTATATCTTAAAAAACGGATCAACTTACAATCCCGAAAAGGAGACCTTCAGGATCATTCCCGCCGACAGTCTGATCCCCGATGAAAAAGGAGAGTATTTCCGGCAATGGCGGCAACAAATTAAAAGACCAAACGACATCTGGAACGAGATAGTCAAGGTGACCAACATTCCTGGACTGACCTCGGCACCCAAATTGCAACCCATCGAAACCCGGCTTGTCATGCTGTCGACCGGTATGCGTGCTCCCATGGGTCTGAAAGTATATGGACCCGACCTGGCATCCATTGAACAGGCCGGAATGGTATTTGAGAAAGCGCTGAAGGAGGTCCCTTCGGTTAATGTAAGCTCTGTATTTTACGATCGGGCAGTGGGTGCACCATACATTGAAATCAAGTTGAACCGCGAAGCCATGGCACGTTTCGGAATGAGTATCAGCGATGTTCAGGAAGTATTGCAGGTGGCTGTTGGCGGTATGTCGCTGAGTAACTCCGTCGAAGGACGTGAGCGGTTCCCGATCCGGGTACGTTATGCACGGGAATTGAGAGACAACCCCGAAGAATTAAAACGCATTCTGATCCCGTCCATGAACGGTGTGCAAATTCCGTTGGGCGAAATTGCCGATATCGGTTACACGCGGGGGGCACAGATGATCAGGAGTGAAAATACCTTTCTGGTTGGTTATGTGATCTTTGATAAACTGGAAGGCAAAGCTGAAGTTGATGTGGTTGAAGGTGCGTCAAAACTGATCCATAGTAAAATAAATGAAGGGAGTATCAAACTCCCACCGGGGGTTTCATTCAAATTCGCGGGGAACTACGAACAACAGATCAGGGCTACCAAAAGACTTTCCATCGTGATCCCGCTCAGTTTAATCCTGATCCTGCTGTTGTTGTATTTTCAGTTCCGGACCGTAACCGCATCTTTCATTCACTTTTCGGGCGTATTCGTAGCCTTCGCCGGTGGCTTTATTATGCTTTGGCTTTATGGACAAGGCTGGTTTATGAATTTTTCCGTTGCCGGTATCAACCTTCGGGATATGTTCCAGATGCATACCATAAATCTAAGTGTAGCTGTATGGGTGGGATTCATTGCCCTTTTTGGCATCGCTACCAATGATGGAGTTATCATGGGAACTTACATACACCAGGTTTTTGAACAACGGCACCCGGCATCGGTTCACGAAGTTCGCGAAGCAGTGGTTGCAGCAGGCATGAAACGTGTCCGTCCGGCCATGATGACAACGGCCGTTGCAGTTATTGCCCTGTTGCCTGTATTGACTTCAACGGGTAAAGGGGCTGATATCATGGTACCCATGGCCATTCCAACTTTTGGAGGAATGATCATACAGGTGATGACCATTTTCGTGGTTCCGATGTTCCAGGCAATATGGAGGGAGAAAGGTTTGAAGTAAATTGAAATACAATGGAAATACGATTGAATTACGATTAAAATAGTTTTATGGAAAAGAAAACATATATACCTTTAAAGGATTTGAAGGTTTATAAACTGGCACGTCACCTTTCAACAAAGGCATGGCTTATTTATTCGAAAATGGGGTTTGAGGATAAAAAACATATCGGTGATCAATTTATCCGTTCTGTTGATTCGGTCGGAGCAAATATTGCTGAAGGGTACTACCGTTTCCATTATCTCGATAAATGCAGGTTCTATTACAATTCCAGAGCTTCGCTGGCCGAGGCCATGGAACACTGGGCAGAACTTCTGCTGGAGAGAGGCAAAATTTCTCAGGAAACCTTTAACGAATTTGCCACCATTTATAAAGATCTTCAGGTACGTCTTAATAATTTTATCAGAGAAACAAAAAATGAAAACCAAAAACAATAACATAAACCCTGAAAATAAATATCTGAAAAAACTTAGGAAAATTTCAAATATTTTATATTTCAAAGTTTTTCTATTGTATGTGTTTTTCAATGTATTTGTATGTATTTCAATGTACTCCCAATCAGATTCCCTATACCGTTACCTGACCATTGCCGCATCAAATAATCCTACCGTCCGGCAAAAGTTTTATGAATATAAGGCAGCATTGCAAAAGGTTCCACAGGTTGGAGCATTACCGGATCCTGAATTAAACGTCGGGGTATTCATTCAACCCATGGAGCTCGTGGCCGGCAATCAGAACGCTGATATCAGACTGATGCAGATGTTCCCCTGGTTTGGAACCCTGAAAGCGTCAAAAGATGAAATGAGTCTCATGGCTATGGCAAAATACGAATCGCTCAGGGACGTCAAATTACAGGTATTTTACGATGTGAAACGAACCTGGTATGAACTGCAGAAACTGCACCAGGAAATTCGGATAGCTGAAAAAAACCTCGATATTTTACATGAGATTGAACGACTTGTGCTCATCAGATTTAAGGCTTCACCGGTAAGCGGAAGAAGCAATCCATCACCGGATGCGTCGATGCAGGCTGGAAATGCTCCGGGCGGATCAGGTAATTCTCAGGGAATGTCAAACATGGGCAACAATTCCGGAAATCAGGCTGCAGCAAACATAACACGGGTGTCACCACCGATGCAAAACAATTCAATGGGTTCTACCGGTGGTTCAGGACTGGCCGACCTGTACCGGATCCAAATCGAGACCGGGGAGCTTGAGAACGACGTTGCACTGTTGAAATCCCGGCGAAATACGATCGTTGCCCGTTTCAATGCTTATCTGAACCGGCCCCCGGAATCAAATGTTTCACTGCCAAAGGAAATACTAACTGATTCGCTCGGACTGTCATTACTGGCAGTAACAGATAGTATGCTTTTAAAAAATCCGATGCTTGGCATGCTGGAATATGAGCAGCAATCGCTGGAAGCCCGTAAAAAAATGGTCACGAAAATGGGGTATCCGATGATGGGCCTTGGTGTCAATTATACGGTTATCAGTAAAAGTGAGATGTCGGCATCGTCAATGAATGGGAAAGATATGATCATGCCCATGGCAACGGTAACCCTGCCCATATACCGGAATAAGTATAATGCCTTGAAAACCGAAGCTGAATTGTTAAAATCTGCCAACAGGCAAAATTACAAGGCAACGGTAAATTCATTGCAAACTGATTATTATGCGGCAGTTCAGTTATTTAAGGATGGTCAGCGCAGAAGCATTTTGTACGACAACCAAAGCAAACTGGCCGGGAAGACATTGGATATCATGTTAAAAAGTTTTACCACTTCTGTTACACCATTGACCGACATCCTACGCGTTCAGCAACAACTGCTTGATTATGAATTTAAAAAAATTGAAGCCATTGCAGACTACAACACGGCAATATCGTGGTTGTATCGTTTGATGGCTTCTTCACCCGTTCAGGAATAATGAAGAAAATGAAAACAATGAAGACAAGGCAGACAATGAATAAAATCATGTTTAACAGGTACCTCCATTTCGGATTGTTTGCTATTGCAGGACTTTTTATCGGGTGGTTGTTCTTCCATTCTTCCGGTAATGTAGAAGAAAAACATGAACACATCAAGCAGGAGGAGAAATCAACCATATGGACTTGTGCCATGCACCCTCAGATACGGATGTCGGTACCTGGCAAATGTCCCATTTGCGGAATGGATCTCATCCAACTGAACCAGAATAATTCAGGCGCCGATTCCAATGCAATTCACCTGACCAAAGATGCCGCCGAGCTGGCAAATGTGTTGACTTCAACCGTAACTTTTCAAAAACCGGTCAGGGAAGTACGGTTATACGGCAAGATACAGGCCGATGAACGCCTGCTTCAAAACCAGGTAGCCCATATTCCCGGAAGGATTGAGAAATTGATGGTCAACTTTACCGGGGAAACTGTTATAAATGGTCAGACCCTCGCGTTGATATACTCTCCGGAATTGTTAACAGCACAGCAGGAATTACTCGAAGCAGCCAGGTCAAAAGCATCGCATCCGGAAATTTATGAAGCAGCAAAAGAAAAACTTCATCTCTGGAAATTGCCTGACAACCAAATTGCAGGTATCGAGAATTCAGGAAAAATACAAACCAATTTTGAGGTAGTTTCAAACAGCAGTGGAATTGTAACAGCGAGGCGTGTAAATACTGGCGATTATGTTTCACAAGGGACCATATTATACGACCTTGCCGATCTTTCATCGGTTTGGGTTATGTTCGACGCTTACGAGAGCGATCTTCCGTTCCTGGGTACGGGTGATAAACTTACTTTTACGGTGCAGGCGATACCCGGCAAAACATACACCGGAAAGATCATCTTTATCGACCCGGTGGTTGATCCGGTTACCAGGGTTTCAAAGGTTAGGATTGAGGTCAGCAATCAATCCGGGAAATTGAAACCGGGAATGTTTGCCACAGGCACTGTGCAGGCCAACCTCTCCGAATTTAATGATAAACTGGTTATTCCCCGGTCGGCTGTACTGTGGACCGGTAAGCGTTCCATTGTTTACGTAAAACAACCCGGATCGGATGAGCCGGTTTTCAACATCCGCGAAATTGAACTCGGCCTTGCACTGGGTGGCAGTTATATCGTTGCAGGAGGCCTCACCGAAGGAGAAGAGATCGTGACCCGGGGAGCGTTCAGTGTGGATGCCGCTGCCCAGCTTGAAGGAAAACCAAGTATGATGAATTCCACCGAAGGCCAGGGATCTTCCATGCCGGAAAATATGCAACATGAATTATTCATCGTTTCCGGAAATTGTGATATGTGCAAAGAACGGATCGAAAAAGCCGCAAAATCCGTTGAAGGGGTATCAGGCGCCCGTTGGAATGCGCAAACCAAGAAAATCGATGTGGAATTTGATCCCGGGAAAAACCAACTCAACACAATCCGCGAGACCATTGCCAAAGCCGGTCATGATAACGGGAAATATACTGCAGATAATAAAACATACGAAAGTCTGCCCGAGTGCTGCCATTACAGGAAATAAATATTTATTAATCACTTAAATCCAAAACAATGAAAACCAAATCAATGATGTTAGTCGCAGGCATACTGATCTTCAGCATGACCGCTTTATTTGCCAATGAAGTAAAAACAGAAAAAATCAAAGTTTACGGGAATTGCGGCATGTGCAAGTCCCGTATAGAGAAGGCTGCCAAAGCTGTAAAAGGCGTTACAAAGGCAACCTGGGACGATGAGGATGCCATGTTGACCGTGACCTTTGATGACACCAAAACCACAACGCTCCTGATCGAAGAGGCTGTGGCAAAAGTGGGTCACGATACAGATAATGCAAAAGCTGCAGACAAAACATACAATGCATTGCCAGGTTGTTGTCAGTACGACCGGCCCGAAAAAAAGTAAACTCTGGTTATTAACCGGTCTAAGCTGAATCCATACTTTTAAGAAGGCTGGCAGCCCATGAATAGATATTATGCCGGAGAATTGTCTGCCTCATTTGGTTCATACGTGAGCGTTGTTCAACCTCCGGCATTTCAAGGGCATCTTTGATGGCATCGGCCATTTCTTCAATGTCATAAGGATTGACAATCAGGGAGCCGGCCAATTCCTGGGCCGCGCCGGTGAACCTGCTGAGGATCAGCACACCGTTGTTGCTGTTGCGGGAGGCTACGAACTCCTTTGCCACCAGGTTCATTCCATCGTGCAGGGAGGTCACCATGCATAACGAGGCGCTCTGATAAAACGGCGTTATTTCCTGGTGACTGTGGTGACGGTCTAACAAAAGGATTGGTTTCCAATCTTTTGCCTGAAATTTCCTGTTGATCCTGTCAACCTCTTTTTCAACATTTTCTACCAGATCCGAGTAATTTTTTATGAAAGTACGGCTTGGAGCACCGATCTGAACGAAAGTAAACTTACCCTGGTAAGGTTTATATTTTTCAAGGAACCGTTCAATTGCATGAAATCGTTCCAGGATTCCTTTTGTATAATCAATCCGGTCGACGCCAACGCCAATAACCTGGGCCTGGATGCCATAATTTTTTAACAGGGCCGGAACCGGCAAGACATTCCCGGTACCCTGGTTATAATCCTTCATGGTGAAAGAAATACTGATCGGAAAAGGATTGACCCGGGTGGTATGGTCCCCTATTGTAACCGAGAATGTCTCCCACGCTACCCTCGATTCGAGTGACTGGTTGACCGTTGAGAGAAAATTATTACAATGATATTGGGTATGGAAACCGATCATGTCTGCCCCCAGCATACCCATCAGGATCTCATTCTGCCAGGGACAAATGCCGAATGATTCGGGATTGGGCCATGGGATATGCCAGAAGATGGAAACCCGTGCATCGGGCCTCGATTCCTTGATCATGGCAGGTAACAATGCAAAATGATAATCCTGGACCAGGATGAATGGTTTTTCCTCTGTTTTTATCTCCTCGAGAATGGTATCGGCAAATTTCCTGTTCACGCTCTGGTAATACTGCCAGTCCTCTGTCCTGAATATGGGCCGGGTATGCGCAACATGACAAAGAGGCCATAATCCTTCATTCGAAAATCCATAATAAAAATATTCCTCTTCCTCCTTTGATATCCATACTCTCCTGAGCGTGTACTTCGGCTCTTCCGGAGGGACTTTGATCTTCGCGTGATCATCAACAACCTCCTTGTCGGCATCCCCGGTGCCAGAGGCAATCCATAAACCTCCGCAAGCCATTAAAATAGGCTCCATGGCTGTAACCATACCGCTCGCCGGCATGATACATTTTATTTTCCGCCCGTCATGAATGTGCATATAGGGTTCACGGTTCGAAACGACGATCAGCATCCTTTCTTTCAGGATGAGTTTTGCTTCGGCATTCAACCTCCCGGGCGTCCAGATCGCTTCTCCATGTGTCCTGAGTTTAACCTCCTCCTCTGCAGCAGCACGGGCCTCGGTCATTGCCTCGGCAAGCCGCGTTGCTTCGGTGTGGAGCGGAGCGAGGAACCGTAACGAAAACGTCTGTTTCAGCGTTTCCGCGTTACCCACCCTGGTCGATTTCATCCAGTTCACCATGTTGTTCAATGGAGTGAAAATGCTCCAGCGAAGTATCAGCACGGTGATAAATGCGACCAGTACGGCCTGGATCAACCAACGGAATGTATTACGGAACCAGACGCTCTTTATTTCCTGGTTTACAAATCCTGCCTCCGTGTAAACAACAATGGCCTTGCTGATAATCAGGCTATCACTGACCGGGCTGATATATTGAAATATGTATTTTCCCTCGTCACTGAAAAACCTGCCCGTCACTGAATCAGATGTGACTGCACGAATGATATCCTCACCGGCATCTTGCTGAAATCCCCGCACTGTCTGGCTTGTAAAGGCTATACTGTCGACATTAACATACAACGCGAATCCCAACAATCGATATTTCTGGCTTAGAAGTTGCGCAACACTGTCCATATCCAGGCTATCTCCCCTGTCATCAGCCCGGTTAAGAATTGTGATAAATTCATCAGAAACCCGTGATGATCTGGACATCATTTCCTTTTTCAAACGGGTCCTTTCGTTGGATGCCTGAAAAAAAGTGAATCCGGCAGCAACAATGCCCATAGCCAGAATGATGGAAAAAAAGAGTGTAAAACTTACTTTCATTTAATTTGATTTGTAAATCCTATACAGTCTAAATAAAACGGTTTAAATTTGCAGTTATTGTAAATGTTAAGGGAACAATTTCTTCATTTATTATTCCGTTCTTTTAATTTTGATCAGGATATGTATTTTTGAACATAAAAAGCGGCATTCATGAAAGAAAAACGTCACACATACCCCATGGGCATCATTGGCAATTGTTCATACATTGGTTATATCGACACCAATGCAAATGTTACCTGGCTTTGCCTGCCCAGATTTGACAGCAGCTTCATTTTCGGTTCCCTTCTGGATGATAAAAAAGGAGGTGAGTTTTCCATCCTTCCTTCTGAAGGTCAATTTAAATCTGAACAGCACTATATCAAGAACACGAACATCCTTGTCACTGAATTTGAATGTATTGGCGGCCAATTTTCCGTTACGGATTTTGCACCGCGCTTTTATCAGTATGACCGGTATTTCCGCCCGCTGATGATGATCCGGAAAATTAAGCTGATATCAGGGAATCCGCAAATCCGGGTCCATTGCCATCCGGTAGGTGATTATGGTAAAATTCAGCCTCAGATGGTTCCCGCGAGTAATCACATCAGGTATCTGAATCTGGATTCCCAGGTCAGACTCTCAACAAATATCCCATTGAACTACATTCTTGAGGAAAAAAGTTTTGTCCTCACTGATACCTGTTACCTGGTATTTACTTACGGGGAACCCCTGGAAGAATCCATCCGCGGAACGGCCGAAAATTTTCTTGACCGTACCAGACTATACTGGGAAAACTGGGTAAAGGCAACCTCTATCCCAGATATATTCCAGGAACAGATCATCCGTTCGTCCCTGGTACTGAAACTGCATCAGTTTGAGGATTCAGGAGGCATCATCGCATCCGGAACCACCAGCCTGCCTGAATCAGTCGGCCTGGGTCGCAACTGGGACTACCGTTTTTGCTGGATAAGAGATAGCTACTACACGTTGCATGGATTCAACAGCATCGGTCACTTCGAAGAAGTCGAAAAATACTTCCATTATATCTACAACATTATCATACAATCAGAGAAACGGATCAATCCGGTTTACACCATTACCGGGGAGAAGGTGAAACCTGTTGAGGAACTGAAATTGAAAGGCTACATGAAGAACCAGCCAGTAAGGATCGGCAATGATGCAGTTTCGCAGATACAAAATGATGTTTACGGTCAGGTACTGATAAGCCTGCTTCCCCTGTTTGTGGATATCCGGTTGAATTTTTTTGATCCGGTGCGTACCCTGACCCTTGCAAAATGGCTGGTAGAAAGAATTGAAACGACAATGGATGAACCTGATTCCGGAATATGGGAATTCGGACACATGCAACAACTTCATTGTTATACGATGATGTTTCATTGGGCAGGTTGCCGTGCAGCATTCAAGATCGCCAAACTTTTAAATGACGAACCGTTCAAGAAAAAAACGAAGTTTTTATCCGGAGAAGCTGCCATTCGTATCGAACGTTGTTATTCACGGAAACGAAAAGTATATACACAGGCGATCGGAAGCAATGAACTCGATGCCAGTCAACTCCAGTTGATCACGATGAATTACCTTGACCCGGCATCAGATAAAGCACGTTTTCATCTGAAAGCGCTGGAAGATGAACTGAAGACGTCCGACGGTTTATTTTACCGGTATAAGCAGGATGAAAAAGGGGCGCCGACAACCTCTTTTTTGGTTTGTGCCTTCTGGTACGCCGAGGCGCTTGCCTGCACCGGACAACTTGAAAAAGCATGCAAGCTCCTTAGCCAGTTAATGTCCTATTCGAACCACCTTGGCCTCTATAGTGAAGACGCTGATTTTGAAACAGGCCAATGGGGAAATTTTCCACAGACGTACAGTCATGTCGGATTCATCAACGCGGTTTATCGCGTTTCCATGAAACTCGACAGACCTATATTTTACTGACCGGGATGAGCATAAGACTTGATAAATCGGTGATCCTCCAGGCTTACAAAAAGGCTGAAAATAGGATCCTGTTCCTGGATTATGACGGCACACTAGTCCCATTCAGTGATCTGCCGGGCGAGTCTAAATTGGGAGAAGAAATCAGGCATATCCTGATGAACCTGACCCGTGATCTGAAAAATCATATTTATATTATCAGTGGACGCGACAGACTTTTTCTCACACACCAGTTTTTGGATATACCTGTCGGCCTGATCGCCGAGCATGGATTCAGGATGAAAGAGGCAGATGGTAGCTGGAACCCGGTCATATCCTCCAATAATTCCTGGAAGAAACAAATTATGACGTTTTTTCAGGAATTGTCCCTGCTCTACCCGGGTTCATTTGTCGAAAAGAAAGAGTCTTCTGTCGCTTACCATTATCGCATGGCAGGTAAGAATGCCGGTGAACAGATCAGGCCGGTCGTTCTGAAGAATTTTTTAATCCTTAGTAATAAATATCCCGGCCTGAGCTTCCTGGATGGCCACCTGGTTTGTGAGATCAAACCGGAAAGTTTTAATAAGGGACGCACCGCTTCAGCAATTCTCAGGAAGGATAATTTCGACTTTATTATGGCCGCGGGCGACGATATGACAGATGAGGATCTATTTACTGAACTGGGTAACGACACATTTACCATAAAAATCGGAGCCCCGCCTACACATGCCCGTTATTATATCTCCGGGCAAAATGAATTCATCGAATTTCTGAAATATTTCTGATGAGACCTGTTTGAAGAATCCACCCAGGATCATTACTTCAGGTTAATCTCACTCCTTCACTGAGTAAAAAAAATAAAATTGGTTGACACGGAGTATCAAATATATTATCTTTGTTTGTAATTAGTCTAAATACATTTTTTGTGAATTGATTCACAACATTTAAACCTTAACCTATGAAACATATATTTGTACTGTTCCTGGTCTTTATGATCTATTCTTCGCGGGCACAGGTCATCCAGGTCACGGGAGCATCAATATCCGGAAATGCCGATGCACAGGCAAATGATTTCATCGTACCGGCAGGACCACTTGGTCCTGTTATTTTCGATCAGAAAACATGCGCCCATGGATCCTTCACCGGTGGACTTTATGGAAACGACTATGCTTCGTTTTGCTTTGCACATGCCATTGAGCAGGGTGGTCCCCCTACGCACAAAGTAAGTTCTGCAATCGGCAGTCGTGCCATGATCAATGGTGACAATACAAGCACGGTCCGTATCAAATGGAAGAATACCGGGCACAATTACTCGGTGACCGACGGACACTTTGCCAGATTAGAGAGCACACTCGATTTCGGTATAAATATGTCGGTAACAGGTATCCCTGCCGGGATTCCGGTTACTGTGTACTGGTGGTACGATATTTTTGGAGGAGGAAATACCAGTCATGAAGGGGTTGATGAAGACAATATCGAAGTAGTGAACAGCATGTTGGTCAACGGAGTTTCCCAATTGAATAACAGTTTCAACTTTTCTTCACCAGGGGGGCTTCCCGGCTGGAATGAATGGAAGAACAGGACCGGTACATTCCGGGTCACCTCCGGTGCCAATTTCAATTTCAGCGTATCGTCATTCATTCTGCTTTACCTGCAAATGCCGACTGGTCCCGGCGGGTTTGGTTTTGGTATTGATCAGAACAACGGCATCTTTAAAGGTGAGATCGTTTTTACCGTAATTCCTCAATATCCACCGGTGGTGAACAATACGGCCGACAGCAACTCACTTTTTCTTTTCTCCCTGGATATTGGAAGCGATTCGGAACTCAGCGATATCCAGATGAACGGGAATGAGTTCTTTGATCCGGGCGACCTCTATCCAAGGGTGATAACCCCGGTACCCATGCCGGTACCCTGGAAAAATGATTCCATTATATTTGGTTATGACCCCAGTCCTAAACCCTATGCTCCTATATATCCTGCCCCAATTGGTTCAGGAATGTCGCCTGATATGGTAAAACCAAGCTATTTTGACCTTGATGGAAGCGATCTCCTGGCTTCCTCTATTCTGGGAATGCCTTTCGGTCCCGGATTTCCAAGTATTCCATTTTTTAACGACAGTTGCATTTATGAGGCGGAATATCTCTATGTTTCATTTGATGATGATACACCTGAATTTTACACCTCCGTCACACCGCCCTCGGTTCCGGTCACAAGTTCATCACCGGTCATGAATGCCATTTATTCGGATGCAGGGAAAAAGGATGAAGTGATGGAATTTGATTTCGATCCCATTCCAGTTTCAGGGAGCTATTTCGAGAATGATCTTTATTCGGAGCCCGATCTGCACCCCTTTTTATTCCCTTCCCCGGCAGGCAATAACAACCCGGACGATGATGCCGATGCCCTTGACATGATCCCCGTTTCAGGTAATTACACTCCCTGTACCCAATGGTATTTCAGTGCCGACCATGAAGCGGTATACAATCATCCTATCCTGGGACCTCCTTTCCTTCTTGATCCGGCAACCATTTACCAACCGTCTGCCACAGGACCGGAGGCTGTGATCACAGCGTTGCATACCGGTCTTGCTCCGGGAACTGATATGAGAGATTTCGAATTTGCCTGGGTATGGGATACATTACCGGCATCTCCCCGTTACGGACTCGCCATCCTTTTCACCGTGGCGCCCGACGACCCGCTTACCGCGGATGATGAAACAGGCGGTCTTGATCCCCAGGTGATCTATTATTCATTCCTGAACGGGAGTTCCCAGCCATTTTCTTCCAACCGGCTCTGGGACCCGATCGATGGTTTAACCGTTTGGAAGAACTCTCTAAATGGGACCACAGCCTTTCCGAATCCGGTATGGGGAACCAAAACCTGGACCGGATCGGACAATGCTGACTGGAGTGATGCAAAGAACTGGTTTCCACAGGGTACCCCATTCGACCCTGAAGATGTGATCATCCCGGCTGTCATTGCGGGAGTTCCGTACCCGGAAATCAATACCAATGGTCTTGATTGCGATGATATATTCATTTCAAAGGGCGCTATCCTTACCATCGGGGTTGGATATACTTTTACCGTCATGGGTACTGTGACACTTGACGGACCCTGATCCTTCAGGGGGACATCGTATCATCTCTTCCAAGTCGTTTCTGCGCAGAGGGTCACGTCAACCGGGTACATCGGTTGCCTGAAAACCGGGTGTTAAAAAATATTGTTTACTTTTACATCCAATAAATCAGGATACAGACTGATGGCACGATCATGAATGAAACAATCTTTTTACTGGCGCTCGGGATGGTCGCTTTTTTTTACTCCTCAGTTGGCCATGGGGGCGCAAGCGGGTATCTTGCATTGATGACACTGTCCGGCTTCGCTCCTTCCGAAATGAGATCATCTGCTCTTGTTTTGAACACATTGGTAGCCAGTATTGCCTTCCTGAATTATTTCAGGGTCGTGCAATTCGACTTTCGAAAACTGTTGCCTTTTATTATTGGCTCTGTCCCGGCAGCATTTCTTGGAGCGTTGATCAATACGGATGTCAGTTTATACAGGATCCTGCTTGGTATCATCCTGCTCACCGGGATTTTCCGGATGGTGATCACGATAAGGACTAATGAGTATACATTACGCCGCCAATCGGATCTCGCGGCTTTTTTCACAGGCACCGGCATCGGTTTTATATCAGGGGTGATCGGAATAGGCGGAGGGATTTTACTTTCTCCGGTTTTAATCCTGAACCGGTGGTCGTCAATTAAAGATACCGCTTGTATTTCGGCAGCTTTTATTGTGATCAATTCCGTTTCGGGCCTGTCAGGCTTGATGGTATCCGGCTTCAGGTTGTCACCGCAGATTTTCCTTTGCCTTTTTATTGCCCTGGCGGGCGGACTGGCGGGTTCCCGTATCGGAAGCAGGCATCTGCATGTGGGTACCCTGAAATATATTCTTGCCGGGGTTTTACTTCTGGCAAGTATTAAACTAATGGTCAGCTGATCCGGATGAAAAAGAACATTGAAAACATTCCTGAAGTTCAGGGCCAACCGGTGAGCATCCGGTTCAAGGATACCTTGGACAATCTGCTCGAAGGCTGCCAGATCCTCAGCAATGACTGGACCTATCTTTATATCAACAAAACTGCAGCGGGTTATGGCCGGCATACCATTGAATCGCTTTTAGGACATACGGTGATGGAGGTTTACCCCGGATTTGAGAAGACGGAAATGTACCGGGTGATGAAGGAGTGCATGACCAAAAAAGTAAGCCGTTCTTCGGAATTTGAATTTTTCTACCCGGATGGTGAAATGGCATGGTTCGAATTCACCATCCAGCCTGTGCCTGAAGGAATATTCGTGCTTTCACTGGATATTACCGGGAGAAAAAAAAGCGAAGCGTTGATCCAGGATATTGAACAACGGTATCGCAGGCTGTTTGAGAATATGTCGGAAGGATTTGCACTGTGTCAAATGATCTATGATGGTGATATTCCGGTGGATTTTATTTACCTGGATGTGAATGAAAAATTCTCTGAACTCACGGGGCTTGTAAATGTCAAGGGAAAGCGCATCACTGAGGTGGTTCCGGGGATCAGGGAGTCAGACCCCGATCTCTTCGAGATCTATGGAAACGTTGTTAAAACAGGTATTCCGGCGAAATTTGAAATGTTCGTTGAGGCGCTTAAAATGTGGTTCTCTGTTTCTGTTTACCTTCCTGAACCGGATCATTTCGTTGCTGTTTTTACTGTTATTACCGAGCGGAAACAGGCAGAGTTTTACCTTGTCGAAGAACGCGACCGGTTCAGTAAGATCGCCGCAACAGTTCCCGGATTGATATTTTCTTTCCGTATCCCACCTGAAGGTCCATTCTCTATGCCATATGCCAGTCCCCAAATTGAAGATGTTTTTGGTATTCCTTTAGAGGATGTTCAGAATGATGCGACTTTATTGATGAAAGGTCTGCATCCTGATGATCAGGATCATTTCATTGATAGTATCCGGGATTCCGCCGCGACCATGAAACCCTGGCATGATATTTTCCGTTACGACCATCCTTTGAAAGGAGTCGTATGGATTGAAGGTCGTTCGATGCCGGTTGCCGAACCCGATGGCGGTATTATCTGGCACGGTTTTGTATATGATGTCACGGCTTCAAAACAGACTGAACAGGCGCTGAGGGAAAGTGAAAGGCGCTTCCGGGGATTGTACGATAATACAACCATCGGATTGTACCGTACCACTCCCGGTGGAGAGATCTTAATGGTTAATCCGGCTGGTTTGAAAATGCTCGGATTTGAAACACTGGAAGAATTGAAACAGAGGAACCTGGAAGCCGACGGTTTCCTTCCCGAATACAACCGTAGTGTATTCATCGGGAAAATGGAACGTGATGGCTTTGTGAAAGGGATCGAATGCGGGTGGACCAGAAAGGACCGTACCATCATTTATGTCAGGGAAAGCGCCATTGCCATCCGTGATTCCTCAGGTGATATCTTGTATTTTGACGGGACTTTCGAAGATATTACACAACAATATTTATTGCAGGAAAGGGAAAAGACCACCCTGGAGCTTTTGAAGATATGCAACAGCGCGGGAACTTTCAAGGAACTGATGAAAAAACTGTTGGTCTTCTTCAAAGCGTTTACTGGCTGTGAGTCGGTCGGGGTCCGGATCCGGAAAGGTGACGATTATCCTTATTTTGAGACCAGCGGATTCCCTGAGGAATTTGTCCGGATCGAAAATCATCTCTGCAGGTACGACCAGTCCGGAAATGTGATCCTGGATGAATCCGGTCATCCTGCACTTGATTGCATGTGCGGCAAGGTGATTTGCGGCCATTGTGATCCCTCCAGATCTTTCTTTACCACTAACGGCAGTTTCTGGTCGGGCGACACCACCCGGTTGCTGCTCACGACAACCGATGAAGACAGGGGAGGCACGACACGCAACCGGTGCAATGGTGAAGGGTATGAATCGGTAGCGCTTGTCCCGATCACATCCAAGGGGGAAGCTTTTGGATTGTTCCAGTTCAACGATAAACGGAAGAACCATATTACGATCGAAAAGGTAACGATTCTGGAACAGTTTGTCGATTATGTCGCGATCGCGTTGGCAAAACTGATGGCAGATGACGAGATCAGAAAACTGAATGAGACATTGGAACAAAGAGTGCATGAGCGTACGAGACTCCTTGAGGCAGCTAACCAGGAATTGGAAGCCTTTTCCTATTCTGTTTCTCATGACCTTAGGGCACCGTTAAGGGCGATTTCGGGATTTACCCAGATCCTGGTTGAAGATTATTCATCGTACCTTGATGAACAGGGAAGATCCGTTACTGCAACCATCCAGAACAATACCTGCAAAATGGGTCAATTGATCGATGATCTCCTTGCATTTTCAAGGCTTGGCCGTACCGAATTATCAAAATCCTATGTCGATCTGCAGGATCTGGTGATGGAATGTTTGCAGGAATTGCAATCATCAGCGCCTGTCTCCCAAATTGTTACGATCAGCAACCGGCTTCCGCAGATACATGTCGACCGGGCCATGATTAAACAGGTGTTGATCAACCTTTTGTCGAATGCGATAAAATTTTCTTCCCAGAATGATTCACCGGAAGTAACCGTATCATGCAAAATGACCAGTGGTCTTGCCGTTTTTTCTGTTTCAGATAATGGCGTTGGTTTCGATATGAAATATAAAGATAAGCTTTTTGGCGTTTTCCAAAGATTACACAGCCAGAAGGAATTTGAAGGAACCGGCGTGGGTCTCGCCATCGTTCAACGTATCATCGACCGGCATGGCGGTAAAGTATGGGCAGAATCAGCCCCTGACCAAGGGGCTACCTTTTATTTCTCTCTGAATTTGTAAACCGGAAAATCATAGGGAATTTCCGGCTTCTTATGTACAGTAATACTTTTATCAGGGTAGGGCTTTGACGATCTTTCTCAGGAATACCTCACTGCCATCATCGAATGTCAGGTAATAACCACCACATGGAATCCCGGTGAGGCAAAGAGTCAGAATTTGCTTTCCGGGATAGATGTTATTGTCCGAAAACTTTTTTATAAGTTTCCCGGTATTTGAAAACAGTGATATTTTAATCGGTGCGGTTTTTTTCGAAATGATCTCAACCCGGATCTGATCCTTAACCGGGTTTGGGAATGCATTTCCAACAATCAAACCATGGTTCGAAGTTTTTTCATTAATACCCGCCGAAGGATCATAGTATGCACTATACACTCCGTTCCCATGCGTACCGATCGCGATAAACCCATCTGTTTGCCGTGAATCGATCATATCGATAATTACATTGCCGATGGAAGCGGCTCCTTCTTTCATCCAAACGGTGGAATCTCCTTTAAGTTCGTTTGTGGAAAACAGGCCACTGGATGTCCCTGCAAAGATGATTTTATTACCCTGAAAAGTCAGCATTTTTGTACAACGGATGGAAGGGCCGGAACCTGAACCATCCGGGAATTCTTCTAGGTTCCCCCCGACAGCAGACCAGTTGGTGCCACCATCGGTCGTGTTGAAAAGACTTTGCACTCCATAGTTTGAAAAGGTCACGATCATATGATCTGCATTATCCGGATCTATGTCAATAAATGCCAAAAATCCATTTACCGGGAATATGCTTCCGGTTATGTCAGATGGCACCGGGTTCCCGGTGTGAGCGTTATCCAACCGGTATAATTTACCCAGATTGGTACCGTAGCAGAGGCGGTTGGCAGGAACCTTAGACACGGCCAGATAGCTGATCTCAGAAGCATTACCCACGTTCACGTTGCTCAGGTGACTCCATCCCGTGTTCCTTTGGCTGGTGTCGTAAGCGGCAGCTTTCAGGTTATCCTTACGCCAGATGCTGGTTATTGTTGGAAGGTAAAAAGTCTCATAGTTATTAGGGTCCAACGCGATATTCTGGTAAAACGGGAACAAGGTGTTGCTGCCCATCAGTGGGTCATAGTATTTGAGAAGAGTATCGGGAAGCTGAGGAAAAATATCTTTCGTATGCATACCTGCATCAAACCTGGAGGTCCAGATATTTCCGCTGTAGGCAGATATAACGCAATATTCCCAGTCGGGCGCCACGCAAGTGGCGAATCCGTCATAACAGATGTCGATATCAAACCAGAATTCAGCGGGATCGTCAGTAACTGTATAATACCAGTTATTATCCTGTAATCCACCAAGAATCCAGTCCTCCCCCATTGAGCCATGATCGATTGTAATGCTGTAAAACTGAGTTGTGGTGAGTTTGTTATTTAACCGGTCCCAAGAAATATGGCTACTGTCAGCCATACAGTCATTCGTTCGATAAATACCGCCATCATTTCCAATAAACATGACTCCCGGTTCAGATGGCAGAAAAGATACCGCATGCTGATCCGGATGAAGTGCATGAATTGAATCCATATCGTAAGGATATCCTCCAATAAAATCAGTCATAAGGCTGTCGGAAAAACCATTTACCGATCTGTACAGGTTCATTCCCCCTAGGAAAACGACATCTTCATTATCTGGTTTGACACCCATGGTAAAAGTGTATCCTCCGTAGACCACGAATGAGAAAGGAAAACTGTTCATACTCCCGTTACCTCCACCGGGGATTCCATGAGTACGGTTTTCCCAGGAAGCGGAACCTGCGACCGGGTCCCAGGTCATCTTCCAGAATGTATTTACCGTGTTGGTATATCCGTTGAAAGGATTGAGGTCGGGAGACTGAGATTCGGTAAAAACATACATGATCTCTTCATTCGACGGTGCTAAGGCGAGACGTGTTACCCGGTTATCCTGCGGGAATCCGTCGGGGGTGATCTTATCCCAGTTTATACCATCGGCAGATCTCCAGATACCTGCTTTGGCGGGAGGCTGTACTGAAAGACAAAAACTGCCCAATGCAGCATAAATAACTCCGTCAGAGGTAATTGCCAGGTCGCTTCCGAAAGATTTATTCTCAAGGTCGCCCAACACCACCTGCCAGCTCGCACCGCCGTTCTCCGACCGCATGATGGCACCGTAACAGGCAGCATAAAGGATGTCTTTATCTGTCCGTACCGGATCAGTAACTATCCGCCATACTCCCTGAAATACTTCCATCAGGCTGGCCTGCGATCCGCCCTGTGTAGCGACCAGCGATTGCCAGGTTACCCCGTTGTCGGTAGATTTGTAAATTCCGTTGCCAATGCCGATCGTTCTGGCATTCGTGCTGATGTTTCGATTGGTCGTACTTAATAACTCCCCCGTGCCGTAATACCAGATGTTATGTTTCCCCGGCCTCTTGTCCTGTACCAGGCAGGTGGCGCTTTGTTCAGCATCAGGAGCGGTGGTTTTGTGCCAGTTCTGGCCGCCATCGTCCGATGCCCACATACCGCCCGAGGCGCTTCCGGTCAGGAGATGTTCCTCATCATCCAGGTCGACCGCGATGCAAAGCATACGGCCTCCGATATTAGCAGGTCCCCTCCATGTCCATGACTGGCCGCCTCCCTCAGGATGTACAGGTAATCCGGCAGTAAAGGCGAGTTCGCTGGACCGGATACCTGCAGGTATCTTACCCGTATGGGGATCCCTGAGTTTCATGAACTGATAACCGGCCTGCAAGGTCAGGAAACCGCTTTTTGACATTTTGTGCTTGTCCCTGAGAGTGCTGGAGGCAATTTTACTATCGAATGATGACAGGGCATTCGAATAAATAAGAAAGTAAATGGTGAGGGCGACGGTTCCTGTTATCGCCAGTAGGAGATACATCTTTTTCATAGGATTGTTTTTATCAGATTATCAATATTTTAAGTAACGAAAGGTACAAAAAACCAATATAAAAGTCAAGGGAAGTCATAAGTTTTATTTTCAGCCTTATCCGTATTTCTTTGTAACAGCTATCACTTTTAATGTATATTTATAACGCAATTCAAATCGCTGAAAGAAATTTTAAAATTACAAAGGCAAATTTTATAACAAATGATATATACAACACTTCATGTAACTGAAACAATTTTTGCATTTGCGCTTGTGGTTTTAATGGTTGTCATTTTAAAGAAAAAAAACATTGTTTCTTCAGGTGACCTGAAATCATACTCAAAACTAATGACCAAAGCAATCCTCCCGGCGGTTATTTTTCTGCAACTTTCCCTGAATCCGGTTCATGGCCATCAGTTTATTCTTGTTATTATTATGCTTCTGGCCGGAGTGATCAGTATGTTCATTACCTGGATTGCAGGAAAGCTCATGCAGCTTAAAAACGAAACTTTAGGTATGCTCATCATAACATCTACTTTCGGATCCTCCGCCCTGATAGGTTATCCTTTGATTGAATTTGCTTTTCCGGGTAACCAGCTTGCCATGACCGATGCCATCCTGATCAGTGAACTTGGCGTTGGAGTTCCCATATTTACTTTATGCCCCCTCGTAGCAGCATATTATGGTTCGGGAAGTTCCGGAATTAAGTCCATATTTAAAACAATACTTGATTATGTGAAGTCACCCATTTTCATTTCTGTAATTGCAGCTATTGTCGTTTCGCAGTTTCAGATGATTGTCAGGAACCCTTTTATACAACCCTTTTGGGAAGCGCTTCGAATGATTGAAGGTACACTTACGGTACTTGCCTGCCTTATACTTGGACTGCAGTTAAAATTCAGATCTCCCCGACGGATAATACCATTGTTCGTTGTTTCAGCCATCATTCAAATAGGTATCCAGCCATTTCTTGCCAGTTTGGGCGCTGATCTGATGCATGTCGATTTGCTGGACAAGCAGGTTCTGATCCTGATAAGCGCCATGCCTTCTGCCGTTTTGGGTACTGTTTTCGCGACTCAATATCAATGTGATTCAGAAACAGCATCCGAATTGGTTTTTCTGAACATTTTGGTCAGTCTTATCGGGATCCCGGTTGTGTATTATACATTGTTTCATTAATTGTGATGTGTTTTTAAATACTCCACCTGAAAATATACGATGGTAACCAAAATTTTTCTTCTTCAGTTAATGTTGACCTTCCTTACGGGGACCTGCTGGATTTTTGTAACGGTCCATGCCGGGCTCCGGCTGGGCAGTAAAACCGGGGGATTTATCGGAGGACTTCCCTCTACGGCATTATTGTCGTTCTTTTTCATCGGGTACACCCAATCTCCGGCTGCTGCCTCATCAGTAACAACTGTATTTCCTGTCGCCATCGCCGTTTCCGGTTTATTCCTGGTTGTGTATGCTTTTATGGCCCGCAGGGGTTTTTTACAAGCTCTTTTCTCCGGACTGTTCGTCTGGTTCCTGTTATCATTTATCATCGAATTATGGAGTCCGGAAAATTTCTTCATCAACCTGGTCATCTATATTGTGTTCATGCCAGTTGCCTTCCTGTTGCTTGAGAAGTACCTGGCAGTCAAATCGTTTCCGTCGAAAAACACCGGAAATCCTGAAAAGCAATTAATAATCCGTTCGGTTTTCGGCGGGCTTATTGTCATGTTGACGGTACTGGTCGAAAAAACAGGCGGTCCTGAATTGGGGGGAATATTTGCAGCCTTTCCCGCCATGTTCATTTCAACGCTGACGATCTCATACAAAACCATTGGGATTGAATTTTCAAAGGCGATGACTAAACCGCTACTAGTGACCGGAATGATAACTGTTGCTGTGTATGCCATTGCGGTAAGATATTTATATACATCGACCGGTCTTTATACCGGCACCTTTCTGTCGGTCTGTATCGCAGCTATTAGCGCCTGGCTGACCTTCCGCTTTATTTTGTCCCGGCTTGCCTAAACACTATTTTCAATCACTATTCCTATTCAGCGTTCTATACTTTCCTCCGATATCAGTACAGGGATAAATTCCGGATTTGGATCTCCGCTCCCGCTGTCTAGGTTATACTGATACAACGAAACAACATCCAGTTCGGATCCGGTCCAGGCAGATGGTTTTAAAACCAAAAATGTCCTTACCGGTTTGCTGCTGATCTCTGCGTTGACCCATGAACCGGTGTTTGCATAAATGCCGGTATATTGTTTTCCCGCGGGATAAACTTTTAGCATGGGATTATGAGTATGACCAAAGACAACCATTTTATAAAGTTTTGGCACAGTGGGTTGCATATATTCGTATGCAGCCGCAAAAGAGAGATCATCATTACCATCCAATATGGCCATCAGGACAGGCATGGCGACCGGGACGGCATTCCTGACCTGCGTGGAAGGCCATTCATTTTCAATATTGGCGCCGAACATATTCCGTACCCCGTTGAAACTGAAAGGAGCTGAATAATTATCGATCCCGCCCATCAGGATGTTTGTTGAATCTGCTGCAACCGTGAGGGAGTATTTAAACTTGAGATATTCAATGGCAGCGGTCCAGGAAGTTAAAAATTCAATATCCCCGCTTCCGGATTTGGATGTTGAAAAAGTCCGGCTCCCTTGTTCCATCAATCCCTGAGCATCCAGTCTCGAAATAAAATATCCCGGAGGCAGCATGTGGCCCGGAACAGACAGAGGTTGGGGACAATTAAAGAAATCAAACCTGTGGCCGTGTTCCATGATGATTTCAGGTAACGGCGAATAATGTCCCAGCCCGGTTGAATCACCCTGCCATATGACTCCGGGGATGATCTCCTGAAGGATCTCTTTTGTCAAAAGCATATCATGATTTCCCGGAATATAAACCAATTCTATGTTTCCGCTTGATGCAATTGTTTTTAGTTTATTGATGATGCTGACATTGACAGGCGCATTGGCGACAGATAAAAAATATTCCCTGGAATTGGCGATCCCTGACAGCGTATCAAACGGTACCATGCGGTATGGAACCACCCATTCGTCGAACAGATCGCCAAGGATCACCAACTGCCTCACCTGGGGGCTGGTGATCGCAATATTCAGCAGGCTTTCCAGAGCCGCTGCATTTTTATTGAACCAGCAATACCCAAAAGCAACCGCTCTTGGATCGCCCATATGGATATCGCTTATACATATGATGGAATTCCGTGTAGTGTCGTCGGCATCAAGCGCCAATTTTGTAGTGGTGGTCCTTACATCAATTTCAGTATCCGACTGCAACGTCATACCAGAAATAGATCTCAGGCCCGTTTTAACTGTGATCATATACTTCCAGCCCGGAAACAAATAAAATCCGGGTTGAAAAGCGAGAATGACCTTTTTCCCGGAATAAATCGTCGTATACATTGCGTCAAGGGCACCATTCTTGTCAGACAATGAAATATTCCCGGTGATGGTTGATGAGTCAACCGGCTGGCTGAAATCCAATTCAACTGACCGTTCCTGGTAATTCAACGTATAATATGACTCATTCTTCATAGGCGATCGCGGCAGGTCCACTGCCAGGTATTGGGTTACATCCTGGTTCTCCTGTTTTTTACAGGATGTCAGGAATACAATATGGCTGCCAAGGGCAAGGATGCAAATTAATGTAGTAAGGTGTTTAGGGGTCATATTCCGGAATTTTAAGTAAAGCATGATTTAGCAGGAGTTGGTAACGATTCAGCCGGTGTATTGCTTGTAATTGGCTGCATTAACCTGGTTTTGACCATCTTCGAAACCAGGTTGTTAAAATCAACGTGTTTGATTGGCCCTTGTTTCCTTTTTTCGTACCTCCTGATCAATTCATCCATCAGATGGATCGTGAGGGGCGTAAGGGCTTCAGCCAGTTTCTGGTAAACTACCAATGGATCCGGGGCAAATTTCCTTCCGAATTCCGGATATTTACCGGCGGAGATAGTCCTACCACATGCCCACCGTCGACATCTTTAGTCACCTGGTGAACCGACCAAACGGCAGTTTCCGCATTCCTGACTGCTAAATCATCATATGGGGAAGGTCCGGCGCCCTGGCCCATCGTGAGGTCTGATGGATGAAAGTTATAAATACCGTACGGAGGGAAGTTTATCGTAAACGAATTAATGATCTGACCGAAAACACAGACAAGAATGACATCAGGATTCCAGCGCCTGATCATCCTGTAAAACGATGCTACCTTGATATCACCGGTATAAACCTGCATACCATGGCAGAGAGCTGATTCGATGATGAATGTTTCATCGAAGACCCTGAAAGGCTGGTCGATGAACTTCCAGACCCGTTTCCTGACTGAAATTTTTGAATCCGGATTCAACGGGTGGTCGGTCACGAGTCCTACCAGGTTTAATTTATCCGGAAACCTGCGATCATATTCCTTTAGGGTTTCGAGGACCAGATAACCAAATTCCCAGCTTCCAAAAAGCGCTACTTTCAAACCATCCTTTATTTTAGAACGCTTTTCGCCTGGCGCAGGTAAAATGAGGCCGCCCCAGCGGTTGTCAGCTTCAGTGAAGAACTTTCTTCCTGGTTCGTCAAGAACAACCAGGTATCTGACCAGCTTTTCATTTTCGGGATTGGTCATACAATTAAAAAATCATTTGACATGGTTATAAAAGTCATCAATTACAGGATAAAAATACGGTAAACTGATTGATAAAACTCCTTTTTTCATCTGCCAACGACCAGTTTAATAGTCTTAAAGGTATCCGCAAACTTCAATCGGAGGATATAGGTACCTGGCTGCAGCAATGAAGTGTTCAGATCGATCTCATATACTCCGGCAGCCAGGTCCTGGTGAACGATCGTGGCTAACCGTATTCCGCGGATATCGTACAATTCCATGATTATTTGTGACGATCCGTCAATGTTGAACCAAATGGTTGTTTGATCAGAACAAGGATTCGGATAGCACTGAAGTATATTTGAATTACCTGGAACAGTTTTGGGTTCTGAAATTCCTGTGAAATAATATTTTTCATCCACATCCATAACAGTTCCGTCATCCAGCATTTTAACACACCTGAGTACCAGGTTCATATACGGATCGCCAAAAATAAGCCCGTTTAGTGGTTCAGAAACAGCATTCGCTGCCAGCATGGCATGTTCGTGGCTTAAAAACAGGAGGGTATCCCTGGAGATAAAGGCAAAGTTCAATTCCGAAACCTGTCTCGTGGTATCACAAACAAATGGATTTGCGGCTGAATGATGCCATACCCCTGATGCATTTTCGAGACTCCCCTTAAAAATATCTATCTGGCTGATCTTCTGGTTTGCATCTTTCGCGCTGAGACGTTCTCTTTTGACTCCCACAACCGCGGTGCCTTCATCGTAAACCGCCAGTTTCGGCAATTGGAAATGGTTGACCGAATCGACAAAAAGTTCAACTGTCTCATCCAGGCTCCAGTGATCTGAATTCCATGGAATCAGCATAAGTTTTTCATGGTGCCCGTGAATGGTGTCTTCAATGAATTTCGTGTAGACCAGGCCGCCGGAACTGCCTTTAATACAGAGATCAAGGTAATTGCAGGCGGCCTCGCTGCCACCTGAAATTTTTTCAGGAACTGACCATTTACTGCCATCGAATTGTGACGACATGACCACACTTTCCGTAACAATATCTTTGCTGGTATTAAGCCACACCATCACGGCCCGGTTTTCTGACGGAGAGGCAATTTTTATCTGTGACCTGACGCTGTTGCCTGACACCGCAACTGCCTGCTGCGTTTGGGTCCATAGCGTTCCTGCCTTGTTCAGGATGATGTATCTGATGTCAGCTTCATTTTTATCCACGTCGACCACCTGCCAGGTGATCATGGCACGTGAAGATGAAAGCGAGGTGACTTTCGGATTTGCCTCTGCACGGCCGCTGGTAACCGTTGTAAGATCATCCTCCACTCGGTCTGTCTGAAGCAGCGAATCATTCCGGAGATCATATACTGCAAACCAGATATCCTGTGATTTGACAAACTCTTCGATCTGATCCGTTAAAACCTGGTTATTAAAGGTAAGTTCCGTGTGTCGTGACTGGGCCCACGCTACAATAGCCACGGAATCGCCTATAACATCCGAAACGGGGCTGTTCAGAGCATTATGGTTGGTTTCAATGGTGTTCTTTTTAGAGAATTTATGGATTGGGAAATTCAAAGACCGGCTGCGAAGGATCCGTTCAGCGGGTTTTTCTCCCGGTTCCAGCCAGTTGAACAACAGGTGATCCTTATACTGTTTAACCGTTGATTGCGGAGAGGGAACCGGGATCTGCGTAAATGCACTTACAGGTCTGATCTCATCCGATAAACCAGGCCAGGAGGAATTAGCCGGGATGGCGCCGAATGCAGGATCCTTCTTTTTCATCGGTGGAAATGCATTGGTCATGTCGTCGCCCCAGATGGTCGTGGAATAGAACATCTTGGGACCCCATACCGTTTTTTCATACCAGCCCCACAGGATATCAATGTAAAATCTTCCGTATGTCTGGAAGGCAAAGGATTTCAGAAATTTGGAATTGTAACGGGGTATTGTCACGAACGATTCGCCAAAGCCGAGCAGAAACCTCCCGTCGAGTCCGAAGTGCCCGGATATGAGCCCTTCAAGGAATTCGGCCCCGATACCGAATTCGATGCCCAGCGCCCCGGAATAGAAATGGTAGGATGCGCTGTTCTTATATGCCTGGGTATGGCTTGGATTGGCATCTACATCCAGGTTGCCGACCGAGCCCCATTTCCCGGTCACCGAATCAACCATGAGATGCTGCCTGGAGGAATATTCAAAACTCCCTGTGTAGGTTAATTCAAATGAGGGCGATACAATAACACTTTCCGGGTTCGTAACTTCCGCCGCTTCGATGATCTCCTTGACCCTGTCGACGATGTTAACTAGTTTGTCGAACTGGGATGAGACACTTCCTCCGGTAGAAAAATTTTGCATGGCGATGAGGTTATTCTGAGCATCAAGTTCATAGGAATTATTTTGCGAATAATTGAAACCAAACGAAAGTGTGGAAGCATTCCCGGCACCCAGGTTGAATACTTTCTGAAAAAACACGGGTGGACCGTTCAACTCCAGCTTTGATTGCGATTTGATATATTTCAGGCTGGCTTGTGCCGTTGGCATATCGATCTGGCAACTGGACTCGCCGATCAGCGGCACCCACTTGGGAATGTCCATGGCAACTGAATTGTTGATGACATAGCTATTATCAAAAGGGGTCGCGACCAGAAAAGAAACGATATCACCGTTTTCCTGGATATTGCTGAAGGCACTGTTTCCTATTTCGGCAAACCAGTCAGGCCTGGTTTGATGGATTGTGATCTTATACGGTCCTGACACAAGCGCCAGAAACTCATGAGTACCCAGGTAATAGGAAATATTCATGTACGACTCCGGAGGAGAGAGTATAGACATATCCTGTGTAATGTTCCATGTTTCGTTATCGATCTTCACGCCATTAACGCTCACTATTTCATTCCCTGATGCATCGTAAAAAGTGGCCGTTATTTTGGTAAGGTCAGTCAACCCGGTAGTGCTGATTATGAAAGTGTTATTATGATGCATGGTGCCGGGGGCGATCGCCTGTTCAAATGGTCCGAAATCGCCGGAAATGATTGGGGCAAGCATTGGCCGGATCAGGATGGGGATTGAAAAATAACTCTCGATAAGTGTATCTGTGGCCGTGATGTACCCGACCTCAAAATCGATGTAACTGCCCGGAGGAGCGTCACCCATATCGATATTCATGCTTCCGTTGACTCCAGTGGTCGTCCACTTGAAAATATTGTGATCAATGAGCTGGTGTTCCGGGGTCAGGAAATAATACCGGATGCAATTTTTTTGCCAGCCGGCCTGCCCCTGGCCGGTATAATTTGTTTGGAAACTGAACTCGTTGCTGAGGCTGACCCCTTCATTGAAGTAGCCTATCCCGTTTGATAAGTCATACGCGAAACTGTATCCCGGCAAGGGATTCTGGATGTTATAGTTTCCGAGGGGATAAGAAACACCCTGCTCACCCCCGCCGGGGTAAAAGACCTTTGCGTAGAATGTGTAAGTGCCCGGCACCAGGTTGAGCATGTTGTGTTCCCATATTACAGTGGACAGGGTTGATGTTTTTGCCCAGTTCTGTGACGATCCCATCAAGGTTCCTGAATTCGTTCCACTACTGTCGTGTATTGTCGTGCCTATACCTTCATTCAGCATATAAAGAAGATCCCCCCTTTGTACCCGGGAGGAAAGAGTTCCGTCCGCACCCTGGGATTTGATGTCAATGTAAGCAAGAGAACCCTGGAAAAAGTATGCCGGTACTTCATTCAATTGCTTTTTCGGGGGATATCCCCAGAAGCCGAAAAGCCAGTATCCAGGGTAATTCCATGTCCCGGAACTGTTTGACTGTGCAACCAGCGAGTTATCCATATACAGTTGTACAGTTCCAGTTGTGTCTCTTTTGGCTGTCACACTATGCCAGAACCCATCATTGTATTTATTCTCAGCAAACAATGTATCCATGCCGTCTGCACCGAAATAGTTGAATGTTACTGAACCGTCTGGCCACATTATGATTTCCCGGTCATTAGACATGTTGGTAGCCCCGTTCTGGGTATCGCAGAAATCAACAAGCCTGCCGCCTTTGGTCGAAGTTGTTTTAAACCAAAGTGATATTTCATAAACGGAAGGAGACATGATTTGCTGCGAAGTCTCTATGTAATTGTCTGTCCCGTTCAGGGTCAGGCTGTACTGAAAAGGTATGCTGTTGGCCGTGTAAAAATCGTTGTTGACTGAATTGTTTCCGGTGCTCAATCCGAGTTCCACCTTCGTGGCATTCACAGGAAATCCATTGACAATGATCGGATTGGTAATGTTACCTATCGTATTCGTGGAGTCATAATAAGTTCCCCAGTTGCATTGCGGTGTGGCGATCGGCGCAGGGGGCAGGATTTTCATGTTGAAAAACGTTTGAAAACCTCCTGTCGGGCTTCCGGGACAGATCTCCCCTACCCTCAAATGTGTGGTGGTATAAGGAAGGGTAGAAATATCATATGCCCATTGTACCTTTCCGCTGTTGACCTTGATCCTGACCGAATCCATCACGTCGTTATCTTCATTCAAAAAGGCGATGCTGATCGAATCCGTATTTATATTGCTGGTCGCCAGGTTCAGCGTATCAGGAACAGAAAACAGAAGGGGATCTTCAGGGATGAAGGCTGCGCCATTCATCAGGCTGCCGCTATTGTTATTGTGACTGTCATCCGAAATAAAATTCAAACGGTTCCTCATGTCATCGAAATCCCAGTAACCTGCAAGAAAATACTCCTGCAGGATCTTCTGGTGCATATTCTGGCGGATATTCTCCTCTGTCAGCCATTCCTGCCAGAAACGCACCTCATCAAATGCCGTCACATAGGAAGGCGCCGTGGGATCATTCCCCCCCAAATACAGCGGCTTGGTCTTCAACGCCCTGTTATAATCCGGAAAATATTGATGAATATAACTGATATTTCCCTCATCCACATTGGTGGTTACCGGATTCCCGTCGAGATAGAATTGCTTGATATCAGAACTATAGGTCCCCAAAGAAAACGCGAAATGGTGCCATTCCTGATTTCCTATAAGGTTGTTACCGAATGATCCTTCATAGATCTGATAGAATTCACCCTCAACGATAGCATATAATCTGAAAGCACAATAATAGAAGCTGGGGACGTTGACAAAACTGATGGCAAAAGCAGAGTCGACCTGTATGAAATATTGTTCTCCTGAACCTAAATTGCTGAGGTTTGCAAGATCCAGGCGTAACCAGGCTTCGATGGTAAAGTCATCTGTGATCACATCAAAACTGTAAGGGCCCATGAACCATTCGAAATAAGGCAGCCCGGGTCCGTTGGTGATGACGGCATGCTTCACGCTGTCGACCCTCAGGGCCTGGCCCGCGACCGGATCCTGCATGACGACCGGGATCGAATCAACCAGTGTGATACCCTGGGATTTACTTGTCAGTCGTGGCTTTTGGAGGGCCGCATTCAGGATCTTATGGAATCCGATTCCTTCCGGGGGGGTGCCATTGCCATGGATCAGCACCTCCAGATAACTGGTGTTCAGCGGAAGGTTATCCATCCTCACAGCGGGATACGTTGCCGAGTCAAGCCAGTTCCCCGGCACCGAACCGACAGTATGGGTAAGGATCACCGTTGAATCTGCGGCCAGTACCTGGAAAATGACCGTATCCGTTCGCGGTGGAAGGTTTTTGACCATGAAGTTGTTGATCAGTTGCGGTACCGGATGCCAGGAGGTGTCGGCCAGCGTGTAGTCGTTGGTGATAAATGGCCCCCACCCCGCGGTTGCAAAGAACTGCACTGTATCAGGATAAACAGTGTAAGGAACATAATAATTGGCAACACTGTCAACGCTGTAGGTCACCTGCAGATGAAACTGGGGGGACAGGGGAAGGTTGAATGTGTCGAGCCCGATGCTCCACGAAGCTGAACTGATCGATGCGCTTGTAACCGTATAAGCATTTCCCACCTGGATACTGTCTGCATCGACGAACCGGAACATCACTTTTGTCGTGCCGGCCGGAAGACCATAGGCCAGAATGAGGTTTTGCTGATGCGATCCGAGGTAATAAGGCCCGAAACCATTGCTCGCGATCAGGTTGATCTGGGGCAGGTACAGGGAAGTGTCGGGGATGCTGCCTGCTGCCAGGGTTGAAATAAGGAGTAAAATGGTCGCGAGGGTCGATCTCACGGCCTTTGAGGCTTGTAAAGATGTTTCAGTCTGCATATTGATGAGGGATTTTAATTGGTTTCATTTAAAAAGTACTTTGCCCGCTCAGGGCTTAATAAAGGAAACTTTACTCAGGGAAGTGTTGTAAGTGTGAATCAGTTGCCAGGTTTTTCCGCCATCAGAGGTTTTCTGAATCGAACCCTTTGGGGGCCAACCAGCCAGTTCTCCTACTGTCAATGCTAAATGGCTGTCATAGGCGTCGATGCCAACGAGGAATTCACCGTTTTGATTTGCCGGCTGCGAAGTCCATGAGGATCCTGCATTTGACGTCATGAAAATCTCGGACAGATCAAAGGCACCCCACCATGTCATAGTGTTCAACATGATCAGGTGGTTGATATCAGCTCCACTAACACCACCTGTACCTGGCACTGAATCATTTTTCCATGTTACTCCTCCGTCCGTACTGAACACATAGTGAGATTTTCCACCATATACAACGATCGTATTCCCCGAAGAGACAACACCAATCCATTCATGCCGGTTAAAGTCATCAGTCGGAACAACGGTATCCCAGGTAGAACCACCGTCCAGGGTGAAGCAGATAAACCCTATAAGGTTTCCGTCTTCCGGCACACCGCCAACGACATAAACTTTTTGCTGGTTTATAGCCCAGATACCCTGCATTAGTCCCTGATGGAAGAAAGCCGAATCAAATACCACCCATGTGGCCCCGTTATCATTCGAATTCCAGACTGAGCCCCCGGAGCCACTTATCCATATATTGGTCTTGTTCACAATGGAAATAGAGGAAAGCCATGTTTTGCTGTTTTGCACCGGTGCGGGGACACGGTTCCATATCTGGCCTCCATCCTCTGTTTTCAAAATGACATTGTCGGAACAAACCGCCCAGACATTGTATTCATCCACTGCCCAGATATTATTGACATCAATGTCAGCGAGGGCTGGCGTTCCCTGTCCCTGCCTCACCCATGTATTGCCGCTGTCGGCCGAAAAAAGGATCATCCCGTATCCCGTGCTGTCCTTGTCCCCTGCAACCCATACGTAGGGTTTCTTTTTAACCGGTTGGGGATCAGTATTATCTTTCTTGCAACTGATGATCGCGATCGCCATGATCATCAAAGCCAGTGAAAAAAATCCGGAACGTTTCATCTTAATATGATTTATAGTGGATTATATACTTATTAATATAGATGGACCTATCTCTGTCCAAATGTGTCAAATAAGGTGTAAGTTCCCGTGTAGCCTTTGTAACTGTTTACTGTTACGTTGTTCCCGGAGACGTCCACAACGCTGAAGTAATAAGTTTTGGAGTCATTGTACACGTTCCAGGAGGCTTTTACGGTCGGATCGATGGTGTCGGTTGATGGGCCGGCGCCGCAGGTGCCGTTCAGAAGCTGAACAACATTGTTCTGCCACGCGGGGGTCGGTGGCGCGGTTTGTGGATTCGGGGTAATGCTGCTGTCAATGGTCTTGCGGGAAAAAAGATGCGAATGACCGCAAGCATAGAAGACAAAATTGTTAGAGTCAAGGAAAGCCCATAGCTTTGTATAAGACTCATTTGCCGCGGATGGCTCTTCCGGGTCGTCGGAGACATAGTAATAGGGCGTATGAATAAAAAGGAATTTGTGTGTTGCTCGTGTCTGGGCCACCTGTGCTCTCAGCCATGACATCTGTGTGGAATCGATGTTGCCCCCAAGGGTTGTAGGCTTAATGTTACCAGTCAGGTAGTAGGGATCTAATACAGCGAAAAAGGAGTTGCCGCCCTGGGAGGTGAAGGAATAGGTCAGGTGCTCGTAGCCGGCAGGCCCGTTGGCGGGATTCCCGGAAAACACCGACTGGAACTCCTGCTGGTTGCTGAGATAGAAACCGGAATCTGAGTGCTGGTAATACAACTCATGATTGCCGACAGCCGTGTATATGGGTATACCACTGCCAAGCGGTGTGAACAGATCTTTCCAGGCCTGAAACGTGTAAGAGGGATGTATATAACCCCTGTATGACATGTCGCCGCCGAAAATCACGAAGGAGGGCTTGGGCGACAATGAGTCAATCTGGTTGATGATTGCAGTTAACACTTCGGTGTTCACCGGATGCTTAAGCGAGTCACCGCGGCTGTCGGCCAGGAAAACGAAACGAAGCGTTTCATCCATTCCAACCGGCGGATCTTCCGTTTTATTTTTGCTGCAACCGTTAATCAAAATTGGAACAACAACGATCATCAACATCGTGACGACGATGTTTAACTGGCTTTTCACCGTCATGAATGTGAATTTTAATGTATCAGACATAGTTTTTCTCCTTTTTTTAGTTATTGATATTTTTTAAGTTTGCATGTTGTTCCAAAGAAATTCAATGAGGGGACGAAAGTAGGATCCAATAAGCAAAATGTCAAGGAAAGCACTACAACATTATTACGACAGGGTTGATATTTAACTTAATTTCGTATTTTTGAATCATCCTAACAATCGAATTTTGAATTTCAAAGGAATTGTTCGCATAGGTTTTCTGGGGATTTTTTTAATTTCTGCCGTCTGCTATCATGCTTCCGGGCAAAAGGCAGACAGCCTGGAAGCCCTCCTCTCTCACCGCACGGGGACGATGAAGTTGAAGATCCTGTTGGAACTGTCACAATTATTATCGGATTCCGATCCCAGGCGGGGCTTATCCTTTGCCCGTGATGCCTATGAACTTGCCGTAAAACTGCATGACGAACCGGCAAGGGCGCAGGCTCTGGAAAACACCGGGTGGTGTAATTTTTATTCGGGTGATTTTCTCAAAGCCGCAACATACCTTACCAGGAGCCTGGCCATTTACCAGGATGCCGGCGATAAGACAAAGATCGGCAACAACCTGCAAAACATCGGACTTTGTTACCTGCAAGCCTCCGTTTTCGACAAGGCACAGGAATACCTGTTGCAGGCTGCAGTTCAGTTTGCGAAAGACAATGACAAAAAGAAACTTGCCTATTGCGATATCAACCTCGGGCTGGTGAAATATATGAAGGGAGATTATGCCGGGGCGCTGGAATTTTACGAAAAAGCGTCGCTGATCTATAAAGAGATCGATGAAAGGGAGAAACTGTCGGAATTGAAGAACCGCATTGCCATGACTTACTGGTCATTGGGGATGAATGACAAAGCCCTGCGATACATGATGGAATCGAACGACCTGAGGAAACCGGCCGACCTGAAGGAACTGGGCACCGGCTATAATAATATTGGTGCCATATATAAAGATCTCAGCGAGATCAGCAAGGCCCTTGAATATTATAGAAAGGCGCTGTCGGTTTACAAAAAGGCTGGCGACAGTCTCAGTTTACCCCTGGTTCTCAGCAATATCGGAACGATCTACTCCACTCGGGAACAATATGACACCGCATTGCAATATTATGAATCCTCGATAAAGATCAGCGTGATGAAGAACCTTCAACTGCAAACCGCGAAGACCAGGCACAACATGGCGCTGATCTACCTTAAGACTGATCAGGAAGCAAAAGCAAAAGAGTATTTCACCAATTTCATGAACCTAAGCCGTGAGATCGGTTACAGGGAAGGTGTAGCCCATGCCCTGCTCGGACTTGGAGACCTGGCCCGCCGGGAAGGTAAACCGCGTCATGCCGCTGATTTTTACAGGAAAAGTATTGCCCTTGCCGACAGTATGCATTTCCTGAAGATACTGTTTAACGGTCACCAGTGTATGGCTGAACTGCTGGAGGCGGAACATAAATATAAGGAGGCATTGGAATATTTTCAGAAAGCAGTTCAGGTCAAAGATACCCTGCTTAGTTCTGAAAAGAACAAGGTCATTTCCGACCTGAATGTCAAGTATGAAACTGAAAAGAAAGTCCGGGAAAATGACCTTTTAAAAATTGACAACGAGCTGAAGAACAAGCAGATCAAATCCCTCTACCTGATCATTGGCGCCGCGTTGCTGATCATTTCATTGCTTGTGCTGCTCGTTATCCAGGTAAGGAAATCAGCCCTTCACAGGAAAAAACTGGTTGCTTCTGAGAACACCCGGTTAATGGAAAAGATTGACCATCAGAACAGGGAACTCACATCCAGTGCATTGTCGCTGAGCAGGAATTTCAATTTCATCCATAAACTTGTCAATGACCTCAAAGAGTTATCGTCTTATGTTTCGGAACAGGGATTCATCAACCTGCTCAATATTATTCACAACATCCAGCACCTGGAGTCCAACCCGGCCTGGGATCAGTTCGAGCTGTGCTTCGAAAGAGTACATACCCAGTTCTATGACAACCTGCGCATGGAGTTTCCCACTCTGACCCCGAATGAGGCCAGACTGTGCGCCTTCCTGAAACTGGGCATGTCGACCAAGGAAATATCCTCCATCACTTTCCAGAATATCCGGGCAATCGAAGCGGCAAGGCTGCGCCTGAGAAAAAAATTAAAGTTGGAGGCCAGTCAGGACCTGAACCTGGTGCTTCAAAAATTCTGAACTTCCACAAAATCACTCTTGTCGTAATAATGTCGTAGTGAATTCCTTGACATACCCGGGGTATTGCATTACATTCGTCGCCGGTTCAAAACCATGCCATTAAAGTCATTACCTGTGGCAGGGAGGGATACTCAAAGGAATTAATCATTGACCTGTATGAAAAAAAAGAAAGGCGGATCAGCGATCAGGCAGTCGGATGTGCAGAAGCAGATTGAAAATTTGCAGAAGGTCATGGAAACACGGCGGTCTGCCCTGCTGAAAATGTCAGGAAAAGCCGGACTGTCCGGAAAAAAACCAGGAAAAGACAGGCATGAGAGGCCTGATGGGGAAAAGGAATGATCATTTTTACAGCAAAGCTCATGAAAACCGGAAATTTTATTGCGTACAGAGTGGCGTGCATAATTTTATCATTGTAACTTGATTTCGTGCGAAATAGTTTTTTATATACGATCAATTCATTCCGGTTTTACAGAAGGAAAATTTATCAATAACCACTATTGCACAGGCGTTCATTTAATGCGACATTTACCACACTAAAGAAGCTTTTCTAAATTGTGGTTGGTTTAGAAAATTCTCTCCCTGCGAAACCCCAAAAAGCAATTGCTTATTTGGGGTTTCCTTTTTTTAATCGGGTTACTTTTTTCCCTATTTTTGTCGATTCATCCCAGACAAAAATGAATGGCCATGCTCGCGGGAAATTTCTTTGAAATTCAAACCTTTACACCGGGATCATTTGTGGAAGAACGCGCTGAATTCCACGCTATAGTTTCACTTAACAGCAGCCACCCGGTGTACCAGGGTCATTTTCCCGGTAATCCCATTGTTCCTGGTGTATGTCAGATTCAGATGGTTAAGGAACTCATTGAAAAAGCTGTCGCACTTCACCTCAGAATTAAAGAGTCGGAAAATATCAAATTTCTGTCAATGATCAATCCGGAAGAAAATCCTAAAATTGAATTCAACATCTGTATCAAGCCTGATAATAATCTACAGTTTTCTGCAACTGCATCCATCACTTCCGGTTCAACGGTATTTTTAAAATTCAAAGGTAAATTTGAAACCATAGGATAATGCCGGAAAAACTGACCATAACCCTTTCTGCCCGAGGCTATGAGCTTGATTCATACAACCATATTAACAATGCGGTCTATCTCAATTATTTTGAACATGCCCGCTGGGAGTTTTTCAGAGAGTTGGATCTGTACGGGTTCCTGTCACAGAACGACAATCTGCCTGTCGTTACTGAAGTGCATATTCGTTATCAGCGGGAAATCAGACTTTTTGATGAACTGAAGATAGAAACATTTTGCAAACCGGAAAGACCTTACCTGGTTTTTCACCAGAAGATCCTGAACCTTTCCACTGGCCAGACTTCAGCCAGAGCCACCACGAAACTGATCTTCATTGATAACAATAAAATAGCCGGGGATGTTCCGGCTGAAATTCTATCCAGGATTTAACAAAGATTGAATGGACAATTCAGGACAAGTAAAATTTGAAGTGCGTGATTCTATTGGGGTGATAACTCTGAATGACCCGCCCGCAAATGAACTGGCCATCCCTGAATTTATCCCGGTCGGTCTTTTTATGCAATGGACCTCAGATTCTTTACTTAAAGGGTTGATCATCAAAGGAGAAGGTAGAAATTTTTCGGCAGGAGGAAACCTGGATGAAATTTTTAAGATCAGTGGTAACACGGCAGCCCTGAAATCCATGATGCAGGATGGATTAAACCTGTTGAACAAAATACAGGATCTTGAAATCCCGGTCATTGCTTCAATAAACCGCGTATGTTTCGGTGCCGGTCTTGAAATTGCCCTGTCATGCCATATCCGTGTTGCATCAGAAAATGCGTTGTTGGCTTTTCCGGAATCAAACCAGAACCTCATGCCGGGTTTGGGTGGAACCAAACGCCTTCCTTTACTTGCAGGATTTTCTCAATCGGCTAAAATGATCCTTACCGGCGATGTTGTCAATGCCCGGGATGCAAAAGAAATGAAGATCATTGATCATATTGCTCCCAGGGATATGGCTTTTGACTATGCCTGGTCACTGATGCAAAAAATGACACATGACCGTCCGGTCAAAGTTATCAGATCCATTATCAGGGCACTGAAAAATGCAATGGAACTTACACCGGACAAGGCAATGATTGAGGAAACCCGGCTGTTTTGTTCCCTCGCGCTCGAAGAAGGTGAACGCCGTAAAACAGAGGAGGCCTGATCATGATACTTCAATGGAGCATTGAGAACGGGATCGGACGGTTGACACTAAACCAACCTCCTTCCAACACAATGACCATGGCTTTCTTCCATGAATTGAAGGTTTTAATGGATGAAATTCCGGCCATGCAACACCTGAAGGCCATTATCATCACCGGGCATGGCAGGCACTATTCTTCGGGTGCCGACATCAGGGAGTTGTTAGCCAATGTTGACAACCTGATCATGCTTGAGAATTATCGTGCGTTTGTCATGCTTGAACGGTTGCAGATCCCTGTAATCTCTGCCATCCGGGGCGTATGCCTTGGTTCGGCTTTTGAACTGGCACTTTTCAGCCATTTCAGGATCTGTGCCGAAGATGCCGTACTCGGCCTGCCTGAGTCAACATTTAATCTGATGCCTGGAATTGGAGGCATACAACGGGTTTCGGCACTTGCCGGCAAGGCCAAAGCCATCGAGATCATCCTCCGTGGTAATACCTTCTCGGCAGGCGATGCCCTGGACATGGGATTGGTTGATGCCGTTGTTCCACGAAACTACGTGATACCTTTTGCGATTGCCTTTGCAAATGATCTGCCGGGGAATATTTATACCACAGACCGTTCAATCTATATCCACAAATTTTTATCTCCGTTGCATGCCAGCACCTGATCCCGGAATATTTGTCAAAGTTGCCGGAAGTGGTTCCTTTCTGCCCGGTGTACCCATCCCCGCCGTTGAGGTCGACGACTACCTGGGCGAACTGACAGATGCCCCTGAAAAGTTGCGTAAATGGCTCAGGCGGATGAAGGTATTGATGAAGGAATTACTCGAAGTTGAATATTACCATTTTGCCCTGGATCCCGTCACCCGCGAATTTACCGAAGACAATGTGACCATGTCGGTGAAAGCAGCCCTCGGGGCCATTCGGGATGCCGGAATGGTACCTTCTGACATCGATCTGATCGTTTATGGCAGCGCCCATCAGGACCAGATGCCAACGGCAAGCGTCCGGATCCAGGAAGCCCTGGACATTGAACAATGTGCTGAAATCTCTGTCCATGCCAATTGCACCTCCGCTTACAAGGCGCTGTTGCTGGGAGCTGACCTGATCAGGAATGGCCGTTTCAAAACTGCCCTGGTCATTTCATCCGGCATTTCTTCTTCAGAACTGGTCGCCGAATACTACAACCAACCATTGGTAAAAAAAGAAGAGCTTTTTTTACGTTATTTCCTGAGCGACGGTGCAGCTGCAATTGTGCTGAAGGCAACAGACTCATGCCAAAACGGTCTTTTCGTTAAATATAATTATATCGAATCCATTGGCGGACGAAAACCTTCGGCGATGGGAAACAAACGTCCGGCTTACTTTATGAATCCAAAGAAGGAGTTTGAACTTGGATATCATCACCTGGCACAGATGTTCCAGGAAGAGCTGCGCGTAAATTTCCATGATCCCGACGGTTCAGTCTTCCTGAAAGGTCTGAAGCGCATGATGGCTTTATACCCGGTGGATCCTGAAAAGATCAGATTTTTCCAGGTCAATTTTCCTTCCAAACATATCTCTGAACTTATCATGGATGAATGTACCGGACTGGGCATACGCCGGGATACCCTATATTCAAAAATGGCTGCCATGGGGTATATTGGCCCGCCGATGGCGCTGTTATGCCTTGACAGGATCAGAAAAGAAGAACGACTTGCAAAAGGCGACATCATCCTTAGCTTTGTAACGGAGGTCAGCAAGTTCATGCAGGGGGGGTATGTTATGGAGCAGTTTTAGACTGGCGGACAAGCGGACAAGCGGACGGGTGAACAGGCGGACAAGCGGAAAAGCGGACGGGTGGACAGGCGGACAGGCAGGCACCGTAATTTTTAATTTTTAATTTTTAATTATTTTTTATTTGTCTGATTTAAAAAGATATACTTTATTCCTGATCTCTCCGGGACAACGGTTCGTAAATTATCCGGCGCACAGCGAAATGGCGAAGATGTTCGGAAAGAAAAGGCTGATGATCCCGCTTGCACTCCCTACGGTTGCAGCACTTACACCCGATCATTATGATATACATATCTTTGATGAAGAGATCGAGTCATTGCCAAAAAACATAAAGCCTGACATTGTCGGGATAACGACACTGGCTGCAACCGGGAATCGCGGCTTTGCATTGGGCGACCATTACCGGGCCATGGGAAGCAAGGTGATCTTTGGAGGCCCTTATGCTTCTTTCATGCGTCAGGAAGCCCTGAAACATGGCGATTGCGTTGTTGCCGGAGAAGCAGAAGGTAAGTGGGAACAGGCGCTTGAAGATTTTGAACACGGCTGCCTGAAGCCGGTTTACGAATCCGCGACTTATGTTCCGTATAAATCACAGAAACCACCCCGGTGGGATCTGGTGAATATGAAACGGATCTTTCAGGTTGCCATACAGGTCTCACGAGGGTGTCCGTTCAACTGTGACTTTTGCCTTGTCTCAAAAAATTTTGGCCGGAAGATGCGTTACCGCGAAATAGAAAATGTAGTAGCTGAGATCAAGGCAGCGCCTTCAAACTATTTTTTCTTTGTCGACGATAACCTGACCATCAATAAAAAATACGCCAGGGAGCTTATGCGTGCGATCATCCCCCTCAAAATATCATGGGGTTGCATGTGCAGTCTGGATGTGGCTACAGACGCAGAACTACTGAACTTAATGGCGGAAGCGGGGTGTTTTAATATCCTGGTCGGGTTTGAGTCGTTGAATCCCGCAAGCCTGGATGAATCGCAAAAACATCACAACCGGGGAGGAAGCATATATGCTGAAGCCATCAACAAAATTCATGCAGCCGGAATTCATATCAATGCCAGCTTCGTGGTAGGCTTTGACAACGATACGCTCGATGAATTCGATCGTATCTTTGAGTTCACCATGCAGCATAACCTCCCGCATGTCAACCTTCATATCCTGAATGCCCCACCCGGAACCGAGACCCACCGGAAATTCAAAGAAGAAGGGCGGTTGCTGTCATGCGACCCTGAATTGGGGGTAGGCCACTTCCCTACCCTCCATTATATGAATATGTCGCAGATCGGGATTTTCGACAAATACATGGAAACCGTTACAAAACTCTATTCATTCGATACGATCCGCAAAAAGGGAGAAGCGCTGTTAAACAACGGGGCTTTCACCCGGCCTGGCGGCGAAATATCTGTTTATATGAAGGCGCGGCTTTCCTGGATCACCTTCCGTGCTTTTTTCCTTACCCGTGACCCGGACCGGAAGAAGTTGTTCGGATTCATCATGAACCTCATTCGTACCAAAAGAATAGCCATAGATAAGGGCCTTGGATTTCTCCTTTCAATGCTTGGATATTACCGCCATATCAGGGCACACCAGCGAAATATGGAAGAATACCGGAGGATTGTCATGAAACAGGATAAAGGACCCTGGAACAGTGAACAGTGAACAGTGAACAGTGAACAATGAACAATGAACATCCTGCAAACCGGATCAGAAAAGCCGGAATCATCGGCCAGGGCAAGATGGGTACGGGTATTTTCAACTACCTGCTCGATTTCGGGTTGGAACTGGTGTGGGTGTGCAGTCCCGGGGCTGACACCGATAAGATTTACAGACAGTTTGCTAAACGGACTCAACGATCGTTGGATACCGGCATCATTGATCAGCAGCGGTTTGACCAAAGGATGAAAACAACGATCTCACGGAATTACACAGATATGTATAATTGCGACCTGGTCATCGAGGCTGTTCCCGAAATCATTGAATTGAAAAAGGACTTGTTCTTTCATTTAGACAAGATTGTAAAGCCTGAGGCTATTTTCACCTCAAACTCATCCTCAATCAATCCATCAGAAATGGTACCACCAGGTAACCGTATCGGTAAATTCGCGGGCCTTCATTTTTTTTATCCAGTCTCACTGAAAAATATTGTTGAATTCACGGTAACAAATGTAACTGCAGGGGAAACAATTACCAGGATCGAATCTTTCCTCGACGAAATCGGTCGTCGGTTTATAACACTCGATGAGAAAAACAGTTTCATGCTCAACAAGATCTTTCTGGATTTTCAAAATGAAGCGTTCCTGATCGTTCAAGCCGGAAACTGCACCTATTTGCAAATGGATCAACTGGTTAAAACAAATATCTTTCCATTTGGGGTTTTTGATTTCTGCGACAGCGTCGGCCTTGATACCATGTTGTCGTCGATAAGGAATTATACCCATAATTATCCGCATCAAGGTTACTTCGCCGGTCTGCTTAAAACGTTGACGGATATGGTATCACAAGGCAGGCTTGGCATCAAGTCCCGGGAGGGTTTTTACAAATATCCCATGGAGGAACTACCAGTTGATATACCGGTAAACGCATCGGATATCATCGACCATCTTCGTCAGATCTGGCTCTCATCGTCAAAGCGTTTTACAGCGCTGGCACATATTCCCATTGATGATGCGAACCACGCGATCAGGGAATATTTTAACGTTGACAAAGGTCCGTTCGAATGAATCACAGGGTGATAAATATTTTGAAATTTTTGATCAATTCAGACTATCTTTGTAAAAATAAATTATGCGATATGAAAAAAATAGCTGTTTATTCCCTTTTTGCCATTTGCATCATTATTGCAACAGTTCTTGTTTTTAATCCCCGCCCGGTTATCGGATCCGGGCAACCGGTTCCGGCAGGACCGGGAACTGAACTACCGGACAATATTTCGAAATTAGTGCAGAGAGCATGTATGGACTGCCATGCCGATGATGGTAATGCGCTTGCCCGGGGTAAACTGAATTTCTCCAAATGGAGTACCTATGATGCAGCAAAACAGGCAAAAAAGATGAACGCTATGTGTAAAAAACTCACGAAGGGTGCAATGCCGCCAAAAAAATGGCGCGCCAATAATGCGGCTGATATACCTACCCAGGCAGAGGTTGATATGGTGTGCAAGTGGGCGCAGGGATTACCAAAATAACGGATCGGATGTCAAAAAAAGTAGTGATTTCCGGGATGAGCCTCATTACATCCCTTGGATTGTCATTGGAGGAAAACTGGAAGAATATTATTTCGGGAAAAAGTGGTGTGAAAAACATCACCTTGTTTGATGCCAGTGCATTGACAACAAGGGTTGCTGCTGAAGTCCCACCTGAATTTGAAGAATTGTCGCGGGTTTATATTAAAAAACGTGCAGGCAGTCAAATGACCAGGGTCACCCGCATGTGTGTTACAGCGGCGAAATTAGCTGTTGCTGATTCCGGGATCGATTTCGGCAAGGTTGACCGTATGCGTTGCAGTGTCATCATGGGTGTTGTCAATTCCGGGAATTCAAGTACGGAAAAGGATACCACACCTCAGAATACCGTCTTTAAGACCATGACTAACTCTCTTCCCGCCTGGATCTCACTTGAATACCAGTTAACGGGACCAAATTTTGCAGTCAACACGGCTTGTGCCTCTTCAGCTTATGCCATCGCCTTCGGGTACGAGATGATCAAAAACGGACAGGCTGATCTTGTTATCGTCGGAGGAGCTGATTCCATTATCAATTATGAAGAAATACAGGGATTTAATGCCCTGTACGCTTTATCTGTGGCGAATGAACCTCCCGAACATGCCAGTAAACCCTTTTCAAAGAATCGCGATGGATTTGTAATTGGCGAAGGAGCAGGAGTGCTGGTTCTTGAGTCGAAAGAACATGCCCTGCAGAGAAACGCCTTTATACATGCCGAAGTTGCAGGATTCGCGCTGACAAGCGAAGGTTACAACATTATGGCACCCATGAAGGATGGTGAAGGGATGGCCCAAACCATCGAGCTGGCCATAAGCAATGCAGGGATCCGGAAGGAGGAAATCGGCTATATTAACGCGCATGGTACATCGACTGAATTGAACGACCGGTATGAAACCATGGCCATAAAGCGGGTTTTCGGTGACCTCGCGCCAAGAATCCCAGTTTCCTCTTCAAAATCGATGCTTGGCCACACCATCGGCGCTGCAGGAGCCATCGAAGCGATCATAACGGCCATGAGCCTGAAAAATGGTATCATCCCCCCTACCATAAACTACCATCAACCCGACCCCGACCTTGACCTCGATTATGTGCCTAATGTCTCCAGGTTAGCAGATATAAAAGTGGCCCTGTCGAACTCTTTTGGTTTTGGCGGTCACAATGCAACCCTGGTGTTAAAAAAATATACCGGTTAATGATGACCCTGACATTGCATTCTTGTGGTAATCCAAAAAAATCATATTTTTGCAAAAAAGTAAAGATACTATGACTACAATTACCGAAAATATTAAGAACGAAGTCAAAGAGATCGTTTACAGTTTTTTTGCCGACGAATGCGAAGTTGATGTTTCTCAAATCCATGATACGACCAGCATTATCAACGACCTCGATGGAGATTCGCTGATGTTCCTGGAACTTATTGAAATTTTCAAGAAAAAGTATAACCTCGATATCGAACTGAAAGTCATTGGCAAATACGCTGTAAAACACCCGGTTTCAACGATCGGGCAATTGATCGAAATGCAATTGCTCATTATTGAACATGAGAATCGTCTCCTGGATCTGGATCAATAATCAGGATATCAATTTGTCAGATAACCATTTAGCCTTTATTTTCCCAGCTTTTACCAGCGATTACTCCGATCATCCCGCACAAATTATCCCAGGGTTCAATGATCGGTTCAATGAATTGCTTTTACAGGCATCAGATTCAATTGATCCGGGGCTTTCAGGTTTTAGTTTCTCAGGACAAACTTTTCCGGAAGATGAATTGCGTACGCAGTATATCACATACATCTATAGTTGTACGATATCCTGGTTGTTAAAGAAAGGTAAAATTTTCCCACACATCACTGCCGGCTACAGCATGGGAATCTATGCCGCACTTTACGACTCAGACGCTGTTTCTTTTGAAACCGGGTTGATCCTGATCAAGGTGGCCTATCAGTGTCTGCACAAATCTCTCAACAACAGGCTCTTTGGCATGGGGACGCTGATCGGGCTGAATGCCGGGGATATCCAATCGATCATCGATCAGTCTTCACTACGGGTGGAAATCACCAACCAGAATGCCCCCCACTCGTTTGTCGTTTCAGGATACCGGGACGATATTAATAGAATTATGGAACTGGCAAGGGAAGAGGGTGCATTGCATACCCGTGACCTGGCAGTATCCATTCCTTACCATTCGGGTTATTTGAAAGCAGGGGCCATGGATTTTTCCCAACAGGTAAGCCATTTGGAAATCCTTCCTCCGGAAACCCGGATAATTTCCCTCATTGACCAGGTCACCTTGTCTACACCACCTCTTATCCGGCAGGAATTGACACGTAACCTTTTTCATACGCTGAATTGGCTTCATACCATGCAGGTGATGCTGGAGAATAATGTCAGGCAATTTATTGAATGCGGACCATCAACGGGGCTGGCAAAGAATGCCAGGTTTGTGGACGGTGTCAGATTTTCCCCGCTTCCCTCCATTTTGCCCTGATGCGGAGCAAGGTTCTGAACATGGGTTCATCCAATTCCTGGAGTTTGCGATTTTCAAGGGCCTCAGAGATCATTTCAGGGGGTGGTGCAGTTTCCATTGCAGGTATGCAGTTATGACGTGTTAATGTAGCCTTTTTGATCAGCCTGTCCAGATCCGCCTTGTTGATCCTTTGGGAGTAATAATAAACCGGCGGGTGAAAGACCGCCTGACCAGGAGTAATTCGTTTCTCAGCTATTGCAACTTCGTAAAGGGGAGTTTTCGGATAAATACGGAGGCCTGCATTCATGTATACCATATCGACTGGGTTAACATAAGCATCAATAAAATCAAGGGTCTCACGAAATGTATCTTCATCTTCACCCGGTCCTCCGAATAGGAAAAACCACATGGTCGGGATGTTGAAGTTCCTGATCATGGTGGCCATCTTTTCAATTTCCCAGAGGTTGAATCCCTTGTCAAGGCTCTTCAGGATCCGCGGTGAGGCGCTGTCGGGAGTCGCATCAATCTGAACAAAACCGGCCCGTACCATCAATTCAAATAATTCCTCACTGGTATGCCTGGGATTTATCCCCATGGTGCGTAACCTGACTTTGATTTTCCGACTGATTATTTCCCTGCAAACCGATTCTGCATGGCCTTTTGGGTCATTGAAAGTTGAATCGACAAATTCGAAAGTAATGTGTCCCAAGCGTTTATGTGCCTGTTCTATCTCATCAGCAATATCTGACGGGGTACGCGTACGGAATTTTCTCCCTTCGATCAGCGGATAGGTACAGTAAATGCATCCGTGCGAACAACCCCTTTTCGTTTGCATAGAGTAGACGCCTTTGCTAAGATATGGCTTGAAATCAATCCACCGGTCAATTTCAGGATACCTGGCCGGTAACGGTTGTAATAATGCAAAGCCGGTCCCTGTCTGTATTTCAGAACTATTTCCAGTGATCAGGTTGGGAATATCATACGTATCAAGATTATTTTGAATCCGGTCCAGCAACAAGGGTAGAATTAATTCGGCTTCACCGACAATCCCATAATCCGCACAGGTCATTTTCATTAATTCGGATGGAAAAATGCTGAATCCGCTTCCACCCAGAATTACAGGGACATTCGTGATCGCCTTGACCGGACGGATGAATTTTTCAAGGATCCCATCCATGTAACATATTTCCCTGTCTTTTACAACATCATCGATATTCCTGATACTGAACCCGATAAAATTGGGATTAAATTGCTGAACCAACTCAACCAGACCTCTTCCCTCATCAAATACTCCATCGTAGATTTTCACCTCAAACCGGTCCCTGAGCACAGTAGCCAGCATACACAATCCCAACGGAGGCACCGGATAAGGCGCCCTTTCAATATTCGTATTCACCAACAATACCCTGCTCATTGTTCATTGTTCATTGTTCATTGTTCACTGTTCATTGTTAAATAACGTCCGTCCCCTTTTTAATCAACCACAAACTGCCGATCCTTGTATGGAATTCATCATGTGGCAATTCAGTCTTCATCACTGAATTAAAGAAGTTATACTTCCGGTAGTTATTATCAATTATTTGATCTTTAACCTGTTGATAATAAATTGTGCCTGGCATAGGGGTCAGAACGGTGTAACCGGCATAGACAACACGGTTGCGATCGGCGTATTCGGCGAGCGCTCCGAAATCCTTCGCGGTATAATCCGGAGGCACCACGTAGTTCCCCCGGACCATGATCCCGTTTTGTTCAAACACCTTAACTGCTTCCTGGTTGTCAATGGCCGGTGACTCTTTGTGATATTTTCTTAATTCGTCGTCACGAAACGATTCAAATCCGCAGATCACGACCTTCAGGCCGCCGTGAGCAAGTTTTTCGATGATATCAGGCCGGTTGGCTGCGACATCCGCCCGGATATCCATGATGAATGTCTTCCGGATTCCTTCCTCTTCCATCCTTTTGAACAACTGAAGCATGAACTGTTCATCCACCACAGTATTAGCATCGGCAAACCGCACAACAGGGTACTCATCAATACTCTTCAGCTCTGTGATCAGGCTTTCCACGGTCCGTTGATAGTATTTGCCTCTGAACTGCGTCCAGATAGAACAGAAGGTACATTTATAAGGGCATCCAAGGGACGTATAGACATACGTGCTGGGAAACGGACTGTTCCCTACTTTATAGGTGTCGATCCAGCGTTTCAGATGGTCGCGGTCCGGCATCAGGTAATCGGCATTGGCAGTATCCCAGGGTGCAGGTTTACCATCCGTTTTCTTCAATATGCCTGATTGGTTGATCAAAATACCAGGGATGGATAAATAAGAACCCCCTGATTCTTTTACCCTGACGACCTCCCGGAAAACATGCGGACATTGGCCCGGAATGATGATATCGAACGAAGGATCGGTAAAATCACCCGGGCACAGGGTGGCATGCAAACCGCCTGCGATAGTCAGAATTGCAGGATCAACCTGTTTAACTGTCCTGCATATCTCAATACAAAAATCGAATTCAGACGTGATCGCCGTCACTCCTACCAGGCCGGGTTGATGCTTTTCAAGAAGTGCACGGACCAATACATCCAATGGAGGCGTTTCCGGAACCAGGTCATATTCCCCTTTGGTATCAAACACGATCACGTCGTGATCTTTCACGGCAGCAGCAATGGTTAACAGTCCAAGCGGCGGGCCGATCAACTTTTTGTGGATAAACCGCTTTGCCTCTTCAGGGGCGTATTTGAGAATGTTATTCTCCGGAGATCTCGGCGGGTTGATCAGCAGGATTTTCATCGGACAAAATTACTGAAATTTTTCACCCGGTACAGGCGGTAACGTAAACCCATGACGGGTGACAGACCCAGAGCAGATGGAATGCATTGTCGATGATTTATCCTACCTTTGTTCAACCAAAACAAACACTATCGATTGATAAAAACTATGCTTGATTTAACCCTGGTACGGCAAAAATTCAAAGAACTCAATTGTTGTATCATCGTTCCGACATATAACAACGACCATGCCCTGAAAGAAGTCATCGAAGGGGTCTTACAATATACCGATGATATAATTGTCGTCAACGACGGTTCAACTGACCGTACCATCGAAATCCTCGAACAATTTCCTGTCGTCAGGAAGATCCATATTCCGCGCAACACGGGTAAGGGATGGGCATTGCGGCAAGGCTTCAATCATGCCATTGAGCTCGGTTACAGGTATTCGATCACAATCGACAGCGATGGTCAGCATTTTCCGGATGATCTGCCATTATTCCTCGAATTGCTTGAACAACAACCTGATTGCATAATCCTCGGATCCCGCGAAATGTCCCGGGAAGAGGTACCGGGTACAAGCAGTTTCGGTCATAAATTTTCCATCTTCTGGTTTAAAGTTGAAACCGGTATCAAAGTACTTGACGTTCAGACTGGTTTTCGACTATATCCTCTCAATAAAATCAAGGAAATCAAATGGGTATTCTCCAAAAAATTTGAGTATGAAGTTGAAATCCTGGTCAGGCTGGCCTGGAGGAAAGTGAACATTATCTCAGTGCCGGTAAAGGTATATTATGCCCCTAAAGAGATCCGGATTTCACATTTCAGAAAATTCAGGGACTTTACCCGCGTAAGCATAGCCAACAGCATCCTGGTCTTCATAGCTCTGCTTTGGGTACGACCATTGTCTTTCTTTCAGGGTCTCCGGAAAAAGTCTGTCCGTGAATTTTATGGGGAATATATTGTCAACAGCAAGGATTCCAATGCGAAACTTGCAAAGTCATTTGCACTGGGATTTTTCATCGGGGTTTCACCAATCTGGGGTTGGCAGATTGTTACAACCCTGGCATTGGCACACGTGCTGAAGTTGAACAAGTTTGTGGCCGTAACCGCCTCCAACATCAGCCTCCCTCCGATGCTTCCGTTCGTGATCTTTTTAAGTTATATCATCGGTCATTGGGTTTTAGGTGTCAATGAACCCGCCATGAATTTCAGTTCCGGGCTGGGTTTCCAGGGGATAACAGAGAATCTGGTACAGTACCTTATCGGTAGCCTGATCCTTGGAATATTGCTCGCCGCCATTCTCGGACCTCTCTCGTACCTCCTTTTGTATTTGTTCAGAAAGAAAAATGTCTGATCTCATCCTGCATATTTTTCGGTTTTTCATGGCCAGGAAAATCATATTCTATCCTTTGATTGTCCTGTTCATGGTTTCAATTGTTTTTTTAGCCTCCCGGATACAATTTGAAGAGGATATTTCACAATCTGTCTCCGGAAACGGTTCAAATGAAAATCTTGGCAGGGTTGTACGAAATTTAAAGATCACCGATAAACTGATCATCGACCTGTCCCTGGCCGATTCAATGGCACCTGCAAATCCCGATGTACTTGAAAGCCTTGGCACCCGTATTACCGACTCCCTGAATGCACGGTTCGATTCCGGACTTATACAAAACATTACTTTCAGGGCATCTGATACTATAATGACAACCATGATGGATCTTGTACTGGATCACCTGCCTGTCTTTTTTGAGGAAGCCGAATTACAAACCCTCGACAGCCTGCTCCTTCAGGAATCCATTGCCATGGCACTTGAAAAAAATTATAAAATACTTGTCTCCCCTGCCGGGATGGTAATGAAAAACCGTATCCAGCAGGATCCGCTTGGCATCACCAACAAAGCCTTTGCAAAGTTGACTTCACTGAAAGCAGGAGAGAATTTTGAGATCTACCATGGTTGTATTTATACACGTGACCTGCGGCATTTGCTGATCTTTATCTCACCGGCAAACCCTTCGTCTGAAACATTCCGTAACGATAAACTCATCCGGGGACTCGATGAACTTATCCTGGATTCAAAAAAAGGCCGGGATTCCCTGTTCAATATTCAATACTTCGGGGGTACAGCAGTCGCCGTGAGCAATGCCAGACAATTAAAGAAGGATATCGTATTCACCCTGGTGATCGCGGTATTGTTGATTTTCCTGCTGATTGGATGGTATTTTAGAAGCATCAGGGTTCCATTGCTCGGATTGTTGCCGGCACTTTTCGGAGGTGCACTGTCATTGGCGATCCTGTTCATAACCCGGGGTAAACTTTCAGCAATATCATTGGGGATCGGCTCTGTCATACTTGGTCTTATTGTCGATTATTCCCTATACCTGGTGAACCAATTTCGAAGGAATCAAAACATTGAACAAACACTGAAGGATCTGACCCAGACAATTGTTTTATGCAGCCTCACTTCGGCAGGAGCATTCCTGTGCCTCACTTTCCTTAACTCGGTCGTACTTCAGGACCTTGGATGGTTTGCCGCATTAAGCGTGACAGGCGCCGCCTTATTCAGCCTGCTGATCCTCCCTCATTTTCTGACTAAGAAAATGTTACCGGTATATCAAACCCGCCAACTTACTTTTATTGACAAGCTGGCCGCCATCAATTATGACAGAAAACGGTGGCTTATCCTTGCATTAATCATCATTGGCCTTTTAAGCCTGTGGTATTCAGGAAAAGTCGAATTCGAAAAAAACATGTCGGCACTCAGCTTTGTGACGCCTCAACTTGTAAAGGCAGAATCTGACCTGGATAAGATCTCCAACTTCAAGCTTAAAAGTCTATATCTCGTGGCAACCGGAAAAACAACCGAACAGGCATTGAAAAACAAGGATCGTCTGGCCGGCAGGATTCAGTTTCTTCTGAAGAGCGGAACCATTCAAAGCATTTCCGACGTCGGGCCACTGCTTGCCTCCGATTCAGTACAGCAGGTTAAAATCGAACGCTGGAACCGTTTTTGGACTATAGAAAAGAAACAACAGTTGAAAAGGGATCTGATTGCCCAGTCAAAAAAATATGGATTTCGTGAATCTGCTTTCAAATCATTTTTTACGATGATTGATAAAGAATTCACACCACTTACAGCCGGGGAACCGGATATTACAAATAATCAGATGGTGGCCGGCTGGCTTTCTGTAACTCCCGGATTTGTTCTCGCACCAACGATCCTGAAAGTCAGTGAAGACCAGAAAGAAAAGGTATACCGGGAATTTCCGGCAAACCCGGATTATGTGCTATTTGACAAGCAATCGTTGACCCGGCAGTTTGTCGAAAACGTCAAACAGGACTTCGAATTGCTGGTTGCCCTGTCGATGATCTTCGTTACGTTCCTCCTGATCTTTTCTTTTGGCCGGCTTGGGCTGGGTCTCCTGACCGCTTTGCCTATGTATTTCAGTTGGCTGATCACACTCGGATTTATGGGTTTTACCGGTATCAGGTTCAATATCTTCAACATTATCATATCTTCTTTTATTTTCGGACTTGGGGTCGATTACAGCATCCTGATGATGCGTGGATTGCAGCACTCGCTCAAAACAGGTAAAAATGAACTACCAACCTACAAGGTCTCCGTACTATTGTCGTCTGTCACGACTTTGTTTGGCGTGGGTGTCCTGTTTTTCGCCCGGCATCCTGCCCTTAACTCCATCGCATTGGTATCAGTCATTGGTATTGTTGCCGTAGTCCTCGTCTCTTTTGTTTTTTTGCCTCTCGTATTCAATGGCGCCATCCTGTCACGACAGAGAGTTCATAAATTTCCTGTAACCTTCCGGATCCTGATAAAAACGTTGGTAACCTGGGGAAATATCGTATTCATTGCCATTATCCTTATGATCCTGGGAAGTATGATCAATACCCTGCTCCCGGTGAAGCGAATGAAAAAGGAGATGCTGTTTCACCGGTTGTTCAATTTTCTGACTAAAGCCTACATTGCTTTTACATTTGCTTTCGACCGAAAGCTGATCAATGAGCCTAGGGAAAATTTCATCAAACCCGCCATCATCATAAGTAACCATCAAAGTCTGATTGAAACGCCTGCCTTTCTGAGGTTATACCCCAAAATTATTATTCTGACTACTTCCTGGGTATACCGGTCGCCAATATTTGGTCCGATTGCCAGGTTAGCCAACTATTATAATGTAGATCTCGGGATTGAAAATCTCGTTGGACCGTTGAAGATAAAGGTTGATGAAGGGTTTTCAATACTGATCTTTCCGGAGGCTCACCGTTCATATGATCAAAAAATACAACGGTTTCACAGGGGGGCATTTTACCTGGCCGAAAAACTGGAGATTGACATATTACCCATTCTGGTATTCGGCACCGGTGATTTTCTTGCCAAGGGTGAATTCTGGGGCAAGCCAAACAGCTTCAGAATGAAAATATTGAACAGGGTATCATACGATGACCATTCATTTGGAAAAACCTACCAGGAGCGCACCAGGCAATTTCGTAAATTTTATATTGAGCAATATGCGACTTTCAAAACGGACGAAGGTAATGCACATTATTATCGCCGTCTTCTGGCGCTGAATTATGTATTGAAGGGACCAATCCTGGAATGGTACCTGCGCATGAAAATGAAACTGGAGTACAATTATGAAATTTATAATGCACTGATGCCCAGGCAGGGAGACATCCTTGATCTGGGTTGCGGATACGGATTTATCTCATACATGCTGATGTTTACAGCAGATAACCGGCAAATCACCGGTGTGGATTATGATGCTGAAAAAATTGAAGTAGCGGCTAACTGCTTTTCCAAAAATGACCGAATCACATTTGAATGTGCTGATATTTCTGATTATTACATCAGTCCAATGAATGGATTTATATTGAGTGATGTCCTTCATTACCTCCCGCCAGAAGAACAGGTGATCCTTCTGAAAAAATGCTTTTCTAATCTCCGCCCCGGAGGAACAATAATTATCCGCGAAGCCAATTCTGAACTGGTAAACCGGCACAAAAAAACACGGATCACCGAATTCTTTTCCACCCGGTCTGGCTTTAATAAAACCCGGACGGTGAATAAACAACTTTATTTCACCTCAGCAGAGGAAATCAGGGCTTTAGCTGCCGGATTTAGCCTGTCGATGGAGGTCATTGACCACAAAAAAGTCACGTCGAACAATTTGTTCATTTTAAAGAAGCAAGATACAATTTATGAATGAACAAGAATCACGTGGTTCTCACTACTTTTGTATTCCTGAAATAAGCTATTAACCGCTTTTTAATGAATAAATTCGATGTGATCATCATCGGTTCCGGACTTGGCGGATTGCTCTGCGGGTATATCCTCAGCAAAGAGGGATTCAACGTGTGTATCCTTGAAAAGCACAGTCAGCCGGGCGGAAACCTGCAGACCTTCATACGCCACGGGCACAAATTTGAGACCGGCGTCCATTATATCGGTGCGCTGGGCCCAAACCAGACGCTGTCACAGTATTGGAAATATTTCGGACTCATGGATACGTTGCACTTCCGGCAACTTGATCAGGATGGATTTGACCGTGTTGCTTTCGGGGATGATGAGTTCCCTCTTTCACAGGGTTTCGGGAATTTTACCAGCCAGTTGCTCCGGTATTTCCCGGGTGAAGAACGTTCATTGACAAAATATATCCGATCGATCAGGCAGGTTGTTTCTGCTTTTCCGCTGTACAACCTTGAATTACCCAAAGATCACAGAGAACATCACTACACCACCCAGAGTGCCTGTGATTTCTTTGAGAAATTATCCAGCCTCCCGCATCCCGCATCCCGTATCCCGTATCCCGCACCCCGGATCCCCCTATCCGCCGTTCTTGCCGGAAATAACTATTTGTACGGAGGTAACCGTGTCTCTCCGTTGCACATCGTCTCCCTGATCAACCATTCCTTTATTTCCGGAGCCTACAGGATCATTGGCGGAAGCGACCAGGTCTCCTGTGCCTTGGTCGGGGCGATCACTGCTCAGGGAGGAACCGTTTACACAAAACAGGAAGTTGCCTCTATCGAACAGGTTCAGCAAAAATTTGCCGTCGAAACAACCAGTCACAACTTTTTTCTGGGAACCATAGTAATTTCCGGAATCCATCCCGCGGTCACCTTGTCGATGATGTCAGCAAATATGATCCGACCTGCCTACCTGAGACGAGTTGCAGCATTACAAAATACGGAATCTTCATTTATTTTATACATTTCCGTCAAACCGGGAACATTTCCATACCTCAATTACAATTATTACCATCATAATTCGGCCGATCCATGGGATGAGTCTTCAGCAACCGGTGAACATTGGCCGAAGATGTTTCTCCTTTCGACCGGATGCCATATACCGGACCAGAAATATGCGGAAACTGTGACCATCCTGACCTATATGACCTTTAGCGAGGTGGCCAGGTGGAAGAATACCTTCACCGGTCGCAGGGGTGCTGATTATCTTGATTTTAAAAAAGAGAAGGCAGAAAAGCTTTTGAGAATGGTATCAGAGAAATTTCCCGGATTACAAGCTGCCATTGATCATATTGAAATTTCAACACCCCTCACCTATCGCGATTATACCGGCATCCCGGAAGGATCGATCTATGGCATCCGGAAAAATTTCCATGAGCCGCTGCTGACTACTGTTATGCCCAAAACCAAGATCAGGAACTTTTACTTCACGGGGCAAAATACGAACCTTCACGGGGTTCTCGGAGTGACCATCGGTTCTGTTGTGACATGCGGAGAGATCCTTGGTCTGGAGTACCTCCTGAAAAAAATTCAACATGGCTGCCCGTAAACTCAGTTGTCTGAAACGTCTCGGTCTATCCTTGCTTGTCCTTTCAGCAATCATCATGATCCTTGCCATTTGGTTCCATTATGCAACGCTCGTCCTGCCACCTGTTCCGGAAAATACTGAAGCAACCAAACTTTCTGTGGATACTCCGGAAAAGGATTTTTACCGGATCGGCCGCAACTGGCTCAAGAAAAGTTCGACCGGATTGTGGGAAATGTACATCGAAGGGAAACCCTTTGAAAGGGGCGTTATCAATGGGAAACTTACCAAAAACCTGATTGAAGTACAGGAGAAAGCATTTATTGATCAAATCCGTCTCATGATCCCTTCCGGTTTTTACCTGCATTTTCTGAAATACTTCATCTATTGGTTCAATCGTGATCTTGATAAGTACCTGACAGATGAATACAAACTTGAGATTTATGGAATTTCCCTGTCGGCTTCAGAACAATTTTCATTTATCGGATCGGCCTATCAGCGTATCCTCAACTACCATTCGGCACATGACATAGGCCATGCATTGCAGGATTACAGCCTCGTTGGATGTACCAGTTTCGGTGTTTGGGATGATCGGACGAGAGACAGTTCCATGATCATCGGACGCAACTTTGATTTTTTCGTGGGTGATGAATTTGCAAAGAACAAAATAATCTGTTTTGAAAAGCCTGACCAGGGTTACGGCTTCATGATGGTCACCTGGGGCGGGATGATCGGTACCGTTTCCGGTATGAACGAGAAAGGGCTGACCGTTACCATCAATGCAGCCAAATCTGAAATACCGGCTTCGGCTCGAACGCCTATTTCCATTGTGGCAAGGGAAATTCTGCAATACGCCTCTACCATCAGTGAGGCTTACGACATTGCTGATAAACGTGAAACATTCGTCTCTGAATCGATCCTCGTCGGTTCTGCCCTTGATAAACAAGCCGTGATCATTGAAAAATCACCGTTTAAGATCGCACCCGTACGACCTGCCGGTAACTATATCGCATGTGCAAACCACTTTCAATCGAATGAATTCTCAGAGGATCCGCTCAACATCCGGAATAAAAAGGAGAATGCATCGGTTTACCGAAAAAACAGACTGCTGCAGGAAATTACGGATAATACACCGATGGATTATAAGGATGTGGCAGCAATTCTCCGTGACCGCCAGGGTTTGGGCGGAGTTAACATCGGTATGGGTAACGAAAAGGCAATGAACCAATTGATAGCGCACCATTCCATCATTTTCATACCGGAAAAATTGCTTGTATGGGTGTCAACCACTCCGTGGCAAATAGGCCCATACGTATGTTATGATCTGTATAAAATTTTTCATAACTTTGCCGGGCTTCAGAATAAGGTTGAAATAACGGAACCAGATAAAACCATTCCTCCTGACTCTTTTTTTGGATCTGATGATTACCATCGGTACCTGCGCTTCAGGGAGATGAGGAAAGAGCTGAAACTAATGCTTCGGACGGGTCAAACAAACAGGCTGACAGGCTCTTTTCTTGATGAATTCCGGGCTTCAAATCCCATGTATTACGAGGTTTTTGAACTGATTGGCGATTATTATTCCAAAAAGGGTCAATGGCAACAAGCAAAAGCTGAATACCGCCATGCACTTTCGTTGGTTATCCCCCGATGGAATGAAAAAAAAAATATTATCAGGAAACTTGCAGAGTGCGAAAGACCATAACCCTGAAGGAGAGGAACATCCGGAAGGGAGTATCAAAACAAATATTGGCCGATGAAATTTAAATTGATATATCCCCGCTGGGACAAACTCGAAGGACAGACAATTTTCAATCTTCCTCCACATGGTCCGGTAGTCATGGCTGCCGAAATTCCCCGGCATATTGAGATCGATTTTACCGATGAAAATGTCGAGGAACTGGTTATTGACAATACCCCCGATTTTGTTGGAATTTCAATGATGCTGACCACACAGGTCAAGCGCGGATGGGAAATTGCCCATCAATACCGCCTGCTCGGTAAGAAGGTAATTTTCGGCGGGATTTCAACTATGTTGCATGCCGAGGAGACCATGATGCATGCCGATTCAGTCTTTCTGGGTGAAGTAGAAGGACGGCTTGACATGGTCTTCCAGGACTTCCATAAAAATGATCTGAAGAAGATCTACAATTTCATGAGCAAACCTCCCGATATGAGCCTGATCGGGCCGGCAAAACGGGACATTCTTAAAAAAGATCTTTACTATCACAAAGGATTCCGCATGGTCGACTTGTTCCATGCTTCCCGGGGATGCATCTACGATTGCTATCCGTGCGCCGTGCGTTACCTGGGAGGACGCGGATTCCGTCCCCGGCCGATTGACCGTGTTGTTGAAGAACTCTCACAGATGGACAACAACCGCCTCTTCATCGTGGATAATTCGCTGGCACTCGATACCCAGTGGGAAAAAGATCTTTTCAAAGCGATGATCCCTCTAAAGAAAAAATGGGTAAGCCATACCATCGAAGATAAGGACGAAGTACTCGATTTGGCAGCACAGGCAGGTGCATGGTATGTGTATCAGGCTGTGTTTGATACATCTGATTACATCAAGAAACGCATTAAGCAATATCATGAATATGGCATTGCTGTGGAAGGCACAATCTTGCTCGGATTGGACAACCAGACCGAAGACGATATCAAACGCCTGATTGATTTTCTGCTTGAAATAGAACTTGACCTGGCCGAATTTACCATACTCGCCCCGTTTCCGCACACCAAAGCATACAGTGACCTCCTGAAACAGGGCCGGATCTTCGACACCGATTGGAATCATTACAACGCCGGGAAGGTAGTATATCACCCCAAACACATGTCGGCCGACAGACTTGGAGAGCTGTACCAGTATGCCTGGGATACTTTTTACAAAGATGAGCCCCAGACAATCAAGATGTTCAACCTGATTAACCGGGTGGTTTCCCGCGAAATCGAAGATGGTACTTTCACGCCGCGCCGCCGCGATATTGCTGATCTCACCTTTGGCAAAAAAGTTCCTAAACTGGCCTGATGAAATGGAATACCCACCCGTTAACTCGTTTAGCCGTTTACCTAATTGCCCGCACATTCAACCAACCCAGTAAATAATGGAAACCAGTCCCGACTTCGACAAATACATGGACCGCTACTTCGATTATGCCGGACAATGGGATAGTCCATCCAGATGCGGTTTAAAAATCATAAACCGGAGCGATGGAAAGGTATTGGCAATTGCTACCGAAATCTACAGGAAAAACCCCGGCACGCCTGTCACAGAATGGTGTGCCCAGCTGGCAACCCGGATCATGAACGAACTGAAATGCACCCCGGAAAAGTTTATTTTTATTGAACATACACCGGATTTGCGAAGTAAACTTGCATTTTATGAAGAGACTTTCGATCTGGTGACTTTTGAGGTAAATCATCAGACCCTTGCAAATCCTAAATGGTCAAGACTTACTCCCATGCAGGTCAACGAAATGATGGAAGAATAATGAGATTTTTCGCGTTGTGTATTAAGCTGATACAATTCATGTCAAAAAGACGTATCTTTGCAATTCCTTATCCCCTGCAATGAATAAACTTAACCCGCATACATTCCATATCCCGGTACTGGGAATTGGTTATTCCATTGATACGCCTGTAAAGGTAGCCCATCTTGGGATCTCATCCGTGATCTCTTTGCTGGATGATATGCTGATGGAAAAACTGAGAGAGTTTTATAGTAAGAAATTTGATCTGCCTTTTCAGGGTATTTCAGAAAAGATTGATGATTTCAGGGCAAAAAGAATTACGGCCTACCTGAATATGGTGGATAAAATCGCCAAGGACAAATTTGAAGAATTGAAGACGACTTATGATCAGAAAAGCAGTGAATTTTCAAGGTATATCGAAATGCTCCATGAATCCTCCAGTCTGAAACAGAAATTCGAACAGCTTAAACAGGATTGGGATAAATTGGATGTAAAGCAATGGATCCATGAAAATCTCACCATGGGCAACATTGATGTGAACATCATGACCAAGGTTGACAAGGAAAACTTCCGTAACAATGTAAAACTTCCCAACGAATACAACGACGGACATGCCGCCCTCCGCGGATTTGTCAACAGCGATCTCTCCTCTTCCGTGGTACTGTCGGCAGGCATGAGCCCCCGTTTATACAATTATCTTGAGACCTTTGATGATTTCTACCCTGACAAGGAGTTTAAATTAAAAAAGAAAATCACCCTGAAGGTAAGCGATCACCGGTCGGCGCTGATCCAGGGCAAGTACCTGGCAAAAAAGGGATTATGGGTATCAGAATATCGTATTGAATCCGGCCTTAACTGCGGTGGTCACGCATTTCCTACAACCGGGTTTCTCCTGGGGCCTGTACTGGAAGAGATCGATCAAAACCGCGAAGACCTTATCCGGCAAACCTTCGAATTATTAAAGGTTGCCCTCAAAGCAAAAAACCGACCTTGCCCCGGGGAACCCCTTGAAATTAAGATCACAGCACAGGGCGGTGTCGGCACCGCTGATGAACATCAATTCCTTGCCGAACATTACCACCTTGATTCTGTCGGCTGGGGAACGCCGTTCCTGTTGGTACCCGAAGTTGTCAATGTTGATGAACAAACACTTGACCTGTTGTGCAAGGCAAAGGAAGATGATCTGTTTATTAGTAATGTCAGCCCCCTTGGCGTTCCTTTCAACAACCTCAAGGGGAATACCAAAGATCTGGAGAAAGAAGTTTATATCCAGCAACAAACACCGGGAAATCCCTGTCCTAAAAAGTATGCCGCCCTCAGCAATGAATTTGGAGAACCGGCACTCTGCACAGCATCTAGAAAATATCAACGGTTAAAAATTGAGGAATTAAAAGCCAGCGGACTCAGCGAAGCCGAATTCTCGTATGAATACAATAAAATTGTCGATAAATCATGTATCTGCGTTGGTCTTGGTACTTCTGCCCTACTCGTTAACGAATTGGATACCAAAACAGAAAAACCGGGTGTTTCAGTATGCCCGGGCCCCAACATGGCCTACTTTTCGGAGGTGATGACCCTCAAAGAATTGGTGGATCATATCTACGGTAAGATCAATGTCATCAAACGAAAAGACCGCCCGCATATGTTTATCAAAGAACTTACAATATACATTGATTACCTGAAACAAAAACTGGACGAAACCTCTCGTCCATGGTCAGAAAAGCAGCAGGAATATTTCATGACGTTCAGAGATAACCTCGAAAAAGGAATTCAATACTATAGAGAGTTGTTTTCAAATGTGAAGTTAAACCTGAAGGACAAAAAGTCAAAACTTTTCGCAGATCTGGAAAAATCTGAGCTTCAACTGAAAAATCTGCCAATACATCAGCAAGAAGAAGTTTTGGTATGATCCTACCGCCTGTTTGGTTCATTAGAGCCATTACTGCTTTTCGATTTTTTTTACTTCATTTGAACAGGAAACTTTTCCCCGGAAATGTTGTACTTTATGAACAGTTTCAATATTTCTGGCTTTTACCTTCCCTTTATGTTGCCGCAAAACTCGATATTGCGTCACTCCTGAAAAACAAGCCCCTTACCGCAAGCGAGATTTCAGAACGTCTGAAAGTTGATGCCTCCAACGTTTCACGTATCCTGCGTGCACTCGTTAGTCAGGGCATATTCAGGCAAATCCGCGACGGACGATTTGCCATAAACGGAATGGCCCGGGGTCTACTCGATGAACCGGGATCACTACGGCATATGATCCTGCATCATCTGGGACCGGTAAACTGGAACCTGATGAGCAATCTCGAATATGCAGTACGCACCGGAAATGATGCATTTGCAGATAAATATGGCAAGGAAATATATGAATTTCTCAGGGATCATCCAGGGGAAAGCGAGTTGTTTGATCAATCCATGTCAAATCTCTCTGACCTTGGCCTGGCGCCCATTCTAAAAGCATACGATTTTTCAGGATTCAAAAAGATCGCTGATATCGGTGGTGGTGAAGGATTTCTCCTGGCCAACATTCTTAAATCGAATCCCGGTAGCAGGGGTATTCTCTTTGACGCTCCAGGGGCGCTGGGCAAAGCCCCCGAAATGCTTGTCCGTCATAAGGTTGAAGACCGTACAGAGATCATTCCTGGCAATTTTTTTAATTCCGTCCCCGGATCCTGCGATCTCTATATCCTGAAAAATATTATCCACAACTGGGGTGACGATGAATCGGTTGCATTGCTTTTACAAATTCATCAAGCTATGGAACCCCGTGGGATCTTGCTGATCATTGAAATGGTGGTTCCAACGGGTGATAAACCCTCTCTTGCAAAATTGCTGGATATCCAGATGATGGCCACAATGCCCGGAGGAAAAGAACGTACACGCGGAGAATACAGGGCATTACTCGAAAGTTCAGGGTTTTCCATGACGCGCATTATTCCCACCATCGCTCCGGTCAGCCTGATCGAAGCCAGAAAGAATGACAAATCTGAGTAATTTTGTGCCATGCGTAAACTGTGGTTCATTTTTCAAAAAGAATGGTTATTGCTCCTGAGGGACATCCCGGGATTGATCATTCTGTTCCTGATGCCGGTACTGTTGATTTTCGTCGTGACCCTGGCCCAGGAAAATGCCCTGAACCCGTACAATGCCAAGAGCCGGATCCTATTTATTGACGAAGTCAGGAACTCATTTTCCAGGGATCTTTATGCCAACCTCGATTCATCCGGCTTTTTTCAGCCCGTTACTGAAATTGACGGTCTCCCGGTTGACTTTGAACAGGCCAAACTGATGATCGCCCGAGGAGATTATAAGTTCGGGGTGATCCTTACTCATGCTGATTCAGCCATCATCCTGCTCATTGACCCGGCTTTACAGGAATCTTTCAAAACTTCAGCTAAAAACTCACTGAATTTTATCATCAAAGGCACCCAGACAAAGGAGGTGATGAATGATATTTTGAGCAACATCCCCGGAAACATGCAGCAGGCAGTAAGTACACTGTTGTCTGAATCCATGCAAAAATTACCCAGGATAAGGGAATCCTATGCTCTGAGCGGTAAATCTGAAATCAAGCCCAACGTGATCCAGAACAACGTTCCGGGATTTATTCTGTTTGCCATGTTTTTCATCGTCATTCCGCTGGCCGGGAACCTGATCACTGAGAAAAATGAAGGCAGCTTTCAGCGCCTCCGTTCGCTTCCGGTCAGATTGTCTTTCATCCTCGGGGGTAAAGTCATTGCCTACCTGGTTGTTTGCCTGCTTCAATTCATCCTGATGATGGGAATCGGAATATGGGTCTTTCCTGCCTTTTTCGGATTTCCCTCCCTGGATATCGGTCATCAGTATTTTGCCATCGCTTTGGCTACTGTTGCAGCCTCCCTCGCCGCCATTGGTTTCGGGATCCTGGTCGGTGCAACCGCCACTACGCATAACCAGGCCGCCTTATTCGGTTCGGTCATGGTCGTATTGCTCGGGATCATCAGCGGCACCTTCCTGCCGGTCCATATCATGCCAAAGGCAATTCAATACATCAGTTACCTTTCTCCCATACGTTGGGGAATAGATAATTACCTGATCCTCTTCATACGCGAAGGCAATATCACGAGTATCCTTCCAAAAACGTTGTTGCTGACGTTTTTTTTTAGTTTTGCATTGATCACAAGCATTGCTACTTTTGCAAAACAGAAATAGCCGGGAACTATAATTTTCAACCCATGAAAGAGAAAGAAGGATTTGTAGATTATCCTGAACAACAGATGATCATCTACGTAGAAAAAGAAGATGGGAAATATGGGCCCATGCAGACAGGTTCTTACATTTCTGCCAATTACATGGACGATTACATTGAAAAGCGAAGGAATCTGGAACTGGAACTCAGGGACCAACTGACCAATGGAATGATCAGTCCCGTGAAATATTATATGGTTCTGGAAGAACTCTCCCTCTCCGAACTGGCAGCCAGGGCAGGCATCAGGAAATCAAAGGTAAACAGGCACCTCCTTCCGGAAGGGTTTGGAACAGCCACTGTCGGAGAATTACACCGGTATGCTTCCGTATTTAATATACCGATTCCCAATCTTTTACAGGTTGTATTGGTAAAAAACAACGGTCGTCTGGAATCGAATCTAATACTTGAAAACAAGGCTGATACAATTTCAGTCGTTCAGGTGCAAACCGGCAACCATTATGTTGTACTGACAAAAATTGAAGAAAGACTCTAAATGATCATACAGAATTTCAACCACAAAATGGCTGCCCATTGTGAATCGGGCACGATTACTTCATTGCTGAATCACGGTGGTCTTGCCATTACTGAACCACTGGTCTTCGGGATCGCGAGTGGAATTTTCTTCGGTTATTTCCACAAAATGAAATCGTTTGCTTTCCCCACATTCATCGTCAGGAACAAACCGGGACAAATGCGGATCAACATCGAAAAACGGCTTGGTGTAAGGTTTAAAACCTATGATTTCAAAGTTCCGGCCAGGGGTTTGCAAACCTTGGAACAGTTGCTCCAACAGAATATCCCGGTCGCTGCACAGGTCGATTTTTTTTATATGGACTATGTCCCTTCATGGGAACGGGTTCATATCAATGTCCATTTTCTGGTGGTAACCGGCAAGGAAGGCAATAAGTTCATTATCAGCGATGCATACTTCCCTAAAATCGTGGAACTTGACATGGAATCACTTGAAAAGGGACGGTTTGCCGGAGGGAATATGTCGCCGAAAGGATTTATCTTTCATCTGGATAAGCTTCCCGCTGAAATTGATTACAATAAAGCAATTGTCAAAGGTATCAGGAAAGCCTGTTTTTATATGTTAAAAATTCCAATTCCTTTCCTTGGCGTAAAAGGAATGCGGCTGTTTGCCAGAAAAATAATGGAATGGCCAAAGTTTGCCCGTGATACCGAACATTTGTCACATGAAATTATGAAAATTAATATCCTCCTGGAAGACCAGGGAACGGGAGGTGCCGGTTTCCGTTTCATGTATGCGACGTTTCTTCAGCAGGCAGCGGAATTAATAGCCAAACCTGAACTAGCCGAACTTTCAGGGGAATTAATGAAAATCGGGGATGGTTGGAGGGAAATTTCCCTCTTCACCGCGCGAATCGGCAAAAACCGGGATCTGGGCCCGGAAAAATTAAAACAACTGAGTGATATGATCAGTGACAGGGCAGATGTTGAAGAACGCTTTTTCAAATCCTTGTCGCTGGCAATTAAATAACTGAATATTAAAACCTTATATATGTCAGCACCTACAGAGGAACTGAAATTGGAAATTAAAAAACTGATAATGAGTACGTTGTCAATCGAAGATGTAAATCTGGACGATGTGGATGATGAAAAACCTCTTTTCGGAGGAGACAATGCACTCACCCTTGATTCGGTTGATGCGATAGAAGTCATTATGGCCATCCAACGGACATATGGAATCCGGATTTCTGACCAGAACATTGCTAGGCAGGTGATAAGTTCCATTAATTCCATAGCCCGGTTTATTACAGAACAGAAGGAAAATTCGACAACTTAACCTTATTTTCTGAATAATGAACCAACCTTTCTTTCCTGCAATCGAAAGAAAATCACTAACAGATATAGCTGATTATCAAAATATAAGACTTCAGGAAGCTCTGAAATACCTCCATGCGGCTTCCCCGTTTTACCGGGATCTCTTCTACAGGAAGCACATTCGGATCAATAACATAAGGACTACCCGCGATCTGGCAAAGATCCCGGTCACTACAAAAGATGACTTGCAGCAGCGGAATGATGATTTTCTATGTGTTCCACGGTCAAGAATCACCGATTACGTTACTACTTCAGGCACACTTGGCAACCCGGTGACCTTTGCCATGACAGCCAAGGATCTTGACCGCCTGGCATACAATGAAGCCATCTCCTTTACTTGTGCAGAGGGAAGCGCATCTGACGTATATCAGCTCATGACGACCATCGACCGGCGGTTTATGGCTGGCCTGGCATATTTCCTCGGGATCCGGATGCTTGGTGCCAGTGTTGTCAGGGTCGGTAACGGAATTCCTGAAATGCAATGGGATACCATCCTACGGATCAGGCCGGATGCTATTATTGCCGTTCCTTCATTCATCTTAAAGATCATTGAATATGCAGAACAAAAAGGTACTGACTACCGGAACAGCAGCATTAAAAAAGCGATTTGCATTGGGGAACCATTGCGCAAATCCGATCTGTCGGTCAACACCCTGGGCCGGAAAATCGTGGAGAAATGGCCGATAAAGCTGTATTCGACCTACGCTTCCACCGAAATGAGCACATCTTTTACAGAATGCAGCGCGGGTACAGGAGGCCATCATCACCCGGAGCTGATCATTGTTGAATTTTTAGACGATCACGACGTTCCCGTCAGGGAGGGAGAACCCGGTGAGGTAACCGTCACAACCCTTGGCGTTGAGGGGATGCCGCTCCTGCGATTTAAAACCGGGGATATTTGCCACCATTTCACTACCGAATGTACCTGCGGACGGACCACCATGCGTCTTGGCCCTATCATTGGCAGGAAAAACCAGATGATCAAGTATAAAGGAACGACTCTCTTTCCTCCTGCGCTTTACGATATTCTTGACAACATCGACAATGTTTCAAATTATATCATTGAAGTCTACACGAACCAGATCGGTACTGATGAGATCCTGATACATCTGACCGGAGAAGGCTTGGGTAAGGAAAAAGAGAACGACATTAAAGAGCACTTCAGAGCAAAACTCCGGGTTGTACCATTGATCAGTATTGATCCCGAAAACATCATTCAACGCATGCAATTTCCTGAATCAGGCAGGAAGCAGATAAAGTTTATTGACAACCGGGAAAAAAATAGAAATTTTTCAACATAGTTTTGTCCTTTCAGCATTTTGCATTAATTTTGTCTAAATTAATAATTCATGTCGAACTAAAAAGTATTAAAATGAAACGGTTAAGTGTAATTTTTTTGGTAAGTATATTCACCTTTTCTTTTGGCCCCACTATGGCACAGAAACTTAAGTCAGGCGATTTAAAGATGTTAAAAGGTCAGAGTGTCCTGAATATCCAGTATGACTACTCGAAAATGATGGTCGGGAAAAAATCCGCTGATGATTATGTTGCCGACGGAATTGTCGATCGAAATAAGAAAAAAGCCGGCAGTGGTGACGAGTGGGCCATAAAATGGAAATCGGACAGAAGTGACCGTTTCCAGCCAACGTTTGAAAGGAACTTCAATGACAAAACATCCGGTGCAGGTACAACGGTCAAAGAAGAAGCTACAGATGCAAAGTATACCCTGATTGTCAGGGTGACTTTTTTTGAACCCGGTTTCCAGAGCGGTGTTGGCATCAGCAAGCCGGCCTCCCTGGATATGATCATTGATGTTGTCGAGACTTCAACCCCTGTCAATGTGCTTGCCTCTGTTGAATACAAGAAAATTCCCAGCAAAAATATGATGGGCTACGATTTTGATGCCGGTTCACGCGTGCAAAGTTGTTTTGACAGGGCCGGCGATGATTTTGGAAAATTTTTCTACAAGAATGGGTTGAAATAGCCATCTGTTAATAAATTGAAGTTTTAATAACCTTGATTGCCTGGCGGATTTTACCTTTTACCTTCAGGTAAGCAATAAAGGCGCCGGGACTGCATGGTTGACCGCCATTGTCAGTTCCGCGTCATTTTATAATAAATAAACCTCCTTCCAGTTTTTGATTGTTTTAACAGGTAACAAACCTCACGCGTTACCCCCTTGCATTACCCCTCACAATATTGTATATTTACCTCGCTTTTACCAGGTTTAACGTTTAAACAAAACACGTCATGAAAAACATCATTCTTACCCTTGTTGCGGGATGGTTTTTTCTTGCTAATCCCGCATTGACTCAGGTCATCTGGCAGCAGGTGACATATCCATTCCCCGAGGCTGTTTCAACTCTTAAGGTTGATAATAACGGAGTTCTGTTTGCATGTGTCCTGCATGATGTATTTTATTCCGAAGATGAAGGGATCAACTGGACACAGTGTACAAACTGGCCAGGATATTCTCCCAAATGCATCAGTTTCAATTCATCCCATCACATCTTCATCGGTACCTATTCCAATGGAATTCTGCGTTCGACCGACGGGGGTGTTACCTTCACCGCGATTAATACCGGACTGTCATTCATGAACGTCTGGTGCACAGCCGTCCTTGATAATGACGACATCCTGGCAGGTACACCCGGCGGATTGTTCCGGTCGGTGAACAACGGCGATTCATGGGCGCCATATGGAACCGGGCTCCCGAACGATGAACTGAAGGAACTCTCGGTCGGCAATAATGGTAAAGTCTTCGCCGGAACCAATGAATCGGGTGTTTACCGTTCGTATGACCAGGGTGCGAACTGGACGGCTGTCAATTCCGGGTTACCGGATACAACCCTGGTGACAGCGCTCCTTGCCGTGAAAGGAACCAATACGGTCTATGCCGGGCTGTTTCCGCATGGCCTTTTCAAATCACCTGATGACGGGACAACATGGAGTGAAAATAACGAAGGACTTCCTTTTACAGACTTCCCTGTCGCAGGACGCGGTTATTCAATTCATACGATCGAACAGTTTGTGTTTTTCATTTTCCTGGTGGTCTACTTTAATGCCGTTTACTACCACCCCTTCACCGATCTTGATCCGCAGTGGGTCCCGGTAACAACGGGATTACCGTCCGATCCGCACGTTACCTGCCTGGCGACCGGTCCGGGCGATAAAATGTTTGTGGGTGCCTACGACCAGGGATTGTATGTCAATGCCTTTCCGGTTCAGGTCGACGATCGCCGGGGAAACAGTGGGATGTTTTCTGTTGCAGTGACTCCAAACCCTTTTAACCGGATCACTGATCTGACTTTTTCTGTTCCGACGCCCGGACATGTGAAAGTCATTATATATAACCAGTATGGACAGGCGATCCAATGCCTGGCCGACAAAGTTTTCGGGATGGGTGAACATCACCTTGTATGGGATCCCGGGAAGAATCCTCCGGGGATATTTTATTACAACGTGTACACGGCAGGCGGCATATCGGGAGGGAAACTGGTATTTGCTCCCTGACACTCCCTGGGTACCCTGGTGTTTCGTTCGTCCTTCTTCTCCTTTATGGAGCATTTTTTGTAACCGGAATTTCCGGATCAAATCTTCTTTATTTCCTGAATACAACTTCTCCCATAACAATTGTTTGAGATATCTTTACTTCCGGGACCTCCCTGATCGGAATGTACATAATATCCTGATCCAGTACAACAAAATCAGCATCTTTGCCTGCTTCCAGGCTTCCTTTGGAAGGTTCAAGAAAGCAGGCCTTTGCGGCCCAGATCGTGATGGATCGTAATGCTTCTTCACGTGACAAGGCGTTTTCAATCATGTATCCGTTCTCCGGAAATCCACTCAGGTCTTTTCTGGCAACGGCTGCGTAAAAGGTAAACAAGGGTGAAATATTTTCAATCGGGAAATCCGTTCCGTTGGCAATCCAACCGTTTTGTTGCATAAGGTTTTTATATGCATATGCACCCTGAACACGAACCGGTCCCAGCCTCGCCCCTGCCCATTTCATATCCGAGGTTGCATGCGTGGCCTGAACCGACGGGATCACTGAAAAATCTCCAAAAAGATGCACATCTTCCGGATCAACGACCTGCGCGTGCTCAATTCTCCACCGGAGGTCATTCTTTTCCTTCAATACCGATTCGTAAATATTTAAAACAAGGCTATTGGCCGAATCACCGATACAATGCGTATTGACCTGGTAACCTTGTTCATAGGCCATGTTACATAGTTTAGTTATAGAATCCGGCGACGTTACAATGATCCCTGATCCGGAAGGTGCATCGGTGTATGGCATTTTTAACCGTGCTGTCCTGCTTCCCAGACTTCCATCTGCATATACTTTAATTGATCTTACCACCAGACGGTCAGTTATAAATGGACCATTTTTCACAAAACCATTGATATTCTTTTCGTTAGGTGTCAGCATGGCATACACCTGCATTTTTAACTTACCGCTATGCTGGAGTGAATCAATTACCTTGACCTGATCATAGTCAAGCCCGGCATCACCAACCACGGTGAGACCAACGCCGAAACATTTGTGTTCGGCACGTTTTATTAAATTGAAAAGCCCTGCGCCTTCCGGTGCCGGTACGGCATCGCGCATGACGTCGGCTGCTTTTTCACTCAATATTCCTGTCAACCGGCCATTTTTTACTTCAACCTGCTCATTTCCTGAATGACTGGTCAAACCGAATCCTGCCAGTTTCAATGCTGTTTCATTTGCCACGACCACATGACCATCAATACGGATCAGCATAACAGGTATGTCGGGAAACATACTGTTCAGACGGCTGTTATCAGGAAAATTCTTTTCAGGCCATAAATTCTGATCCCATCCCCTCCCAACTATCCATTTACCAGCACCATGGTTTTCTGTTTGCCTCATGCGGTCCAAAACGTCTTCAAAAGTTCTACAACCAAAAAGGTCAACATATTGTAAACCAAGAGCATAACCCATAAAGTGACAATGTGCATCTATGAATCCCGGATAAACAAACTTTCCTTTCAGATCGATTACCCTGGTTGCCTCATAGCGTCCGGTAATTGAACTGTTTGTTCCCGTTTCAATTATTTTTCCATGGAGTATCACCATGGCTTCAGCGCGGGAGTTGACGGCATCAACTGTGTAAATTACTCCATTTGTGACAATTACGTCAACTTTTTCTTTCATTGGCCTGCTCCCATTGAATAATCCTAAAGTCAATAAGGATGATAAAAGAATGTTAAAACTCATATTAAGGTATTGGTTTTATGATTGTTCGCCAAAATTAGAAACTATTTTTCACAAGACTTGACTTTTAATGAAATGATTTATTATTTTTGTACATTCTAAACATAATATATTAATGAAATATAAGTCTATCAATCCTAGATTTATTGTTGTTTTCTCAATTATCCTTGTTGCAGCCCTGTTGAGGCTGCTGCCGCATTGGCCGAACTTTACGCCGATCGCAGCCATGGCTCTTTTTGCTGGTACCTATTTCGAAAGAAAGCAATTTGCTTTCGCCATTCCGATCGCCGCGATGTTCATAAGCGATCTCGTTATTGGTCTGCATGCCAATATGCCTGCTGTCTATCTGAGTTTTGCCATTACGGTTCTGATTGGTATCGCGATCCGAAAAAAAGTGAATGTGGGATCCGTTGTACTGGCATCATTTTCATCCGCGGTTATCTTTTTCCTGATAACAAACTTTTTCTCATGGATTGCCAGTCCATATTACCCGCAAACAGCAACCGGACTTGCAGAATGTTATATGGCAGGTTTGATGTTTTTCCGGGATACGGCCAGCGGAGTATCATTCTTCATGAATGATCTTCTCGGAACCACCTTTTTCAGCGCGGCATTCTATGGAGCCTTCTATCTCGTTCAGATGAGGTTCCCGGTTCTGGACAGATCCAGATTCTGATGGAATGACACTTCTTCTCTTACGGGAAAAGAAAGAAATTTCTGAGAAACACGTTAATCGTTTTGCACCATTGAATAAATTTTCAATGGTGCTTTATTTTATTGGGTATTTTTGCCGGGATGACTGATATCATTCGCCTTTTAACTGATTCCGTTGCCAATCAAATTGCTGCCGGGGAGGTCGTTCAGCGACCCGCTTCCGCGGTCAAAGAGTTATTGGAAAATACCATCGATGCCGGTGCAACCGATATTAAGCTCATCATCAAGGAATCCGGCAAAATGCTAATCCAGGTCACAGACAATGGTTGTGGCATGTCGGAACGGGATGCACGTATGTGCTTTGAACCCCACGCCACTTCCAAGATCCAGAAAGCCGATGACCTCCTCGCCATCCGTACCCTTGGATTTCGCGGTGAAGCGCTCGCATCGATCGCATCGATTGCCCAGGTTGAACTTAAAACAAAACGGTATGACGATGAGATCGGAACATCCATCCTGATCGAAGGAACCGAATTTAAAGGCCAGTCAGCTGTGAGTTGCCAGAACGGAACCACCGTAAGCGTGAAAAACCTCTTTTACAATGTGCCTGCACGCCGGAATTTTCTTAAATCCAATACCCTGGAATTAAAATATATCATCGAAGAATTTTTCAGGGTCGCTTTGGTGAACCCCGCGACCGGATTTACCTTTTATAACCAGGAAAAAATCCTGTTTCAATTGCCTGCCGCTAATCTCAAACAAAGAATTATAAACCTTTACGGATCATCGTATTCACAACGCCTGATCCCGGTAGAACAGGAATCAGCTCTTGTCAATATCACAGGTTTTATAGGAAAACCCGAATATGCCAAAAAGACGAGAGGGGAACAATATTTTTTCACCAATGGCAGATATATTAAAAGCGCCTACCTTCACCATGCCATTGACACCGCTTTCAAGGAGTTAATTCCGGATGATTCAGTTCCCTCCTATTTTATCTATATGGAGGTCGATCCACAGACCATTGACGTCAATATTCATCCAACCAAGACAGAAATCAACTTTCAGGATATTAAAAGCATTTATGCAATTTTGCATGCTGCCACAAAACAGGCCATCGGTAAATACAGCCTGTCTCCATCACTCGATTTCGACACGGAACAAAGTATGAACTTCCCTCTGTTTCCCGAAAATCAACCGGTCATGCAACCTGTTATTAAAATCGATCCGGCCTATAATCCATTCGAAAAGAAAATACAACCCCAGACCAGCTTTACCTTCCCTCAAAAACAATCTCCTGCCATCCAGGGTTGGCGTGAATTGTATGATACGCAACAACCTAAGGCTGAAATAATCGAATTTCCTCCCGCAAGCACTGGTAATTCGTTGGACCCATCATTTTCTACGGACGATGGTTTACTTCTCAGACCGAATGGAACCCAGGTTGAAAATTCATTTATTGTCACCAATACCAGGTCGGGCATCATCATTATCGATCAGCAACATGCGCATGAACGGATCTTATATGAACGCTTTCTGAAAGAACACCGGGTTGATACGAACCCCGGGCAGCACCAGCTTATTCCCCAAACGATCACCCTGAGCCCGGACGATTCCCAGTTTTTCCAGGAATGGACCAGCTATTTCAAGGATATGGGATTCGAAATCAATGAGTTCGGAAAGGGCAGTTTTGTCATTCATGCCATTCCGATGAACCTGGAAACCACTGACATCAGGATGTTCATTGAATCGGTTCTTGAATCACTTAAGATACCCGGGAACGAACATAGATCAGATCAACGACAACTCCTGGCGAAGACTATGGCAAAAAAACTTTCAATTAAAAGAGGAAAAAAACTGTACCAGGAAGAGGTGAACACATTAATTGAGAACCTGTTTTCATGCCAGGTGCCCGGCGTATCGCCCGATGGTAAACTAACGATGCTGGTGCTTTCGTATGATGAGTTGAATACCAAATTTAAAATTTAACGGTTAATACAATTATGTCACAACAATATAGTCCGGCCGGATTCAGCCTGCTTCCACCAGTGGTAAAAAATTTGTTGATCATCAACGGATTATTCTTTCTGGCGACAATTTCCTTTGAATCCGCCTTTGGCATTGATCTTGTAAATCTACTCGGGCTACACTACTTCCAGTCAGATCTGTTCAGCCCCTACCAATTTGTTAGCTATATGTTTTTGCACGGTGGCATTTCGCATGTCGTTATGAATATGTTTGCACTCTGGATGTTCGGTTATTTGCTCGAGAATGTTTGGGGTTCAAAACGTTTTCTGACCTATTACATGGTCACCGGCATTGGCGCCGGTATAATTCAGACATTCGTTCATTGGATCGACATTTCATCTGTCCAGGCTGCAGCCCAAAGCTATGCTTCGAATCCGTCACTGGATGGTTTCATAGGATTTGTCAAACACCATTATCCGATGTATTACAAAGGAGAAGGCACCCTCAGTAATTTTATCAGTGAATGGTCGTTGGCAAAGGGCAGCCCTGGATACACAAATCAATCGCTGGAATATATCGACCAGCTAATTAAATTACAGATGGATGTCCCCACAGTCGGTGCGTCCGGGGCCGTATTCGGAATATTGCTTGCTTTTGGGATGATGTTTCCAAATATGCTCGTTTACATCTATTTCCTTTTCCCGATAAAAGCCAAGTGGATCGTGATTTTTTATGGAGCGCTTGAATTATTCTCGGGTGTTACTAACAACCCAAATGACAATGTTGCCCATTTCGCACATCTGGGAGGTATGATTTTTGGTTTCTTCCTGATCATTTACTGGAAGAAAAAAACAGGTAGCTTTTCATGATGAATTACAACTACAGCCAGAATCCAGGCCCGTTTGACGAAATCAAACGGTTTTTCAAACAAGGATCAGCTTTATCTGTACTGATACTGGTCAACACCGGGGTATGGTTCTTTATCCAGGTATTAAAGGTTATTTTTTTCTTCTATAACAACCCGGACGGAGACAGTGTCGCCTCTGTCCTGCTGCATGCACTGGCGATACCTGCCTCCATTCCAGCCTTGTCCATGAGACCCTGGACCATTTTTACGTATATGTTCCTGCATTTTGATATCTGGCATATCCTCTTCAATATGCTTTGGTTATATTGGTTTGGTAGGATTCTTATCGAATTCATGCCATCCAGGCAACTGGTGCTGATCTATTTTTTTGGCGGTATATGCGGTGGTCTCTTCTATGTCCTGGCGTTTAACGTTTTTCCTGTTTTTGAACAAATCCTCCCCGTTTCGTTCGCCCTGGGGGCATCTGCTTCAGTAATGGCAATCGTCACAGCAACTGCTGTTTACGTTCCGAATTATACCATCCAGCTTTTTCTGATCGGAAGGTTGAAGATACTTTACCTTGCGATCGCTCTGTTTGTATTTGACTTTTTCATGATACCTTCGGGAAATGCCGGTGGACATATTGCCCACATCGGAGGTGCCTTGTTCGGGGCAGTTTATATTTTATTATACCGGTTTTCAAAATCAACAGGTAAGCCCGGAACTTCTCCTGATTTGATCCAGGTTCTTAGAAACCTGTTCCGGAATCGGAAGAATACCACTCATTCACCCGGATTCAATTATAACAGGCCGGTTTCCGATGAAGAATACAACCTGAAAAAAAAGGAGACACAAAAAAAAGTAGATGATATCCTTGATAAGATTTCCAAAGGAGGTTATGATTGTCTGACAAAAGATGAGAAAGAGTTTCTTTTCAAGACATCAAATAAACGGTAAATTCTATTGAACGATTGATGATGAAAGGCCGGTCAATCCTGAAGAAGATCCTGTATTTCCTGAATACTTGCGTTGCAGCATGTTTGCTGGCATCTTATCTCGCTGGATATATCAGCCCGGATAAATTCTGGCCGTTGGCATTCTTCGGACTTGCCTACCCGTTTATACTGATCCTCAATATCCTGTTTGTGTTTTTCTGGCTGATCACATGGAAACGCTTTATATTCGTTTCACTGATCACCATAGTTGCCGGATTTAACAGCCTGATGGCCATTTATCCTATCCGGCTTTCAAAACCGGAACCACTGCCGCCAGCCAGGATAAAAGTTGTAAGCTTTAACGTTCATTCGCTTTACGGGACAAAAATTACTAATAATAAACAAGAAACAAAAAACAGGGTCACTGATTTTCTAAGCCGGCAAAAGGCCGATATCATATGCATGCAGGAGTTTTTTGCCACCGGGGAGGATTTCTCTCAAACCCTTTCAAAATTTGCCGGTTCCATACATCTTGACCATTATTCGTTCAAAAATTACCAGGATTTTAAAAACAAGAGGAAAATCAATGCTATTGCAACATTTTCACGCTACCCTATTGTGAATTCAGGTAACTTCAGACTTCCGGGGCGGAGTCATTATGCCATTTTCAGCGACATGATCCTAAATACGGACACCATCCGTGTTTATAATCTGCACCTGGAATCCATCCGGTTCGGGAATGATGATTATTCCTTCTATTCTCAACTGACTGAACCGGATATTGAAGAATCAACCCCTATCCGGGAAGGATCCAGGCGCATGTTGTGGAAGCTTCGCAAAGCATTTATTATCAGATCAAGGCAAATTGAAAAGCTTTCTGAACATATCTCAAAGTGCCCGTATCCTATCATTTTATCGGGCGATTTCAACGATACCCCCTCCTCGTATACATATCATCAATTAACAAAAAAGCTGAAAGATTCGTTTATTGAACGCGGACAAGGCCTTTTTAAAAGCACCTATGCAGGCAAATTCCCCGCCTTCAGGATCGATTATATATTACACTCAATGAAGTTCAAAGCAACGGCCTATCAAACATTTGAAATAGATTTGTCAGACCACTATCCGATAACAACAACATTGGTAAAAATACCTTAGAACGACGACTTTGGAATTTTCACTTACATCTGCATTTATTCCCACCGGAGATCAGCCGGAAGCAATCAGGCAACTCGTTGAAGGTGTTCAACGGGGTGATCCGGGACAAGTACTGCTCGGTGTGACAGGTTCAGGCAAGACCTTTACAATCGCCAACGTTGTCCAGCAGGTCCAAAAACCTACATTGGTTCTTAGCCACAACAAGACACTGGCAGCGCAGCTTTATGGGGAATTCAAGCAATTTTTTCCCGACAACGCTGTTGAGTTTTTTGTATCATATTATGATTATTATCAGCCTGAAGCATTCATTCCTGTAACAAACACTTATATAGAGAAAGATCTCTCCATAAATGAGGAGATCGAGAAGTTGAGATTGAGCGCCTCCTCCGCCCTGCTTTCCGGACGGAGGGATATCATCGTTGTGTCGTCTGTTTCCTGTATCTATGGTATCGGAAATCCAGATGATTTCAGCGAGAATGTGATCCGGCTTCAAACGGGTGACCAGATTGGACGGAAAAAGCTGCTTGGTACTCTTGTCAACAGCCTATACTCCAGAACAGAAGGAGAATTCACGCGTGGCAGGTTCCGGGTCAAGGGCGATTCAATTGATATATTTCCTGCTTACCTCGACATCGCCTTTCGTGTTATTTTTCTTGACAATGAAGTGGAAAGCATTGAATCATTTGATCCGCTGACCGGGCATAAGATTGAGAAAATGGATCTGATGACGTTGTATCCTGCAAACATCTTTGTGACATCACAGGATAAAATGCGTGAGGCGCTTGTTGAAATACAGGATGACCTGATCAGGCAATGTACCTTTTTCAGGGAGAATGGCAAGGAGCTAGAAGCCAAGCGACTGGAGGACCGGGTAAGTTATGATATTGAAATGATGCGTGAATTGGGTTATTGTTCGGGAATTGAAAACTATTCACGTTATTTTGATGGCCGGACGCCTGGTTCCAGGCCATATTGTTTATTGGATTTCTTCCCGGATGATTTTTTAATGGTCATTGACGAAAGTCATGTAAGCATTCCCCAGGTCAGGGCTATGTTCGGTGGCGACCGTTCCCGCAAACAAACGCTGGTTGAGTATGGATTCAGGCTCCCTTCCGCCATGGATAACCGACCACTGAAGTTCGAGGAATTTGAGAACATGGTCACCCAAACGATCTATGTCAGCGCAACACCGGCTGATTTTGAATTGCAGCTATGTGAAGGTATTGTGGTAGAACAAGTTATCCGTCCCACTGGATTGCTCGATCCATATGTGGAGATCAGGCCGAGTCTACGCCAGATCGATGACCTGCTTGACGAGATCAACCAGCGTATCATAAACCATGAACGAACGCTGGTTACAACCCTGACCAAACGAATGGCTGAAGAACTTACCGGTTATTTTGCAAAAATAGATATCCGTTGCCGGTATATCCATGCGGATGTCGACACGTTGGAGCGTGTTGAGATCCTGCGCGATTTGAGACTTGGTGTCTTTGATGTGCTCATCGGCGTAAACCTGCTCCGCGAAGGACTCGACCTCCCTGAAGTATCCCTGGTGGCAATACTGGATGCGGATAAGGAGGGGTTTCTCCGGTCGGAACGGTCACTTACCCAGACTGCAGGTCGTGCTGCAAGGAACATCAACAGCAAAGTGATCATGTACGCCGACAAATTAACAGAATCGATGAAACGGATGATGGATGAAACAAACCGTCGCCGGGAAAAACAGATTGCTTATAATACGAAAAATAATATTACCCCTACCCAGATATTTAAAAGTACAAGTGACATACTTGGACAAACCGCTGTGGCTGATGGAAATAAACCGCAACCGGTTCCCTATTACGAGCGGGAAAAGACAGATGTGGCTGCAGATCCTCTGATCCAGTACCTGTCAAAAGAAAAACTTCAGAAACTTGTCAGCCGTAACCGGAAAGCAATGGAAGATGCCGTAAAAAGCCTTGATTTTTTAGAAGCTGCCAGGTTGAGGGACGAGTTGAAGGTACTTCAGGGGCTAATTGAAAAAGGCTGACTACTTTCGCAATCAGCCTTTCTATTTATTAAAAAACCTGAAATTATTTTACATCCATCAGTTCAACATCAAACACTAGTGTAGAATACGGCGGGATTTGACCCATATCGCGTTCTCCGTATGCAATGTTCGAAGGAATAACCAATGTGGCTTTACCACCCACATTCATCAAGGCAATACCTTCATCCCATCCTTTGATGACCTGACCTTGTCCAAGGACAAATTCAAAAGGTTCATTCCGATCGCGTGACGAATCAAATTTAGTTCCGTTTAAAAGTGTACCGGTGTAGTGCACTTTGACCTTTTTACCAGCTACTGCTTTGGTACCGGTTCCTTTTACCTTTTCAACATAGATCAATCCGGATGCAGTTGGTTTTGTAGTAATCTTGTGATCAACCAGGTATTTCTTCATTTGGTCTCCTTCTTGTTTTTTATTTGTTTCGAGTTTTGCAGTCTCAATTTTTTTCTTTTCGGCCAATTGTTTATCATGGTCGGCTTTTGATTGAACATCAACAATTTCAACATTATAAATGACAGTGGAATAGGGTGGTACCATCGCTCCACGGCCGGTTTCGCCAAACGCGATTCTTGACGGTACGATGAGTGTCGCTTTACCGCCTTTGGTCATTTTTGATACACCTTCTTCAAATCCGGGTGTGTCAAATTTTTTACCGAATTCAAATTCCATTGGTTCTCCACGCTCCTGTGTTGAAAAAACCTGTTTGCCATCGATGAGTGTAACACTGAAGTGAGCTTTCACCCATGAACCAGTATCGATTTTAGCTCCTTTACCAGGTAATGTTTCAATTAAATATAAACCTGAAGCGGTTGGCTCAACAGTAACCTTATTGCCATCTATATACTGCTTCAATGCATCTTCCTCCTTCTTCATCATACTTGCAGGAGTATCTATCGAAAGCATGGTGATATAAAAATGGATCACACTGTTGCTGTCAATAAAAGGAGGACGTTTTGGCTGGCGAAAGGTCTTGATGAACAGGGAGTCAGCGTTAATGATGAAATCAGCACTATCGCCCGCGGATAACATGCGGATACCCTCATAAATATCTCCTTTAAACTCAGAGGCAGGCAATTGAAACCGCACCGGAGTTCCCATGGCCGATTTACTGTTAAATAGAACAGAATCTTTGTATTTATAACTCATATTCATCGAGACCCAATCGCCTAATTTTGGTTTGATGGTATCTTTACCGGCATTAAACACCTTATAGTAGAGGCCGGATTCAGTTTTATCATAACCAGGATATTTGGATGAACAAGCCAGCATTGTCAAAGCAACCAACATTACCATGACCAATGGATTAACAATCATTTTTTTCATACGTTGCATTTTAAAAGATTTGGTTTATAATTTTATTGAACTAATGTTTTCTATTGCTATAAATCAATGATAACCTGTATTTAAAAGCTTTCAAGCTGACGTTCTAAGATCATTAAATCCTTGGATTTAATTGACCGGCAAAGATAGTAAACTCCTGATTACAAATTAACAAAGGGAGTATGGATTTTTTAACATATTGCAGCGATAATTGGCTAAATCTTTTTTTGATGTGCTGGAATTAATATGGTTTAAATCGGTGACGAAAGGATCAACTAGAGGAAATGGACGAAAAAATAATTTCATTTTTTGTATTACCTTTTCAGTTTAAACC